>Ga0116174_10001611_pt1 | contig 20262 bp, 16 predicted proteins | sample AD_UKC087_MetaG_FD_89801 | JGI IMG/M metagenome (GOLD analysis project Ga0116174, IMG submission 89801) | Active sludge microbial communities of municipal wastewater-treating anaerobic digesters from USA - AD_UKC087_MetaG | ecosystem: Engineered > Bioreactor > Anaerobic > Digestate | place: USA...
CGCCGCTCCTCTTCCGACAGGTTGTCTGGCAGCGCGCCCGCAACGAGGTGCGCGCTGAGATACAGGGGATAGCCGAAGCGGGCATCCACGGGCACGCCACCCGCCGCCCGGGCGTTCCGGGCGATTTCCTCGCGGAAGCCGTCGACCGCGTACACCGTCTTGGCCATCCGCCTCCCCATGAATTCCGTTCTCTCGGACGAGAGCTCCCGGACGGTGAGTGGGCTGTCTTCCACAGGCTCCAGAACGCACCGTGTGTTTCCGCCGGTATCGTCGGCGTAGAACTCGACCTGGAGTTCCTCAACCGCCGCGACGGAGAGCGAACGCGGAAGATACACGGGCACGGCGGTGCCCTTGCCCGAGACATCCACCTGCTGGGGCTCGGTCATGATCCCCTGTTGATACGGGGCGCCGGCGTTCAGGGGAAGCCAGCGCGACTCGACCGTTTCGGCGCGAAGGACCGGTACGTCGGCCATGACAAAACGCTGTACGCTCTGTTTCTGGAAGGGGCGTTCGCTGACCACGCTGGGAGGGATGGCGCCGTCGGCCCATCCGCAGATGCAGGGTCCCAGAAGCCACGAGATGGCGCCGCTGCCGCCGCCATAATCCGGGGCGGTTCCCGTCAGCAGCGGCGCGATAAAGGTCGCCGGCCGTCCCGTGAAGGGGTCCACGGCCACGGGGGAACCGGGTGCGTTGGGAACGAAGCCGGACATGTCCACGGAGGAGGTCTTTCGGGAAAGCTGCTCGGGGGTCAGATGGATGCTGAATTCGCCGTTCGCGTGTTGTTCGAGGGGGAGCAGGGCCCCTTCGAACAGCAGGCTGGGACTGAGCAGCGTGATGCCGGTCTCGTTTTTCACCGTGCCGTGGAGACCGGTGTCGTCCAGCAGGAGCTCCCCTTCGAATCCTCCCGGAAGCTGGATGTAGGCCTCGCCTTCGAAGGAGCGTGTTTCGCTGGCGCCCACGACGAAATCGTCGATGGCGCCCGGCGCGCCCGGGGTGAATTCGAAGGGCCGTCTGCCCGCCGAGCCCGTTTGCGCGGGCATGCCATACCCGTACATCGCGCCGGACTGGATGGACCGGAGGTCGCAGACCAGCATGTTCTCCTGCTGCACCGCCATCGAAAACCGCAAGGTGCGCGCGGTCAATACGCCCGTGACCGTCTGGAGCCGCGAGGCGCCGCCACCCAGCGGGACCTGAAGCACCTGCACCTCGCGCAGCTCATTGGCTTTGGCGCGGCCCGCCGTGCCCACGATCATCGCGTAGAGCGTGAAACCGATCGAGAAGAACACGAGGCACAGCCAGGCCATTTCGCGGCGTTTAAGGATGCTCCAAACAATCCAGTTGGCCACGATGGCCACGCCGAAATACACCAGCAGATACGCCACCACCGAGGACCGGGGATGCACGCGGATACCCGCGGTACGCGGTATCATCGCCGTGAACGCCCACGCGGCTTCCCGAAAAAACGGCTCTGCCATGAGCTGTTTACGGGTGCACAGGGTCGACCAGAACCGGATGTATTCCGGGGTGCGCTGCAGGGCCTTGCTGTCCACGTCGATGGCCAGCGTGATGATCTGCCCCTGGCCGAGCGGGCGCCGGGTCGCCAGAATGCGTTTCGCGCCGAAGACCTGGGTTTCGGGCGTCTGGGGCCGGAGTTCCGTGAACACGCATTCCCAGTCGGGACGGGCCTGGGCGGCGGCTTCCGGCCCGAACACCGACGCCGCCAACTCGGTTTCCTTGATGGAGATGTCGGTCGTAAACGCCGCCCCGGCGGCCTCTTCCAGCCAGGTGCCCCGGAGTTTCGGCGCGTTTGCGCCCGTGACGATAACGAGCGTCCCGCCGCGCTGCACAAACCGCAGGATCAGTTCCCGGTGCGCGACGGAGATGCGCGTGGGATCCAGATTACCGATCAGGAGCGCGTCGTAGGACTCGTAGCACTGGGGATAATCCGGCAGCGCGTCCAGCTCGTGCGGGCGCAACGACTCGCGGACCGCGCGGACCTGTTCTCCGTGGGCTTCGACCGCCCGGTGGAGAAACGCGTACCCCTCATCGGGGCTCAGGTCGAGCACGAGATGCAGGAAATCCTCCTCCAGGATGGGCGGGGGCAATTGCACCTCAAACGGCCGGGGCAGAGCGCTGCGGCCGCGGTCATACAACATGGCCGAGACCTTGTCCGTGGCCTCGAAGAAGCAGTACACCCGGAACCGCTTGGTCGAGCCGCGCGGACTGTCCACGGGGATCCGGTACACGGGCGCCTGCGCCCTGCCCCCCGACGACAAGCGCACCGCCAGATAGCCGGTTACGTCTCTCCGGGTGTTTCGCACCACGACGTCAACCGGCACCCACGAGCTGTCGCGATAGGCCGTGAGGTAATGGGTGCCTATCTCGATGCTGATGTCCTGCACAGTGGACTCCTGGCCCGCGGCAGGCACACCGAGGCCCGCGGCAAGGACCAGCAGTCCCCAACACACGCGATTGTATCTCACACCCACGCTCTCCTGCTGTATACCCACCATTCCAGGGCCAGAATGGCGATCCCCGCGGCCACGAGCCATCGCCAGAATTCGCGGTTTACGGTCACTTTTTCTTTCTGGGCCTCGACCCGCCCGCGGCCGATCTCGAGGGCTTCGGCGGGCGCCACGGCCGTCTCGACCGGATCGAGCAGGTTAATCGCGTACGTCATGTCCCGGCCGCCGAGCGCCACCCGGTACGGCCCAACCTGATGGGTCGCGGCGAAATACGATGGCCGCATCGGGTCCAGCCGCACGTCGTACGACTGGCCGTCCGGGGCGGCGACCGTGGCGCTCTCGGCCAGCGGGTCGGGAGGCAGGGCAAGCGGCCGGCCCGCGCGCGTCGTGCGCGTTTCGGAGAGGGCGGCCCGGGGCGTCCAGCTCAACACGTTTTGTACGAACAACGGGAACGACAGGTTCAGTGGCCAGTCCGAGTCCTCGAGATTAAACGCCACCACCAGGATCTGCTGTCCACCGCGCGAGACGTCGGCGATCAGGGGGCCGCCATTCGTGGAGGCCAGGGCGCGCGCACCGGACGGCAGGCCCAGACGGATGGCTTTGGCAATGCCCACGTTGGCTGGGTTCAGGTAGCGCATGACCGGGTGCTCGCCTTCCGACGCGATCACGGGGGGATTCTCCAATTCGCCCAGGACATCCAGGTCCTCCACGGGAGGAACCGCATTAAAGAACAAGAGGCTCCCCGCCGGGAGCGACGGGGGTGCGAATCCGTTGAATACCACGAGATCATACTCTTGCGTGTCGAAATAATTCGAGGGCGCCACCGTTTCGAGCTCGGCGCGGGGGTCGAGTGCGAATACGCGCTGCAGATAGAACGTGCTGGTCGCCTTGGGCTCGCTCACCAGCAGCACCTGGAGTTTGGCGGCCGGCCGGATCGCCAGCCACGCCTGGTTGTCGACCGCCAGCGCGTCGTGCGTATCAAGTTCGGCGCGCAGCAGGCCTTCCCCAAGGTCGCCGTGGCCGAACAGGACCTCCTGGTCGGCGCCGGGCGGTACGTCGAGCTCCGACACCCCAATCATCACGTCGTTGAAATACAGCGTGAGGGTGGTCTGCAACGGGTTTGCGCTTTCGTTGTGTACCAGCGCGAAGGTCTGCTGTTCACCGGCTTCGTCGCTGGGTTTGCGCATGCTGAGCTGGACGATGCCGGCGTTGTCGCGCGTTTCTCCCACCTGGAAAAAGACCAGCTCGGGCATCTGGGATTCGAGCACCAGTTCCTCTTCGGTGGCGGAAGGCGCGCCGGCTTCCGAGCGGGGCAGAATCTGGGCCAGATCGGAGACGTTGCCGTCGGTAAGCACGATCACGCTCAGATCCGGGTTCGTCTGATGGAGCGACTGCGCCACGAAGAACGCATCGCGCATTCGGGTGCTCTCGTCGGTGGCCTGAATGGCCCCGAGTACCTCGCGGAGACGCACGCGGTCCTCGGTCAGCTCCACGAGCACGTCGGCGGTCTCGCCAAAGGTGACGACCATCATCCGATCGCCCCAGCGCATTTCGTTGACCAGCCTGAGCGCGCTTTCCCGGGCAAGATCCAGCCGGGTGCCGGCCTTTTCCTGCGTCTGCATGCTGGCCGACCGGTCGATCAACAGGCAGATGTACTGTCCGGGCAGCATTTCGGCCCGCAGATAGGGCCGCGCCAGCGCCAGGGCCAGCGCCAGGGCAATCAGCAGTTGCAGGAGCAGCAGCAGGTTCTTGCGGAGCCGCTGGAACGGCGCGTTGGCCGTCAGGTCCTGGAGGCTCTTCAGCCAGAGGAGGGTGCTGGAAATGACCACTTCCGTGCGGCGGAGTTTCAGCAGATAAAGAATCAGAATAACGGGGAGCACCGCCAGAAACCACAGAAACGCCGGGGTCATGAAGAGCGTGTCGACCATACCCGCCAGGCCGGTTCCCTGATCGATCATTGCAGCATCCCTCCCCGCCGGAAGACCTCGAGAAGCAGGCGGTCCAGAGGCGTGTCCGACGGCGCGAACATGTATCCGATGTCCCGGGCGAGGCAATGCCGGCGCAGGGCGTCGCAGAAGCCGTCTACGTTCTGCCGGTAGCGTTTCAACAAGGCCGGACTGACCGAGATCTCGGTGCAGGCGCTGGTTTCCGAGTCGAGCAGTTTGAGGTCGCCGGTCACTTCCGGGTCGATTTCCTGTCGCGCGAGAATGTGCACGGCGTAGACGTCGCAGCCCGACTGCAGCAGGCGGCGGAGCCCCCCTTCGAACCCCTCCGGGTCAAGAAAGTCGGAGAAGATGACCGCAATCCCCTTGGAACGGTTGCGGAGGACGTAGGATTTGCACGAGTCTTCCAGTTCGGTCTGGCCGCCCGCCGAGAGGCCGCTGAGAAACGAGAACAGGCGGTTGGCGTTGCCCTTGCCGCGGACGGGCCGCATGACCTGGCGCCGGGCGCCGGCGAACGCCTCCACGGACACGCGGTCATACCCGATCAGGGCGATGTAGCCGATGGCCGCGGCCAGTTTCGCGGCAAACTCGATCTTGGCGGGTTCACCATACGCCATCGACTGGCTTGCGTCGACCAGCAGATGCACCGTCAGATCTTCCTGCTCCTGAAACAGTTTCAGATACAGCGCATCGAGCCGCCCGTAGATGTTCCAGTCGATGTGCCGCAGATCATCGCCCTGGACATAGTCGCGGTAGTCGGCGAATTCGACGCTGCTGCCTTTCCGCTTACTCTTGCGCTCCCCCTTGGCCCGCCCGAGCTGCACGCGTTTGGCCGCGATGGCAAGGCGCTCCAGACGGCGCACGAAATCGGCGTCCAGAAGGGCTTTTGACTCTGTCTTGGTCCCGTTTGGCACGGTCTCAGGCTACCTTCGCTTTGGTGTCCACGGTCTTCAGCAGGGCATCGACGACCTGGTCCGGCGCGACGCCGTCGGCCTCGGCCTCAAAATTCAGCAGGACCCGGTGGCGCAGGGCCGAGTGGGCGGTCTTCTGGATATCGTTGAAACTGACATTGAACCGGCCCGCCCGCAGGGCATTGACCTTGCCTGCCAGCAGCAGGGCCTGGGCGCCGCGCGGGCTCGAACCGTACCGCACGTACTGCCTGACGATCTCCGGAGCCTCGGGGTTCTCGGGATGGGTCGCGGTCACCAGGCGCACGACATACGACGTGACCTGCGGCGCCACAGGCACGTCGCGCACCAGCCCCGCCCAGTGGGTCAGGCGCGCCGCATCCATCACCTTTTCTCCGCGGGGCATCTCCCGCTGGGTCGTCCGGTCAAGGATCATCGCCAGATCGTCCCCTCCCGGGAACGTCACGAGCAGCTTGAAGAAAAAGCGGTCGAGCTGGGCCTCGGGCAAGGTGTAGGTGCCCTCCATTTCGATGGGATTCTGCGTGGCCATGACGAAGAAGGGCTCTTCCAGGCGGTGGCTGGTGCGCGCGACGGATACCGTGTGCTCCTGCATGGCCTCCAGGAGCGCGGACTGGGTCTTGGGCGTGGCACGGTTGATCTCGTCCGCGAGGATGATATTGGCGAAGATGGGCCCCTGCCGGAACCGGAACTCGCGGTTGCCCGATTCGTCTTCCACGACGATGTTGGTGCCGATGATGTCGGCCGGCATCAGATCGGGCGTAAACTGAATGCGCGAGAACTGCAGGTCCAGCGCCTGGCTGAGGGTGCGCACCAGGAGCGTCTTGCCCAGCCCGGGCACGCCTTCGAGCAGGCAGTGCCCGCTTGCGAACAGGCAGGTCAGCACGCCGTCGATCACCGGCTGGGCGCCGACGATCACCTTGGCGATCTCCTCATGCAGCCGCTGAAAATCGTCGCGGAATCCGGCCGCTGCTTCTTCTGGATGGTTCATTTCTCGTTCTCCCCGGTCGTATCGGACCGCGATTTCCGCGCCCGTTTGTCGAGGGCGCGTTCTTTTGCCTCCAGCAACTGCGACGTGTAATCGGTGCTTCCCCGTGGTTTCTGGGCCGGGTCCGTAGCGCCGGCCTGGGCGGCCTCGGCGGCCTGGAGCCGTTCCCGCACCGCCGGGACGTCGTCGAGGACGCCGGCGCCCTCGACGGAGTACACAAAGGTCTTCGACACCTGGCGCATGACCCCGTAGGCGCCCGTCAACGGACGCATCCGGTCGCCCGGCGCGGGCACAAGGCGCCGGAGCCCAGGCACGCGCCGGAGCAGCGCGGCAAGCCACGCCAGCGGGGCGAGAAAATCGACCACCACGCGCCGTACGAAGATCTCGAGCGGAAACAGGCACACCGCAAACGCCACGAGGTATTGCCAGACCGGCGTGATCGTCGCGGACGCTTCGAGATTGTGCACAAACGGGTTGTCCCCGGGGTTGACGAGCGCGCCGCCGCCTTCCGCGGCCAGTTGCTCCAGGAGGGGCGTGTTCGAGGTGTGGTACTCGTATTCCGGCGAATACCCCAGGGCCAGTCCCGTCGGGAGCATCCCCTGGCTGCCGTCTTCGCGCGTATACACCAGGTTCACCATGTACACGCCATGTTCATCGACGGGAAAGGTCCCTTCGTAGATCCCGGGCCCCGTCTGGGCAAGGGTAATCTCGCGGCGCGCGAAATCCGGCGCGGGACCCGTGACCACGCCGCTCGGACGCAGGAAATTGACGAAGCGCCCCGTTTCGTCCACGGCGTCAATCCGGACGTGCCCCAGGCCGCCTTCGGCACGGACGTTCACCTGGAATGAGGTCGGCGCGGTGTCGCGCGTCGCCCAGCGGACGGTCTGCGCCCAGAAGCGGTTGAACCCTTCCCAGGTCATCCAGTCGGCGGCCCACCGCGTGGTCACATCCGAGGTAAACGCCACGGACTTGCCCAGACCGTAGCGCCAGTGCGCCAGAATCGGATCCGCTTCGTCGGAAACCAGCGGGACGACGGCGTTCTCTTTCGGCGTGGTGACGACATACCCGCGCAAGCGGGGCAGCCCGTTGTCGAGTACGCCGCGCAGAACCTCCGAAGCGTATTGCACCTGGGGCGTGAACTCTTTCTCGATCAGGAGTCCCCGTTTGACCGTCGCGGCCTCTTTGGTGAATATCTGCGGGAGGTTCGCCGGGTTCTGGACGAGGTAGTATTCGCCGCCCGTGGCCTCCGCAACGACCTGCAGCGATTGCTGGTCGCTCAGGCTGTGCGGGCTGATGCATACCGTGCTGACCGTGATCTTGGCTTTGGCAAGGTCCTGAAGCAGGCTGCGCGGCGGCTGCTGGGCATCGCCGTCCGAGATGATGACCACCCGTTTCGCCGCGGCGTCGGCCTCGATGAGGGCGTCGTAGGCCATCTGGAGAGTCGGGCCGGTGGCGGGCATGTCGCCGATCTGGGGGTTCGTGAGCCGGGCCTGCATGAGGCGTTTGTCCCCCACGGGCTGGAGCGGGAAGAGCCAGTCGTCCGTCCCGTTCCACAAATAGGCCAGCGCTCCCATGAGATCCTGCGACGCGAGCACATTAAGCGAGGCCATGCCGATCTCGCGCGCCCACGCGTTGCCTTCGGGGATCTCGCAGGTGTGCATGATCAGCACCAGCGCCCCCCGGGGCATGACCTTGCGCTCCTTGATGTCCATGTTGACGGGCAGGGCCCGCTCCACCGCGCTGTCGTAGTAGCCGCCGGCCCCGAAACTGTCCGGCCCCCCTACCATCACCAGCCCAATCCCCAGGTCGCGCACCATCGCCTCCAGGGAGCGGAGCTGTTCGCTGGTCAGGTCGGTGCTGCTGACGTTGGAAAGTACCACAACGTCGAAATCCTGAAAGCCCGACAGGGTCGTGGGGAATGACGCCAGGTCGGCCATCACGACATGAAGCCCTTCCTGCAGCATCGCGCTGGCGAGCCGCGTGCTGTGTTCCGGGTCCGCTTCGAGGTAGAGGACGCGGGGTTCTCCCTGGATGACGGTGAACGCGCGGCCGACGTTGTTCGCGAAAACGGTGTCCGACGCCGATTCGATGGTGGCCTCGTATTCGTAAAATCCCTGCTGGGCGAGTTCCTGGGGCAGCAGGAAGGCGTTGTCGCCCTTCTGGAGGGTGACGTCGGCCGATTGCAGGAGACGTTTTCCTTCGCGCATGCGCTGGTATACGCGCAGGACGGCGCTGCAATCCTGTTCCGATTCGACGAGCACCTGCAGCTTGAACGGTTCCTCGGCGTTCACGCGCGCGGGAATATTCACGGCGCGCACGCGCACTTCCGGCGAATCGCCAATCTCGAGGGGGGCGACATTCACCTCGATTCCCGCGGCGCGCGCCAGTTTGATCTCCTCGAGCGCCGTGCCGGTGGTCTCATTCCCATCGGTGTACAGGATCATGCGCTTCATGTGGCCCTGCGGAAAGGCCGCCATCGCCAGGCGGATGGCGGCCGCAATGTCGGTCTGTTCACCGCCCACATACGAGCGCACCTGGTCGAGGCGGAGGCGCGGCTCGGACTTGTGCTCGATGCTCGGCTGTTCCCCGAACACGATGACGCCCGCCTCGTCGTTGTCGCCCATGTAGGTGTCGCAGGTCTGCCGCACCGCATCAACGGCGGCCAGCCGGAACTCTTCCGTGATGCTGTTGGAGTGATCCAGGAGAAAGAACACCGCCAGCTTGTCGTTTACGCGAACCAGTTCCGCGCCGGCCAGCGCCCCAATCAGCGCGGCAAGAATCAGGCAGCGCATTACCAGCGCGACCCATTTGCGCGAGCGGGACATCGACCGCATCCGCGCGCCCACCCAGAGGGTCCAGGGGAGCAGCGCGAGCAGCAGCAGCGCCCACGGGAAGATGAATCGAGGCATCACGTCCACGATGCTCCATCCTCCTTCGGGCCCGGCCGCGCGCCCAGCGGTCCACGCAGCGAGTTGCTCCGGTCTCTCATGCCCATGTAAACACCTGGATCCGGTGGTTTTCGGTGTCGGCCACGTACACCCTGCCGGCAGCGCTCACGGCGACGCCTCTCGGCCCGTGGAACTGGCCCAGCCCTCGTCCCGGACCGCCGTAACTCCCGCGGAATTCACCGGAGGCATCGAAATGCGACACGCAGTTGTTCCCGTACTCGCACGCCAGTATGCCGCCATCGGGCAAGGTCGCGGCGTCATAGGGGTATTTCATCCTGTGCCCGTCTCCCCCGGTCTGCCCGACCTGGCGCACGAACGCGCCGTCCAGGTCAAAAATCTGCACCCGGTGGTTTACGGTATCGCAGACATACACCAGGTCGCCGAATACCTCGATGGCCATGGCCCGGCTGAATTCCCCGGGACCGCTGCCAAACTTTCCGAAGGCGAACAAGAACGTCTTGCCGGCATCAAACACCTGGACCCGATCCGCGTCCATGCCGTACTCGGAAATGTAGGAACGCCCGTCCGGATGACGCGCGATGTCGGTCGGGTAGATGAAGTTGCCGGGTTCGGGCCCGTACGTTCCCCATTCGGTCAGCAATTCACCTTCGGGGGTATACTCCCGAATGGCGCTGTAGTGGGTGTCCGCGATGAGCACCCGGCCGTCCTGGTCGAACGTCACCCCCGTGGGCGTGCCGTTGTCGGCCGCGGGCATGCGCCACTTTCTCCGGAATTCCCCGGTCGCGGAGAATACCTGCACCCTTCCCGTGATATCGATCGCGTAGACTTCGTCGCGATGGACGCCAACCGCCCGCGGGCGCATGAACTCGCCGTCCCGCTCGCCAGGACCGCCCCAGGCTGCCCAGTCCCGGCCGGGCGAAACAGACCGCACGCCGCATGCGCTGAGGCATGCGGCGGCGGATGCGACGATAAACTCCCGCCGGGTAACCCCCACCGTTTTGTATACCTATTGTCTGGCGTTCATTCGCGCTGAGTGCGTGCTGGGCGATCGGGCTCCAGCGACCCGAAGTACTGCCGAACGAATTCTTTCGAGCCTTGCGGAATCTCTTCTTTTGTCAGGGCCTCCTCCGCGGCCTGCTGCACCTCGATGATGGTCTGTGAAACATACTCGGCTGTGGCTTCGGGGTCTTCATCCGGAGCGTTATGCTTCATGATGCTGGACAAGACCTTGCCCGGGGTCATCTCACCGGGCAGGAAGGTGGGACTGAGACCCGCCTGCACCTCGGGCAACTCGCCGACGTTTCCCCCGCGGCCGCTGCCCGGACCGCCCATGCCCTGGCCGGACCCCTGGGCGGTTCCGGCGCTCCAGGGCGACCGGCCCTCTCCCCTCCGCCCCCATCCGGCGCCGGTGCCCTGGCCCGTCCCCTGGCCCGAACCACCCATGCCAAACGCCGCCAGATCGAATTCTCCGCCAGAACAGGCTTTGCAGCCCTCGCTCAGGCACTGCATCGCCATTTCCATCTGCTGCATCTGTTCCATGGCCGACGCCACATCCTCGAGCGACATCTGCATCTGTTCGAGCGCGGCGAGCATCCCCTCCGCATCCTTCATGGTCATGCCTTCGGCGGCCTTTTCGAGGGCCTGTCCCAGCATGGAATCCTTGCCGCCAAGCTGTTCGGCCAGCGTTTTCAACTCCTGGGCCAGCGCTTCCCGGTCCTGGTCCGTGAGGCCGCCTTCTTTGTCCAGTCTTTCCGCAAGTTGCTGCTGCAATTCGCGGGCCTTTTCGGCGGCCTTCTCGAAATTGCCTTCCTGAATGCTGGAGGCCAGTTCTTTGGTGCGGTCCAGCTTTGCCAGAGCCATTCCGGGGCGCAACGACGGCATTCCGGCGGCCATCTTCTCGCGTTCTTCCCGAATCTGTTTCGCCATATCCGTCAGTTTGGCGAGGGCCTGCTTGTCGGACAGCTCCCCGCTTCCGAGACCTTCCGCAATGCGCTGCACTTCCTTGATGTCTTCGGTGAGGCCGGGGGGGCGTTCCGCCTCAGGCAATTCCGTGATGGGGCGCACGGCTTCTTCCAGTCTGCGGGCGCGCACCTGCATGGTCTCCCGGAGCTCGCGGGCGGCGGCTTCGCGTTCCCGGTGCCCGAGCAGATCGAATTCGGGCAGAAAGACGTACGCGAGTCCGTAGGCCAGCACGGCGAGGGCCAGCCACCGGGTGAGCCGGGGGATCCTGACCGGAAAGTCTTTGCCGGCATTGATGTTGGCGGAATGCGTCTCGGCGTCCCGATGAAGCGCTTCAACCATCGGTCCATCGGCGTTTTCGAGCTCCACGGAGGATGTAATGCGCTCCTCGAGGCCCAGCCGGCGATCAACTTCGAGGGCGGTTGCGGTGTACGAGGGACGCCTCACCCACGTCCGCACGAGAGCCGCGGCCGCGGCCAGACACACCAGCAGCGCCAGCGCGGGCCGGGGCGAGCCCAGAACCGGGAAGAGACGCGTCAGCACAAGCCACAGAAACGCCACACAGGCCGCTCCCGTGATAAAGAGTGTGAGATGATGCAGCCCCGCGTTGAGTATCAGCCGGCGGCGGACTGTACGCAGGAGCCGTCCGAAACGGTTGCTGGCCATCTCAGCCTCATCTGGGCACGAACTGCCCTGTGCGGGGAAATCTCTGCAGACACCTATCCGTCAGCATACCATGTCATTCCAGGCGGGAAAAGATCACCGCGCCCGGTTGGAGATGCAGGAATCTCCGCGTGCTTCAGCCTGCGTGCGACTCCACCGGATCTACGCTCGAACGCGCGTTTTGTTCACGGAGGAAGTCGAGACATGCTTTGGGGCGCACACGCATCCCGCCGCAATCGCAGGTCTATAGCGAGCGGCCCTGTTTTCGCCACGTCTCGATCTGGCGAGTACGGCGTTCCATCTGCCCGCGCCGGATGAGTTTCACCCAGGTCGCGTAATCCTGGCCCTCGGGAAGCATTTGCGCCATAAAGGGTTCCAGCATGTCGTCGCCCAGATAGTCGCAGAACGAGTCGTAGAGCTGGACGTGGTTCGTGTAGTGCATGCCGCGCGAATACCGTTTCACGGGCACGATGCTGTCGAGATCGATGAAGTAGAACTTCTCGCCCTTGCGCGTAAAAATGTTCTTTCCTGAGAGATCCCGGTGAAACGCGCCGGCCTCCCGCAGGGCGTTCACGGTCTGGGCCAGTCCGCCCAGAAACGTCCGGATCCGCTCTTCCGGCGCGCCGTCCTGGACCATTTCCGCCAGGTACCGTTCCACATTGTTCGCGCCGTCGAGGAATTCCATGATGAGGTAGCTGCCGCTGATGAAGCCCCACCGGCCCTTCTCGACCAGCCCCTCGACACGCGGCGCGCCGATGCCCTGCTGTTCAAGGTACAGGCCGGCCACCCAGCCGCGCCGGTACCGGTTGCGGCGCAGGGTACGTTTGAGCACCCCAAACACCGAGCCGCGTGAACAGGCCTTTACGACGTACCCGTCGACCCGGCGCGTTTCCGTCGTCGGGGAGACCTTCAGTGTCTCCCCCTCGGCGGAGATCATCTCCAGGAGACTGGCGCACGAGATATCGGCGCGGCGTCGCACAACGGCATCTTCGCAATGCTCCGTAATCATCGGTTCGGAAGGCAGCGTGAATGTATGCATGGTCTAAGTATCACTTCCCCGGTCCCGGCCGGACAACCTGGAGCGGACCGTATAGGCCAGCGCGGTAAGCGCATCATAAGGCAGCGGGCCATACCCTTCGGCAATCGCATCATACCATCGGGGTTCGAGCCGGTTTTTGTCAAACGACCGGCGCAATCTGAACAGGTTGGCCGCCCGGGCCCGCGATGTGAGGCGCGTCAGCCGGCGTGCTTTGTCGAAGTCAATGATATAGGGGGTCTCCCCTGCAATCAGGATGTTCCGCACCTGAAGGTCGCCGTGGCATACGCCCAGCGCGTGCATCCGGCGGATTACTTCCCCCACGCGCCGCAACACGTTCGGCGAAGGCGGCCGACCGGCGCTCAAAAAATCCTGTAAGTGATTGGCTTCCAATGCTTTAGTCGCAATGCACCCGCGCAGCAGTCCCATCCGGCGCCACCAGCAGATGCCCAGCGGTTCAGGCGCCGGAAACCCTTCCCGCCAGAGATAATCCACGACCCGCAGCTCGGCCAGGGGCCGATTGGTGAGATAGGCATCCCGGTTCACCCGGGCAAGGAGGCCGCCGCGCCGGTATTCGCGCACGATGCCCTCCCCCTCCTCGAACGGAAAGCGATGCACGGTTGTCCGGCCGGACGTGCTGTCGGGAACGGCGCCCTCGCCGGTCAGCAGGGCGGCCGCTACCGCATCCGCATACCCCGCGCGCACCAGCGCCGATTTGCCTGATTCGCGCAGGTATCGATAGCCGTCTAACATGCGATTGTGCTCAATCCGCACCGGGAACGCCGGAGGCGTCTGGCGGTGGCTCCTGTATTGGTGTCGCTCTCACCTGATTCACGAATCCGGGCCAAATAGCGGTATCATACGCGGTCGCGCCGGTAGATTCCATGTGAAGGCGTTCCGGCCCGGCCGCGCCCAGGATCGCGGGGCGGGAGTCTCGCCCCTGCCGCACGGACCCCCGTGGTGACCCCCGCCAGCGGGGAACACGGTCCGCACAGGGATTTTCGATTTCGGCGCGCTATTATCTGCCGTCCCTACGGGACTCGTGGTTTGAGGGATACGGGGGTTCCCACCACTGAAGTGGTGGGCTATTGTCTTTCGTCCCTGCGGGACTCGGGATAGCGGGAGCATCCCGCGCCAACGCAACGCGAGGGTGCCGATCCCACGCGAATCCATACGAGATTGGCCACGGAGAACGGGGACATGTTCCAAGCGCCGTCCGCGGCGCGACAACGCGTCCCCGTTCGGATGACCGGCGAGGGTGCCGATCCCACGCGAAACCATACGAGATTGGCCACGGAGAACGGGACATGTTCCAAGCGCCGTCCGCGGCGCGACAACGCGTCCCCGTTCGGATGACCGGCGAGGGTGCCGATCCCACGCGAAACCATACGAGATTGGCCACGGAGAACGAGGACATGTTCCAAGCGCCGTCCGCGGCGCGACAACGCGTCCCCGTTCGAACCGGATGGGCAGCCACAGGGGGCTGCCCCTACATGCTCCCTAGCCCAAGGTCGTGAGGTTGCCATCCACCCCCGGCCGCTTCGCGGCCACCCCCGCCAGCCGGGGGACACAAGACGGGGCAAGAATCGACCTTGGGCCACGCGTGCGTGCTCTTGCAGCCCTGAAAGGGCGACCGGGAATAGCCCAGGGCAAGTCACGCGGAATGCGTGACGCGCGCCCGCGCGGTCCCGCACACGGAGATCTCCGGGGCAGGCAGGGATGTCCGGTCGAATTCTCCGACGCCGCGGCCCGGGTGCCCGCGGGGCGTTCAAACTTTCATGGAACATTTGTACCCCAAACGGGTATCAAAGGATACAGGTCGGGAACAGGCATGCCCCGCGGGGGGGCGAGCCGTATTCACGAAAGGGACCACGATGAACCTGCACACGAGCGCCATGACCAAGCCGCGTCCTGCCGATTCGGGCGATGTCCAGGAAACCCTGAACCTGGTTGCACTTTACGCGAGCATTCTTACGCAGATCAACGCGTTTCTGGCGACCATCAAATCCCAGTCCGGTTCCTGACGATATCGCAGTGCGCGCGATGCGGGGACGGCCACGCGACGGCTGTACATTTTTGTCTGGAATCCTGCTGCCGGGATCTGCTAATAATAGTTGACAGTTGCGTTTCGTGGCCGTTTTGTGTAAGTTGATGGGTAGCCGGGTATTTGCCCGATGCCGGAAGCGCACAATCTGCCCGGTGGAGTCGGGCCGGTTGAAACCTTCAGGTGTTCAAGGGGGTAGTCCCTACGAGGGGCGAGAGTCGATAAGTGCCCGCGACTCCGGCTCAGGCTGGACAATAGGGAGAGGATGGTATCGAATGAAGCACTTGAAACTCGTTTCGTGCAAGCCCAAGCCCGCGCAGCAGACGGTTCTGCAGGTCAAGCTGGAATCGATGCTGTTTTATGTGGATACCGGGCTTGAATATGTCAGCTACAAGTTCCAGAGCGGGGCGCTATAGCAGCCATACCCAGGGAGAATCCTTGATGAATCACTGCAAGCCCATTACCAGAATGCCCGAACGGGCGCAGACCACCAATTTCCAGCTTCTGAAACAGTTTTCGGAGGATCTGGCGTCGCGCATTGTGAGCGCTCGCCACTCCAAGCCGTGGGGCATCTACTATCCGCCCGGAGGCGGCGGGGAGTAACGGCTCGCGTCCTGCCCGCGGTCCGGGGCAGCCAACCAGTCGGCGCCGTATACCGTGCGGGAGGATTGTCGTGCCTGGTGCATGCCGCTGACCGGTGCCCGGGTGTTTTCTTCGCGCCCGGCCGCCACGAAGAGCCACAAAGCAGTGCGCCCTCGCGAATTGAGCGAGGGCGCTTTTCTATGCCCGGCCGAATCAGATGCGGCTGCGGCCGATGTCGGACATCCGGATGCGCAGCTCGTCGCAGTTCTCGAAGCGCTTGTCCGGCTCCTTGTTCATCATCCGCATGATGATATCCCCGAGTTCGCGGGGACAGCGCGGATTGACGTCCGACGGATGGTCGGGCATCACCTTGAGATGACACTCGTAGAGCCGTTGCAGGCTGTCGACGAGAAACGGCACACGGCCCGCGAACATGAGATAGAACGACGCGCCCAGCGAGTAGATGTCGCTCCGGGCAGTGGCCCGTTCCCCGCGGATAATCTCCGGCGGCACATACATGGGCGTGACCTGTTCTTTCAGGCCGGTATCCAGGAGATTGAACAGTTTTTCCCGCGCCAGGGAATAGTCCGTCAGTTTCGCGACGCCCTTGCGGGTGAACAGGATGTTGGCCGGCTTGATGTCATGGTGCACAAAGCCCTGGTCGTGAATGTACTGAAGCCCGTTGCACATCTGGGCAACGACCACCATCCGCTCCGGCAGGTTCCAGGGGCGGTTCTCGATGTACCACCGCAGGTCCGGTCCATCCACATACTCTTCGACCAGGCAATGCCCCTCGTTTCCTGATACGAAGTCGAAGATCTTCACCACATTGTTGTGGTCAAATTTCTTAAAGCGTTTGACGCTCTTGGCCAGCTCCCGCACGTGCGCGCTGTTCCGGAAGAAATTCGCGTGGAAGAGTTTTACGGCCACGATCTCCCCCGACTGGGTGTCCACGGCGCGGTAGACTACCCCTGTGCCGCCCCGGCCCAGCAGGAGATCGATGCGGAAATGATAGAGCTTGTATCTATCCGGTGGTTCGTGGCGCAATGCTGTTCAACCCCATCTACTCTTCGAGTCCCAGGTCGATCGGCGGCGCATCGCCCCAGAGGCCGTCCAGGTCATAGAATTGGCGGGCTTTCTCACGAAACACATGGACAACGATGTTGCCGAAATCGATGAGAAGCCATCCGACGGCGGGCGTCCCTTCGGCGTGCCGGGGATGCACCCCGATCTCCTTCATGCCTTCACGGATGGACGTATAGATCGCCTTGACCTGAGGTTCACTGGAAGCGCTGCAGATGATGAATACATCCGCCATGACCGTGAGGCCGCGCAGGTCGTAGGCCTTGATATCCTTGGCCTTGTGCCGGGCGGCGAGTTCCGCGATGCGGATTGTGTCGGGCAGGAAATCCGGTGCGGCAGACTTGGTTTTCCGAACGAGTTTCGCCAATGCCTCCAACGCTCCTGGTTAATTTTCCAAGGCCTTTAACAGCATCTCATTGATCATCTTGGGGTTGGCCTTGCCGCGGGAGGCCTTCATCGCCTGTCCCACGAGGAACCCCAGCGCCTTTTCCTTGCCGTTGCGGAAATCCTCAACGGGCCCGGGATTGCCGGCAACCACCTCCGCGACGATGCGCTCCAGTTCGCTCTCGTCGCTGATCTGGATCAGGCCTTTGGCTTCCACAATGCTCGTGGGGCTCTGGCCGGTGTCGAACATCTCGAGCAGGATGTCTTTCGCTATCTTGCCGCTGATTGTACCATCATCGATGAGCCGGATCATCGCGGCGAGTTCGCCGCTGGCCACCTTGCACTCCTCAACAGGCAGGCCGTTCTTGACCAGCAGCGCCTGCAAATCGCCCATGATCCAGTTCGCCGCGGGCTTGGCCCCGGCTCCGGCCGCCACGGTGGCTTCGAAATAGTCGGCCATGGCGCGGGACGCCGTCAGCACCTCGGCATCGTATGGCGAAAGGCCGTAGGCCTCCTGAAACCGGCGCCAGCGCGCCTGGGGCAGTTCGGGAAGCGACGCGCGTATCCGGGCTTCCCAGGCCTCGTCGACGGCCAGCGGCACCAGGTCGGGTTCCGGGAAGTACCGGTAGTCGTGGGCCGATTCCTTGGTGCGTTGCGACACCGTGATGCCGCGGTCGGCGTCCCAGCCGCGCGTTTCCTGAACGACCGTCCCGCCGCTGTCCAGTATCTGGCGCTGCCGCGCGATCTCGTAGTCGATGGCCTTGTGGACCCCGCTGAACGACGCGACGTTCTTGACCTCCGTCTTGGTGCCGAACCCGGCGCTGCCCCTGGGACGGAGGCTCACGTTGGCCTCGGCCCGCAGCGAGCCCTCTTCCATGTTGCAGTCGCTGACTTCCAGGTACTGCAGGATGCGCTTGAGTTCGGTGAGATAGGCGAAGGCCTCGTCCGCGCTCGAGATGTCCGGCTCGGTGACGATCTCGAGCAGGGCCACACCGCTCCGGTTGAAGTCGATGCCGCTGACGCCGCCGCTCAGGGTGTGGGTATTGCGCGCGGTGTCTTCCTCGAGATGCGCACGCGTGATTCCAATCCGTTTTGTAACGCCGCCGACCCGGATATCGATCCAGCCGCCGTGGCACAGCGGCAGGTCGTACTGGCTGATCTGATAGTTCTTGGCAAGGTCCGGATAGAAGTAGTTCTTCCGGTCCATCTTGGACCACCGGGAAATCGTGCAGTTGAGGGCCAGCCCCGCCGCCACCGAGTATTCGACCGCCTTGCGGTTCATAACCGGCAACACGCCCGGCATTCCCAGGCAGACCGGGCACACATTGGTGTTCGCCGGCGCGTTGAACTGCGTGCTGCAGGAACAGAACACCTTGGATGCCGTGCTCAGTTCGACGTGAACTTCCATCCCGATTACTGCGTCGTATTCCATCTCATCAGGTCCCTAACCGGCGCGCCGCGCCGTCGTTTCAGCCAATTTCCGGAGCGCCCATCTCGAAGTCGCGGTGCTGCTCGTACGTGTACCCCACGCGCAGCACCGTTTCCTCGTCGAACGGTTTGCCCAGCACCTGAAGGCCTACGGGCAATCCGCTGTCGGTCAGACCGCAGGGCATGCTCATACCCGGAATGCTCGCGAGATTTACCGAAATTGTGTAGATGTCGCTCAGATACATCTCCAGCGGATCCGCCGTCTTCTCGCCGAGCTTGAACGCGGGCGTGGGCGATGTGGGCGTGAGGATCACGTCGCATTGCTCAAAGGCCCTCTGAAAATCCTGGCGGATGAGCGTCCGGACTTTCTGGGCCTTGAGATAGTACGCGTCGTAATAGCCGCTCGAGAGCACGTAGGTGCCCAGCATGATGCGCCGCTGCACTTCGGGCCCGAACATCTCGGTCTTCGAGTTCACGTACATCTCGCGCACATCGTTGGCATTCGGAGAACGGTACCCGTAGCGCACCCCGTCAAACCGGGCGAGGTTGGCGCTGGCCTCGGCCGTGCAGATGATGTAGTAGACCGCGATCGCGTAGTCCGTGTGCGGCAGGGAGACTTCCACCACTTTCGCGCCCAGCCCGCGCAACACTTCGATGGCCGCTTCCACCCGGACGCGGACGTCGCCGCCCAGGGCGTCGGTGTAGTATTCGCGGGGCAGGCCAATCGTGATGTTTGAGACGTCGTCCCGCAGCGCCCTGGTGAAATCGGGCACGGGGATCGTCGACGAGGTTGAGTCGCGCGGATCCTGTCCGCACAGGACGTTCAGCGTCAGGGCCATGTCCCGCATGTCTTTGGTGAAGGGGCCCACCTGGTCCAGCGAGGAGGCGAAGGCAACGAGTCCGTAGCGCGACACGCGGCCGTAGGTGGGTTTGAGGCCCACGCAGCCGCAACAGGCGGCCGGCTGCCGGATCGAGCCGCCGGTATCGCTGCCGAGCGCGATGGCGCATTCGTTGGCCGCGATGGCCGCCGCCGATCCCCCGCTCGACCCGCCCGGAACGCATTCGAGATTCCACGGATTGTGCGTGATCTGCACCGCCGAGTTTTCGGTGGACGACCCCATGGCAAACTCGTCCATGTTGAGTTTGCCCAGGAAGATCCCGCCCGCCGCCTCGAGTTTTTCCACGACGGTCGCGTCAAAGGGGCTCCGGTAGCCCTTGAGGATCTTCGAACAGCAGGTCGTGGTGCCCTGTTTCGTGCAGAAAACGTCCTTTACCCCGATGGGCACCCCGGCCAGGGGGCCGGCGTCCTCTCCCCGTTTCAGTCTGGCGTCGACTTTTTCGGCCTGCTGCAGGGCGTGGGTTTCCCACACGTCGATATAGGCCTGCACCTTGCCGTCAACGGCCTTGATGCGGTCCAGATAGCTTTGCGTGGCCTCAACCGCGGTGGTTTCTCCGTTCCGGACAGCCTCCCGCAACGCATGGGCGGTCAGTTTGTACCATTCACGACTCATGAACTACTCCCGGCGCGCACAGGCCGTCATGCGGCCCGTGTGTCTGCCTTAACCTTCCAGGATTCTGGGCACAAGGAAGTACTCGCCGTCGGTCTGCGGGGCATTCCGCAGGGCTTCTTCCCGGGTCAATGAAGGCTTCACCTCGTCGTCCCGATACACGTTGGTCATTTCCTGCGCGTGCATCATGGGCTCGATATCGTCGGTGTTCAACTCGTTCAGCTTGTCCATATAGCCCAGAATATCGCCCATTTCACCCGCGAGCCGCTCCTTCGCGGCATCGTCGACCGCCAAATGGGCCAGTCGGGCCACATATTCGACGTCTTGTTGCGTTATCTTTGCCA
>Ga0116174_10001619_pt1 | contig 20219 bp, 19 predicted proteins | sample AD_UKC087_MetaG_FD_89801 | JGI IMG/M metagenome (GOLD analysis project Ga0116174, IMG submission 89801) | Active sludge microbial communities of municipal wastewater-treating anaerobic digesters from USA - AD_UKC087_MetaG | ecosystem: Engineered > Bioreactor > Anaerobic > Digestate | place: USA...
AACCAGCGGGTCACCGATCCGAACCCGGAAGGCAAGTATCAGGCCCTCGAGCGCTATGCCCGGGACTTCAATGAACTGGCCCGCAAAGGTTCCTTTGATCCGGTCATCGGCCGGGATGAAGAAATACGCCGTGTCATGCAGGTTCTTTCACGGCGCACGAAGAACAATCCCGTGCTCATCGGCGAGCCGGGCGTTGGCAAGACGGCCATCGTGGAAGGTCTTGCCCAGCGTATTGTCAACGGGGATGTTCCGGAAAGCCTGAAAAACAAACGCGTCATCGGTCTGGACATCGGCGCTTTGATTGCAGGGGCGAAATACCGTGGGGAATTCGAAGAAAGGCTCAAGGCGGTCCTGAAGGAAGTCATCAGCGCGGAAGGAGAGATCATTCTTTTCATCGACGAAATTCATACGATGGTCGGCGCCGGCGCATCAGAAGGTTCCATGGACGCTTCCAATATGCTCAAACCCGCCCTGGCCAGAGGTGAGCTGCGCTGTGTGGGAGCGACGACGCTCAATGAATACCGCAAATACATTGAGAAGGATGCTGCGCTGGAGAGGCGTTTTCAGCCGATTCTGGTCAAGGAACCGACCGTTGAGGATACCATTGCCATTTTACGTGGTTTGAAGGAGCGCTATGAAGTGCATCACGGCGTCCGTGTCAAGGATTCCGCCATTGTGGCCGCGGCTACCTTGTCGCACCGGTATATCTCCGACCGGTTTTTGCCGGACAAGGCGGTGGATCTGATTGATGAAGCCGCGTCGCGTTTGAGGATCGAACTGGATTCCATGCCGTCGGAAATTGATGCGATCGACCGGAAAATCATTCAGCTGGAAATTGAAAAGCAGTCCCTGAAAAAAGATACGGACAAGGCCGCAAAAGAGAGGCGCGAAAAGATCGAAAAGGAACTGGCCGAACTCAAATCCAGCATGGACCAGATGAAGATGCACTGGTCCGCGGAAAAGGACGTCATTAAAAAGATTCAGCAGATCAAGAGCCAGGTGGAAGCACTGAAAATTGAGGAAGCGAACGCACAGCGTGAAGGCAATCTGGCGCGCGCGGCGGAAATCCGCTATGGCAAACTGGTGGAACTCGACCGTGAACTTCAGGAACTTCAGAAAAAACTTGAGGAAGTACAGAAAAACAATCAGATGCTGAAAGAGGAGGTAGATGCCGAAGATGTGGCGGAAGTGGTTTCCAACTGGACCGGCATCCCGCTTTCCCGCATGATGGAAAGCGATGTGCAGAAACTGATCCATATGGATGAACGCCTGAAGATGCGCGTGATCGGACAGGATGACGGCATTGGGGCTGTGTCTTCGGCCCTCAGAAGGGCACGCTCGGGTCTGCAGGATCCGAACCGCCCGATTGGATCGTTCATTTTCCTGGGGCCCACCGGTGTGGGAAAAACCGAACTGGCCCGGGCTCTGGCGGAGTTCATGTTCGACAATGAGCAGGCGATGATCCGCATCGATATGTCCGAGTATATGGAAAAACACGCGGTGGCCCGTCTGATCGGGGCTCCTCCGGGATATGTCGGATATGATGAGGGCGGTTACCTGACCGAATCCGTCAGGCGAAAACCCTATTCGGTTCTGCTTTTTGATGAAATTGAGAAAGCACATCCGGATGTTTTCAACATTCTGCTGCAGATTCTGGATGACGGCAGGCTAACGGATGGGCACGGCCGTACGGTGGATTTCAAGAACACCGTCGTGATCATGACATCGAACGTGGGCAGCCAGTGGATTCAGGACCCCTCTCTTGACGATTCGGAAAAGCAAAACCGTGCTATGGAAGTGCTGCGTGCGACCTTCAAACCTGAATTCTTAAACCGCATCGACGATATCATTATGTTCCATGCGCTGAAACTGGAACACATTTATAAAATCGTCGATATTCAGCTGAATCTGATCGACAGGCGTCTCCAGGAACGCAAGCTCAGCATCGAATTGACAGACGCGGCCAAAAAATATATAGCCGAACAGGGTTACAGCCCGGTTTACGGGGCAAGGCCGCTCAAACGTTCTTTGCAGAAGCTGATTCTCGATCCGTTGTCGCTGGATATTTTATCCGGAAAATTTTCCGAAGGAGATCATATTGTCGTCGGAATTTCCAAGGGGGAAATTACGTTTAGCAAGAAATAGACTATAGACTGTTAAATTTAGGCATTTAGACTGTAGGCTTTTAGACTATTAGGATGTTTGGCTGTAGTTCTTGACTGCCTAACAGCCTACAGCCTAATAGCCTAATTAGTTATTGTTTGGCTAACAGTCTACAGTCTAATAGCCTATATTTTGAGGAGGGATTTATGGCAGAAGAAACCAAAGGAGAAGGATTTGTCATTAAGGATAGGCGTTTTACGGATGAGCCGGAGCACAAGGAAGAACCGGCTCCGGCCCAGGAGAAGTCTGCCGATGAGGCAACGGGATCCGGAGCGGAGGCGCGTGAAGACTATCCTTCGGTAAATTTTACAAACTTCGTGATATCGCTCAGCACGTCGGCCCTTTTTCATTTTGGCGATTTCCCTGAAACTGAAGGGGGCAAGGCAGAGAAAAATCTGCCGGCGGTAAAGCAGACCATTGATATTCTGGATATGCTGAATGAAAAAACCAAAGGCAATCTTGACCAGAATGAAGATAATTTAATTAAAGGCGTTTTATATGAACTGAAAATGCGCTATGTTAAAGAAAAAGCCTGAAATGCAAAGGCTTGCACCTGCAAAAATCAATCTTTCACTGCATGTTTTGGGAAAACGGCCGGACGGTTATCATGATCTGGCTTCCGTTATGCAGAAGATATCCATCTACGATGAATTAATTTTTTCCCCTTGTGACGGGGGAATAAAGCTTTGTTGTCCGGGGACAGATCTCCCCACAGATGAAAAAAATCTTGTGTATCGTGCCGCCCGCGCCATTTTTAAACATGCGGGTTATACGGGCGGCGTTGAAATCGTTTTGACAAAAAAGATCCCTTCCGCCGCTGGTCTGGGGGGAGGGAGTTCCGATGCGGCCGCCACATTGGTGGCCTTAAATGACTTGTGTTCACTGAACGTGAGTCAGTCCGACCTGTTAAAGCTTGGAGCAAAACTCGGCGCAGATGTCCCTTTTTTTGTTTTCGGTTCCCGGGCATTTGCCACCGGTATCGGAGACGAGCTTCAAGTCCTGCCAGATTTCCCTCCTTTGAACATCATTTTGATCAATCCGGCCTTTGAGCTTTCCACAAGAAAGGTTTACGAAAACCTGAATTTAGCATTGACAAAGAAAAAAAATAATTATAGTATTCCGCGGTTTTACGCACTAGGTGACGTAATTCGGGAATTGCATAATGATTTAGAAGCAGTATCGTTTCGAATGCATCCCCAATTGAATGCATTCAAGCAATTGCTGTTGGATGAAGGCGCCCTCGGTGCATTGATGTCGGGCAGTGGTCCTACGCTTTTTGGTATTTTTGCTGATGAAAAATCGGCGAAAGAAGCGCAGGATGCCATTTTGAAAAAAGTTTCCGGAGATTGTCTGGTTTTCTTTGCCCAATCATTGTAATAGCTGTATGTATTTGTAATTACACATAATAGAGTGACGATGGGGCGTCGTCAAGCGGTAAGACACAGGATTTTGGTTCCTGCACTCGGAGGTTCGAATCCTCCCGCCCCAGCCAGATTACTATTGCGGAGATAGAACTAAATGTTAGAAAGAATAAGGGTTTTTTCCGGCAACGCCAATGTTCCCCTGGCACAAAAAATATGTCAGAAACTGGGCGTATCCCTTGGGCAGGCCAACGTCACAACTTTCAGTGACGGTGAAACTCGAGTTGAAATTAATGAAAATGTTCGCGGAATGGATGTTTTCATTATTCAATCCACCTGCACACCGGTGAATGTAACCTTGATGGAACTGCTGATTATGATCGATGCCATGAAGAGGGCATCGGCTGACCGGATCACTGCTGTTGTGCCTTATTACGGGTATGCGAGGCAGGACAGAAAAGTTGCTCCCCGTGCGCCCATTTCGGCAAAACTGGTGGCTGACCTGATTACGACCGCGGGCGCACAAAGGCTTTTGTCCATGGATCTGCATGCGGGACAGATTCAGGGGTTCTTCAACATTCCCGTGGATAATCTTTTTGCCACACCGGTTTTGATTGATTATATGAAAAAAAATTATCAGGATGACACGGTGGTGGTTTCGCCGGATACCGGCGGTGTGGAAAGGGCCCGTGCTTTCGGCAAAAGGCTGGGAGCATCACTGGCAATTATCGATAAAAGGCGTGAAGGTCCCAATGAGGCCCAGGTGATGAATATTATCGGTAACGTGAAGGGAAAACGGGTCATCATCCTCGATGATATGGTCGATACGGCAGGTACCGTTGTTCAGGCGGCTAATGCTCTTTCCGATGCAGGCGCTCTCGAAGTATCCGTCTGCTGCACGCATCCGGTCTTGTCCGGTCCGGCGATTGATCGCATCCAAAACTCCAATATCAGGGAATTTGTGGTTACGGATACCATTCCGCTGAGTGAAAAAGCGGCCGGTTGTAAAACAATAAAAGTACTGTCGGTTTCCGGCTTGTTATCGGAAGCTGTACGACGCATCTACTATAACGATTCAGTAAGCTCATTATTTATTTAGGAGGAGAGGGGTAAATGGAAATAACCGATTTGACGGCGCAAGTCCGTAAAGAACAGAAGAAAGGTCCAGCCCGCCGTCTGCGGCAGCAGGGATTAGTTCCGGCTATTTTTTACGGTGGATCCACGGAAAACATCCCGCTGACCGTGAAAAGCGCTGATCTGTTAAAATTGCACAAGGAGAAGAAAGATCACGCATTTATCAAACTGATCATTGATGACGGCGGCAAGAAAGTGGAGAAACTTTCCCTGATCAAGGAGCTACAGGTTCAGCCACTGACGGGGATATTGTATCATGCGGATTTTTATGAAGTAGACATGAAAAAGAAACTCGTGTTCGATGTCTCTCTGAATTTTACGGGAAAAGCAATTGGCGTTGAGAACGGCGGCGAATTGCAGCATATCAAGCGTGATATCAAGGTCTTATGTCTTCCTTCCGATCTGCCCGATCATATCGATGTGGACATCACCCCCATTGAGATCGGTCATTCTATTAAAGTCAAGGATATCCAGCTTCCTGAAAACCTGACTCATCTGGATCCTCCGGAGGCCGCAGTGGTGTCGGTTGCCGCTGTCAAAGTTGTGAAGGTTGAGGCCGCCGCTGAAGAAGCACCGGTGGAGGGTGCAACGACTGCCGCAGCTGAACCGGCCAAAGAAGAAAAGAAAGAAAAGGAAAAATAAAGCTAAGCGAGATCCGGGTGGTAGATCATGCTTCCCTCTGCTTTGAATAAATTATTCTTTCGTTTTCGAAAAGAGGGAGAGCAAATGGCGAATCTGATTGTCGGCCTGGGAAATCCGGGGAAACGCTACGAGGCGACAAGGCACAATATCGGTTTTATGGTGCTGGAAAAACTCGCCAAAGAGTGGGAAGTAGAGTTAAAGCATAAAAGTTTCAATGCGTTGTGGGGCAAAAGAACCATTGCCGGAAAGAATCTTCTTCTGGCCAAGCCTCAAACATTCATGAATTTGAGTGGTACTGCGGTCAGGCAGTTGCAGACGTTCTTTAAAACGGATATCAGCAATCTCATTGTTATTCACGATGATCTCGACTTGCCTTTCGGGGCGATCCGCCTCAAGTCCGGTGGGGGGACTGCCGGTCATAAAGGACTGGCATCTATCGAGTCTAACTTGGGAACTTCCGGTTTTTTGAGGGTAAGACTGGGTATTGGCAAACCAGTTGACAAATCCCGAATAGAGGGTTATGTGTTGGAACCCTTCCGAAAGGAAGAGCAGGAAGTGCTGCCGGAGGTTGTCAGTCGGGCGGCCGATGCGAGCGCTGAAATCGTATTGAATGGTCTGCAGAAAGCGATAAGCAAGTACCAGACAAAAAATATAAATATTTTGAAAAAGGAGGAATAGTTAATGTTTAGAAACAGAACAAGTATTTGGACATTTTTACTGAGCACATTGATGATCCTGCTCGCTGCCGGCGCCGCTATTGCCGGTGAGGCGGACATCAAGGTTCCCGATTTGACCCAGGTTTCATTTTTGGGTGGGGCGCTTGCCGGGTTGACCATTCTTAATGTAGGGTTGTTGATCTGTTTAATTGGAATGGGATTCGGTATCATGCAATACATTCAAACGAAGAACCTGCCGGCTCACAAGGCCATGTTGGACGTTTCCCAGACGATTTGGGAAACCTGCAAAACCTATCTTTTTCAGCAGGGTAAATTCCTCATCGCTTTGTGGATTCTGATCGCTATCTGTATGATCTACTACTTTGGCGTTCTGTCCGGAATGCCCGCAGGAGAAATTGTGATCATTCTGATCTGCTCGATCCTGGGTATTCTGGGTTCCTATGTTGTGGCCTGGTTCGGTATCCGGATCAACACCGTTGCTAACTCCCGCGCTGCCTTTGCTTCATTGAGTGGCGAGCCTCTGAACATCGTCAACATTTGTCTGCGTTCCGGCATGAGCGTTGGCCTTCTGCTGGTCAGCATCGAACTTTTCTTCATGATCGTCATCCTGGCCTACATTCCGAAAGAACTGGCCGGTCCCTGCTTCATTGGCTTTGCCATTGGTGAATCGCTCGGCGCTTCCGCTCTTCGTATCTGCGGTGGTATCTTCACGAAGATTGCCGACATCGGTTCCGACCTCATGAAGATCGTTTTCCATCTCCCCGAAGATGATCCGAAAAACCCGGGCGTTATCGCCGACTGTACGGGTGACAACGCGGGAGACAGCGTCGGCCCCACGGCAGACGGTTTTGAAACCTATGGTGTTACCGGTGTTGCTCTGATCGCTTTCCTCGCTCTTGCTTTGGCAGGAAACCCCGAAATGGGCGGCAAGCTTATCATCTGGATTTTTGCCATGAGAATCCTCATGATCCTCACCTCGTTGCTTTCTTATTTTGTCAACAACGGTATCAGCGCCGCTTCATTTAAGGGCAAGAAAGACTTTAATTTTGAACATCCATTAACCTATCTGGTTTGGATCACCTCGATTGTCTCCATCGCAGTAACCTTTGCCGCCAGCTATGTGCTGCTGGGTGCTGACCTTGACCCCAAGTATGTTGACTTGTGGTGGGCACTGGCACTAATCATCAGCTGCGGAACCATCGCCGGTGCGCTGATTCCGGAATTCACCAAAATATTCACAAGCACCTCTTCGCGTCACTGCGAAGAAGTTGTGAATGCTTCCAAACAGGGCGGTCCTTCGCTGAATATTCTGTCCGGTCTGGTTGCCGGCAACTTCTCTGGTTTCTGGATTGGCCTGGTTATCGCGTTTTTGATGTTTATTTCTTATCTGGTATCCCAAAATGCCTCCGTAATGGCCCTGATGCCGCCTGCATTTACCTTTGCTGCACCGGTGTTTGCCTTTGGTCTGGTGGCATTTGGTTTCCTTGGAATGGGCCCTGTGACCATCGCGGTCGACAGCTTTGGCCCGGTTTCCGATAACGCTCAGTCGATTTACGAATTGTCCCTGATCGAATCTCGTGCTGACGCGAAAGATGTTGTGAAAAAAGAATACGGTATTGCTCCTGATTTTGAAATGGCTAAACACTTCCTGGAATCCGCTGACGGTGCGGGCAATACCTTCAAAGCAACTGCCAAGCCCGTGTTGATCGGCACCGCTGTCGTCGGCGCCACCACCATGGTGTTCGGTATCATCATCCTGCTCGAAGGTCTCTTCGGCAATGTTGTTGCTAAACTGTCCCTGGTTCAGCCGGAAATCATTCTGGGCCTGATCATGGGTGGCGCGGTCATTTACTGGTTCACCGGTGCTTCCATCCAGGCCGTTACCACCGGTTCCTACCAGGCTGTAGTTTTCATCAAGAAAAACATCAATCTGGATAAGAAAGAAGCCTCGATTGAAGACTCCAAGAAAGTCGTTCAGATTTGTACCCAGTACGCTCAAAAGGGTATGATCAACATTTTCATCGTGATCTTCTTCATGTGTCTGGCGCTGGCCTTCTTTAACCCCTACTTCTTCATCGGTTATCTGATCGGCATCGCCTTCTTTGGTCTGTTCCAGGCGATCTTCATGGCCAATGCCGGCGGCTGCTGGGATAACGGCAAGAAGATTGTTGAAGTCGATCTGAAGATGAAAAACACACCGCTGCATGAAGCCAGTGTTGTCGGCGACACCGTCGGCGACCCCTTCAAAGATACGTCTTCCGTTTCTTTGAACCCGGTTATTAAATTTACGACCCTGTTTGGTCTATTGGCAACGGAAATTGCGGTGACCATGACGAACCAGAATGCGAAGTATGCTATAGCCGCCGTCTGTTTCGCGATCGCTTTGATTTTCGTGTATCGTTCCTTCTACAGCATGAGAATTTCTGAAGAAAAACTGGGCTAAAAAGAAGTCGTTTAACCCTTAACCACAAAAAAAGGCGCTCCCCAAAAGGAGCGCCTTTTTTATTACATTTTGCGGCTGTCGTAAGCCCAGTGCAAAAGGGCCTGGCGCTGTCTGCGCCGGCAGTGAAGGTCGCCTGCCGGACAATGTTTGCGCAGTTGGGCGATGTGCCGCTGCATGGCTTTCCAGCGCTTGATCTGCCTTTCATCGTCGGGGCAGCGGCGGCCCATGTAGTAACGGCAATACCATTGAAACCAGCCGCGGGGATCGTCAGGGTAAATCCAGCCTTTAGCAATCCAGTAGGAGAGGGGTTTTGACGCGCTGACGCCAAAGCAGTTCAGTTTCGGCTCATGCCGTTCGGGAGAGAGTTTGGCTTTGGAAAACCAGGATTGGGGGAATTCATTGCGGCAGTCGGTCATATATTTTCCGCCGAAGACACCCATCTCCAGCATTTGTTTCGGCGTCAGTTCCGGACAGAATTCAGAGTCGAAATCTCTGCCGACAGGTTTTGTCAAAAAGTAACGATAACCTTTCTGCATCCGGTCGTTGACGATGATTTCTTTGTGCTTCATTTCCGCCACCTGTTTCGTAAAAAACTTTTGATAAGGATCGACGCGTTAAGATATACTCAAACTTTTACTGCGGGTGTGTATCTGTGTGCGCCAGATTTTCAAAGGTGGTGAACTTGTCCAGAAAGGCCAGTTTCACAGATCCGGTGGGGCCGTTTCGTTGTTTGCCGATGATGATTTCGGCAATGCCTTTATCAGGATTATCATCAGACTTGTTGTATACTTCATCCCGGTAAATAAAAGCGATAACGTCAGCGTCCTGTTCAATGGCGCCCGATTCCCGCAAATCAGCCATTTGCGGCCTGCGGTTCGGACGGTCTTCCACCTTCCGGTTCAGCTGGGACAAAGCGATCACAGGCACCTTCAGTTCTTTGGCAAGGGCTTTGAGTGAACGGCTGATTTCCGATATTTCCTGCTCACGGGAATTTTGATAGGTGCTGGCTCTCATCAATTGAATATAGTCCACGATAATCAACCCGAGTCCCGATTCCGCCTTGAGCCGTCGTGATTTCGCTTTCATTTCCAGAACGGTAATCGCCGGTGTATCGTCGATGTAGAGAGACGCCTCGGAAAGACGGCCAGCCGCTGTGGTCAGTTTCGGCCAGTCGGTTTCTCCCAGATATCCCTTACGGATTCGTCCGGAATCCACTTTTGCCTCGGAGGAGAGCATTCTGAAGGCCAGCTGCTCCTTGGACATTTCAAGTGAAAAGATCGCAACAGGTGTCTGGGTTTCCAGCGCGGCATGCTGCGCGATATTAAGTGCGAACGCAGTTTTGCCCATGCTCGGGCGTCCGGCGATAATGATCAGATCGGAATTCTGTAGACCGGACGTCATGTCATCGATCTTATGAAAACCTGTAGGAACGCCGGTGATGAGCTCCTTGCGGGTGAAGAGGTCTTCGATGGCTTTGAAACTTTCCCTGACGATATTTTTAATTGGGTAGAAAGAAGTCCGGATTTTATTTTCGGATATTTCAAAAATTCTGTGCTCCGCTTTATCAAGCACCTGGTCAACATCGGAGCCGGTTTCGTAGCAGCTATTGATGATTTCGGTTGCTGAACCGATCAGCCCCCGCAGAATCGCTTTTTCTTTTACAATCTTGGCATAGTTGGAAATGTTGGCGGCTGAAGGGACGTTATCCACCAGTGAAGCAAGGTAAGCGGTACCGCCTACGGAATCCAGAAGTTTCCTGTCTTTCAGGGCATTGCTTAACGTAATCAGGTCAACAGGCTCGTTTTTGTCGGCTAGCTCGGCGATGACGGAAAAAATTCTCCGATGTGCTTCATTGTAGAAATCATTCGGGTTGATAATTTCCTGTGCTGCATTAATGGCATGATTCTCCAGCAGGACACTGCCCAGAATGGATTGCTCCGCTTCAATATTCTGCGGGGGAAGTTTATATAAAGCAGGGTCAATATCTTTCATGACTCTTCGCCGACAACATTCACTTTTAGTTCTGTTTCAACACCGGGGAGCAACTTGACCCGCACTTTGAATTCGCCCAATGACTTGATCTGCTCGTCGTGCACGATCATTTTACGGTCGATATCGAAGCCTTTTTCTTTGAGGGCCACTTCGATATCTTTGGAGGTGACTGAACCGAAGATCTTGTGCTGGTCTCCAACTTTTCGGGGTAAAGTCAGCGTAACCTGCGACAAACGTTCAGCCAGTTCCTGCGCACCGGTTTTCTCTTTTTGTGCTTTTCGCAGGATATTCTTTTTTTCAAATTCATAGGCTTTGATATTCTTATCATCAGCCTCGATAGCCAGGCCTTTCGGAATCAGCAAATTGCGGGCATAACCATCATTGACTTTTATCAAATCACCGGCCTTACCCAGAGAAGGTACGTTTTGTTTTAAAATAACCTTCATGGAAAACCTCCTGCCATCATTAAATTATTTATAATATCAAGTTGTTGTCTGATCTTTGCGAAAGTATTTTCGAAAATCGATCCAGATGTCGAATAACCCCATCACAGCTATTGCTATCATAAGAATTTGCTGAATCGCAATTAAAAAATAGCTGATCCAGCGGAAAAAGAAGGGGATGTTTTTATGCTGAAAAAAGAAGCTAACAATAGCAAGACCTTGAAGCAGATAAATGAAAGATACAACCAGAAAAACATTGAGTCCCCAAAGACGGATATTTGCCTGTCCAAGTAAACTCAAAGCGCCGCCGGCGATAAAAAACCACACCAGCCAGCCCGGAGCACGCCATTCGCACAGCGAGGAAAGCTGGGGTAGGACAACACCGGCTTTGTACAGCGCTCTGTTTCCCATGAGCGTGTTCATCCAAACGATGAATAATACGACAATGATGCAAAGGGCGGGAAAAATTCCTGTAAAAAGGTTAATGACGGCGGGTTTGCTGTCTTGAATCGCCTTGAGCTCTTCGGGTTTTAAAGGCAGCTGGCTGTAAAATTTTATGTTCAGTTCAACAGCCTGCGTGAAATATTTTTCAATCAGTTGCCAGGCGCTTATGGAAAGCTGGGATGCGCTGTAGAAGACATAAAAAACGATTGCCCCCAACAGAATCAAGGCGGGCAGGATCGTGATGACTTCAGTTGAATAATTCTTTTGTGCTGTTCTAGCCATTACCATGCCAACCAGTCCCATCGCGGCCAGTACAAACACGGGCAGGATGGAATGTATGGATGCTAGGAGGATTGCCAAGACGCAAAGTACAACAACGAAAGCGATCAGTGTTTTTGATGGATCATTGAGAAGATAAAGGACAAATAAAACCATCGGCAGTGTTATAAGGAACAGTAAACCAATGAATGGAATCAGGGAAGCGGCTGAAAAAAATGTAATAATCAGCAACAGCCTGAAAAATGGACTGTTTGAAGAAAATAAACTTGTGTTTGCCAAGGGTATAACCTGTGCTGAAAAAACGTCTATGATAATGAAAAAGTTTTTGCCTGCGGGTAAATCAATTCCGGCCGGTTCAATCCACGGAAAAACCGGCCGGAATATTTGAAAGTTTATTTATCTGCCTTCCGCGGTAACAAAAGGCATAATTGCGATAGTGCGGGCGCGCTTGATGGCAACGGTCAGCTCTCTCTGGTGACAGGCGCAATTGCCGGTAATTCTTCTCGGCATAATCTTGCCGCGTTCTGTGACAAAATTACTGAGGATTACAGGGTTTTTATAATCAATTTTAATATTGGAGTCCGTGCAGAATCTGCAGAATTTCTTTCTGTGAAAAAATTTCTTGTGAGCCGGACGTGATGGTCTTTCGCCGTTGGGTACAGCCATGGTTATTCCCCTTTCGTTGTATTTTCTTCCCGGGTGATTGTTTTGCGCGGAGCTGGCCTGCCTGGCCTGGCTTCACCTGCCGCGGCCTTTTCGTCTTTATTTGCCCCTGCGTTCTCTGTTTCAATACGGATTTGGGAGCGTTTGACTTCTGCTGCCGCCACTTCCGCATCCATTCCTTCACGGGTGACCGCACCTTCTTTGGTCACGGTCATGAATTTTAAAACCCGGTCATCGATTTTAAAATTTCTTTCCATTTCAGACACAATGGATCCTTCACCGGCATAGTCGATGAAAAAATAAAATCCGTCTTTCTGTTTTTTGATTTCGTAGGCCAGCCGCCGTTTGCCCCATTTTTCAGCTTTAGCGATGACCCCCTGACGTTCGGTGATGATATTGGAAGATCGCTCCATAATAGCGTTGATTTCTTCTTCCGTCAGGTCCGATTTGACAATAGCGACAACTTCGTATCTTTTCAAAATTTCCTCCTTTCGGGTCTATAGCCCCTGATACAGTTCAGGAGCAAGGGGAGTCCCTATTAAATTGTGAATGGTTCTTTTACAGCATGATCGATTAAAAATCAAGGATTAAAAAATCAAGGATTAAGTTGACCGTGCGGACGTGATGAGTGTAATATGTTAATAAAAATCATTACGTTAAACTAGGAAGGTAAGATTAACTCGACAGGAAGGGGAGGTAGGCCATTGTGGCTACGAAATTGAAGTTCAATCGTTTTCGGAAAGATGTTCTTGATGCCAGTCTCTGGCTTTCAAGTCAGGGCTATTTTGGTTCATCAAGGGGGTCAGGAGGCAATGTTTCAGTACGGATTGATGACAAAACCATGGCTGTCACGCCGTCGGGTGTCGCATACCGGGACATGTCTGATGATGACATCTGCATTATTGGATTAGATCTTGCCGCTTGCCAGGTAAAAAGAAACCGCAGGCCGTCGATGGAATCGGGGATGCACAGCATCATTTACCGGAAAAGGTCCGATGTCAATGCCATCGTTCATACGCACCAGATTTACGGCAGCGTCTTTGCCCTGATCAATACACCGATTCCTTGCCTTTTCGATGAGGTTTCCCTGTCGCTGGGGCCTGTGATTGAGGTTGTACCTTACGCCTTTTCAGGCAGCGACACACTGGCCCGGAATGTCGGAAGGACACTCGCCGGCGGTGCCAATGCTTGTATTATTCAGAATCATGGCATTGTGGCACTGGGCAGGACGCTGGACGAAGCCATTCTTCACGCAGAGCTATTGGAAAAAGTCGCTCATATCTATTGCCTGGCTTTATCGACCGGCAAGCCGGTGACGACATTGCCAGAGTCCAGCGTCCAAAAAATTGCCCGGATGCATAAAGCGCAGGCCGTTAAAAAGTAAATCATGAATCGCAGCATCGGATGAAAATAATGAATACCGGCTCAGGGGACAGGCGGAAGAGTTTCCTCCGTTGTTTCGGCTTTTTCTTCGGGAGTGCGGACCGGTTCTTCCGGTCTTGCCGTGTGGAAGTCATCCCGCAGCCCTTCGTAAATATAAAGAACGGCGGAAACATAGATATCACTGTGATTGTAGGCGAATACGGCTTTATATTTGGCGTCGTGATCAGCCATGTTATTTCCTGAAAGATTATGCCTGTAGAGATAATTCTCTATGCTGAAGATGGTATCTTCGAGGGAGAACGGGTCGGTATCCTCATGTATGCCGTTCGAATCGATAAAAAAAGCAAGCAGCGACGACGGGATAAACTGTCCCCACCCGATCGCCCCCGCGTAAGAACTGGTGAAATACTGAGGTGCATGCCCCGTCTTTCTTGAAAATTTATAGAGAGCCGTGATTTCCCGGATGGCAAATGTTTTCCGTTTTGTAAAAACGTATTGAGAGACCAGTGAATTGAAAGCGTAGAAATTACCCCGCTGATGACGGTCGGCAAAATTGGTTTCAATCCCTACGATGGCGGCGATCAATTCCTTGTGGATGCCGTGTTTTGCTTCAGCCCTGTCGAAGATAGCTTTATGGGCTTCAATGAATGTCCTGCCTTTTTCAATTTTGGCATCCACACCAAGTCTTGCGAAGTACCATTCCCTGTCTCGTTTCTTGTCATGATCGACCTGCTTTTCGGCGGCTTTCTGGAAGTAACGGGCGATGGAGGAGTGAATTCTGAAGGATTCGTGCCGGGTCTGTTCGTCAAACCATTCTTCGGGGACTCCGTTTGCGGCCAAACGCTGTTTCAGTTCAATCATCTTCTCGGCCAGAACTGATTCCGAAGGTTCATCAAATTCGGGAAGTGTTGAGAGGCCTTCCGATGTTTTTTCCTGAGTTGAAAGGGATTCTGAACTGGAATCTGTTTTGTTTTCCGGCCTCTTTTTGACATGCCCGCCGCTTCCCGCACAGGCAATGAGCAGGATGGTCATCGCAGATGCGATCAGAAGATAACTGACTCTCATGAGCAATTCCTTAAACAATATTTATGATGATTTCCGCTGGATCAGGCCGTCTTCATTGTATTAAATGTTATTCTTTTAAAGCTTGTTAAGACCTTAAGATGCTGTTGCCTGTCCTTGTTATGTGATATAGGAAATTAAATCCTGTATGTCAATCTGCTTTTGATGTTGACTGTGACGTGATCAGCAAACGATTAACTGTTGCTATCTCATTCGAAGGAATACCGCGGACATCCGTGCGCACCGGCATGAAGGCCATAGTATCTGACGGCCGGTCCATTCAGAAGGCTGCCTGATCTCCGATGATACCCAGCTTCCGGACGGGAGCGGAAGTGCCAATACGGACGTTCACATTGTAGGTTGCACCGTTCACACCGGCGCTACCACCCAGTATAAGGCTTTTAGCGTGGCAACGTAGTCCATGTTACCGATAGAGGTAGCATTTGTAACAGGATCTAATGCTGGCTAAAATCTTCTTGACTCACAATTTCGAAAGTCATATTAAACGATTCAAAGCCATATAATCAACTGTCTCCGGGTTATTTTCAATACTCATCGGCTGCGCATTTGGAATCTCCTTGTATTGTGGTGAGTTGCAAAGGGCTGAGGCCAGGTCAAATCACTATTTGCTATGGCAAATAGTGGCCAATGTTAAACAAGATGATTACAGTCAGAGTGTTTTCTTTCTCTTGAAAAGGAGGAATGGTTATGAAAAAAGAATTGACGGTCATTGGCATTATTCCCCAGTACCCACAACATTCACAAAACAACATATATGCCAAAATTAAAATGCCCCCGGTGGGTATTTTATCTGTCATGAGCCAGATTAACCATCATTTTCACTTCAAAGAAATATATGCGATAGATGAAAACAATTATAACGGGCCGCAGGATTTTCTCGGGTTACCGGATCATTTTTTTTTACAAGCCAGACAGCCCGCGCAACTGGCGCTCTTCTATGGAGGCATGAGTAACGCAATTCCGCGCTTATATACCGTCGCAAGGCAATACAAGGGCTTCGGCTCCGTCACGATTGCAGGCGGTAGCCATGTTGATGCGCTGCCGCAGGAAGCTCTTCAATCCGGCATTGATATCGTTGTCCATGGCGAGGGAGAAGAGACTATCGTGGAATTGATGCGGGCACTGGTTGACCATGGCAATGTTGTTTTGAGGCGGGCTATGCTTGCGGCAATCAGGGGAATCAGTTTTCTTGGTGAAAACGGAGAATACATATTCACCGGTGCGCGCCCTCCAATCCAGGATTTGAATGAATTAGAAGATCCTGATTTGACACTGATTAGATTTCTGAAAAAAAGATGGAGTGCCATTCCGATTAACCGAGGACGTGGTTGTGATTTTAATTGTGAATTTTGTGTTGTGAACAAACAATATGGAAAATATAAATGCACCTCGGTGGAAACAGCCCTTAGGCAGTTGATTAAATATTCCGACATGGGATACAGGCAGTTTTTTTTCACCGATGATAATTTTGCCCAAAATCCGGCGGAGGCGATCGCGCTTTGCCGGGGAATTGCTGATTATAAAAAGAAATTCCGAAAAAAAACCGATATTATTGTTCAAGTGCGCTCTGAAGCAGCCGAAAACGATGAATTAATCGAAGCCATGCTTGGTGCCGGTGTTAGCACTCTGGCCATTGGTTATGAAAGTCCGATTAACGAAGAATTGAGGGCGATGCGAAAGGGCGTAACCGTGGAAAAACTCATTGCCCGTTCAAAAAAACTCTCCAACCATTTTTATTTACACGGCATGTTTATTTTCGGGTATCCCGCAAGAAGAGATGGAAAGATCATTCTTTCCTTAACAATCAAAGAACGGGCCGAATATTTCAAAAAGTTTTTTAAAGAATCGGGAATTGATACGATCCAACTACTCAATGCCGTTCCCTTGCCCGGATCCGAACTTCGCTCAAGACTTGAGCAGGAAGGTCGTATCCTGCCTCTTTCAATGGTGGGTTGGGACAAATATGACGGACTTTTTCTATGTTATGATCCGCGCCCCGATGGTCTGGACGCATTCGACCTGCAAAACATGCCGAAAATGTTGATGAAAAAAAGGTACATGGGTGGATTCCTTAATAGAAAATTGAATTACGGAAACTGGATGAATTGGGCATACAATGCAACGATCGGTTTTCCAATTCAATTTGTCGTCTTTTATTCCAGGCGGTTTGTGCGCAATTTGCTGGAAAGACAAAGGGCAAGAAACGTGCTTCATGCTGATCTGCCGTTTCACACCCTTTTTACCGTCCCGATGGGTAACGCCTGGAGAGATATAAAACGAAGATGGAGAAACTTGTTGGTGAAAACATACGCTGGAGCCGTTATGAAGAGGTGGTTAAAATTATATTCCGTAAGTGATTATAAAAATCATCTCCGGAGACTTTAATCTCTTCAATAATGATCAACCGTCAATTTACAGTGGAATTCAAATTGGTGGCGATGTGAGACTCGAATAATCATCATAAGATGATGTTATTCTTATTAATTATTCAATAATAATTTTCTGCATACCCCCAAATATGCCCCCATATTTTCGTGACGCCTTTAATCTGGTGCATTGATTGCTCCTGACCAGCCAAGTAAATATGTACCACATTTAGTTTCTTTCTTGAAGAAAATGTTTGTCTTGCAAGGGGGGCTAAGAGGGCCACAGAAAAAAACATCATTGACATACTAGACCCAAATTCCCCCCAGGGGATATTTTTCAAGATCCAAAATAAATTATTTAAAGTTAGGGTAATGTTTTCTTTCCGTTTTCAATAAAAAAAATATTTTTACAAGTAGGACAGGTGATTTTTAATGGTTCCTTTTTTATTGGGATACGTAATTTTTGTCCACAACTTTCACACTGAAAGTAAATATACTTACTAAAGCCACTATCATTTAGTTGCTTCGGTGGTAATTCATTTAATATATCAAATGCCCTTATTTTTGTTGAAGGATCATCATACCTTTTGACAATGAGCCTCTTTAATTCACTATTTGCATTTTTCAACCCGCGCTCTAATTCATGCCACATGTCCTTCCCTTCATTCACAAGGTCAGGTTTTATCAAACACAATACTGTATAGTACCATAAGCTAAGAATCATATAACCTGTTAATTCTTTAGCGTCCCTACTCAGCTGACTTCGACAATCTTCTAGGCTAGACCATAATGGTACCAAACCAATTAACTCAGGACTAATTGTGCCATCCTCTAATCTTGTTGATAACAGCGTTCCTTCATTTTCAAGATCAACTCTGAATAAAATAGCTTCAGCAAGCCACGTTGTTATAAAATTATCATCATGCTCTTTAAGGAAATTAGTATATTTATTAACTTCTTTTTTATAATTATTTATTAGAAGCTTCCTAAATATTCCCCATAATGAAACATCATATTTAATTAGAATATTTTTAAGTAATCCCAATCAGGAAGTCTCCTCTCTTGTTTTTTTATTATCCCTTCGCCAACAGCTTCATAAATGGAATACACTTAATTATATAGTAACCTTCTGAACATTTGCGTAGTTATTTCTATTATTCGGATCTATATAAAACTCTAGGTTCCATTCCTTTGCTTCGTTGAAGATTTGATTCGATATTGGAAAAGATTTGCGGAGAAAAATCCCAAGTCGCAGTAAGATTGGTGCTGAGTTTCCTTTTTGTGAGGACACGAACTAATGTTTCCGATTCACTTATCTTTTGAACAATAACTCGAACACGCTCACCATGAGACCATCCTGTAACACCTTTGTTACCAATAATGCTCCAAGTCCGATCATCTAAACGGGTAACTTCTTCAACTGCTAAACCTGACTGTCTCACGGATTTTTGTGCAGCTTTTAAAACCTCAGCAGAAGAAGCATTGAATATTTCATCTTCGCCATCATCAATGGGTGCATTGCGCATTATACCGATTGATGCACACCCATTAATTAGTAAAACAATTACACCAAAAAAGACGAGCGACAATCCAGTAACTCTAAATTTACGCATATTCCCTCCTAGTAATTATTTGAAGTTATACTTTCAACTGTCGTTCCATTACCTAAGACTAGTCCTTTTATTCTTTTGTTCCATTACTGTCCGGAATAATCCGTGAATAAGTTCAGCTGGTTACTGTTTTTGCCCATATTGCTTGTGTAATCATAAAATGTAAGTAGCTGAAACATGGACGCTCTTTCAAATAAGGAGATACTCAAAACCTGTAAAATTGTGTAGAGACTTTCCTGGAGATTCAACCGTTTCTTGATGATCGCCACGATCAGATAAACGGAAACAGCAATCCAGATTTGGGTCTTCACGGCGTTCTCCGAAGTGCCGAAAAAACTCTTGATGCGCAAGTGCTGCTTGATCCATTTGAAGAAAAGCTCCACCTGCCATCGTTGTTTGTAAAGTTGTGCGATGGTGATGGCGGGCAGCAGAAAGTTGTTGGTCAGAAACACCAATGTTTTGTTGGTCTCGGCGTCGTAATATCTCACCCGGCGGAGTTTGTCGGGATAATCTCCGGCTGACTTCAAAACGGTCAGTAGGATGGATTGGTCGCACACAACCCCTGTGGCTTTTTCCACTGGATGGGAATACAGTCTGCGACTCTTGAGATTGGACTTGGCTCGGATCACGAAGAAAGCCGAGGCTTGGGTAACCGCATAGAGTCTGGAGAAATCCGTGTAGCCGCGATCCATGATGTAGAAAGCGCCTGCTTCCAGAGGAATGATGTCCAGAACGTTGACCTCGTGGAGTTTTCCGTCGGAGATGTGTATGAAGCTTGGGATATTGCCCCGCAGATCCAGTAGCGTATGAAGTCGGACAGCCCCCTTTGCTGTCCGGAATCGTGCCCAGGGAAAAATGGACAGGCACAGATCGATCGTCGTTGCATCCAGGGCGTAAACCGTGTTTTGAAGTTCCACTGCCAACGGTTCCTTCTGGTAGAGCTTCCTGGCGATGCCGATCAGATGATGGGCAAAATCGGCGTAGATGCGCCAGTCCCGCATCTCGTTCGCTTCCGCCAAGGTGCTGCGGGAAACCTTGCTGCGGATGCCCATGTGATAGAGTTTGTTGCTCTGGGCCCGGAGGCAGGCTTCGATGTCCCGCAGGCTCTCCCGATAAGTCAGTTGTGCGAAAGCCATAATGCGGAACTGGTCCAGGCAGGTGAAGTTCTTGACACTGAAGTTGCCTTGGTACTTGTCCACGTAACGCTGAAAGGTTTTCAACGGCATGAAGTCCATGACTTGGGTAAATACAAGCGGGCCTGTATACATGAGCACTCCTTCCCGGAAATATTCTTTGGGAAGGTTTACAAATTCCGCTATGCATTTTCAAGTCGAGGACAAACATAAATGGTATCTTTCATGAAAAATGTTAAGCTATTACAAATTTTATGTGCTAACTATTCCGGACAGTAGTGTATAAAGATAACAAAATTTCGGAAAATACCTGCCAGGTATATTAATTGTTGGCATGAAATTATCCTTTGACATACTTATCATTAATACGTATAATACACGTGCAATGGAGGTGTGATATGCA
>Ga0116174_10001624_pt1 | contig 20172 bp, 23 predicted proteins | sample AD_UKC087_MetaG_FD_89801 | JGI IMG/M metagenome (GOLD analysis project Ga0116174, IMG submission 89801) | Active sludge microbial communities of municipal wastewater-treating anaerobic digesters from USA - AD_UKC087_MetaG | ecosystem: Engineered > Bioreactor > Anaerobic > Digestate | place: USA...
GCTTCAAACACCTCGGAATGTAAATTCTATACGAGGGGGGTTAAAAGGGCGGTGGAATCATGGATAAAATTACCAAAGAAAAAATAAGAAAAAAGGAATTGCTAAAACTTAATAGAATTTTTAAAAACTTACAAGAAGATAAAAAGAAATTAGCTGAAGGCTTGAAAGAACAAGCTGCATTCATGATTTCGACAATGTCTGAACTGCAAGAAATACTTGATAATGATGGAGCCGTTGAGTTGTTTGAGCAGGGCACACAAAAAATGTTAAGAGAGCATCCTGCAGCAAAGACCTATAATGCCATGATTAAGAATTATAACACTGTTATGAAGCAGCTCTTTGATTTGTTACCAGAGGAAAAAAGCAAAACTGTCGAAGATGAACTTATGTCGTTTATGAAGCGGGCGAGAAAATGACAAATTACATAGTTGAATACACCAACAAAATAGAATCTGGTGATATAGTAGCTTGTAAAAGGCTATGGCAACAGTATTCTAAATTATTAGATGAATTAAAGCACCCAAGGGATCCTTGGGTTTTTGATTTAGAAAAAGCAAATAGGCCAATTGAGTTCATCGAAAAGTTTTGCAAACATTCAAAAGGCAAATGGATTGGAAAGCCTGTAAGATTGGAGTTGTTTCAAAAAGCTAAAATCCAGGCGGTATATGGATTTGTCCACAAAGAAACCGGTCTCAGAAGATGCAGAGAAGTATTCACGCTTGTCGCCCGTAAAAATGGTAAGTCTACGGAGAAGGCTGCAACAGGAAATTATATGTTAGTAGGAGATGGAGAGGGCGGTGCGGAAGTATACAGCGTCGCCACAAAAAAAGATCAAGCCAGGATTGTTTTTTCTGAAGCAGTTAATATGATTGCACAATCTCCAGCTCTCAGCAAGCATGTTAAGAAACGTAAAAGTGATTTGTATTTTCCAGTTACTTTTAGTAAGTTTGAGCCGTTGGCAAGCGACTCAAACAGCCTAGACGGCTTAAACGTGCATAATGGTATAATGGACGAATTACACGCCATCAAGGATCGTAATTTGTATGATGTCATCAAGCAAGCAATGACAGCTAGAGAACAACCAATACTTGATATGATTACAACTGCTGGATTCGTCAGAGAGTGTATTTTTGACAGCATATACACTTATGCTTGCAATGTACTGGACGGCATTGTTGAAGATGAGAGATTTTTAGCCTTTATATACGAGCTCGATGATCGGTCTGAATGGACAGATTTTAGAATGTGGGAGAAAGCTAATCCTGGCCTCGGCACCATAAAGAGCTATGAGGAGCTTGCCGCCAATGTTGAAAGGGCTAAAAATGATCCGGACTTTTCACCAACTGTACTAACCAAAGATTTTAACATCCGGGATACGGTTGCCGGTACTTGGCTGACTTTCGATCAAATAAATAATGAGGAGACTTTTGATGTAGAGGAGTTCAGAGATTGTTATGCTGTAGGTGGAGTTGACTTATCAAGTACAACAGATCTAGCGTGTGCAACTTTGCTTTTTATGAGAGCCGGAAGCGAAAAAAAATATTGTATACAGCAGTATTTCTTACCAAAAGATCTTATAGAGCAACGTGTGCGAGAGGATAAAATTCCTTACGATAAATGGGCCGAACGAGGGTTAATAACTTTATCTGAAGGCAATAAAATTAATTACTCTGACGTGACAGATTGGTTTGTCAGAATGTATCAGGAATATGGAATCCGGCCATTGTGGATTGGTTATGATCCATGGAATAGCCAGTATTGGGTGCAGGAAATGCAGGATATGGGTTTTAGTATGGAGATTGTCCGCCAAGGTGCACAAACATTAAGCCAGCCCATGAAAGAGATGGGAGCAGATTTGTGTGCAAAAAGAATTAATTATAACAATAACCCAGTTCTCAAGTGGTGCTTAACAAACACCAACGCTAAACGAGACGACAACGACAACATAAGACCCGTCAAAGGCCAGAATCAGAGACAGCACATAGATGGCACTGTCTCTCTTTTGATAGCATATACAGTGCTATTCAACAATATGCAAGACTATCTCAATATCATATAAGGCAGGTGATAATGTGGGACTTTTTGAAAAGATTTTTAAAAGGCCATCAATGAAACAAATAATGGGATATTTTAAAATGCTTTCAGGCTACACTCCGATTTTTACAGGCTATGAAGGTGGCGTTTATGAGATGGAGCTCACCCGGTCGGCCATCCACGCTATTGCAACCCAGTGCAGTAAGCTAAAGCCGGAGATTCGTGGAAACGCCTATAAGGAACTTGGCAGAAGACTACAATTCAAGCCTAACAGCTTTATGGACACGACAAAATTCTTGTACCGCCTTGCAACAATATTGCATGTGCAGAACACAGCTTTCATCGTACCAATTACCGATGAAACAGGAGAATACATCACGGGTTACTACCCCATCCTGCCGAGTATGTGTGAGGTAGTTGAATATCAAGGAGAACCTTGGTTGAGATATACATTCAGCAACGGGCAGAAAGCTGCGATTGAATTTAACCGGGTGGGGATAATGACACAGTTTCAGTACAAAAACGATTTTTTTGGAGAAAACAACAAAGCACTTTTCCCAACGATGCAGCTCATACATACCCAAAATCAGGGTATCATTGAAGGTGTAAAACAGTCGGCAAACATACGTTTTATGGCTAAATTAGCCAATATATTTAAGTCAAGTGATATAGCTGCAGAGAGAAAGCGTTTTACAGAAGAGAACTTGTCTGCTGAAAATAATAGCGGTGTACTGATGTTTGATAACAAATATGCTGATGTAAAGCAGATAATTAGCAAACCGTTTATTATTGATTCGGCGCAGGTAGACCACATCAAGAACAATGTATACAACTATTTCGGCGTGAATGAAAAAATCCTACAAAACAACTTCGATGAGGATGAATGGAATGCTTTCTACGAGGGCAAGATTGAGCCTTTTGCCATACAGCTCAGCCTTGTGATGTCGAATATGACCTTTACGGAGCGGGAAATCGCTTTCGGCAATCAGATTATTTTCACAGCCAACCGGCTCCAGTACGCCAGTAATCAAAGCAAGCTGAATATAGTCACGCAATTATTTGACCGTGGTTTTCTCACGCATAATGAGGGCCGAGAAATATTTAATATGACGCCGATTGATGACGGTGACAGGTACTTTATCCGTAAAGAGTATGCAGAAGTCAAGAACCTAGCGGAAGCACAAGGAATTTCAGGAGGTGAAGGTAATGCCACTAAAGGTGAAGGAGAGGGAATACAGGGCGGTAGTCCTGCCGCTGCGGCTGCCGGAAGCGGAGAAGAGAATTGACAGTGAGTATTATGTTGAAGGATTTGCAACAACTTTCAATAAACCATATCTGCTGTATGAGCTTGATGGTATCAAATACTACGAGGAAATTGACAGACACGCACTTGACGGTGCGGATCTATCAGACGTAATAATGCAGTATGATCATCAAGGTAAAGTGCTTGCAAGATTGTCAAATGGAACATTGGGACTAGAGCCTACTAATAATGGGCTTTTTATTTTTGCAGATTTATCAAAATCTGCAGCAGCAAAAGAGCTGTATGAAGAAATTCGCAACGGACTTATTACTAAAATGTCCTGGGCGTTCACAGTTGCTGAAGATAAATATAACCAGGAAACCAGGACCAGGACAATCACAAAGATTAAAAAGGTTTATGATGTGTCCGCTGTTTCCTTACCGGCAAACGGTGACACTGAAATATCCGCTCGCTCTTGGCTTGATGGAGTGATCGAAGCCGAGAAACGGGAGGCGTTAGAGCGGAGAAAAAGGAAATTAAAATTACAAATTGAATTGGAGGGTTTTTGATGAACAGACTACAAGAAATTGAAGCCAGATTGGCAGCAATAAAGGTAGAGCTTGAAAAGGACGGAGCAGATATTGATGCCTTTGAAAAAGAGGTTAGAGAGTTAACAGAAGAGAGAAAGAAAATCATCGAACAGATCGAGAAGAGAAAGAAAATCATTGATGATATTACAGCAGGTGCCGGGACCCATATTCCTAGCATAACAATTACAGACAAAGGCGAGGAAAGGAAGAAAGAAGAGAACCTCTCCTATGAAGAAAGAAAAATGAAATGGGGCAGAGAGCCAGGTCCGAACGAATATCGCGAGTTCGGCGAGTTTTTGCAGATAGTAAAATGGAATCCACACGATTCTACGTTGAGAAGAAAAGAAGTTGGTGACAAAGAAAGTCGTACACTATCAATGGGTGTAGGTGCATCCGGAGGCTTCATTGTTCCGGAACAGTTTGATTATAACATTAGAATGATTCAGGACCAAGAAGCGATATTCCGACCACGTTGCCAGGTTATTCCTGCAGGCAATCCACCAGATGCAGCAATCACAATACCAGCCCTCGACCAGTCAGGAGCAAAAGGGGTGTACTCTGGGGTAAATGTAAGGTGGATAGGCGAGGGAGAAGCCAAACCAGAAACTGAGCCATCATTCCGCGACATAAAGCTTGAACCGCATGAGGTTGCGGGTCATACAGTTGTAACGGATAAATTACTTCGCAACAGTGCAGCAGCGGGAGCATTAGTAATGAGTCTTCTAAGGAAAGCTATAATTGCAGCTGAAGAGGACGCATTTCTAAGAGGAGATGGTATTGGAAAACCTCTCGGTATAATAGGGCATCCAGCTGCCATAAGAATACAAAGAGCTAATGTGAACCAAATAAGCTACAACGATGTTGTGGCAATGTTTGCAAGGGCGAAATTCGGCGGCAAGTTGCTTTGGATAGGCTCACAGACAGTATTGCCACAGCTTATGACCATGGTCGATGCGGGTAACAATCTTGTATGGCAATCAAGTGCAAGAGAAGGGACACCGGGCTCATTACTCGGCATTCCATTTACGATCAATGACCAAAGTCCTGTTCTAGGCAGCGAAGGCGACTTGATTCTTGTCGACCTTGATTACTACATGATTAAGGACGGTTCAGGAATTTCAATAACTATGAGCGAGCATCCGTTATTCACCCAGAACCGCACAATAATCAAGGCATTCTGGAACGTTGACGGTCAGCCTTGGTTAACAACTCCACTGCTTCAGCGTGACGGAGTAAGCACAGTCAGTCCGTTTGTGGTATTACAATAATAGGGAGAGGAAGGTACATACGATATGAAATTACTAAGTGAAAACGCAAAGTTAGATATAGCCATAGTGCCTGCATCGATTAACGGTGCAAGCACTGGACCATATTACAGCATGAAAGGATACAGGAAAGCGTTATTCGTAGTAGAACTCGGTGCAATGGATGCGGGCGTAACAAGTGCAATACAAGTTATGCAAGCACAAGACGCAGGAGGTACAGCAGGAAAGGTGGTAACCAACAATGCAGCAACCGTAACAGCAAATACAAAAGTTACAGGCGTATTAATTGCCAATGGTGCTGTACATGTTGCTGGTGACAAAATAACCATTAACGGCTTGACTTATACTGCTGCAGCTGATGATGGCGGTGCAGACAGTAGAACATACGCCGTGGGTGCAAATGCTGCTGCATCAGCCGCTGCTCTTGCAGCAAAAATCAACAGTGCTGCTGTAGGAGTTCCCGGAGTAACCGCGACCGTTGGAGCTGGAAGTGCCATTGAACTTACAGTTGACAATCCTGGGGAAACCACAATTACAATTTCCGTGAGCGACAATGCCGTTGCAGTACCGTCCACGGTTAGTGCAATAGCTTACGTCGAATGTGACAGCACATTCTTGGACGATGCAAACGGATTCGACCATATCGCCTTGAGAGTAACAAACTCAGCCGCAACACAGACAGGTGCTATCCTCATTAGGGGCGAGGGAAGATACACACCTGTACAGCAAGTTGCAGCTGCAAAAACAGATGTACAGCCATAATCCAAAAGGAGGGCAGTTGCCCTCCTTAAGCATGTACAGGAAGGAGGAGTGGCTTTGTTGAATAGATATTTAGTTCTTAGGGAACATGACGGAAATAAAATCGGAACTGTAATAAGCCTTACACCCGAAATCGGAACAAAGCGGTTAAAGATGGGGTTAGTAAGGATGATAGAAGATGGCGACGCGAGGCATGTGGATGTTAAGCGGAGCGACGATGGAGGAATTGACTTCTATAGCCGTAATAATGGCGAAAGTGTTATTAAGGTAACAAGTGACGGCGTTAGAGGTGAAGATGTAAGCGAAATTGTTAACAACATTAATTCACTTCAGGCTGATTTAGCGAACGTAGGTGATGCATTACCAAAAATGAACATGTGCAGGAGTTTAAAAGCAACTTTTAATACATGGGAAAAAGCAATAGAGTCTGGGAACGCAACTGTAGTATTTATAGGGGATAGCAGATTAACTTATGGACCAAATGCTATAAGTAAAAGTGAAACCAACGCAGATAAGATAAGGACAATGTTGCTAAACAAATATCCAAGTGTAAATATAACGTTTAAAAATTATGCCATTTCAGGGTCAACAATGCACGAATGGAATCAAAATAAAACTATAGGTACTGTTGAAAAAACTTGGATAGAACATCTTAAAGATGCTAATCCTGACCTTGTAATTTGGAATCACGGTATGAATCATAATAGTTATGCAAATTCAAAAAAAATTAAATATACACTAAAAGCTATATTAGACTATATTGATGCTAATTTTACAAAAAAGCCTAGTATGGTATTTGCTACAACGCCACAACCTGTAAGAAACGGTTTGTACATTAGAGAAGAAGCACAGGCTAGTAGAGATATCGCAGCATATACAGTAAGATGGTATGGTCTGGAATGTGGTGCATATATTGCAGATGTTAACAGGCTATATCATATATTAAGAGATGGTTATGACCCGCTTGTGACATATCTGGATGGTAATCCTTTAGCACTAGATATTACATCAACCTCAACAGGAAACAACACTGATGGTTTTACCATAAAAAATACAACAGATATTATAACAATCAATACTCCAAAACTTAGTAACTTTATGCTTAAATTTACCGCTAAATTTAGCACAAATTCCCCAGCTGGTGGTGAATGTTTACGTGTGCTTTATGGCTCAACGAGTATTGCTAATGCTATACAGATATTTCCTCGCACATCGGACGCACTGTGTAAGATACGCAGCCACGGTAATAATCCAGATTCATCTCAATGGGGAGCGATAGCAACTGCAAGTTGGGATAATCTTGCTACATCAAATAGACTTGGTACTGTATCTACAGCACCATTCCACGACGATACAGACAGGGTTTTTATTGTAGAGAGAGTGAATAACGTGTTAAAAGTATATGTGGATGATGCTTTGGTGCTGTATGATGAAAACATCCAAATCAACAATGCTGCTGGTATTATCCAGTTCAAAAAAGAAACTGGTAATACCGGAACTTATACAGTCAAAAACATAACATTATATGAATTTAAGAATAGGGCATATCCAAAACTTTTAACAGATGATCAAATTTGGGGTCAATATGTTGATGGAGATACAACAACAAAGCAACCTTATGGCGGTAATGGAATCAATCATAAGTCAACCATTGGTATCAACCGTATTGGGTTACCAATTTGGAAAGAGATGATTGATGACTTGCCAGGTATACAAGTTGGGATTGTTAAAAATTATACAGGTACAATAACTCTAGAACAAATAGCAGCAGAAGCAACGTTAATACCAGCAGTACCAGGTTATAGCATTAAACCACTAAGATATTTTATTAAATCTACAGGTGATTTTTCATCTGGAGGTGGAACAAACATGTTAATACAAGATAATAACACAACTCCTGTTGTAGTTACTACAGTAGATAAAGTAGCGTTGACTGACGGTGCAAAAATTAGTTCTGAAGTAACTGTTGCAAATGTTACAGATGGTGTAGGCATGTTATCAGCTTTAACAGTAGGAAAAGCATTAACTGTATACGGTGCATCATTCAGTGGTGGTACATCAGTTACTATAAGCATTGACTATATGCTTGTGTAGGTTCGCATAAGGAACATATCGCGAGATGGTGAAAAACCACTCTCTTTTACTTCGCCTGAAAGGAGGAATCGACTTGAAATATGTAGTAATTAAGCCTTTCAACGATATTACAGGCTTCAAAATACCCGGTGAATCAATCGAACTGGACGATGCAAGAGCTGCAAAACTGAGGGCTCAAGGGTTAATTGGCGGGGTTTGGAAAGATGAACCCAAACCGTCCGAACCAACGCTTGAAGAACTTGAGAAACTGAAAGAAATATACCCCGAAAGCAAAGTAATTAAAAAGAAAATCGAAGCCTCAAGGAAGGTGAAATGATGTTAACGGAAATCAAAACGTATTTACGAATCTCCAACACAGCCTGCGACGACGAGATAAACGACCTAATCGATGCAGCAAAAAGCGATTTGAAGTTGTCAGGCGTGAATATTAACAAAACCATAACTGAAACAATTACCCCTGAACCTACAGAAGAAAACCCAAACCCCGAGCCGGTAGAAATACAGGTTATGGACCCGCTGATAAAGCGAGCGGTTGTTGCCTATTGCAAGGCTAACTTCGGTTGGAACAATCCTGATGCCGAACGCTTGCAGCAGTCTTATGATATGCTTAAATGTCACCTGGCGTTGTCGCAGGAATATGCGGAGGTGACGGAAGATGCTGTTTAGGGATGTTGTGAAGCTTATCAGCATTAATGTCACTGAAAATGATATGGGTGATATTATCGAAACACCGGTTGATCGTGAAGTGTTCGCTGACAAACAGTCAATCCGTCAGTCTGAATTCTACCAGGCGGCAGCTACAGGGTTACGACCTGAATTGATGTTTGTTGTTCGTTCTATAGACTACAATCAGGAGCCGAAACTAAAGCACGGTGACAAAACATACACTATCATCCGGACATATGACAAGGACGGTGAACTTACTGAGCTCATTTGTCAGGGGGTGGTAAACTGTGCCACTACCTAAAAGTGTAACAAAAATAAAAAAGGACGGCATTGAGTTTGTTTCCAATGTTGACCGTGCAAAATACACAATCCAGGAGCTCACCCGGGCCGCACTGAAAGATGTAGCGAAACTATTAAGGAAAAGGATGATTGAAGAACTCAAACAACTCCCCGGTATGAAGAGAAGTAAACGTTTGTATAACTCCACTCAGTATTGGGTACGAAAAAAAGAATGCGACCTTCAAATCGGTGTGAAACACGATACATGGTATGGTGTTAACCAAGAACTTGGTACAAAAGGCATGCCCAAAAAGGGAGTTATCAGGGAGACTACCTTCAAACATATTGACGATATCCGCCGCATTGAAGGCCAGTATATCAAAGAGATTGAGGATGAAAACCGGGCGTTGGGATTAATTGACGAAGAGGAGGAGTTTGGTGATGAAGTATCTACGTGAGCTCTTGCACCAGCATTTGAAATCGATTCACTCACGCGTATACTTCCAGGATGCACCTGATAATGCTCAATTTCCTTATCTTGTATATGATTTTACTCAAATTACTAACGACGGCGAGGAATTTGAGACGGTTGCCTTGGATATCGACGGCTGGGATATGCCAGCCGGCGGGGACACCACAGCATTTGAAACGCTTATGCAAACCGTGAATGATGCACTAAACAAAAAGACTTTGACCGTTGAAGGGTTGGCAGTCACTTTTTATTTGGACAGAAAAATTCCGCTTCGAGATGACAACCCGGGCATTAAACGTCGGAAGTACATCTACGAAGCAAGACTATTCGGAAGGAGTTGAGAAGATGAATCTTACTCAGGAACAGATAGAAAATATACAGATCGACTACGGGCTTGTATATGCCAATTACGGCGAAGTGGGAGAAAGGCAGCTTGCCCCCACACGCGGCGGCGGTACTTTCACAGTCGCAAAGAATATTCGTGAAATTGAGTATGACGGACGCAAAGGCAAAACAAAGGGGATGCAGGTTGTTGACGAAATCAATGCTATGCTATCCGTTCCGCTGCTTGATACAAGCATGGATAATTTGGCCCTAGCTATGCCTTGGGCGACATATTCGGACGGCAAGCTGTCAGCTAAAAGCGGCAATCTTGGGGTGATACAGGACGGTGCGTATCTGTCAAATGTAACTTTGTTTGCTAAAGTAATCGGCGGCGGGTACAAGAAAATCACGCTGTATAACGCCATGACGGAAAACGACTTTTCACTTGCCGCCGCCCCCAAAGCCGAGGGCGTGATTACCTTAGAAGCACACGCTCACTGGGATGCCGAGGATGATACGGCTGACCTGTACGATATTGAAGATGTTGGAACAATCAGTGCTGACACAACCGGCCCGACAGTTACCACAGACCCGGACGATGCCGAAACAGATGTTGCAGTGTCGAGCAGTCTCACAGCAACATTCAGCGAGGATGTTCGTCAGGGAGACATCAAGGCTGATAACTTCACGCTAATCAAAGCATCGGATGGTACGGAGGTATCGGGTACACTAACATACTCAGCGGCGACAAAGACGGCGACATTTGACCCGACATCTAATCTGGATGCAAACACTGATTACATCTGGATAATCGCCAATGTGCGGGATTTGGCCGGCAACAAGATGACCAAAAAGGTAGTAAACTTTAAGACAGTATAAAGAGGGGCGAAAGCCTCTCTTTATTTTTAAGGAGGGATAATATGCTTACATTGAAACAGGGCCTGAAACTATCGGCCATAATCGACAAGCTCGACTTGAAAATCACAGACCCAAAAGCCGATGCGAATAAAATCGGAGCGGATTTGATGATGCAAATAATCAGCAAGGCACACAAAGCGGAAAAAGAGATATATGCCTTTGTGGCTGAAACAAAAGGGATAACGGCTCAGGAGGCAGAGAATATTGACCTGGTGCAGTTTGTGAAAGAACTTGTATCAGACGCAGGTGTGATAAATTTTTTCAAATCTGCGGTCACCTGAAGGGGCCGCGGATAGCTGAATTATTGTCAAAAACGTATAATCCACAGCTTATTATGGACCTTCCTTTGTCCGCGGCCGTGGATTATTTGATACACGCCGTTGAGCATGAAAAAGAGCAGGCTGCTTGGGAGTTGTGGAAAACATTATATCCATTCATGGCAATTGAATGGCTGAAACCTACTAAGTTTGAAGAATTCAAGAGTAAACTAATCCAGAAGCAGTACAGGTACACTCAAAAATCACTCGATGAAATAGAAAAAGAAATGCTGGCGGTTGTGGCGAAGCACAAAGGCAGGTGACACAGCAATTAAATTGCGAAAATGCTTTCATTATACGAACCTTCAACCGCTATGGGCAGAAGAAAATATAAGAAAGTCTAGTAAATATATTTTATAAGCATCCGACAAAGGATGCTTTATTTTTACCCGAAAGAGGGTGATGACTTATCGAATTGTTTAAGCTCTTTGGGAGCATATTTGTTGATTCGAGCGAAGCAGAAAATAGCATTTCGAGGACAGAGGAAAAGGCAGAAAGCCTCGGCTCAAAGCTTGGGAATGGCATCGAGACCGCAGCAAAGTGGGGTACTGCCATTGTTGGCGGTGCGACTGCCGCGGTTGGCGGACTAATGGCTGTGACAAATCAGACTGCGGAATATGCTGATGAAATCGACAAGCTGTCCGAAAGGACAGGTATCAACCGGGAAGAATTGCAGCGCTGGAAGTATGCAGCAGGACAGAGCGGAGCAGATATTGGCAAACTTGAAGTTGGCGTCAAAAAGCTGTCTGATGTAATGGCCGATGCGATGAACGGTAATGAAAAAACAGCAGAGTCTTTTGCAGCACTGGGAATAAGTATCGATGATCTGAAAAATAAATCACAAGAGGAAATATTCTCGGAGGTTATGAATTCTCTTGCTGACATGGAACAAGGTGCAACTCGTAATGCTCTTGGGAATGACCTGCTTGGTAAGTCTTACACTGAAATGTTGCCTTTACTCAATGCCGGCAGTGATGGTATGCAGGAACTTAAAGACAGAGCTGACGAACTTGGCATTGTGATGTCCGAGGATGCTGTCAAGGCGAATGTAATATTTGGCGATACCCTTGCAGATGTAAAAGATGCTTTTGGTGGCATAGTAAGAGACTTAACAAACTCCACGTTGCCAATGTTGCAAAGCTTCCTTGACTTTATACTTGGCAATATGCCGATGATACAAGGAGTATTAGAGAATGTGATGGGCACACTGGGTGATTCTGTAGCAGCAGTATTGCCATTTCTTATGACATTGATTCAAAACGCTTTACCGCCGTTGATAGATTTGTTCACTCAAATAGCATCAAGTATATTGCCGCCAGTGATTATATTATTTACGGACATGCTGCAGTCGGTATTACCACCGTTTATAAACTTGTTCACAAGCATAATCTCGACTATTTTACCGCCATTTATTGATTTGTTCCAGTTGATAATAGGTGATATCCTGCCGCCGTTACTTGACCAATTTTATGATATCATTAACCAGGTGTTACCGCCTCTGATTGAACTATTCACACGGGTCATAAGCACTTTATTGCCGCCACTGATTGAGCTTTTCGGAGAAATCATATACAACATTATGCCAATTGTCATTGAATTGTTTGCCAAATTTGCAGAGATTGTATTGCCTCCGCTCATGGAACTCATCAATGAAATAGTGCAGGTTATTTTACCGCCATTGCTGGATCTGTTTAATGAACTGGCAAAGGTTGTATTGCCATTAGTAATAACAATATTTGATGCATTGATGCCAGTCATAGAACCGGCAATGAAAGCTATTGCGGCAGTAATCAAGACCGTTCTTGCACTAATAAAGGGTGATTGGGAAGGCGTATGGAATGGTATTAAGGAGTTTTTTAGCAGCTACCTAGGCTATATTGTCAAGTTAGTTGAGGGCTTTAAAAAGTCGTTTGGAGCTGTCTTTGAAGCTATTAAAACTATTGTTCTCGGTGTGTGGGATGGCATTACAGGAGGCATAAAAAAAGCAATTAATTTTATCATAGGCGGCATAAACACGTTCATTAGGGGCCTAAACAAAATCAAAATACCTGATTGGGTACCGGGTATAGGCGGTAAAGGTGTAAACATAAAAGAAATACCCATGCTTGCTGCAGGAGGAGAAATTGTACAACGTGGCTATGCAATAGTTGGAGAAGCAGGTCCGGAACTTTTGGAGCTGCCGCAGGGGGCTAAAGTGAAACCTCTTAATTACTATGATCCTCAACCGGATACAGCGACTAAAAATATAACTGTAGAAGTGCCAGTTGTATTAGACGGCAAGCAAATAGCTAAAATAACAGCACCAATTACAGACAAATTAATTTTTGACAAAAGGAGGCCAGTGTTCGGATGATAAACGGATTGACATTTAATGGGAAGCACAGTTATAATGATTTTGGCTTATACATGAAATCCGATAACAGGACGCTGCTTCCCGGTTTACGTCGTAGAGAGATTGTTATTGACGGGAAAAACGGCACTTGGGACTTTGGGAATAACACATACGATAACAGGGTTATATCTGTAAGATTTACGCTCATAACATTAAGTAGAGCAGAATTAAGGGTTAAGGCAAGAAGGATTGCACAATGGCTTAATAATCCAAATCCCGCCCTATTAATTTTTGATGACGAAATCGATAAAGAATATGTTGCTAGAATATATGATCCTATATCCCTCGACGAGATCATCAATAATGGAGAATTCACTGTGAATTTTAGCTGTCAGCCTCTGGCTCGTCTCATATATAACGCAAACGATATTATACTCGATACTGATATTATGCTTGATACAACTGATATAAGATTAGGCGACACATACTCATACACTGTTACACAGTACACACAGTTTGAGATTAATAACTTTGGGACGTATCAAGTCAGGCCTGTAATTACAATAACAGGCAGCTTTTCGTCGCTAACAATCATAGTTAACGGCAAAACCCTAAATTACACCGAAGCTGTATCGAACGATGTCGTGACTATAGATAATGAAAATTATACGGTGAAAAAAAGCGAAACAAATAAACTACCTGTAGTAACAGGTGACGTGAATAAATTCTTGGTGCTTGAGCCCGGCATAAATACAGTTACAATCGACGGTGTTAACTTAAATTGTACTGTAGATTTCATCTTCAAGCCTCAATACCTGTAAGGCGGTGATTCGACATGGCGAATATAGGAACGCTTGAAGGGTATATGTATCTGCGTAACGCATGGAGAATCATATTAGCGAATGACATCAACATGAATGCGGAGATTGTTGCCCTGAAAGACAGAATACAAGAGCATCTATTTTATGTGAATCCTGATCAGGTAAACATTGGTACGACAACACAAACACTTGTAAGATTTGAGCCCGATGTTATTACTCATACTCATATTACACTTGGGTTCACTCTCAATCTTAATGTTGCTGCAGCTACAAACCTTAATATTAATGTTAAGTTTGACGGTGTAGCATCAACATTTATACACGGCGTCAACGCTGGATGGAATATAATAGCATTTCCTTATATCATCCCAAGTGTAGGAGCCGGAACGCACGTTATAGAGATTACAGCAGGCTTAAATAGCGGAACGGCAACTATTCAGCCCGGAAAACTTAATGTTTTCGTTCAGGCACAGTCAATATTAGGCTATTCATCCTTGCCGCCAACACTTAATATACTTACCGAAGTGCTATATTCGAATTCAAAATGCGAAAGTTGTATAGATAATGTAATAATAGCGCTGGTCAATGATGTGGCAACCGAAGCTACACAAGAAGTTAATTACCCAGATGTCAATAACAACAGAGTAGCCGAAACAGTAAGCATTTTACTAGAATGAGAGGTGTGTGCGATATGGAACAACATATCAAATACAGTAATATAAATTATAAGAAAAAAAACATTGAAATGATTGATTATGTGAGAGATTTTGTTTCCGGCAAGGTGGAAACACTTAGAAAAATAAAGCCAGTTGGAGCAATGATAAATACGTGTCTGATTCAGTTGTTTGATAGCAAAGGCAACCCCGTAAAAGAATCGATGAGCCATAACATAGTCAACGAATTCTCAAACAGGCAAGCTTTTGCCTGTTTTTTCTACGATTTAATAAGGCGAAGTGGTATTGTCTTGAGCTACAGAAACCCTTTTACCAATCTGATGCTGACGGATTACGACGGCAACGAGAATGCAAACGAGCTAGGATTAAGAGGCAACTTAATAGGCTGGGCGAATAAAAATACTGCTTATTCTGGATCTGACACATTAAGAGGTACAATTAACTTGTCAGAGTCACAAACATCTAACGATAATAGAACAGGATTAATTACACTGGTTTTTGACTTTCCAACACATGCCGCAAACGGCACTATTAATTCAGTGTGGTGGATGTATGGCGGAAGTAGCGATTATAGGTATCACGGATACCCATATTGGGCATACACTAACAGTAGTATGACGACAAACTACGATTGGGCATGCGACGGTGATTATATATATGCAGCGAATAATTCTAATATAGCAAGGTATAACATGGATACATCTACAGGCGTACCAGTAGATGTATCAAACATAGATACAAATATAAGAGGTATTGAATTTGACGGCGTTTATTTTTGGTTGTATGGTGCGACGTCAAAAAAAGTATATAAGTGCAATACAGCGTTTCAAGTGCAAGCTCAGTTTACCGCATCGGCTGTAACAGGAACATTTACAAGTTTGACAGTTCACAGCGATAAAATTTTTATTGCCACAACTACGAGCCTCTATATATATAACGTAACCGGAGACCTTCAAACGACAAAATCATCAGCAGATTACGGGTTAGCCACCATATCTAAAGTTAAGGCAAACAATGCATATTGTCATATTACGGGTGATAATAATGGTAGGTATGCCGGATTTCTAGCTCCAAATGGGGATCTTATCTTTAAGATCAACGTATCAGGCGAAAGTAGCTGGTCCGCTTATTGCTTTTTGCGGAAACCAGAGTATAATAACAGTAGATTAATAATCGCGAGAGTAAGTATTGATTGCAACCACTACATAATCGGAGGTATCGGAGCACATACAAAACTAGCCGCTCCTGTAGTCAAGACAGCGGCTAACACCATGAAGGTAACATATACATTTGACATTGATTTACCGGATGCATTAACTTGAGAGGGTGGGTATGTATGATTAGAGTATATAATAAAGACTTAAATCTTATTGCAATATTACAAAATGCGTTTAATGTGGGATATGATAAAAAAATTAATAGTTTGTGGCTTGCGAATTTTAGCTTGCCCGGGAATGATCCGAAAGCCATATATTGTCAACCATTCAATTACGTTGAAATATTTGATGGTGATGAAAGGGTTGACTTATTTAGGATAATGCCCGGCACATATGAGAAGCAAAATGGCTCCATGCAACACGATTTCAGCTGTGAGCACGTGTTATCAACACTGTTTGATGATGTGTTATTCCAATACCATCAATTAACCAACCAGAGCCCGAGTAATGTGATTAGTTACATCTTGAGTAAACAAACAGTACAAAGATGGCAGTTGGGGACTGTAGATTTTACGGCATTGTACAGCTACAAATGGGAGAATGAAAACCTTGCAAGTGCTATAGCAAGTGTGACTAAGCCGTACACAGAAGAGTTTCTTTGGACCTGGGATACAACAGTATACCCTTGGCGACTTAATCTTGTCAGACCTAGCACACAGATATCGGCTTATATACGGTATCGTAAGAATTTGAAAGGGATAACAAAGCAGGTTGACCCGTCAAACATAGTGACCAGATATTATCCGTTGGGTTATGGTGAGGGCGATAACCAGTTAACGATTAAGTCTGTTAATGGCGGTGTACCTTACATTACTGCAGATACTGCGGCCACATACGGAGTAATAAGTGATTTTTTCATCGACAAAACGGAAGAAAACCCAGCGATGCTAAAGGCCAAAGCGGAAAAAGCCTTAAACTCTGCAAAGGTACCTAAGATAATATACACGGTAGATGCGGCTGACATACATCAGATAACGAAAGAGCCCATAGATAGATTTGTGGAAGGGGCGTTGGTACAGGTGTATGATGACGAAAGCGGCATTGAGTTTGCAGCTAGAATAATAGGTGTGGCTAAGCCCGACTTAACAGGCGACCCCGGAAACATTAAGCTGGAAATCGCTAATGTGGACACAAAAAAACTGTCATATGAAGTGTTTGAGATTAAGAACAGGCAGAGAATAAGTGATGTATATGCCCAGGGAGCTACCAACATCGACAGTAATGATTATCAAGACAACTGCGATGCTACACACCCAGCGGTAATAGAATTTTATATTCCAGAGGATTGTGTTCGTGTGAATGAGTGTTGGCTAAGCTATAAATGTGAAAAATTCAGAGCCTATGAAAAAGGAGCTACAGCAAAGGATTTGGGGACTGTTTCTATATCTCAAAATACTTCTGGGCAAAGCAGCATAAACACAACGGAAATCGGAGCCCATCAACACACATATGGAGAAATTGACACAACAGAAGCGGATGGTAGTACAGGTTTGCACAAACACGCAATACTAAGAGATAATACGTGGAGCGGAGGTAATCATTCGCATGGCATGGAACACACACATCCTATTGACCATTCTCATGTAATAGGCGAGCACAATCATGAGATTGAATACGGAATATTTGAAGAGGAAACATTACCAACATCCCTAAATATAAAAGTTGATGGTAGCATTATTGAAATAACAGACTTGAACGCAAATAAAATTGACATTATACCTTACCTTTCAACAGATGCTGAAGGGAAAATAAGAAGAGGTGTATTTCATACAATTGAAATCACCCCTAATAATTTAGCCAGAATAACCGCATCCGTTGTAAAGAAAATTTTCATACAAAGCCGAGGAACTTATTCGGTATAAACGCCGGCATTTATTAAATCTTGTATATTAAGATAGGTCTTGTTATCGTAGATCTGCATTGTGATTTCAAATCCATTATACTCTAAAGTATATACACCTGGTGTTTTATAATCAGCCATTTGCTCAACTAATATATTTGTAACTTCTGAGTTAATAGAATTATATTCTTTTGCACGAATCCATGTTTGAGAGTCCGGCTCAGTACCAGTACTACCAATTTCAACCTGTTTCTTTTCTTCGTTCCATTTAGGCTCCTGACCAAGCAGTTTACCAATAGCACGAAGAGGAACATAAGTTGTGCCGTTATAGTTTAGTATTGGGTTTTCCGTGTCGGTGTATTTGACTCCGTTTACGACTATTTTATACTGAGCTTGCGTCAAGATGTACTGACCTGTTGCTGCAAATGCAGGGATTCCGCCAAATACCAATGCACCAATAAGTATACCTATTATAAGTTGCTTGTTTTTTAACATAATCACTACCCCCTAAATTTTAATTTTAATATTAGTATACCACAATTTAATGCCAAATGGAATAGTTATCAAAACGAAAGGATGATTGAGTATGAAGAACACATTATTAACGATAATAGGAGTAGTCGGCAGTGGAATTATTTATTTGTTAGGGGGTTGGGATATGGCACTGCAAACCTTGATAATTTTCATGGCTGTCGACTACATAACCGGCTTAGTGGTTGCAGGCGTATTCCGCAAGTCAGAGAAAACTGAAAACGGGGCATTGAGTAGCAAAGCAGGGTTACAGGGAATCGCAAAAAAAATAATGACGCTGCTTATGGTGCTAGTTGCTGTAAGACTTGATATCCTGACCGGTACCGACTATATTAGAGACGCCGTGATAATTGCCCTATGCGGCAACGAGTTAATCAGCATAATTGAAAACGCCGGACTCATGGGTGTTCCGATTCCTCGAAAACTTAAGGAAGCTATTGAAGTGCTGAGCAGGAAGGAGGAAGAATAATGCAAATCCAAAAAGGTAACTTCACTTGGAACGGGAGACTAACACCGGTTCCAAAAGAAAAATTCGACTCAATCGCCCTCCACCACATGGCACATCCTACAGCGGACGAATATGAAGTTGAGAAGTGGCACAAAGGCAATGGATGGGTCGGTATCGGCTACAACTATTGGATTGGGTTGGATGGTCGGATAATTGAAGGCAGAGGGCTTAATCAGGGTGCCGGAGTAGAGAACCACAACAGTCACATCATAAGCATAGGTTTCCAAGGCAACTATGAGCCTTTCGGCCCTAACGTCAAATACCTAACCGAAATGCCACAGGCACAATTCGAAGCGGGTGTGTGGCTGATTAGGCACCTGAAAGCAATCCTGCCAAACCTCAAGTACATAGATGGGCATTGTCGTTGGAATTCTACAAGTTGTCCGGGAAGATATTTCCCGCTGAAAAAGATGATTGACGCAGCCGAAAAGGCTGAACCACAAGAACCATACTACGACATCAAGGGTCACTGGGCAGAAAGTTTGATTAGACAAGCGATTGCTGAAGGCTGGGTAAAAGGTTATCCGGACGGGACGTTTCAACCGGATAAGCCAATAACGAGAGCAGAAGCTGTTGCGTTGATAACTGCAGCGTTGAATTGGAAATATAAAAAAGCCCCGGGTTAATTCCAGGGCTTAATTTTTTTAAATTCACATAAAAAAAGGGAAACCTTATTCAGGTTTCCCGTACACTCTTTCCATGGCCGATTTCAGTATAATGTAATTTCGGCCGGTTTTCCTGTACTCGTCTGGGCGGAATCTTCCGGATGATATAGCTCTTCTAAGGGTGCTGTCATCAAGCCCCCACACCCCCGCAGCTTCTTGCAAGCTCAGGACCATATCTAACGCCGAATTTTCTCCGTCGTGTATGATATTGTCCATTATCTCAACTGCCAGATCCACAGATAGCAGTTGAAGCTTTTCGGCTAGGCTTTCACCAATGCGGTGAAAGAATACCGGTGCCCCGGATCTGTTCGATTGGGTACGAACTAGATATGTGCCAGGCTTAACTTTTTCATACCAAGAGCATCTCCCATCCGTGAACTTGAATTTGTTAGGGCTGTCTTTTTCAACTTGTATAAGATCAACCCAACTATCGCGGAACTTGTTTCCGCTATCAATTATTACTTTCATTTTCTTTTCCTCCTTTTTAACCTTTTTCGGTGGCTTTGCGGTAGCCACCGTACCGTTATTTACATTGCCCGTTTTTCACCATAGAAGTAGTCTATGTTGGGATATCTACTCATTTACTTCACCCTCCTGTAAGTATTGCTGAATCTTTAATGATA
>Ga0116174_10001627_pt1 | contig 20153 bp, 22 predicted proteins | sample AD_UKC087_MetaG_FD_89801 | JGI IMG/M metagenome (GOLD analysis project Ga0116174, IMG submission 89801) | Active sludge microbial communities of municipal wastewater-treating anaerobic digesters from USA - AD_UKC087_MetaG | ecosystem: Engineered > Bioreactor > Anaerobic > Digestate | place: USA...
ATCATTGACTCAGAGCACGCAGTCCTGGTGGCCGAGGCTTTCGGCCTGGACAGGCGCTTCGTGGACCTTACATCGGCCTACAGGGCGATGTCGTCCGAGATGGCCAAATCGGGGCTGACCGACCCGCCGAGGCTTGCCTCTGCGAACCTGAAGCCCAGGCTGAGGATGGCCGCCCTATATTATTTCGCCAATACGCTGGGCTACATGGTCGTTGGAACCGGCAACAGGAGCGAGTGGTACGTCGGCTACAGCACCAAATACGGCGACGGCGGCGTTGATGTGCAGCCGATCATCGGCCTGCTGAAGGGCGAAGTGGTAGAGCTGGCAAGGCATCTGGGCGTGCCCGAGGAGATAATCGCAAAGCCTCCGACTGCAGGACTGTGGCAGGGCCAGACGGACGAAGGGGAGATGGGCTTCACTTATGCCCAGCTCGACAGATATATTGCGACGGGGGTCGCAGATGAGCGGACTAAGGCGAGGATTGAGTCGATGCATTCGGGCTCCAGGCACAAGTTCGCGCCGGCGCCCACTCCTTTCGACCCTGAAAAAGGCATCTCTTTCGCAGAGGAAGGCAAAAGGTAGATGGGAAGAGGACCTTGGGGCGCCTTCATATCGCGCTTCTCTGCCTACGACATGGTGGTCATAGGGCTTATAGCGGCGCTGGGCATCGCGTCGAAGAACATCGTCGGCCCGCTGGCGCACCTTGTGACGGTGCCTATAGGTGTGCCCGGCGGGTCTCTTGCGGGCGGCTTCTACATGCTGTGGATAGTCCTTGCGAGGGCCTTCACGGGCAAGGCGGGCTCTTCGACGCTTGCAGCTGCCGTGCAGGCTATCATAGTCATTGCGACGGGCTCCTTCGGGTCCCACGGCGCGCTGACCGTGATAACCTATACTCTGCCTGGGATAGCGTGCGACCTTGCGATGATACCGCATAAGAAGGACGGCGAGGGGCGGCTGCTCTGGTGCGCATTAGGCGGGATGGCAGCCAACATCGCCGGGTCCGTCGCGACGAACTATACTTTTTTCAGGCTGCCGCCACTGGCGCTGGCCTTGACCGCCGTCACCGCCGCGTTCTCGGGGGCGGCAGGCGGGGCCTTTGCAAGCGCGGCGTCTGACAGGCTGGGCAAGATAATGGGAAGATGACCGGAGGATGGAAATGAAGGGCAAGGACAGGTTAGCAATAGGAATCATCATCATCCTGGGGCTGCTCATGGTGGCCCTTGGGGCAATAAACTCCTGCGCCACCGAGCAGAAGCTCGAAGGCGACCTGGAAGTCCTCGTAAACGGCGAGAAGGTGGCTGCTTTCACCGCGACGGAGCTCTCCGCGATGAAATCATCCAGCTTCAAGGCCGTAATAAGGAGCTCCAGCGAGGGCACAAGCGAGGCGGAGTTCACCGGGGTCCCTGTAATGGACATCGTGAAGAAGGCATACCCTGCTGTCGCCGACGGGTACAAGGCCATAATCGTAAAGGCCGAGGACGGATACCAGACGATACTGGCGAAAGAGGAGGCCGAACTGGCTGACAACGCCTATATCTGCTACCTGATGAACGGCGCCCCGATAAAACCGAAAGCCCAGAAGGGGCACGGCCCCCTGCGCCTAATAATCCGCAACGATGAATTCGGCCAGCGCTGGGTCAAGTACGTAAACAGGATAGAAGTCAAGAAGTGAAAGCCCTTTCGCTTTCGAAAACACGGTTCAGCTATCAAGGCGCCTTAAAGCCCGTGCTGGACGGCGTGGACCTGGACATGGAGCCGGGCCAGGCGGTGCAGGTCTCAGGCCCCTCAGGCAGCGGCAAGACCACGTTATGCCTCGTAGCGTGCGCTATCATCCCCTCCAGGCTGGTAGGCAAGTTCTCCGGAAAGGCCGAGCTGTTCGGGCAGGCGACTGCGAAGCTGGGCCCCTCGGGGGCTTCCGGCTATGTAGGGTATGTGATGCAGGACCCGGAATTCTCCATGCTCATGCCCACCGTCGAGGACGAGATCGCCTTCGGCCTTGAGAACAGGGGATGGGAGCCGGAGAAGATAACCGCAAGGGTCGAAGAGCTCATGGCAGACCTGGGCATGCGGTCCCTTTCGGGGAGGAATCCGCAGAAGCTTTCGGGCGGCGAGAAACAGCTCGTGGCAATAGCCGCGGCCATCGCCCATCATCCGCCGCTTCTGGTCATGGACGAATCATTCTCGGGCCTGGATGAGGACAAGAGGGAGCTGGTCGTCTTCGAGCTGGGCCGGATGAAGAAGAACGGCACCGCCATCCTGATGGTGGAGCATCTGGGGATCGGCCGCATCGCCCCCTTCTGGCTTGACAGGAAGCTGTGGCTGCAGGACGGCTCGCTCACGGAGGCTCAAGGAAGTTGAAGCAGGTTGTCTTCGAATCGGTGGTATTCTCCTACCCGGCGGACAGGGATTTTGCTCCCGCCCCCAGGGTGTTCGACAGGCTCAGCCTGACGTTGAAGCCGGGTCGCGCGTATGTGCTGCTCGGACCAAACGGATGCGGCAAGAGCACCTTCGCGAAGCTGATGGCGGGCATCATATGCCCTGACGAAGGAAGGGTGCTAATCGGGGGGGACGAAGTCAGCAAAATGAGCCTGCCAGAGGTAGGCAGATCGGTCGGCATCGTCATGCAGAACCCCTCAAGGCAGCTGATATGCTCCCGTCCTGTTGACGAGGTCGCATTCGGCCTCGTCCAAAGGGGCATGGACAGGGATGCCGCGGGCGCTTTCGCCGCCGAAGCCCTTGAAAGCTACGGCTTGTCGGAAGCGTCCGGCACATACACCCAGAGGCTGTCCAAGGGAGAGCAGATTAGGCTGGCCATGGCTTCCTGGACGGTCCTTAAGCCCGACTGGATGATACTGGACGAATCCCTTTCGAGCCTCGATATCTGCTCAAAGGGCATCGTGCTGGGCAAGGTGGCCGAGATGGCGGCCCAAGGGCACGGTGTCATCGTAGTATCGCATTCAAGTGAGCTTGCAGACGAGATGGGGGCGGTCAAGATAACGATGGAGAAGGGGGGCGCAGTCCTTGTCGGTTGAGGCGGATCCAAGGTCAAAGCTTTTCGCCGTCTTCTGCCTTACCACGATGGCCCTGCTAATCAGGCAGGGGGAAAGCGCCCTTCTGCTGGCAGCGTTGACCATAGCCGCGCTCGCCCTATTCGGGGTAAGGCTGTCGGCCCCGTTCAGGATTCTCCGCAAGCTCGTCCCCGCCCTCCTGGTCGTATCGGTCCTTCAGGTCCTGCTCGTGAAGGCGGGGCGGCCGCTTCTTCTGCTGGGCAGCATTCGGCTGGTCACGACGGGGGGGCTGCAGGCGGCTTTGTTCATGGCGGCCAGGGTGGGCATAATCGCAAGCTGCGGTTCGATCCTCTACAGCATCGGTTTTTCGGACTTCCTTTTAGCGATGAGGTCCATTAGGGTGCCCTACGAGCTTGCCTTCATGTCGGCCATGGGGGCGAAATTCCTCCCCCTTCTGGCTGAGGAGATGTCCGACAGCCTGATATCTGCCCAGCTGAGGGGGGCCGACTTGAGGAGGATGGGATTGGTTCGAAGGCTCAGGCTCTATGTGGACGTCCTCATGCCAGCCACAGTGACAGCCATGTCGAGGGCCGAGGGCATATCATGGGCGCTTGAGCTGAAGGGCTTCAACCCGGGGAAGCCGAGGACGTACTGGCGCAAGCTGGAGATGGGCATGTCGGACTGGCTGGTCCTGCCGGCCGGGGCAATTGCGTTTGCCGCCTTCCTTGCAATCAACTACCGGAGGTGACCGAAAAGTGAAGGTGTTTGCCGTATCGGGCCTGCACAGCACGGGCAAGACAACGGTAGTCGAGCACCTGGTAAGGGAGTTCGCATCAAGGGGCCTGAAGGTAGGCACCATCAAGGACATACACTACGAGGGGTTCACCATCGACAAAGAGGGCACCAACACCTGGAGGCATCGGCAGGCCGGTGCATCTGTTGTCGCAGCCAGGGGGCTTGATGAGACCGACGTCATATATGCTGGGAGGATGAGGATGGCAGAACTGGTGGATCTCTTCGACGTCGACGTGCTAGTTATCGAAGGAGGCCACGATGAGCCCTATCCGAGGATAACATGCGGCTCAAACGCCGAAGAAGCGGATCTAAGGACCGACGGCCACACTTTCGCGTTCTCAGGCGTAATGGGCTCGACGGTCGGATCCTATCGCGGCCTGAGGGCGTTCGATTGCACGTCGGAGGCGGCGGAACTGGCCGACCTTGCGCTGGTAAGGGCTTTAGCGGTCGACAAGACGGGTGGGCTTAAGTGAGGCAGGGCGCAGCGCATGCCCCCGGCGTGGAAGCCCTGGCCGGCATTGTGGCCTCCGTGTGCGCTTCTTCCATCAGGGACGGCGACAGGCCGGAGGAGAGCCTGAGGGGAATCGAGGGCTTCATGGGGCTGCATCCTCTCGAATCGAGGAAGGGCAGGTGCTTCAAGCTCGACACTTGCAGTATGCCTGCGCTGTTCGTGAAGATCCTTCAGGACAGCTCAAAGGCGGCTAACGAGGCCGGGTTCGCAAAAAGGCTCAACGAGATGGGGATAAGCTGCCCGAAGGCCCTCTTCGTCGAAGGGCAGGTGCTCGTCAGGCTATATATCGAGGGAAAGACCGCGGCCGAAGAGCTGGACATGGCGATAGGATGGGGGGATGTCGGCTATGCCTCGTCTTTGTGCTCGAAGGTGGGCGCCATGCTGGCCGAAGCGCACAACCTGGATTCCCGAAACGGTAATGGACTGGTCCTGAACGACCTGAACCTGCGCAACTTCATCGTGTCCGGAGCAAATTCGATAAGCCTCATAGACCTTGCCGACGCGGGCGACGGGGACCAGGGGAAGGACCTGGGAAGCCTTGTTGTACACATACTGACCCACAGACCCGCCTTCACTGTGGCCTCCGAGGCAATGGCAGATGCGGCATACCGGGGCTACTTCGGGACGGCCGGATGGCCCGGCGCCCGCGCGAAAGCCGTGCAGGGGCTCAAGGAAGCACTTCTCGAAGCCGAGGCCAGGAGGCATTCGCCAGGGCTTTCAGAGCTTGCACGAGGCTATCTGAAGCATCTGGAAGAGACGGTAAAGGGCATGTAGGAGGGGCATGGCATGGGTCTTAGCACAGGCAAACTCACCGTAGTCGCCCTTTTCACGGCGCTGATGATAGCGGGCGCTTACATATCGGTCCCTTTAGCTGGCACCGTGCCTTTGACCTTCCAGCCGTTCGTAAGCATACTGGCCGGCGCTGTAATAGGGCCCAGGCTCGGGTTCCTGGCAGTGGCTGCCTATGTGGCGATAGGATTGGCAGGCGTGCCGGTCTTCGCAGGTTTCACAGGCGGCATTGTCAAGGTGCTGTCTCCTTCATTCGGTTTCATACTCGGCTTCCTGGCCGCAACCGTAGTGACCGGCGCAATCGCCTACAAAGGGAAGCCGTCTTTCCCCAAGCTCCTTGCCGCCAGCGTGGCAGGGATTGCCGCCATCTACCTTGCGGGCATCCCATACATGCACATGATACTTGTCACCGTTTCCGGCAAGGACTGGGCATTTGCGGCCACAGCGCTGAGCATGGCGCCGTTTTTCGTAAAGGACATGCTCCTGGCCGGAGTCGCGGCCTTGATAGCTGCAAGGCTGTTGCCGATAGCAAGGAGGCTCATGAGATAAACGCGACCTGCTCGGGCTGCGCCCTTCTGAACCCCTTATTTGGTCACTGCCTTATCCCAAGGGCTTCGAGCATTTTGGCGAACAGCTCGCTGTTGTCATAACGCCCCGCGAAAATGGAAGAGCCGGGGCCTTCCGCGGTCACAAGCACGTTGGAAGCCGTGTGCCCTCCGCTGCCCCAGGCTATGTTGGCCTTCCGGGAGATCAACGCGCCGATGGACCTAGCCCAGTCGCTGGAGCTTCTGATCGACTCGGCCTCTTCTTCGGACATCTCGTACCCTGTTGAGGCCTTTACTATCGAAACCAGAGAGGCAGGTTTATCCTCAGCGAGCCAGGCCATCTTCATAGAACTTGACTTCACCCTCGCGAGGAAGGGCACGTCGATCCTGTATCCCTGGTTGGCGCCGAGGGACAGGCCGCCAGTCTCGTGGTCGGACACGACCAGTACCAGGGTATCGCCGTCCTTGCGGGCGAATTCCAGGGCCTTTGCGACGCCCATGTCGGCGGCGATTACGCCCTTTAAGGCGGCAGCTGCGTCGTTGTCGTGAGAAGCCCCGTCCACGCTGCCCGTCTCGGCAAGGAGGATGAAGGGTCTACCCTTTCCGGAAAGCTTGTCCAGCGCCGCTGATATGATGTCGACGAATGCTGCGGCATCGCTTCCGGCGTCTATCTCCATTTGAAGATATGCGTCATCCAGAAGGCAGATAGCCGGCAGTCCGCCGGAAGCCAGGGACTTCAGGTCATAGTAGGCGTTGAAGCGTGGCTTCGAATCGGCGGACAGCATGGACTGCTGGATGAGCGGGTCGACATAGCGGGCCCCTCCGCCTATCGCAAGGTCGAGGCTAGATGACATGAGCTGCTTTGCGATGTTCCTGTATTCCGCCCTGGTAAGGGAGTTTGCGTACATCGCCGCCGATGTCGCGTCGTACAGCTCCGAATTGGTAGCGATGCCGCACGAGAATCCGGCCTTGGATGCGATGTCCATGACGCTTTCTAGCTTGTTCAGGTCGTGGTCGTACCCGATCGCCGCATTGTAGGTCCGCTTACCCGTGAACATGGCGGTCGCTGCCGCCGCCGAATCTGTGATATCGGAACCGTAGCTGGACGTATCCATCATCCCCAGGTGACTCATGCGGTTCATCGAAAGGCCGCCCTTCACGGCAAGCTCTCCGAGCTGCCTGTGCGCAGGGCCCATGCCGTCCACGACGATTATTATGAGGTTCCTTGCTAGCCCTTGAGCAGATGCAAGCGGAAAAGCTGCCATCAGCAGCAGGATGGCTGCGGCAAGCCTGACATGTCTGTTCTTCATCGTATCCCCCCGGTTAGAGCTGAATCAATTCTACACCAAGTCGGGCCGGGGCATGATGCATGGTATAATCCCCTAGGGAAGGAAGGTTTCGGACATGTATTTCAAGATCGCTTTGAAAAGGGCCACGATCGCGGCCATGGCATTGGCCCTGTCGATGATGGCGCTCGCTTCGGCCCAGGCTCCCCCCTACCACGACGTAAGGCCCGGCTACGGGGTGACCCGCATAGGCTGGCTATCCGATTACTGCCCGGGGCTTAGGGGGACGCCCGGCGACACGATGGTCTATTACCTGGAAAGCGGCGTGCCCGGCCTGGACGTACTGGTGCTCGGCGGCACGCACGCAAACGAGATATCGGGTATACTGGCAGCGACGCTGCTCGTCGAACGGTCAGAAGTGAAGGCCGGAAGGCTTATAGTCATACCCCACGCGAACAACAGCGCGTCGATGGCGCCCGATTCAAGGGGCGGCTTGAAACTCGAGCATGTCACGATAGGTTCGCTCTCGGCGCCCAGGGTGTTCAAGTACGGCGACAGGTACACAAGCGAGGCCGACCAGCCCGACTACAAGTCCGACCCGCTCGGCATAGAAGCCAGGAACCTCAACAGGGTTTACCCAGGCAAGTCGGACGGGACCATGACGGAGAAGATCGCATTCGGGATCATGGAGATATTGAGGGCCGAGGGCATAGATACTGCCATCGACCTGCATGAGGCCAACCCCAAAAGCAGCCTTGGTTGGACTATCATATCTCCCAACGAGACCCTGGACATCGCAGTCCTTTCGGCATTCGAGCTGGAAGAGAAGGGAATCAGGATGAGCCCCGACAGGAGCGGCGCGGGCTTTGCCGGCTACAGCCACTGGGAATGGAGCAGGATGGGGACTGCCGCATTCCTTCTCGAGACGGTGAACCCGGGCATGGAGGCCGGATTGAAGCTGGATCCGATCGTGAGCGCGGAATTTCCTATCGAAAGGCGCGTCGGAACACACCTCGAGACGATATTGACCCTGCTTAAGTACTCGGTTGAGCTGGGCGGGGCCCCTTTTGCGATAGAAGGTGTTCCGAGCTACAAGGCGCTGATGGAGAATGGCATATCGAGCTACCTGAGGTAAAACCTGCAGTCTGATAGTAGAAGCCCCCGCAGCTTGCGGCCAGACCATGGCCTTGCTGCGAGGGCTTTTCTCAAGGCACTTCCTGGGATCAGTAGAGCTTGTCCAGCTTCATTACGACCCTCTCGGCGAACCTGAGGGCCCTGTCGAGGGTGTCCCTGTCCATCTTGTCGAACGTGTCAGAGGGCATGTGCCAATGGGGCGCGAAGCCGTCGCGCTCGAGGCCTATGAGCGTGATGGCCGGGATGCCGTTTATTATCGAATCGCTCGCTTCGGTGCATCCCCCTGTAAGGCTTGAAGGATATACCTCGAAGTCCATCTCCCTGCCCACGCCTTCGACCAGCTCCAGGAGCTTCCTGTCGGGGCGCAGCGGAAGGAGCAGCCCTTCCCTGGCGATGTATGACGGCCCCGCGCAGCCGAGCATCTCGAAGTTCACGGTGACAGGGTCAACGAATTCCTTCTTGTGGCGCTTGAAGAAATCCACGGCCCCCTCGTGCAGAGATTCCTCGCTTCCGGAGCAGACCAGCCAGACCCGAGTGCCCTCCAGCGGCGCCTTCTTCAGCAGCTCCGCGAAGGTCAGGACCAGCCCGGCGCCCGTCGCGTTGTCGTTTGCGCCCCTTGTGAACGGGGTGGAGTCTGCCTCTATCGTTATGGCGATGAGGGACATTGCGGCAAGCAGCGAGATAAACGTCACGTTCCAGATAAGTTTCGAATGCGCAGGCCAGATGAGGGCTGCGCCGAACAGCACAGTCTGCAGCACCAGCAGGCCCATCGCCACGTTCGACCACACGGCGTACACCTTGCGCCATCTCTTTGACGAGAAGATCATGGGTGTCCTCTGGGTGTCCATATGCCCCATGAGGATCAGGTCCCTCCTGTGGTTTCCGAACGGTTCCGATTTGGCGAACACATTGCGGCTGAGGTTCTTCGCCCCGAACAGCCTCAGAAGGTTGGGGCGCAGGAGGAGCTCCTGCACTTCGGAGATGAGCGCGATGAGGGATACGACGAATGCGGTGCCCGGCATCTTCGGGAAGATGGCATAAGCGGTGGAGAAAGCCACGGCGGCTATAAGGTGGGGCCTGAACACTGACGACTGGCTTATGAACTTCTCGACCGTGGGCTCATAGCCCATAGCCTTGAACTCGCCCTCGCAGTATTCCGCCGCCTTCTGCTCGTCGACGGTGCCGCTGCCCCTGGCGCCTATCGTCACCGACAGCTGTTCAATATGCCTGAGCCAGGCTCCGACCTTGTTGTCTATAAAAGGGGCCTCCTTCGTCATAAAGGTTGTAAAGACATTATCGCACAATGTATCATCTTTTGTAGATAACCGCGCTCCGAGCCGGAAGGCCTAAAGCACACAGCCAGGGCCCCCGGCCGACAGGGCCAAGGTGGAAACACCTTGACCTCCCTTTTGGAAAGGATGGCGGCAACCGGCCTTTTTTGCCGTGCCCTTCCTGAAGGGCACGGCATTTCATTTCAGGAGGCATGCAGATGAATCCAAGGGTCCGGATGAATCCCGCTTTGCTTGGCGCTACGATTGCCCTCGTACTCGTCCTGGCGTTACCCGCAGTGGCGCACGCCGCGGGGGCTGTAATCAAGCTCACCGACAGGCTTGGCACGTCCCAGTCGGTCGACCTGCTGTCCTTGCCGCAGCTGGACTACAAGGCGTCCTACAAGCGCTCGACCGGGGCTATAGTCGGGCCGTTCAGCTACAGGGGGCCTTCGCTGCTCTCGGTCCTGGCGCTCATGGGCGGGATGAACGAGAACGACGCGGTGCAGCTAATCTCCGAGGACGGATACAGGATGAGCCTCACTTACGGACAGGTCCATGGGGAGGTCACCGTCTACGACGGGAAGGGCGAAGCCATGGAGGATTTCGAAAGGCCGATTCTCATCCTTGCGGTTTCATCCGACAGCCCCGCATTCGAACAGGAGGGGGTAAGGGCGGTATTTGCCGGCCCGAAGGCGCCCCTGACCGACGGGCACACTTGGGTCAAGTGGATCGTCGAGGTCAAGGTGATCCCCATGGTTAAGGAATGGGAGTTGGAGCTGGAGGGGGTGGTCAAAGCGAAGATGGACAGGTCGACCTTCGAAAGCCTGGCCACATGCCCGCTCTCCCCGCACCCCGGAGCCGACTGGGGCGCGACCGACGGGACATATGCGGGGGTCCCGCTTTGGACGCTGGTGTCCGTCGTAGACAACGTGGAGCCGGAGAACTCCCATTACACATACGACAGGGCGCTTGCCGCCTCGGGATATACCGTAAGGGTGACGTCCAAGGACGGAACATACGTCGATTTCGACTCGAAGGACCTCATTTTCGAATCGGGGGTCTTCGTAGCTTTCACAAAGGACGGGAAGCTCATCGGGGAGGAAGACGGGCCGCTGGTGCTCACAGGGCCCAGATCCCCCAGGACTCTCAGGAATGTCGTATCGATAAAGCTCATAGGCGTTAAATAGGACGGAGGGAAGATCCATGTCGAAGAGAAGGTACATAGCGCTTGCAGCAATGCTCGCAATCGTAATCGCCGCCACGGCCGCCTCGGCGGAGGGCCTGGCGGTAAGGCTCGTCAAAGGGGACGCAGCCCCCTTGACAGTGGAGCTGGAGAAGCTCGAAAAAGTAGAGGGCGTCGCCTATTACAGGAACTCCAAGGGTGTTGTCTCGGGCCCGTTCAAGATAAAGGGGGTCAAGCTGGCCGACCTGCTGAAGCTGGCAGGGGGCATGACGGCGGAGGAGAAGCTCATCTTCACGGCCTCGGACGGCTACGTGACCGAGCTCAGCTTCGCGCAGGCCAACGGGGAGCTTGCGGCCTCCAGGCCGGACGGAGCCGCCTTCGAAGGCAAACCGGCGCTGGTGCCCGTTATAATCACATGGTCCGAGCCTGACATGGCGAAGGACCTGCCGAGGCTCGCCTTCATCGCCGATGTGGAGGGAGGCCTCATGACGGAGAGCAAATACTGGGCGAGGAACCTGGTGGAGATCAGGATAGCCCCCGCCGACAGGAAGTAAGGGGCCGCGGGACAATCAGGAAGGGGCGCTTGATTAGGCGCCCCTTCGTTACATACCTGTCCAATAAAGGATATAATCAGATTAAGAGAGATGAAGGAGTGCCGCCGGCAAGCCGGCGGCTGCAACGGAGGTGCCCAGATGGCGGATGTCCTCCGCATTTCGATAATACAGACGCAGGCCTACGACATGCTCAGCCCGCACCACGCGGACAACGAGATGTTCTACATGCTCGAGATGGAAAGGGATTTCAAGCCCGACATAGTGCTGCTGCCCGAGTGCGTATGGCCCGGCTATTTCCTTCACGGCTGGGACTATTCCATGCAGGAGAAGGCCGACGACGTGAAAGCGCGCCTCGCCTCCACCGCAAGGAAGATGGACTGCTTCATAGTCGCAGGCCTTCCCGAACCAGACAAGAGCGGGCCGACGGCGCAGATGCTGCCCTTCATGGAGGGCTGGATGCAGCCGGCAGCAAGCCCAATCTACAATGCGGCACTCGCCTGGAACAAGGCTGGCAGGCTCGTAGCCTCGGGCAGGAAGATAAACCTCTGGCACTTCGACGGTAAATGGTTCAAGAAGGGCGAAGGACCGGTCGTCTTCAGGACCAAATGGGGCAATATTGGCCTTATGGTATGCGCCGACGCCAGGATGCCCGGCATAGTGGAGAAGCTGGCCGAGGACGGCGCAAGGCTCGTCTTGAACTGCACAAACTGGGTCACATCGGGCCCCGACAGGTCGAAGCTGACCAACCCGCAGGCAGACTACCTTATAAGGGTGAGGGCCGTCGAGAACAACCTCTGGATCGCCTCCGCCAACAAGGTGGGGCTGGAAGACGGGCTTATCGCGTTCTGCGGGGGCTCCCAGCTGGTCGCCCCTGACGGGACGCTCGTGAAGAGGGCGTCGGCCGACAAGGTCGAGGCGATCAGGGCCGAGATCCCGCTGGACGAACAGGGAAGGATAGAGCTTCCCGAGCCTAAGATAGTAAGGCTGAGCAACCCTGCATTCTACGAATCTGCGTCAGGGCTTACCGACGAAGGGGGGAATGGCACCCCCGAGCCTGATGGAGGAAGGATACAGGGTTTCCCGCAGAAGCCGTCGCACCCTTATGTAGCGGTGGTGCAGCAGTCCCCGGAATCTGCCGGACAGCCGGGCACAGGGCTTGTCGCCAGGGCCGCCATGAAGAGGCTGGCTGCCAAGATAGATGCCCTCGGCGCGGACATAGTCGTGTTTTCAGGGACCTTCGAAGCCATGACGGGGCTGGACCCGCAGGCGAGGGCGCTGCTTGACGAGCCCACTATGAGGGGTAAGATGCTCGTCATACCCCGCGGCAGGTGCGAGAAGTGCGGCAACCCTATTGGAGGGGCCGACGTGGTGTTCGACGGAAAGTCGCTGCAGCAGTACGGCGCCCTGACCGTGCGCGAGGGGACGAGGGGCTGCCCCAACTGCGGATTCGGGGATTCGGTGGCGACTGCGCCCGTAGTGCAGACGCCGTTCGGCCCTCTGGGGCTGGTGTTGAGCAGGGAGGGCCACGAGCACAGGATGGTGGCGAGCTTGTCAGGCATGGGCGTCAGGATGTTCGCGTGGATAACGTCGGGCTTAGTGCCGGAACATGACATAATCACGAGGGCCAGGGCCATGGAGAGCAGGGTATGGATGATAACGGCCAACCCGGCTATGATGATAGCCAGGCAGCCGGGCCTAAGGGCTCTTTCGGGCCTTAGCCTTATCGCCGAGCCTGACGGGAGGGTGGCCTGTTCGGCGTTCCCCGACGAGGAGCAGATAGTTGCGGCATACTGCGACCTGTGCCTCTGCGAGAGGAGGGACGTAGTCCCCGGCACCCTGGCAATGGGCCGATGATTGGGAAGGTGTTTAATATGAGGAAAGGCTGGGCGATCCTTGCGCTGTTGTTCATAGTGGTCCTTCAGGCAACGGGGATGGAGGGCTGCAAAGCCGCGCCTAAGCCGAAGGTGGTGGCCCTAAACGGCGTGACCGGACTGGGGCTCGCCCTTCTGTTCGAATCTGGCGACTACGAAATCGAAGTCGGCAAATCCGCGGACGTCGCCGTGGCGAGGCTCACTTCGGACGGGGCGGAGATCGCCGCTCTTCCCGTATCCACGGCAGCCCTGTTGAGGAACAAGGGCGTCCCCATAAGAATCGCAGCCGTGACCAATTACGGCTCCCTTTACGTCGTATCAAGGGCTGAAGGAGGGCTCCTGCAGAGCGCTTCCTCCTACCTTGGCGTGCCCGGCAAGGGAACCATGCCCGACGTCACCCTTGCCATCCTGCTTGCAGAGTACAAATCGGCCTCCTCAGGCGTGCAGCACCATTCTTCGCCGGTGGAGCTGGCAAACCTCCTTCTAGCTGGCAAGGCGCAGGCGGCGCTTCTGCCGGAGCCGTGGGTTAGCCAGGTCCTGGCCAAGGACGCGGGGCTTAGGATCACATCTGACATACAGGCCGAATGGAGGGCGAAGTTCGGCTTCGACTACCCGCTCAGCTGCGTTGTGGTCACGGAGAAGTTCGCCGACGAGAGGCCCGATGCCCTAAAGAAGCTGCTTTCGGACATAGAGAAGAGCGTAGACTGGGTGAAGTCGAACCCTGGCAAGGCGGCGGCCATGGCTGCCGAAAAGCTGTCGATGGATCCGGCCGCCACAGAAAAGGCCGTCCCGAGGTGCAACTTCGCCTACCTGGACGGGCCTGCGGCGAAAGCGGCATCTTCCCAGTTCTACAGCAAAGTGCTGCAATATGCTCCGACGATGATCGGGGGGAAGCTTCCGGATGAGGCGTTCTACCTGGACAATTAGCCTCTTTTCGGCCATCGGCCTGGCAAGCCTGGCCATCGCATGGTGGGCGGGTTCTGTATTGCTGGGCAACAGCCTTCTGCTGCCTACCCCTTCAGAGACCATATCGGCGCTGTCGGGCATAGTATCCGACCCCGGTTTCGCAGGAGAGCTCTTAGCGACCGCATACAGGGTGTTCAAGGGGTTCGCCCTGTCATTCCTGCTGGGATCTGCGGCCGGCGCCGCCTGCGGCTTCTCATGGAAGGCCAAGGCGTTGCTTTCCCCAGCCCTTGCCGCATTGAGGACCGTCCCCTTCATTTCGCTTTCCATACTGGCGATCATCTGGTTCCCGTCGGGGACGGTGCCGGTGTTCGTCGCTTTCCTGATGGCGTTCCCGATCGTGGCGTCCAGCGTGATGGAAGGCATCGGATCTGTTGATACGGATCTGGAAGAGCTCTCCTCGGTATATTCGGTGCCCTTTTCGAAAAGGGCTTACAGGCTGTACCTTCCGTCCGTGATGCCATATGTGGTTTCGGCGGCATCGCAGTCTCTGGGCATGTCCTGGAAGATTGTGGTCTCAGCCGAGGTGCTTTCGATGCCGGCAAGGGGTATAGGCGGCAGGATGGATTCCGCGAAGGCGTTCCTCGAGATGCCGGAGCTGTTCGCATGGACGCTGCTGCTGGTGGCGCTGGGTTTCGCGACAGACGCCCTGCTGGAGGCGATTAGGGCGAGGGCCTTCGGCTGGAGGGAGGGCCGGCTATGGCAGAGGTTAAGGTAACCGGCCTGTGCAAATCATACGAAGGCAGGCCTGTCTTCTCAGGGGTGGACATGACTTTCCTGCAAGGGGAAGTCACAGCCGTCCTTGGGCCATCAGGGAGGGGCAAGACGACGCTCATAAGGGTGCTTTGCGGCCTTGAAAAGCAGGATTCGGGGGAGGTAAGGATGCCGCCCGGCATGGGATGCTCGGTGGCATTCCAGGAGCCCAGGCTGCTGCCATGGCTCACAGTCGACGGGAACATGGAGTATTGCCTGGGCAGACATGGTGCCGACAGGGCCCGCGCCTTGCTTGACGAGCTGGGCCTGAAGGACTCGTTCGGAAGGTACCCCGGACGACTGTCGGGGGGAGAGCAGCAGAGGGTCAACCTGGCCCGCGCGCTCGCATCGGACGGCAAGCTGCTCCTTCTAGACGAATCGTTCAACTCCATAGGCCTGGCCATGAAATCGTGGCTGCTTCCCATGCTCAGGAAGAGGGCATCATCAGAAGGAAGGACGACGGTCCTGGTAACGCACAGCCCGCTTGACGTGGCGCTGATGGCCGACAGGTTCTACCTGATGGACAGCGAGGGGCGAGGGGCCTCGGGTCCGTTCGACATAAGGCTGGAGGACGATGCGCGAAGGCTCGAAGATGAGGCCACCGGCAGGGAGGTCCACAGGCTGATGATGCTCATGTCTGAGCTGGAAACAGGAGGTATCACTGATGATGCCCTCGCCTGAGAGCAGGTTCGGAAGGGAAGAGCTGCTGATAGGAAGCGCCGGGCTAAAAAGGCTCGCCTCCTCGCATGTGGCCGTCTTCGGAATAGGAGGCGTGGGTTCCTTCTGTGCGGAAGCCCTGGCGAGGGCCGGCGTGGGAGAGCTCACGCTGGTCGATTCGGACGCCGTCCGGCTCAGCAACGCCAACAGGCAGCTCGTGGCCCTCGAAAGCACCATGGGGGCCCCCAAGGTGGAGGTCATGGCAAGGCGGGCGCTTGACATAAACCCTTCGCTCAAGGTCCATGCAGTGCAGGAGTGGTTTGACGAAGCAAATTCCGAAAGGATGCTTTCGACGGATTACGACTATGTCGCGGACGCGATAGACAGCGTATCCTCCAAACTGCTGCTGATAGCCTCGTGCATTGGAAAGGGCATCCCGGTCGTATCTTCGATGGGGGCGGGCAACAAGCTTGACGCGACAGGGTTCAGGATAGCGGACATCTCGGATACCCACACTTGCCCGCTTGCCAAGGTCGTGAGGACGGGCCTCAGGAAACGTGGGATAGAAAAGGGGCTCAAGGTGGTCTTCTCTGTATCGAAGCCGGTGGATAGGCCTGCAGGCCCTCCCGGCAGCATATCCTATGTGCCTCCCGTAGCGGGGCTCCTCCTGGCGCAGGCGGTCATCGAAGGCCTGCTGGGCTAGGAAGGTCGATCGGCGATACTACGGAAAAAGGCTGTGCCGGGCGGAACGTCCGATACAGCCCTTCGTTTTTGAGCCTGTTCCGTCAGGTCCCCAGATAGGCCTTCTTCACCATGGGGTCTTTCACGAGGTCGGAGCATCTGGCCTCCTTGACGATGCGCCCCGTCTCAAGCACGTACCCCCTGTTAGCCGTATGCAGCGCCTGGAACGCGTTCTGCTCCACCAGCAGTATGGTCGCGTCCTTGGCTATCTCGGTTATCTGCCTGTAGATCTCCTGGACGAGCACAGGGGCCAGGCCCATCGAAGGCTCGTCGAGCAGGAGCAGCTTCGGCCTGGACATCATGGCCCTTCCTATGCAGAGCATCTGCTGTTCGCCGCCCGATAGCGTACCCGCCATCTGTTCGCGCCTCTCTTCAAGCCTCGGGAAGATGCGGAAGACGCGGTCCCTGTCGGCTTCTATCTGCTTGTAATCCTTCCTCAGGAAAGCGCCGAGCCTCAGGTTCTGTTCGACCGTGAGGTCGTAGAATATCCGGCGGCCCTCGGGGGCGTGGCCTATGCCCGCGGCCACTATCTTATGGGGCGTGGTCTTCCCGATGTTGACGCCGTTGAAGGTGATGCTGCCCGACTGGAACTTCACTATGCCGGATATCGCCCTCAAAAGCGTTGACTTGCCGGCGCCGTTCGCCCCTATGATGGTGACTATCTCGCCGTCCTCGACGCTGATCGACACCTTGTCCAGCGCATGTATGCCGCCGTAGTAGACGTCCAGGTTCTCAATTCTCAGCATCTTTTCTTTCCTCCCCTAGGTAGGCCTCGATAACTTTAGGGTCGTTCTGTATCTCCGAGGGGGTCCCGTGGGTCAGCAGCTTGCCGAAGTTGAGAACGTACATGCGCTCGCAGATGTTCATGATGACGTCCATGTGGTGCTCGATTATCAGTATAGTGGTGGAGAATTCGTTCTTCACCCTTCGTATGAATTCGATCAGGTCCGCGCATTCCTGCGGGTTCATGCCGGCTGCCGGCTCGTCTAATAGCAGCAACGATGGTCTCAGGGCCAGCGCCCTTGCAATCTCCACCCTCCTCTGCAGCCCGTAGGGCAGGCTTGCCGACATCTCGTCCTTCCTGTCCAGAAGGCCTACCATCTCCAGCAGCTTGAGGGATTCTTCGCGGCATTCCTTCTCCCTTCTCTCATAGAGCCCCGTATGCAGCAGGGAGTCGATTATGGAGTAGGGTATCCTGAGATGCCCGGCGGTCCTTATGTTGTCGTAGACGCTCAGGCCCTTAAACAGCCTTATGTTCTGGAACGTCCTTACTATGCCCAGCTCGGCCACCTGGTTGGGGCGCAGCTTCAGAAGGCTCCTGCCCTTGAACGTCATGCTCCCTGCGTCGGGGACGTACACGCCGGTAATAAGGTTGAATACTGTGGTCTTGCCTGCGCCGTTAGGACCGATGAGGCCTACTATCTCGCCTTCGTCGACGTGGAGGCTGACGCTGTCGACCGCAGTCAGCCCGCCGAACTTAATGGTGAGGTTCTCTACGTTGAAAAATGACATCGTCATGCCTCCTTCCTTTGAAATCTCTTGAACAGCCTGGAGTTCATCACGCCCTCCCACGTCAGCTCCTTTCGGCCGATCAGGCCCTGGGGCCGGGTGAGCATTATGACCAGGAACATGATTGCGTAGAACACGGTCCAGCCCTTCTTGACGAAAGCGCCGGCGGCTGCCATGCCCCATCCGGTAAGCAGCGTGGCCCCGTTCCTGAATATCTCGGGCAGCAGCGTGATGCCCAGGGCGCCGGCCAAAGATCCCGTGAGGCTTCCTATGCCGCCCAGGATGACCATGGAGATGACCTCCACTGTTTTCTGGTAGTTGAAGATGTCCGGGTGCAGGTACATCATGTAATGCCCTATGAGGGCGCCGCCTATGCCGGCGAAGAACGATGAAATGACGAACGCCATGACCTTGAAAGTCGTAGTGTCGATGCCGACCGAGCGGGCGGCTATCTCATCCTCCTTGACAGAGACGAAGGACCTGCCGTGCTTGGAGTTGACCAGGTTCGTCACCAACCAGATTGTTATGACGAGGATGGTCGACACAACGGGCAGGGTAGATTCAAACGGGACGCCTGCAAGGCCGAGGCCTCCTCCGGTCAGCTTCACTGTGTTGTTCAGTATCGCGGTTATTATGTACTGGAAGCCCAGGGTAACCACCGAGAGGTAGTCGCCGACAAGCCTCAGCGACGGGAAGCCGATGAGGAACCCGGCAAGCCCTGAGAGTGTGCCCCCCGCAAGCAGCGACGGAAGGAACGGCCAGCCCGCCTTCATCATGAGTATCGCCGAGGTATAGGCACCAAGGGCCATGAAACCGGCATGTCCCATGCTGAACTGCCCCGTGAAACCCGCGACCAGGTTCCAGCTGATCGCCAGTATGGCGTTTATGCAGAATATGGTCATTATGCCTATGGGATAGGCCTGAAGGTTTGCCTTCAGCACCGTAGAAAGGCCCCATGCCGCGATGACCTGGATTATCAACGTCGCGAACCTCTTTGCAAATCCAGTGCTCATGCCGTCACACCTTCTCTTTCGTGCCCTTGCCGAAAAGCCCGGACGGCTTGAACAGCAACACTAGCACCAGAAGTATGAAAGCTATCGCGTCCTTGAAGTTGGATGATATATAGCCGGCCCCGAAGGTCTCCAGGAAGCCTATGAGGTATCCTCCGATGTAGGCCCCCTGTATGCTGCCTATCCCGCCCAGGACCGCAGCGGAGAAGGACTTGAGCCCGAATAGCCCTCCCAGCGACGGGCTCACGCTGAACTTCATCCCTATCAGAAGGCCCGCCGTGCTCGCCATCACGCCTGCGAGGAAGAAGGTGACCGATATGGCCCCGTTGACGTTTATGCCCATGAGCGAAGCCGCGTCGCGGTCCATCGACACAGCCTTTATGGAAAGCCCGGTGAGCGTCCTATTAACGAAGAACCAAAGCGCCAGCATCAGGATGACCGCCCCTACTACCAGGAATATGTCTACGGGGGGGATGAGGACCTGCCCCAGCTCTATGGGTATGCCGGACAGTATGCGAGGGTAGATGTGGTAGTCGGCGGAGAAATACACCACGATGGAGTTCTCCACCAGCAGCGAGATGCCGATCGATGTGATCAGCATGTTCAGGCGCGGCGCGTTCTTTACTCGCAGCTGCCTGTATATCTTCTGTTCCGTGAGCATCGAAAAGAGCCCAGAAAGCACCATGCTGGCCCCCATCGCCACCGGGAAGGGCACTACCTTCTGGAGCGCTATTACCAGCGCTATGTATGCCCCCAGAGTCAATATGGACCCATGGGCGAAGTTGATGAACTTCAAAACCCCGAACACCAGGGTGTAGCCGACCGCCACCAGCGCGTAGACGCTGCCTATGGACAGCCCGTTCCATAACTGCTGAAGAAACTCTCCCATCCAATCCCTCCTTCCAGTGCAAGCAGCCTGTCATGCGCCCATCGAAGCATCATGAGGGAGAATGCGTCCAATAATCGTATCGTTGGCTTTTCAACCGAACCGGGAAACGCCCTTCATGCGCCGATTACAGGAAAGTGCCCTGCGGCTTGTCACCCGGCCGCAGGGCACGGCTGGGAATATCGTACGGCCTGCTTTTACGGCCTGCTTTTACGGTTTGACCTTGGCGACGAAGGTGAACCCGCTGCCGTCCGCCTTGACTTTTGCCACCAGCACCGGCTTGTCCAGCGGATTGTGCGTCTTCGGGTCCATCGTGAAGGTCCCCGAGGGCACAGAGACGTCCTTGATGTTCTCTATCGCCGTCCTTATGGCCTCCGGATCTGTGCTGCCTGCCTTCTTTATTGCCTCGGCGAGGACGATCATGGCTTCATATGAGAAGCATGCATTGGAGTTGGGCTCCGAATTGAACTGCTTCACATATTTCTGCGCGAAGGCCAACGCCTTCGGATCCGGGTCGTCGTCGACGTAAAGCGTGGTGAAGTACAGGTTCCTCAAAGCTTCAGCCCCTGCGATCTCGATGATCTTCTGCGCATGGGTCGAGTCTCCGCCCACGAAAGGTATGCTCGACATGCCCAGCTCCATCATCTGGCGCAGGATAAGGCCGTTGGCGTCATAGGTGTTGGGCCC
>Ga0116174_10001647_pt1 | contig 19991 bp, 14 predicted proteins | sample AD_UKC087_MetaG_FD_89801 | JGI IMG/M metagenome (GOLD analysis project Ga0116174, IMG submission 89801) | Active sludge microbial communities of municipal wastewater-treating anaerobic digesters from USA - AD_UKC087_MetaG | ecosystem: Engineered > Bioreactor > Anaerobic > Digestate | place: USA...
GGCCACTTGGCCTTGTCCTCCTCGGTCGGGGGGGTCTTCTCGACCAGTTCGACGAACCAGGTGTCCTGCAGCATGCCCGTGATGGGGCCGGCGACCTTGCCCGGCTCGGCATTCCCGAGCTTCTCGTAGATGTCGGGCGCGGAGATGTAAATCTGGTACTGCCAGAGCATGTCCTTGCGGGTGAAGGGCTTCTCGGTGACCTTCACCTCAACGCCGAGTTCCGGGAACTTCGCCGGGATCTGATCCAGGGCGGTGACCTCCGCGGCGATGCGCTTGCACAGCTCCTGAAGCTGGGCCTGGGAATCCTCGCGCTTGCGAAGGGCCGCGATGGTGTCGTTGGTCACGCGCTCGCGGACCTCATCAAGCGGGGGAACCACACCCTCCACGGTCTCCGTCACCTTCGCCACGTAGATGTAGCTGCGGCCCTGGACCGGCGTGAACAGGGTGTCGTCCTTCTGGCCGGGCACCTGGGTCCGGAACACGGGCACGTCAAAGCGGGGGATGCCGGCGATCTCGTTGCTTTCCTTGGTGAAGACGCCCGTCTGCGCGACAGTTAGCCCCTTTTCCGCGGCGGCGGTGGCCAGATCGGACTCCTTGGCGCGGGCGGCCAAGGCGGCGGCCTCGTCCTTCCGCTGCTGCATCTCCTCGTCGGTCAGCTTCGCCTCCATCACGATCTGGCGGAAATGGATCTCGCGCTTTCCGTCTTCGGCCGTGCGCTCCTCCTCGACCTTGAAGATGAAGTAGCCGGTCGGTCCGAAAACGGGGTCGCTCACGCCGCCCACGGGCAGGGCGTACAACGGGGCCATGTGCTCGGTGGGGTTGTCCTCCACCTTGCGCCAGCCCATGTCGCCGCCCTCGGGGACGGTGAGGGTGGAGTATTCCTTGAAGAGGGCGGCGAAATCCTCGCCGGCGCGGGCGCGGGTGACCGCCTCGACGGCCCTCTCGGGCACGGAGGGGGCGAGGGAGAGGGCGACATAGTCGGCGCGGTTGTCCGCGGGCTTCCGGTAGTCCTCCTGGTTCTCGCTGTACTGCTTCTGGATGTCCTCCTCCGTCGGCGTGACGGGCAGCTCGATCTTGGCGTACTTGATCCGCAGTTTCGTGTAGTCGGCGGCGAGTTCCTCGTCAATCTTGGATTCCAGCACGCGGCGGGCGGGGGCGAGCATGACCTGGTAATAGGCCTGCTGGGAGAACTCCTTGCGCATCTCCTCGTAGAGGGCGTCCCAGTCCCGGGGGGTGTTGACCCACTCGTTGTAGGCCTCGGGCTTGAACTTGCCCTGCTCGTCCTTGAAATAGGGGAAGTCGCGGAACTGCTTCTCCAGGAAATCGTTGCCCACATTCAGGCCGCGCCGCTCGTACTCCGCGGTGATCAGGGCGTAGTCGAGCAGCTGCTCCTGGACGAGTTTGACCTGTCCGGCGGCGTCCATTTCCTCATAGGTGGGGCGCTGGCCGCCGCGGGGGGCCATCTGCTGCGCCATGGCGTCGAGGGCGCGGCGGAACTGGCTTTCGGTGACGGGCACGCCCCCGATCTCCATGACCGTCGTGTCGGCCGCCTCGGGGTTGTTCTGCGGGGTGGGCATGCCGAAGAAGAAGACGAAGGGGATGCCGATGAAGATAAGAATGAGCACCAAGATCAGCTTCCGGTGTTTCCGCATGAAGTCCTGCATGAAAAAAATCCTTCTGAACGGGTGTCTGTGCTCAGGTATGCCGGGTTGGGCTGCAAAGGACGGCGGCCCCGTGCCGCGCGCGTTCCTCGACGGCCGCCCGCGGCGCGCCGCAGGCCGCAAAACTCTATCACACCGCCCCGGGAACGCGCAAACGCGGGGGAAACCCGAAACTTCCCGGCGGGGGCCCGGAACGGGGCCGCGGACAGCGTATCCGGCTATTCGCCCTTGACCCGGTCGAGGAGGACGGCGGCGAGGATGACCAGCCCGAGGGTCACCTGCTGGCCGAAGGTCTCGACGCCGATCCAGTTGAGGCCGCTGTTGAGGACGGAAACGACCAGCAGGCCGACGAAGGTGCCCGCGATGGAGCCCCTGCCGCCGCTGAGGCTGGTGCCGCCCACCACGACCGCCGCGATGACGGACAGCTCGTCGCCGAGGCCGATTTTCGGGTCGCCGGAGCCCAGGCGCGAGGTCAGCATGAGGCCGGCCATCACGGCGAGGGCGCCGCAGAGGGTGTAGACCAGCCATTTGACGCGCATGACGGGCACGCCGCTGAGGCGGGCGGACTCCTCGTTGCCGCCGATGGCGCGGGTGTAGCGCCCGAACCGGGTGTGGTTGAGCAGGACGAAGCCCGCGGCCAGCACGAGCATGAAGAGCACGACGCTGACGGGGAGTTCTCCGAAGAGCTGGCCCCGGCCCAACCAAGTGTATTCGGGGGGCAGGGGGCTGATGGGCTTGCCGTCGGTGAGGAGGTTGCCCAGGCCGCGCAGGGAGCTCATGAGCGCGAGGGTGGCGATGAAGGGCGGGATGCGGAGGCGGGTGACCAGCAGCCCGGTGGCGCTGCCCGCGCACATGCCCACACCGAGGGCGGCGCACCAGCCCAGAAGGATCCAAACCCAGGCGGGGCTCTGGCCGTGGCGGACCACGGTGGCGGAGAGCACGCCGCCAAAGGCCATGAGCGACCCGACGGAGAGGTCTATGCCGCCGGTGATGATGACAAAGGTCATGCCCACGGCCATGACGCCGAAGATGGCGGACTGGTTCAGCACCATCATCATGGTGTTGAAGGAGGTGAATCCGGGGTTGTCCTGCGAGCGGCCGATCATCTCGAAGACGGCCAGCTCCAGGAAAAGCGCCGCCACGAGGGGACCGAAGGTCCAGAGATTCCGGCGGAGGGAGTCCATCCGCGCCGCGCCCGCGCCCTCAGCCATGCCGCCGCCCTCCGCCTGTGGCCAGCTGCATGATCCGCTCCTGGGTGGCTTCGGCACGGGAGAGCTCGCCCGCGAGGCGGCCCTCGTGCATCACGAGGATGCGGTCGCACATGCCGAGCACCTCGGGCAGCTCGCTGGAGACCATGAGCACCGCGGCCCCGCGCTCCAGCAGGGCGTTCATGAGCCGGAAGATTTCGGTTTTCGCCCCCACGTCCACGCCGCGGGTGGGCTCGTCAAACATGAGAATCCCCGCGTTGGTGAAGAGCCAGCGCGCCAGCACGACCTTCTGCTGGGTGCCGCCGCTGAGGAGCTGGACGGCCTGCTCCACCGAGGGGGTCTTGATTTGCAGTTCGCGCACGAAATCCTCGGCGACCCGGCGCTCCTCGCCGCCCTTCACGAAGATCCCCCGGACCAGCTCGCCGAGGTTTGCGAGGGTGATGTTCTCGCGCACGGACATGCCAAGCACGAGCCCCTGGTTCTTGCGGTCCTCGGTCAGGAGGCCGACGCCGTGCGCGATGGCGTCGCGGGGCGAGGAGACGGCCACCTCCCTCCCGTCCACGAAGACGCGCCCGGCGCTGAGCCGGTCGGCGCCGAAAATGGCGCGGACCACCTCGGTGCGCCGGGAGCCGACGAGGCCGGTCAGGCCGACGATCTCGCCCGCGTGCAGGGAGAAGCCCACATCGTGGAAGAGCCCGTCGCGGGTGAGCCCCTCCACGCGCAGGCGCTCGGCGCCGCGGGGCAGGGAGACCTTGGGGAACTCCTCGGTGAGTTCGCGGCCGACCATCATGCGGATGATGTCCTCGCGGGTGAGGTCGGCGACGTCGCGGGTGGCGACGTGCCGCCCGTCGCGCATGACGGTGGCGCGGTCGCCGATCTGGAAGACCTCCTCCAGCCGGTGGGAGATGTAGAGGATGCCCATGCCCCGGCCGCGCAGCTCGCCGATGAGCGTGAAGAGCGAGGCCAGCTCGTGGTCCGTGAGGGTGGCGGAGGGCTCGTCCATGACCAGGATGCGGGCGTTGACGGAGACGGCCTTGGCGATCTCGACCATCTGCATCTGGGCCACGCTGAGGCGGTTCACGGGCAGGCGCACGTCGAGCGTGACGCCCATGTGCCGCAGCACCTCCTCCGCGTCGCGGCGGAGCCGCGCGCCGTCTATGAAGGGGGTCTTTCCAATGCGCGGCTCGCGGCCGAGGAAGATGTTCTCCGCAACGGAGAGGAAGGGGCTCAGGTTGAACTCCTGGTAGATCATGCTGACGCCCAGCTCCCGCGCGCGGGCGGGGCTGGTGACGGCGGCGGGGCGCCCCCCGATGAGGATGTCGCCGGCGTCGGCGGGCTGGGCGCCCGCGAGGATCTTCATGAGGGTGGACTTGCCGGCGCCGTTCTCGCCGAGCAGGCAGTGCACCTCGCCCTCCCGGAGGTCGAGGGAGACGTCATCCAGGGCGAGCACGCCGGGGAACTGCTTGGTGATCCCCCGCATTTCGAGGAGCAGGTCAGCCACCGGCGGCCGCCCCTTCCAGGCTTTCCTTCGTGATCAGCCCGACGTCCACGGGGCGCTCCTTGGGAAGCTCCACGCCGTTGAAATGGTCGGCGATGGTCTGGATGGTCGCCTTGCCGATCTCCCTGGGATACTGCACGGCGTCCGCCTTGAGGGCCTTGCCCGCGCGGATGGCGTCGGCCGCCTCGGGCGTGCCGTCAAAGCCGACGATGATGATCTTGTCCTGGAGCCCGGCGGCCTCGACCGCGGCGAGGGCACCCAGCGCCGAGTCGTCGTTGATGCCGAAGATGGCGGCGAGGTCCGGGTTGGCCTGGAGCAGGTCCTGGGTCACGCGGAGCGCCTTGTCGCGCTGGCCCTCGCCGGGGACCCGCGCCACGATCTGGATGCCGGGGCTCTTGGCGATCTCGTCCGTGAAGCCCGCCGTGCGGTCCTGCACGGACGTGACGCTGGGATGGTCCACGATGGCGATCTTGCCCTGGCCGTTAAGCTGCTTGACGAGAAATTCGGCGAGGATCTTGCCGCCCTTGTAGTTGTCCGAGGCGATGTGGCAGACCACGTCGGCGCCCTTCGCCGCGATGTCGGCGGTGAACACCGGGATGCCCTTGGCCCGCGCGTCCGCCACCACGGGGGTGATGCCGCTGGAGTCCGTCGGCGCGAGAATGATGGCGTCCACGCCCTGGGCGATGAACATCTCCATCTGGTCGTTCTGGCGGCGGCCGTCAAACTCGGCGAACTGCGTCTTGAGCTTGAAGCCGTGCCGGGCGGCCTCCTCCCGCATCTCGGCGATCATGTCCTGGTAGAAAATGTGCGTCTGCGTCAGCAGCGCCGCGCCAATCACCTTCTCCTTGGCGCCGTCCGGCGTCTGGCCGTCCGCGGGCTTCGCCGCATCGCCGCCGGACCCGCACCCCGAGACCACCGCCGCAACCGCAGCGCACACAACAAGCATTCCCAGTTTCCGCATGGATCGGTTCTCCTTGGAGGCTCCACTCTACCGCGCCGGCCGTCCGGCGCGCAAGACGGCGCGAAGCGACCGGTCACTCTCCCAGATCGGTGTGGTAGGTGCCCACAGTCTGGTCGATGGTGATTTTTGAGGCGACCTTGAGGGCCTTGCAGGTGACCGTGACGGAGGTGGCATGGGGCACCTGGATGCCCCAGACGAAGGTCTCGGAGGCCGGGATGGTGCGTTTTGCCGTGGCCTGGGGCAGTTTCCCGGGGGCCCAGAGGACCAGATACACGTCCTGGGGCGAGGTTGTCCGGTTGTGGATGTGCACGTGCCGCCAGGGATGGGCGGGGGGCTGGTCAGCCGGCTTCGCCGCCTTTGGCGGGGCGGCCTCTCGGGACTGGGTCTCCCGAACGAAGGCGGCAATGCTCTTTTCGTGGGCCTTGAGGGCCTCCGCGAGCGCCTCCTGCGGGGTCCTTGTGTCCACGGCCCCGGGCCCGTTTCCACGGGTCTCCCCGTCAAGAAAGGCGGCTATCTGGCGGTTTTCCGACCGGCGGAAGAGGGCCATTCCGAACTCCGCCGCCAGCAGGGCGGTGTAGAGCCCCATGCCGCACACGAGTTCGGGCACCAGCACCTCGGCATTGGGCGCCAGGGCCATCCGGATCCGTTCCGTGGAAAGATGCGGCTCCAGGAAGTCCCGGTGCTTTTCGACCAGGGACAGCATGAAGGGCTTGAGCATCTCGTAGTAGGCCAGCTTCCGCGGCGGTAGATAGGGGTTGCTCAGACTGGGGAAGTGGCGGCTGGACCGGAACGGAACGGTCACCGGGACATCAAAGGCGGCGCCCAGCAGTTCGCGCAGTTTCCCCGGCCACTGCTGGTCGGCAAAGGGCACGGCCACCAGGTCCGGCGCGGCGGTTGCCGTCATCATGTAGTGGTACAGCTCCTGGTGCCGGTAGGCCACCGGCAGGGACAGGGTGAGGCGGTAGAGCCGCTCGTGCATGAGCGGGTTGGAGACGGGGGACCCGGTGTAGGCGCCGTTGGAGATGACGGCCACCCACCGGATGTGCCGTTCGCGCAGGGCAAACAGCTCCGCGAGCGCGTTGAGCGGCACCCCCTCCCGCTGGTGCCAGGGCCTGAAAATCCCCGCAAACGCCTCCTGGAAGGGTTTCCGAACCTGCGGCCCCAGCAGGCAGAGGGGATCGTGGAAGTGCCGGGAGAACAGGCCTGCGCAGAACCCGTCGAGCGTGTCCGTCGGGCAGGGCAAAAACCACGCGTCGCGGATGCTCTGGTGGCCGCCGATCACAAGCTGGTCCCTCTCGGGCGCCACCCCGCACAGGTCGTGCGTCGAGAGCTGCCCCCCCGTGATGTTCACGCTGGTCACCACGGCGTCCATTCCCAGACTGACCGCGGAGGGCACCGGGTCGGGACGGTTGATGCGGTGGATGCCCGACAGGCCCGCCTTTTCCGCGACCGCCTGCGCCGAGAGCACATCCGGCGCATACAGCGGCCCGTTGGTGTAGATCTGCCGGATGCTGTCCTTCAGCCCCGCCTTTATCAGCAGCGCCAGAATCAGCCGGCTGTCTTTGCCGCCGCTGAGGGGCAGCTGGATGTCGGGGCCGCCATAGAACGCGTGCATCCGGTGCAGGTACCCGGTCATCTCGTCGCAGTGGGCGGCGAAGGCCCGGCGGAGCACGCCCGCATCGGGCCGCTCACCCAGGGGCGCGGCGTCGCCCATCCAGTCGGCGTAGGAGAACTCCGAGACCTGGACGCCCTCCCCGGGGGACGCTGTCGCGACCGCGCCCGCGGAGAGCATGCGCACCGCCCGGAACAGCGTGGCGCCGCGCTGGACAAACCCCTGATAGCACAGCCACTGGACTGCCCCGGGATCGAGGTCCTGGGGAACGCCCGGCAGGGCCAGCAGCAGCGGAATCCGGTTGCTGAAGGCGATAAAGTCAGGGGTCTCCGTCCAGTAGACGGCATGGGTCCCCCCGGGATTGGTGTACACCCGGACACGGTCCTCCTCCGCCCATGCGAGGGAAAACTCCCCGGTGACGGAGCGGACGTCGCGGCGTACGGAGGCCAGAATCCCCTCCGCGCACTGTTCGGGAGAGGAAAGACCGGCGCCCGTGTCCGGAAACCCGTCAAACGTCAACGCTCCCCGGTCGTCGCGCAGCAGATAGGTGCCGGTGCGCACCCTGTCCGGCCAGAGCATGAAGCTTAGCATTGCTGTCCGGCCGGACTCCGACCGCCAGCACTCCGTCCGGGCGGGGTCGCGCAGCAGGATATCCGTGTAGTCGGCGGACCGAAGCCCCGGTCCCGGCTGACCCTTCCAGACTGTGACCAAAAAGACGTTCATTCTCTTCTCCCCGCCGGGCACCTGCGCGCGCCCGCATAATGCTGCATCGGCTTGGACACGGCGGCGTTTAGCGCCGGAACCCGGGGCGGATTTTAACCCGCGCGCGCACATCGAAGGTGACGTTCTGCCCGGGATACTGTCCATCGGCGGCGATGGCGAGGGCGCCGCAGTCTGCCCCAGACCGGAGAAACCCGACGATGTCCACGGGAGGATCCACGGGAAGCTCCACGCGGGGCCCAAACCCTTCGGGGTTCTCCGCGCCGCCCAGGGGAATCTGCCCCAAACGCAGTCCGTCGGTGTCCAGGGTGTGCAGCGTCAACGTGAGCCGCTTGATTCCGGAAAAATCACCGGGGCTGTCCTCCTTCACCGAAATCTGCAGCGAGAGCAGCATTGCCTCCTTCACTGTGAATATCTTGGCGAGGCAGGCACCAATGGCGTCCTCCACCGCCTGGTCGAGCGCCGCCTCGTTGGGCAGATTACAGGACAACCCGGGCACCAGGGGCACCCCAACCAGCGGTACGGGCAACGGAAGCCCCGGCAGGGTCTGATCTTCCACAACCGCGAAATCGGAAGTCACGGAACAGCCGGTCATGAGCGCACCCAAGAGCGCCCACACCATGCCAGACGGCAGAAGGGATGCCGGGAAGTTCGGTTTCATGGATATTCCTTTGTTGGCCCGCCCGCACGGCGCACCCTAGTCTGGGCATTATGCCTGAAAGCATGCCTTCCTCGTAGCTTCTATCCCTTTGCATCCCTCGCACCCAGCCTTGAGAAGGAAACATGGCTTTCCGAGAGGAAGGCTTGATTATCTCCCGTTCACCTTGATAAACTTTCCAAGTTCAAGTCAGTACATGCTCCGAGGTCGGCAGGTTCATGCGCGCGATCAGACGACATTCCCTTAGGCAGGCATTCTTGGGCTGCACCGCAGTCCTGCTGCTGATGTTTGGGATTGCGGCGGTGCATGAGAGCATCCCCGGCCTGTGCGAGGATCGGGACGGTTCCAGCCAAAGCGGCAGGGAATACTGCCCCTTCTGCAAGCTGATCCACAGCCCCCTGGTCACGAGCGCTCCAGCGCTCCTTCCCGCACCGGTGGCACTGCCGCTCCCGCTCTTTGATGACCGGGCCAGTACGCCCGCCACACAACAATGGCAGGCCAGGCAGGTGCGCGCCCCTCCCCTGCCCGCCTAGCCCCCCATCCTCCCCCCCACACCCCCGCAAACAAGAAAAAGCGGACGGCGGCTGTCACCGCCGTCCGCGCCGCCGCCATCCTATTTTCGGGTGGAGGCATGCGAACCCATTCTCAACCAAAGGAACATTCCCGCGGCCTGGGGACATTCCCCCCGGCTGCAGAAAGGCTTCTCCCATGAAGAACAGACACGGTTTCACGCTGATTGAACTGCTGGTGGTGATCGCCATCATCGGCATTCTGGCCGCCATCCTGCTGCCCGCGCTGGCGCGGGCGCGCGAGGCCGCCCGGCGGTCCTCCTGCCAGAACAACCTTAAGCAGGTGGGTCTCGTGTGCAAGATGTACGCCAACGAGGCGAAGGGGGCGTTTCCGCCCATGAAGACCCGGGGCTGCGACGGGTCCGTCCGCGCCATGGAACAGATGCCGAGCATGGAAACCCTGTATCCCGAGTACCTGACCGATTTTGCGGTGCTGCTCTGTCCCAGCTCCATCGGCGGCGCAACGCCCGTGGAACGGTGGGACGAGGGGGAGACGGTCAGCCCGTGGTTCCGCGAGTGGACGGGGTCGAACAACGGCGTCGTGGAGTCCTGCGAGGTGGGCGACTTCCCTTATACCTATGTGGGCTTCGCCATCACGACGGACATGTCGGACACGACGGTCAAGTGCCAGGCCCTGTGGGACAGCGTGTTTGACCCGGCCAACGGTCTGGCGGCGCGCATCACAGCGAACACGGCCGCGGCCGACGAGGACTGGAAGACGTCGGTTCCCGGAACGGGAACGGGCGGCGGCGACACCATCTACCGCCTGCGCGAGGGGATTGAGCGATTCCTCATCACGGACATCAACAACCCCGGCGGCTCCGCCCAGGCGCAGTCCATCCTTCCCGTAATGTGGGATGTGATCTGCGACGAGGCGTCGCACTTCAACCATGTGCCGGGCGGGTCGAACGTTTTGTTCATGGACGGGCATGTGGAGTTCATGCGGTGGCCCGGCGCCCAGGGGCCTGCCGGCACCTGGACCAATCCCGAGACCGGCGGGCCGCTCCCCGTGGGCACGGCGTTCCCCATGTGCGCGGGGGGCATGATCTTCCATGAGGCCTCCCACGTCTTCGGTGCGTTGCTTCCGTAAGCCCCTTTTCAACCCCCGGCGTCCCGCCCCCGGGACGCCGGGGGTTCTGCTTGCCACGCCCCCCGGACCCTGCCGGCTGGATTGGCGCCTCCCCCGTCAGCGGCCGGTGACGACGGAGATGGCCTTGGGGAGGAGTTCGATGGCGGCGGGGAGGTAGCCGGGGACCTCGCCGTCGGTGTTGATCTTGACCTCTTCGGGGGATTCGACCTGGATAAATTTCCCGCGGAGGAAGGTGACGACGTCCGGGCGGGACTCGAGGCCGCCGCGGTAGATGAGGGGCAGGCTGACGAGGGCGTCGAGCAGGGAGACGGGGCCGATGATGTAGATGTCGAAGAGGCCGTCGTCCAGCTTCGCCTTCGGGGCGATGTGCATCCCGCCGCCGTCGTAGCAGCCGTTGGCGATGATGATCTCCTTGACGACCTGCTCGCGGGTTTCGCCGTCAATGGTGATTTTCATGGGCTTGTCGGTGTAGGCGAAGAGGGCGCGCAGGGTGCCCCAGCAGTAGGAGACGAAGCCGCCCCAGGCCTTGGTGTTGTGGTTCACCTGCCAGACGACCTCGCCGCCGATGCCGATGCGGCTGGTGTTGAGGAAGTAGCACATGTTCTCGCCGCCGTCGAGGCCGGCGCAGGTGATGCGGGCGACGTCGGCGCGGACCACGCGGTCGCTGGCGAGCAGGGGCAGCGACCGGGCGCCGGTGGGGATGCCGAGGGTCCGCGCGAGGTCGGACCCGGTGCCGTAGGGGAGGATGGAGAGGACGGCGTCGGGGTTGACGGGCCGCGCCCCCTCGAAGAAGCCGTTGGTCACCTCGAAGTGGGTGCCGTCGCCGCCGACGCTGACGATGCGGGTGTATCCGTTCCACAGGGCCTTCTGCGTCAGCTCGACGGCGTGGAAGGGCCGCTCGGTCACGAAGACATCGAAGTTGGAGAAGCGCTGCTCCACGCTCTTGAGCAGGCGGGGCCATCCGTGCCGGGTGCGCCCCTGCGCGGCGTGGGGGTTCACGATGAACGCGGTTTTCTCTTCACAGGCCATGCCGTTTGTCCCGGCGGTTCCGTCACACGCGCACGTCCGACGCGACACCCCCGCCGCCGTGGCGGGCGATCACCGGGGCGACCTCCTCCTCCAGGAACTCCACCACCTGCTCCGGGGCGCGGCCCACGAACTCGCGCAGGTTCAGCGCCCCGTTGATCTCGTCGCGCGTCATGCCGATGGCCGGGTCGGCGGCGAGCCGGTCCAGCAGATCGTTGTCCGCTCCCTCCTCCTTCACCCGGGCGCCCGCGGCCTGCGAGTGCCGGCGGATGACCTCGTGCAGCTCCTGACGGTCGCCGCCCCGGCGCACGCAGGCCATGAGGATGTTCTCCGTGGCCATGAAGGGCAGCTCGGCCCACAGGTGCTTCTCGATGACCTTCGGGTAGACCTTCGGGTTCTCCATGACGTTCAGCCAGAGGTTGAGCACGGCGTCGGCGGCGAGGAAGGCCTCGGGCAGGCTCAGGCGGCGGATGGCGGAGTCGTCGAGGGTGCGCTCGAACCACTGCACCGCCGTCGTCAGCCCCCCGTGGAGCGGCCCGACCATGAGGAAGCGCGACAGGGCGCAGATACGTTCGCAGCGCATGGGGTTGCGCTTGTAGGCCATGGCGGAACTGCCCACCTGCGTGGACTCGAAGGGCTCCTCGACCTCCTTCATGTTCTGGAGCAGGCGCATGTCCGTGCCGAACTTGTGGGCGGACTCGCCGATCCCCGCGAGGGCGTTCAGCACCCGCGTGTCCACCTTGCGCGTGTAGGTCTGGCCGGTGATGGTGAAGGCGCTGTCAAAGCCGAGCTTCTCCGCGACGAGGCGGTCGAGCCGCCGCACCTTCTCCGCGTCGTTGTCGAAGAGGGCCATGAACGACGCCTGGGTGCCCGTGGTGCCCTTGACGCCGCGGCAGCGGAGCCCGGCGCGGACGGCCTCCAGCTCCAGCACGTCGAGGAGGAGGTCCTGCGCCCAGAGGCAGGCGCGCTTGCCGACGGTGACCACCTGGGCGGGCTGGAAGTGCGTGTAGCCGAGGGTGGGCAGGTCCCTGTGGGCGAGGGCGAAGTCGCGCAGCTTCGCCAGCACGGCGGCCGCCTTCGCCAGCAGCAGGTCCAGCCCCTCGCGGATCAGGATCAGGTCCGTGTTGTCGCCCACATAGCAGCTTGTCGCGCCGAGGTGGATGATGGGCCGCGCGAGAGGCGCCACATCGCCGAAGGCGTGGATGTGGGCCATGACATCGTGGCGGGTCTTGCGCTCGTAGGCCTCCGCCGCCGCGTAGTCAATGTCGTCGAGGTGCGCCCGCATCTCGGCGATCTGCTCCTCGGTGACGTTCAGGCCCAGCTCGCGCTCCGCCTCCGCCAGGGCCACCCAGCAGCGCCGCCAGGTCGAGAACTTGCGGTCGGCACTCCAGAGGCGGGCCATTTCCGCCGTGGCGAAGCGCTCCACCAGCGGGCTCACATAGACACTTGTGTCTTTTGCCATGAATTGCGGGCCTTCCCGTTTGCGGGCCGCGGTGGCCGCGCGCGTGGTTGCGGACCGGCGGTTCTTCAGACCGCCGGCGCGTCCTTCACGAAGATTTCATAGCCCTCGTACCCGGCCATGGCGGCCACCGCCGTCACCGGGTTGTCGCGCTGGGCGAAAACGCCGCCGCCAAGCATGAAGTCGCACGCCTCCTCCGGGGTCTCGGCGGGAAACTCGTCCCCCCGCGCCTCGGTGATCGTGTTCTCCTCGTAGGTGGCCACATACCACAGACGGCCCGGGTACAGCGGAATGCGCTCCACCTCCAGCCCGTCATGGCGCACGATGGCCAGCCAGCCCGTGCTGCTCTTCTTGTCCACCACGGCGCTGATGCGCGGCGTGTTGTAGCTGTCCTTCTCGAAGTCCAGCGCCAGCGAGACCAGCGCCAGGGCGTCGCGCGGGGGCATGCCCTGGTCAATCTTTTCCGCGATGCCGTCGGTCTGGCTGCCGTTGGTCACCACCGCCACATCGCCGTTGCGCACGATGCGCACGCAGTTGTAGGCGATGTAGGGGTTCTTGTACACGTCCATTTCGTGCCCGGGCTTTGGCACAATACTCACCTTGCCCTCCCCGGCCACGGCGGTGCGGTTGGGAAACGACCTGCTGGAAACGCGGTACGCCGCGCACAGGCGGTCGTCAAGGGTCCGGGCCACGCTCACGATGCGTCCGATGTACATGCGGATCCTCCTGTGGTGTCCGCGCCCCGCGCGCGGACGGGTAGTATACCCGAACCGCGAAGGCCCCCGCGAAGCGCGGCCGCCCCTAAAGGGCTTTGTGCAGTCTGGCCAGAAGGAGCTTTGCCTGGTCTTCTGGGAGTTCTCCAGCCAACTCTCGGATGGTGGAGGTGTCCACAAGGGTGTGCAGCAGCATGGACCGGACAAAGGCGATGTCCTTGTCCCGGCCGGCAATCAGTTTGGAAACAGCCAAGTCCGGGGGGGAAATGCACCACCCCACCACACCGGAAGTGCCCGGCCCCTCCACGCGCACAAGACGCTCCTTCCAGCCTGAAGGCAGGATGGCGGTCCCGGGCCCCACTCCGTGGGCATAGTATCCAAAGGTGCTGTGGAAAGGGGAGATTTCGCCGATGCTTCCATCAATCAGATCCGCCAATTCGGGCGAATCCAGCGGATAGACATCGGCTTCCATGGAAATCAGCAGCTCTTCGGGAGCGTTGGGAAAGGCCGCAAGGATGGCCTGGCTGCCCAGCACAACGATGTCCCGGCATGAGGTGATGCTTCCAGCCGCCCGGATGAGGTGCTCAAGTTCTTGTCTGTTCATCTTCGAACCGCCGATAGATTTCCCAACGTTCCTTCGGGGAGAGGATGCCGCAAAACGGACTGCTTTGCCGAAGGCGCGCCCCGGTTTCACTTTCGTCGAGAAGCGCCTTCCGCGCCGTTTCCCATCCCCCTTCCAGGATGCGCCGCCATTCCTCCACGGCGGCGGACGGGCTCCGGCGCAGCCACCGGGCGCAGTTGTCCCGGGCAAGGTCGAGTCCGCCGCGCCGGGGGTCGGCGTCTATCCTCGCCGCCACGGCCCGGGCCAGCTCCAGGCTCCGCCTGTCTATTTCCTGATGCGTTTTCATGGCGCTTGGGTGATCCGCTCGAATTATGCCCCAGAATCTCCGAACAAGTCCATCCCGGTCCAATGACAGCGCGGCCCGGAGCCGGGAGGCTCCGGGCCGCGAAAAGCGCCGGGGAAACGGATTACTGCGCCAGATTCGGGATGGCGTAGCTGAGCAGGGCGGAGAGCACGACCAGCGCGACGGCCATGCCGGCCAGCACCTGCATGCCCTTGCGGATGTTGCCGCTGGCGGAGAAGCCGCCCATGATCCGCGGGGTGAAGATGCCGCCCAGCAGGCCGATGGCGAAGATCATGCCGAAGACCTCGGCGCCTTGGGCCGTTCCGGTCTTTCCAAAGGTCACGGCGACAAGCGTCGGGAAGCACGGCCCCATGACAAAGCCGGTGGCCAGCATGGCCACCACGGCGACACCCGTGCTCCGGGCGGTCACCATCGCCATGATCGAACCGGCCGCGACCACCGCCAGCACGGGCACGTAGAAGGGGAACACGGACGGCGGAATCACGAAGTACGTGAACAGGCGGGCCAGCAGCAGGAAAATCCAGAAGAGCGAAAGGTAGTTGTTGGCCTTGGTGGCGTCCACCTTGTGGTCGGCCAGATAGGTGGTCAGGAAGCCGCCGAGCGTCGCCTCCAGGCTGATGTAGCAGAACAGCGCCGCGCCGCCGAGCAGGACCGCCGGATTGGCAATCAGCTTCGCGGCCGCCGGAAGGTTGAACTCGCCCGCGGAGGGCAGGCTCACCGCGAAAACCGTCCAGGCGATCGGGACGGCCAGCAACAGGCCGATCAGGCTCAGCGTGGCCTTGTAGCCCGCCTTGCCGATGAGGTTGCCGATGATGAGCGGGGTCAGGAACGAGCCCACCCCAAAGAGCACATTAAGCAGGTTCTGCGCCGCCGGCACGTTCTTGCCGTCCAGCAGCACCTGCGGTCCGAGCACGTTGCCCACGGTGTTGACGCACATGGCGGCAAAGCCCAGGGCGACAAAGGCCACCATCGCGCCCGCATAGGACGACGTGGTGGCGAGCAGCCAGACACACAGCGCGCCCGCGCCAAACCCCATCAGGGCGACCGCCTGGAACCCAAGGCGCGGGGTGATCACGCCGACAGCCAGCGAGCAGACGAGGCAGCTGAACATCATGGCGGAGATGAGCTGGCTGGCCTTGGCGTCGTCAATGCCGAGCTTCTCCTGGAGCTTCAGCTTGATGCTTCCGAAAATGGCGAAAATGGCTCCCAGGGCAAACACCCCCGAAAAAGCGGTCAATGCGGCTGTTGACATAGTCTCCTTCCTTTCTCTGCCCGGAGGATGCGTGCTTCATGCCCGGGCGTTTACGGGTTTCAGGCCACCGTGCGTGTCCACTGCGCGAACCTCCCCCGGCGGTGCGGCCACGGGCACGCGCGCCAGGAAGGACCCGCCCTTGCCTTGGGAGATGTTAGCATTTTGAGCAAGGGCCGTCAAGCCGGAACTAAAATTCCTTCAGAATGCCGTCCGCCCCCTGCCCCTTCCGCGCCCGCACCATGGTGACGAAGACCACCGCCGCCACCGCCGGGAGGATGGACGCCGCAATGACCACGGGGTCGAAGGAGGCCTCGGCCGCCCGCCCGATGAGATAGGTCGTGAGAAGCGTGCCCGCGCCCGCGCTTGCCCCAGCCAGCCCCATGACCGTGCCGACGGCCCGCGACTCAAACACGTCCGTGGGCAGGGTGAGGAACATGGTGCCGCAGCAGTTGTAGGCGAAGGTGGCGTAGGCGAAGATCATGAGCAGCAGATAATAGGAGTCCGTGGCCAGGGCCAGCGCGATGACCGCCATGCTGGGGCCGGCGGTCATGAGGATGACGCGCCGCGCCGCGCCGGGCCGCCAGCCGCGGTGGACCAGCCAGGACGAAAGGCCGCCCGCGAAGAAGTTTCCAAGGGGCGCGCTGAGCATGGGGGCCCAAAGCCCGAGGGCGCTGTCCTTCATGGAGAAGCCCTTGTCCATCAGGAACAGGGGAAACCAGTAGGCGATGAAGAACCAGAAGGGGTCCAGCAGGAAGCGCCCGATCATGAGGCCCCAGGTCTGCCGGTACCGCAGCACGGCGCCCCAGCCGATTTTCGGGCCGGCGGCCGCGCCGGACCCGGACGCGGCGTCCGCCTTGGGCAGAAGCGCCGCCTCCTCCGGGGACAGCCGGGGGTGCGAGGCGGGGGAATGGTAGAGCAGCCACCACCCGATGGACCAGAAGAGCCCCAGCGCCGCCGCCACCAGGAAGGCGCTCTGCCAGTGGCCGGTGTGGTTGTAGACGGCCACGGCGATGAAGGGCGCCGCCGCGGAGCCGACGGCGCAGCCGGAATTGAACACGGCCACGGCAAAGGCGCGCTCCTTCGCGGGGAACCACTCCGAGATGGCCTTGGACCCGCCCGGGTTGTTCGCCGCCTCGCCCGCGCCGAGGAAGAACCGCACCACGCTGAAGCTCTTGAACCCCACGGCCAGGGCGGTGCAGGCGCTGACCACCGTGTAGAACAGAACACTGACCCCGATGCCGGCCCGCGTGCCCACCACGTCCAGCAGCCGCCCCACAAGCATCTGCATCACCGTGTACGAGACCTGGAACGCGTTCACAATCCACGCGTAATCCGTCTTGCTCCAGCCGAACTCCTCCTTGAGGTACGGGGAGAGCGCGGAGAGGGTCTGGCGGTCCACATAGTTGATGAAGGACATGAAGAAGAGGAGGGCCACAATCCACCAGCGGAGGTGGCGTATGGGGCGGCGGGGCGCCGGAAGACGTCCAGTGTCCTGGTCCATGGGTCGCACTCTCCTGTCATGTCGTGGGGGGCGTTTCGGGCGCCGGGCGCACGGTCCGCCCCGCTAAAGGTACAGGTTGCCGCGCGCCAATGCAAGCGCTGCCCGGTTGACAGCCCCCGGCGGTGCCATGTATCGTAGGCGCGTCGGCCCCGTGCCCCGGGGCCCGGTCACCTCAACCCACGCAGGATGGCGCGCCATGACCGACACACTGCCTCCCCTCGAAAAGAAGGGCTTCACCGCGGGACTTACGGGCTACCACTATCTCGTGCTCGTGGTGGCCTGCCTGGGCTGGTCCTTCGACACCATGGACCAGTGGCTTTTCGTGTTCTCCAAGCAGCACGCGCTGGCCTCGCTGCTGGGGGCGGCGGCGACCAGGGAGGACGTCGCCTACTACACCAACATCTGCACCGCCGCCATGATGATCGGCTGGGCGGTGGGCGGCCTGTTCTTCGGCATGGTGGGCGACCGGCTCGGGCGCACCAAGACCATGGCCATCACCATCCTGATGTATGCGGGGTTCACCGGCCTCAGCGGCCTCTCTCAAACCTGGGAACAGTTCGCCCTGTTCCGTTTCCTCACCGGCCTGGGGATCGGCGGCGAGTTCGCCGCGGGCGCGTCGCTGGTGGCGGAGACCTTCCCGGCCCATTCCCGCGCAACCGCTCTGAGCATTGTGCAGGCCACCTCGGCCCTCGGCAACGTGACCGCCGCCATGGTGAACCTGGGATTCGCCCACCTGTACTCCATGCCGGGCTCCGTCCTCAACACTGGCAACGGCTGGCGGTACCTCTTCACCGTGGGGGCGGTGCCCGCACTGCTGGTGTTCATCATCTTCCTGTTCATCCATGAGCCGGAGCAGTGGGTGCAGTCCCGCGCGCGGGTCAAGGAGAACAAGCAGGGTTCCGGGAACATCCTGTCCCTCTTCACCGAGCGCGCGGTCCGCAGAAACACGCTGGTGGGCGTGGCGCTGGCCGCCATCGGCGTCATCGGTTTCTGGGGCATCAGCGTGTGGACGCCGGAGCTGCTGCGCTCCGTGCTGAACCCGGACGGGCTCGACGCGCTGAAGCCCACGGTGGAGAAGCAGATCAGCTACGCGGGCATGGCCCAGAACTTGGGCGGCTTCTTCGGTGCCCTGGGTTTCGCCTGGCTGGCCAACCGGGTCGGCCGCCGCGGGGCTTTCGCCGTCGCCTTCGCCCTCTGCCTCGCCGTGATCCCCGCGACCTTCTTCTTCACCACGTCCTTTGTGACCGGAATGGTCCTGTTCTTCCTGATGGGCTACGCCCTGCTCTTCCTGCTGGGCGGGTTCGCGGTCTACTTCCCCGAGCTGTTCCCCACGCGCCTGCGCTCAACGGGCACCGGGTTCTGCTACAACGTCGCCCGGTTCATCACCGCCGGCGCGCTCTTTTTCTCCGGCTGGATGGTGAAGGCCTACGGCCTGCCCATGATGGTGCTGGGCGTGTCGGTGGTATTCATCCTGGGGTTCCTGGTCATCCCGTTCGGCCCCGAGACGAAGGGAAAGCCGCTGCCCGAATAATGATCCCCCCGCGCGCCGGGCTGCGGCGCGCTCCGGGCTTTGACGCCCGCCCGCCGGATGTCCGGCGGGCGGGTGCTCATTTCTCCGGGGCGGGGGCGAGCCCCTTTTCGGCGAGATACGCGTCCAGCGCCGCGGCGAAGCTTGCGCGGTTCTCCGGGGTCTCGAGGAAGGGGATGACCGCGACGGCGCGGTACAGTTCCATCATGTCGAGCAGGTGCTGGTAGACCGCGCCCGCGGCGGCCAGGTCGGAGACCAGCGCGGCGGTCTGGGCGTCCACGAGGTCGGTGATCTTGAGCACGCCGCGCCCGTAGCCGTCGGACACGAGTTCCAGGCCCTTGCGGGCGGCCTCGGCGGCCTGGCGGGCCTGGCCGATGCTGATGCGGGAGGCCCCGGCCATCTGCGCCGCCGTGCGGATGCGCTGCTCCAGCTTCTGGGCGACGGCGGTGCGCTTGAGTTTGAGCTGTTCGACCGTCTCGCGGGCCTGGATGCGCTCGGCCTTCCGCTTGCCGCCCGCGTAGAGCGGCAGGGAGGCGTTCACGCCTACGGTCCACGAGTAGTCGGGCATGCCGGGCACCACCATGGTCTGGAAACCGCCCTGGGCGCCCTCGCCCCACGCGCCAAATTTATGCTTGGTCTCCCACTGGAGCCCCACCGTCGGCAGGTAGTACTTCCGCAGGGTGGCCGTGTAGAACCGCCCCTGCGCCTTCACCGCCTCGTCGAGCTGGCGCAGTTCGGGCGCCTCCTCCAGCCCCCGGCGCACCAGGAAAGCGCGCACCTCCCCCGCGCGCGCCGTGTCGGCAAGCAGGGGTGCGAAGTCCGCGTCGCAGGACAGGAGGAGCGCGTCGTCCACGTTCACCTCCTCGACGGCGAAAAGGGCCTCCTGGTCGCGGTTGAGCACGCGGTTGAACTGGATTTCCGCCGCGCGGCGCATGCTCCCCGCCTTCACCACCTCGATGCGGTTCTGGGCCGCCTCAGCGTCCCAGCGGTACCCCTCCGCGGGTCCGGCGATGCCGGCGTCGCGGCGCAGCACGGCGAGCCGCCGGTTTTCGAGGGTGCGCCTCAGGTTGCCCTTCTGGATGCCCTCGTAGGTCTTCGCGCGCAGGACGTTGAGGTAGGCGTCCGCCGCCAGTTTCGCCACATCCAGCTCCAGCCCGGCCTGCTCCTGCTCCAGCGCCGCCTGGAGGCGCTTCTGGATATCCACGTTCGCGTGGGCCATCTCGTCGTAGATGAGCTGGGTCACCGTGATCGCACCCGTCAGTGTGCGCTGCGGCTGCACGGCCGAGGACATTTCCTTGTCCATGGACACATAGGTGCCCCCGGCCGAGACCTGCGGCAGCAGGTTCGCCCGGGCCGCCGGGATGTTCTGCGCCCCGGCGCGCACCTGGCGCTCCTTCTCGTCCAGGTCCAGGTTCGCCTCCAGCGCCGTCCGCACCGCCTGCTCCAGCGTGAACCGCGCGTCCACCTGCGCGGGCTCGTCGTTGATCGTCTCCGCCTGCACCAGGGTCTCCCAGGGCAGGGCAAGCCCCAGCGCGCGCGCTGTCTCGAGATTGACCAGGAAATTCTCCGCCGCCGTCATGGCCGCGGGGAGGATTTCGGGGGCGTCGCC
>Ga0116174_10001649_pt1 | contig 19985 bp, 20 predicted proteins | sample AD_UKC087_MetaG_FD_89801 | JGI IMG/M metagenome (GOLD analysis project Ga0116174, IMG submission 89801) | Active sludge microbial communities of municipal wastewater-treating anaerobic digesters from USA - AD_UKC087_MetaG | ecosystem: Engineered > Bioreactor > Anaerobic > Digestate | place: USA...
CGGGATGGCTTTCAAACTCGCTCAAACTGCTCGAAACCTACCCGAATGTGGGCATGGTGACTTCTCGCCCGATTGCCAATGACAACGACTACAACAGCAGCACAGTTGCCTGGGCGCAAAGCGACCCCGAAGCAGATATCCAGTTTGGTAAGTTCCTGAAGTGGGAGGATTTCCAGTCGTTTGTCGCCAGCCTCGGCGTCACCGAAGAAGAAGCCCGGCAGCGCTACGCCTTGCTTGAGGATGCCACCCTCACCTATAAGGGTGTTCCAGCCTACCTGGGAGCCATCCATTACCAATTTCTGGCATTCAAGCATGTGCTGCAGCAATTTCTGCCTTTTGAGATGGACCGCCCTATGGGGCAGGTGCAGCGCCTGGACGGCAAGGTCAACGACGCAGGCTACTTGCGCCTGATGACCAATACTCCCTACATGCAAAATATGAGCAACCAGGTTCCCGATTGGGTCAAACAACAAACCGGGAAAGTTGCGGACAAGAGCGCAAAAAAGAGAAGCGGCTTCCAGCTAAAGAACCTGCGCATCATTAAGTGGCCGCTGATGCGGCTTTACGATTGGATCTTCAAAATCTACTGGAGAGAAGAGTAGCTTCTCATCGGTCAATGGAGAGACAGATGAAATTCTTAATTGCGGGCTTGGGCTCCATCGGCAGACGTCACTTGCATAATTTACGCGCGCTTGGTCAGCAGGATATTATCCTCTACCGCACCCATCAAGCCACCCTGCCAGACGCGGAGCCTGGCGATTTGCTGACCTTCACAGAGCTAAGCCTGGCGCTGGCTGAAAAGCCGGATGGCGTCATCATCGCCAACCCTACCGCGCTGCATTTGGATGTAGCCATTCCTGCTGCCAAGGCTGGCGCATCCCTGCTGATTGAAAAGCCAGTGTCAGATAGCCTTGTTGGGCTCGGCGAACTGGAATCAGCCATTGCGCTGAGCGGCAAGCCTGCCATGACAGGCTTCCATTTTCGCTTTCATCCGGTGCTCAACCAGGTCAAGAGCCTGCTGGAGAGCGGTCAGCTTGGCAAGCCGCTTTCCGCTCGCGCCTATTGGGGCGAATACCTGCCTGGCTGGCACCCCTGGGAAGATTACCGCCGCTCTTACGCTGCCCGTGCTGACCTTGGTGGGGGCGTAGTTAACACGCTCTCCCATCCTTTGGACTATTTGCGCTGGTTGCTTGGCGAGGTCGAGAGCGTCAGTGCCTGGACAGGCAAGCTGAGCGGGCTTGAACTGGACGTGGAAGACCATGCCGATATCCTGCTTCGCTTTGCAGCCGGCGAGGTAGCCAGCGTGCATTTGGATTACTATCAGCGCCCGCCGTCCCATACACTCGAGATCACCTGCGAGGGCGGTCGGATCTGCTGGGATAACGCCACTGGCGAAGCGCAGGTTTTCCACGCCCAGAGCGGTGCAGTAAGCCAGTTGGTTCCGCCTGAGGGTTTTGAGCGCAACCAGATGTTCCTGGAAGAAATGGCGACCTTTGTGCGCCTCTGCCAGGGCGAAACCCTGCCGCATTGCACACTCGCAGACGGCATCCGGGCTCAGGAGCTGGTGCTGGCAATCAAGCAGTCTGCCTCTCAAGGCGGCTGCATGGTCAGGCTTTCCTGATGGTAGAATTCAGATGATAGAAACACGAGACAAACATGAGTGAGATCTTTGATAAAAATAAGCTCCAAAACAAAACAGCAGCCGTGCATTTTTTGTGCGGTGAAGCTGGCAGTTTGTCGGCGTGTATTCATGCTGTTGTCAGAGGATGGATTCCATGATAAACAAACCCGAAGTGCTGGCGCTCATCCCTGCAAGGGGCGGTTCAAAAGGCATTCCCCGCAAGAACATCCTCGATTTTGCCGGTGCGCCGCTGATTGCTTATAGCATCGCGGCAGGATTGCAGGCAGATCTCGTTACCCGTGTAATCGTCTCCACCGATGATACGGAAATTGCTGCCGTCGCGCGGACCTGGGGAGCTGAAACGCCCTTTCTTCGTCCCGCGGAATTTGCCCGGGATGACACCACCGACTTCCCCGTTTTTCAGCATGCGCTTACCTGGCTGGCAGAAAACGAAGCTTACCAGCCGGATATCACGGTGCAATTGCGCCCGACCTCGCCGATCCGACCCGTCGGGCTTGTGGATAAAGCCGTCCAAAAGCTGATGGACGATCCGAAAGCCGATTGTGTCAGGGGCGTCGTGCCGTCGGGGCAAAACCCATTTAAGATGTGGCAAATGTCCGCTGACGGGCGGTTGGAGCCGCTTCTAAAGATAGAGGGGCTCCTGGAACCTTATAACGCTCCCAGGCAAGCCCTCCCGCCGACCTTTTGGCAGACCGGGCATATCGACGCGATACGAACGAATACCATTCTCGAAAAACGCAGCCTCACCGGCGATGTCGTTTTGCCAGTGTTGATCGATCCCTCCTATGCCGTTGACATTGATACGATTGAGGACTTTCAGAATTCAGCCCTGCTTATCCAGAACTCGCGGATTGAAACTGTAGACCCACTGAAGCGGCGGCGACGCTTTCCGGATAACGTGAGCCATCTGATCATGGATTTTGATGGTGTGTTTACCGATGATACGGTCTATGTTGATCAGGAAGGTCGGGAGAGTGTCTGCTGTAGCCGGTCTGATGGATATGGGGTCGACTTGCTCAAAGAGAAGACAGAGATTCAAGCGATCATCCTCTCACGTGAATCTAATCCGGTCGTCTCTGCCCGGGCGGGCAAGCTGAATATCGAGGTTTTCCAATCGGTTATGCGCAAAGATATTGCCATGGAAACCTTGATAAATGAAAGAAACCTGAACCCGGATGCCATCATGTATATTGGTAATGATTTGAACGATCTGATGGTGTTGCCTTTCGTCGGGTACTTTGTTTGCCCAGCCGACGCGCATCCGCAAGTCCGCCGGCAGGCTGACCTGGTGCTCGAGCATCCCGGAGGCAGAGGCGCCATCCGGGAGTTGATAGAAGGGTTTTTGATAAAAAGACCGTTATAAAGGAATTTAATAGTAAAAGTAAAAGGAAATGGAACAACGATGATTGATATCGAGTTTTATATGAAAGCAGGAGACCTGAAAAAGCGTCTCAAGGCAGGCGAAGTTTTTTCGAAAGACAAGCTTAGAGACCTGCTCGAGAGCTATCGCAGTCCTTTGCCGGTGGTTTATAACATCGAAACCACCAACGCGTGCAATATGCGCTGCGAGATGTGCCCTCGCACGACTATGATGACCAGATCGATCGAAACGATGGCTCCAGAGCTCTTTAAGAAAGTGATCGATCAGCTTTCGCCTTTCACAAAGGAGCAGCTTGCTCGTTGGGAAGATTTTGCTGAGGCTTATTATGGAGTGCCAAGGAATGGCATGAGTGAGAACCACTTCTTTCTCTATGTCATTCCCCGGGTCATCGTTCTGCACGGCTATGGCGACCCATTATTAGACAAAAATATTCCCACCTACGTCAAATGGATGACAGAACGCGGGCTTGAATCTTACTTCTCCTGCAACCCTGCCAATATCAATATGGACCGCACGATCGAAACCTTTGAAAACGGGCTGGGTCTTGTGAAGTATTCGATTGAAAGTGTTGATGATTTGCGCCATAAAAGTGTGCGGGGTGAGGCTTCCAACTTTACCGAAGCCTACAAAAATATCCTCCGCCTGCTGGACCTAAAAGCCCAACGAAATTACAAAACCACCATCGTGATCACTATGATCAATCTGAACAAACCCTGGCAGCAGGAAGAGTTTCAAAAACTGGTGGAAGCTTTTGAGGGGCTGGATGTCTACGTTTATCTAAAGAGCCAGGATCAAATGTGGTACGAGGATAACAAGCAGACTACCGCTTCCATTCACTGGCAGGAATTCTGTCAGTTCCCTTGGTCATCCATGACAGTGAAATCGAATGGTGAATGCGCGGAGTGTGTTGAAGACTTTAATAACGAGATCATTCTCGGAGACGCCCGTAAACAAAGCCTTTATGATATCTGGAATGGGGAAGTTTACACCAATTTCCGGGAAGACCATCTGAATCTAAAACCTGGAATCAAATGCACAGAGCAATGTGACATGCACTTAATTGGCAGCTACTTAGCTCAGTAAAGGAATGTATGAGAAACTTAGTCAAAATAGGCGAACGAAGCATCGGCGATGATCATCCCACCTACATTGTGGGAGAAATTGGCATAAACCACAATGGCATCCTGGAGATCGCCAAGAATCTAATGTTGGCAGCAAAAAAAGCTGGCATCGATGCCGTTAAGTTCCAAAAGCGGACACCCGAAATTTGCGTTCCACTGGAACAGCAAAGCCAGATGCGCGATACGCCCTGGGGATATATTAGCTACCTTGATTACCGCTATAAGGTCGAATTTGATGAAGTCGCGTACGCGGAGATTGATCGTTATGCGAAGGAACTGGGCTTAAGTTGGTTTGCCTCTTCCTGGGATATCCCGTCTCTTGAGTTTGTAGAAAGATTCGATCCCCCGGTCCACAAGATCCCGTCAGCACTTTTGACTGACAAGAGCTTGCTGCGTGCCTACCGCGCTACCGGTAAACCTATTATCCTTTCGACAGGCATGTCCTCGATGGAACAAATCAAAGAGGCTGTAGACCTGCTGGGAGAGGACGATCTGATCATATGCCATACCACAAGCTCGTATCCCTGCCCGCCTGAAGAATTGAACTTGCGTATGATCCAAACACTGCGCGAAAAATTCCAATGCCCAATCGGGTATTCAGGTCATGAAGTTGGATTGGTACCAACGGTTGTAGCCTCCTCCATGGGCGCTTGCCTGGTGGAGCGCCACATCACGCTCGACCGCGCGATGTGGGGATCTGATCAGAGCGCCTCCGTGGAACCGCAAGGGCTCGCCAGCCTGGTGAAATACATTCGCGTTACAGAACGCTCGTTGGGCGATGGCGTTAAGCGCGTCTATGACAGCGAGCTGCCTTCGTTAAGTAAGCTAAGGCGGTTTAGCCAGTAAGATGAAAATACCCCTGTTCGTCAACCGCATGCGCCAACGTGTAATGCTTGAGGCGGCACATCACAACAATAATCGCCGCTTTGCTGCTCTTTCAAGGCGCGTTGCTGCCAACACCCCCGCAAGAACCGGGGCGCCGGTCATTTTTTTTGATGTCTCCACGCGTCTCAGCGGCACCAGCCTGAACGCGGCATTTGCTGCGTTGAGCGCCTGGTCCCTTGAGTTGAAAGGCACGCGCGTGATCCACTTTGTTTGCCAAAAGGGACTTGCGCCCTGCGTTTTCGGCACGAAACGAAACTCATTGCACCAGGATCCGCCCTGCAGAGGATGTGTACGGCAATCCGAAGCGCTTTTCAGCCAGTCTGAGGTGGTCTCATTCGAGTTTGACGCAGATGCACTCCCACATGGCGTACTTGAGCCCCTTTCACTGAATGAGCTAAGTTATTTCACTTATGCTGATCTGCCGCTTGGTGAGTTGGCTTTGCCCTCTATGCGCTGGATCCTGCGCCGGCATCACTTGACTGACGATGAACTGACTCGTTCGCTCTTCAGGAGCTACATCCGTTCGGCTTACTCACTGGCACTGCAGTTTGAAGCCTTGGTCCGGGAGGCTCAACCACAGACCGTGGTGGTCTTTAACGGTATGCAATACCCCGAAGCAACCGCCCGTTGGGTGGCACGCAAACACGGCATCCGCGTCATCAGCCACGAAGTCGGTCTGATACCGTTCGGCGCGTATTTCACCGAAGGGGATGCCACTGCTTACGACCTTGATATCCCTGAAGATTTCCAATTGGACGAGGTGCAAAACCAACGTCTCGACGAATATTTGAGCAAGCGCTTCAAAGGCGATTTCCACATGGCAGGGGTCAGGTTCTGGCCGGAAATGAGCGGGCTCAATCCGGAATTCCTTCAAAAAGCAGCCAAATTCAAGCAATTGGTACCAATCTTCACCAACGTCATCTTCGATACCAGCCAACTGCACGCCAACGTGGTGTTTGAAGATATGTTCACCTGGCTCGATTCCCTGCTGGACGCCGCCAGGGTTCATCCTGAAACGTTGTTTGTGATCCGTGCCCACCCCGACGAAGCCCGCGTAGGTAAAGCCAGTGAAGAATCCGTGGCTGAGTGGGCGGAAGCCCGCGGCGTGAGGAATATCCCCAATCTCCACTTCATCCCGCCCCAGGAGTATGTCAATTCCTATGACCTGATCCGCATGGCTAAGTTCGTGCTGATCTACAACTCCACGATCGGGCTGGAAGCATCCATTCTCGGCGCAGCGGTCCTCTCGGCTGGCAAAGCCCGTTTCACCGCTTCTGACGTTGTATGGCTGCCAGAGACAAAAGCCGCCTACCAGGCAAAGCTCGACCTTTTTTTGGAAACCGGGACTGTGGAAGTGCCCAGCCACTTCAAACACAACGCCCGCCGTTTCCTCTACTGGCAACTATATCGTTCCTCGCTCAGTTTTGAAGACTATCTGAAGCCGGATGGCATTTGGGCGGGATACGTGACCCTCAAAGACTTCCCCTGGCAGGCGCTGCTGCCTGAAAACTCAGCTACAATGCAGACCATCCATGAAGGCATCCTGCATTGCGGGGATTTTATGCTCAAGGAGGACGCACAATGAAACTCGAAAAGATCGTTGCCCTCGTGCCCATGCGCCATGACTCCAAACGCGTGCCCGGGAAGAATTTCCGACCCATGTGCGGCAAGCCGCTCTATGCGCACATCATCGAGACCCTCCTGAGCGTTGAAGCAATCAGCCAGGTGGTGGTGGATACCGATTCCCCGCCAGTTATCGAAGGTCTCACGCGGGATTACCCCCAGGTGAAAGTGCTGCTGCGCCCGGAAGAACTGCGCGCCGACACCACCCCCACCAATGAAATCCTGGTCTACGACACCGCCCAGGCGCCTGCTGACCTTTATCTGCAGACCCACAGCACCAATCCTCTGCTTAAAGCGCAGACAATCCGGCATGCCATCGACCAATTGCGCCAGTCCTACCCGGAGTATGACTCCCTCTTCGGCGTCACCCGGCTGCAAACCCGCCTGTGGGACGAACTTGGGCGCGCGGTCAATCACAACCCTGCCGTCCTCCTGCGCACACAAGACCTGCCCCCAATCTATGAAGAAAACTCATGCATCTATCTTTTCACCCGCGAGACTTTGATCTCAAGGCGCAACCGTCTGGGCGAGAGACCGATGATGTTCGAGATCGATGCTCGCGAAGCCACCGATATCGACGTGGAGCTGGACTTCGTCATCGCGGAGACGCTGATGGCACACCAAAAAGATCGATGAGGCTGTTCAAATGAAGAATGTGTTAGTATCTGCCCCCTATATGCTGCCGTTCATGGACCGCTTTGGTCCGGTGTTGGAATGTTTTGACATTACCCCCATCATCCCTGAAGTCCACGAACGGCTTGAGGCTGAAGAAATCCTGCGTTATGCCGGTCAGTTCGAAGGGACGATCTGCGGTGATGACCGCTACAATGCTGATGTGATCAAAGCCTGTCTGCCCGCCCTGAAGGTTATATCCAAGTGGGGCACCGGTATTGACTCGATCGACAAGCAAGCGGCGGAATCGATGGGCGTGCGGGTCATGAATACCCCCAACGCCTTTACCGTGCCCGTATCTGAAAGCGTCATGAGCAGCATGCTCAACTTCGCCCGGCGTCAGCCCTGGATGGACCGCGCCATGAAAAATGGCGTATGGGACAAGATCCCCGGACACACTCTGAGCGAATCAACCCTTGGCGTAATTGGTGTAGGCAATTGCGGCAAAGCTGTCCTGAGAAGAGCGCGCGCCTTCGGCATGAAACTGTTGGGAAACGACATCGTCGAGATCGCGCCTGACTTCCTTATCGAAAATGGGGTTGAGATGACCACCCTCGAGGGCTTGCTGCAGCGCGCGGACTACATCAGCCTCAACACATCCCTGACACCATCAGCTTTTCATCTGATCAACGCGGAAACGCTGCGCCTGGTCAAACCCAACGCTGTGCTGATCAACACCTCCCGCGGTCCGGTGGTACACGAAGCGGCGCTGGTGGAAGCTTTGCAGCAAGGACGCCTGCGTGGCGCGGCGCTGGACGTTTTTGAAAAAGAACCGCTTCCTGCCGACAGCCCGCTGCTGCAGATGGACAACGTTTTACTTTCGCCCCACAACACCAACAGCAGCCCGTTTTTTTGGGAACGCGTTCATTGGAACACCCTGCGAAATCTGCTGATTGGGCTTGATATTCCGGTGGGCGATATTGCCAGCCTTAAAGCGCTCGAAAAACGCGCATAATTCTGACAGAAAAGGAATTACCATGAGCAATTCAAAGAAAACCATTCTGATCACTGGCGCCGCTGGGGGCGTGGGGCGGGCTACCGTGAAGCTTTTCCGTGAACGCGGCTTCCGCGTGATAGGCGTGGACAGGCAGAGTGTCTATGCGGAATTCCCATCTGATGGTCTTTTCATCCAGGCAGATATCTCCGTGCCGGAAAACCTTGAGAAAATTTTCGTCCAGGCAACTCAATTCACATCCACCCTGGATGTACTGGTTAACAACGCCGGATTTCAGGTGACCAAACCCCTGGTTGAAACAACAGTTGAGGAGTGGGATTTGGTCATGGCTTCCAACCTGCGTTCTGTGTTCCTGGGCTCCAAGCTGGCTTATCCGCTTTTGAAAGCGGAAGGTGGCGGCGCGATTGTGAATGTTTCATCCGTGCACGCTATAGCCACCAGCGCGAATATCGCCGCCTATGCCGCGAGTAAAGGCGGATTGCTCGCTCTCACCCGCGCCATGGCGATCGAGTTCGCGCAGGATAACATCCGCGTAAACGCGGTGCTGCCAGGGGCGGTCGACACGCCCATGCTGCGCGCAGGCTTCCACCGCGGACGTCAAAATGAAGCCTCTGAGGAGAGCCAACTGGCAGCCCTGGCAGCCAAAACCGTCAACGGACGCGTCGCGCTGCCCGAGGAAATCGCTTCAGTGATCTATTTCCTTACAGATCCCGCTCAGTCCAGCTTTATCACCGGGCAAGGGCTTCTGGTTGACGGCGGTGCAACCTGCCGCTTGAGCACAGAATAAATATGACCGCAACAAATCCTGCTCACGCTGTTTCCGCGCTCGGTCGGCTGGCTCGCAACAGCTACGACTTCATCAAACGCGTCCCAGAACTGCCCGCCGCTTACCTGCACCCCTGGCGGCGCGAATCTCGCCGCAGGTTGGCTGAGTTGAAAGACAGCCATAAAGGCGAACGCTGTTTCATCGTCGGCAATGGTCCTTCACTCAAAAAAACCGACCTCAGCCTGCTCAAAAACGAGTTTGCCATCGGCATGAATCGGGTTTTTTTGGCATCAGAGGAGCTTGGCTTCACCCCGAACTGCCTGGTGTGCGTCAACGACCTGGTGGTGGAACAATCCGTGCCCGAATTCAACGCCCTGCAAATGCCCAAATTTTTCTCGTGGCGCGCTCACAAGTGGCTGCAGATGGATGACTGGATGCACTTTATCTACACCACTTACACCACGCCAAAGTTTTCCACTGATGTGCGCAATCGGGTCTGGGAAGGCGCCACGGTAACCAACGTCTGCCTGCAGCTTGCCTTCCATATGGGTTTCAAGGAAGTGATCCTGATCGGTGTGGATCACAGCTTTGCCACCAAGGGCAAACCCAATACCACGGTCGAGTCCCAGGGCGATGACCCCAACCACTTCTCAGCCGCCTACTTCGGCAAGGGCTTCCGCTGGCAATTGCCGGACCTTGAGACCTCCGAAATGGGCTACCGCATGGCTCGCCATGCGTATGAGAATGCTGGCAGACGCGTGTTGGACGCGACCATCGGCGGGAAGCTGGATATCTTCGATAAGGTTGATTACCTGAGTTTATTTGGGTAAAGACTGATCATTGGGGCAAAGTATCTTTTGCGTTGCCCTCAGCAGGCTATAATGAGAAAATGCAACACGCACCGCTTGTAAGCATCATCACCCCCTCTTTCAACCAGGCTGCCTTCCTCGAGCAGACGCTTCGCTCCGTGCTTGAGCAGGATTATCCCAACATCGAATACTGGGTCATTGACGGCGGTTCAACGGACAACAGCGTCGGGATCATCAGGCAATTCGCTCCGGGTTTGGCTGGTTGGGTATCTGAAAAAGATAAAGGTCAGGCGGACGGCATCAACAAGGGTCTTGCCAAAGCCAGCGGTGAAATCATCGGCTGGCTCAACTCGGACGACCTTTATTACCCTGGCGCGGTTTCGAGCGCGGTTGAAGCCTTCCGCCGGCACCCCGAAGCCTCGTTTGTATTCAGCGATGTTGAGTCGATCGATGAGCGCGGAAATGCTTTCAACCTGATGCGCTATGGCGATTGGAAATTGCCGGATCTCATGACCTTCCACATTATCGGTCAGCCGGGTGTTTTTATGCGGCGCGCGGTGCTGGAGCAAGCCGGCTACCTGGACCTCAGTTACAACTACCTGCTCGACGTGCAGCTCTGGCTCAGAATGGCTGCCGTCGCTGAGCCATATTACGTGCCCGGAGCGGTCTGGGCAGCAGCGCGCATCCATTCGGATGCCAAAAACATCGCCCACGCCAAGGATTTTGGTGAGGAAGCTTTCCGGCTTGCCAAATGGCTGTGTGAGGACGAGCGTTTTTACCCGCTTTCCAGCAAATTGTTTAACAGAATTTGGGCAGGAGCCCACCGCCTGAACGCCTTCTACCTGGTGGAAGCCGGTCAATACAAGCCTGCCTTGCGATCCTACGCGAAAATGCTGCGCCTGGCGCCATCCGCTTCGAAGGGAACTTTCAAACGTATGGGCTACGCCGCGCTTGGGGCGCTTGGCGTGCAAAATTTGCGCCAAACATACGCGATTTGGCGCCTGAAACACTATCAACACCGTCAGGATAAGGAGGGAAAACATGACTGATCACCCCAAAGTCAGCATCATCACTCCCTCTTTCAACCAGGCAAGCTTCCTCGAACAAACCATGCGCAGCGTGCTCGGGCAGGACTATCCCAATATCGAATACATCCTCATCGATGGCGGCTCCAGCGACGGCAGCCTGGAAATTATCCAAAAATACGCTGATCGCCTGGCGTATTGGCAGAGCCGGAAAGATAAAGGGCAGACCGACGCCATCAACCAGGGCTTTGCGCGTGCCACGGGCGAGATTCTGGCATGGCTCAACTCCGATGACATTCTCTGTCCGGGGGCGGTCAGTGCCGCTGTGCGGCAGCTTCAGGAGCACCCCGAGGTCGGCATGGTCTACGGCGACTGCCACTGGATCAACGCTGAAGGCAAGGTAATCGGCAATTTTCCGGCTGCTCAGACCGACCTGAAAAAATTGCGCCGCGGCTACGTGCACATCCCGCAGCAAACCGCTTTCTTTCGCGCTGACCTCTGGCGTATGGTCGGGCCTCTGGATGACAGCTTTTACTTTGCCATGGATTACGACCTCTGGACGCGCCTGGCTGCTCAGGCTCCGCTGCTTTATGTTCCCGAAACCTGGGCGGCATTCCGCCTGCATGAAGGGGCAAAGTCCATCGCCGCGGATGATCGCTGCTGGCCGGAGATGCTGCGCGTTCACTACCGCGATGGAGGAAAAAAGATTTCGTTGTTGACCCTCAAGTACACCATCCGTAAAATGGTGCAGCCATTATGGATCTGGCTGCGCAAACGCCGACTTAATTGACCGTTGAAAAGGAGTAATCAGTGGAAATCAGAAAAAAACTGGGGACGGCTCTGAAAATTTTAGATCAAAAAGGTTTGGCAGGTCTTTGGCACACTATCCGGCAAAAACTGGTTGCCCTCACCTGCACAGACGAGAATGAAATTATCTATGAGATCCTCCAAGACTCCACCTCCACTGGGTATATGTGCGATGTAGGCGCACACCACGGATATAGCCTGATTCCTTTCGCAAAAGCTGGATGGCAGGTGTTCGCCTTTGAACCTGATCCTGAAAACCGTTCTCATCTGCTGGAAAACACGCGCATATATCCTGGAGTTCATGTCGATAGCCGCGCTGTTTCTGACAAGATGGAAGAATCTGTCCCCTTCTTTACTTCGAAGGAATCCAGCGGCGTGGGCAGCCTTTCTGCCTTTCTTTCCAGTCATGAACAGGCTTATTCGGTCAGTACTACCACGCTGGATGAATTCTTCCGTGAAGAGGATGTAGACAAGATCGATTACCTGAAAGTCGACACTGAGGGATTCGATCTGATGGTCCTGAAGGGAATTGACTGGAAACGGATTCAGCCGAAGGTCATCTTGTGTGAATTTGAGGATGCTAAAACGCAAAAGCTGGGCTATACATACGCGACTCTGGCAGATTTCCTTGTGGGCAAAGGCTATCATGTAATAGTTTCAGAGTGGCGTCCAATCGTGAGATACGGTGAGCAGCATTCCTGGAGAGGCTACTACACCTATCCGCATAAATTACAGGACGAGAAAGCCTGGGGCAATCTGATTGCAACCTGCGATGACGATCTCCATCAGAAACTAATAAAGAGGTGTAAACCAAAACCCATAAAGTCGTAGAAGCAAACTTAGTCTGACATCAGTCACATTCAGTAACTTAAGACTATCAGGCATTCCGTATATGTGTCAAGTATTTTTGAGGTACTCAGCGGAGCACCGGCGCAGCACTGATGTGCAGAATAAAACACTTCCCGGGGCTTGGATTTTTTCTGTACAAATGTGATGGAATCACTCATTATATTGACAGTTATGGCATCTGCGCATAGAATCTTACTATGCAAATTCATTGCTACTATACTCTAAGAAGGAGAGAAATATGAAGAAATTTTTATTGTTCATGCTTGTTGCAATCATGGCTGTGTCTATGGTTGGCTGCGGGCAAAAACCAGCGGAAAAACCGGCGGATACTTCAGCGCCTGCCGCTCCGGCAGGCAAGGTCTACAACGTGGTTAACCTGGTCAATGGTAACCTTGGAGACAAGTCATTCTTTGATGCTGCCGAATCCGGTCTGAAAGCCTTAGCCGAAGCTGGTCGTATCACCTACAAATCTATTGAAATGGGCGGCACCGATCAGGATCAGCCGAAATGGCTCGAGACCCTGAACGAGGTTGCCAGCAGCGGCGAGTACGATCTCGTTATCTGCGGTACTTATCAGATGCCTGATTACCTGAAAGAAGCTGCCACCAATTATCCTGATCAGAAATTCCTGATCTACGATGACAACACTTATGTTGGTGTAAACCAAAATGTTGTCAATATCACCTACAAGCAGAATGATATGGGTTACCTGATCGGCACCTTCGCTGGAAAAATGACCGCCGAAACAAGTGTCGCCAATATCAATCCCGAATCTGTCGTTGGTTTCATTGGCGGCATTGACAGCCCCGTGATCAACGACTTCCTGTATGGCTTCCTGCTCGGCGCAAAAGATGCCAACCCCGAAATCAAAGTGGACACCCGCTATGTAAACAGCTATGTTGACACCGCGACTGCCAAGGAAATGGGTCTTTCGATGATCAACGATAAGAAAGCTGACATCCTTTGGGGTGTGGCTGGTCTCTCTGGCAATGGTGCCGCTGAAGCTGCCCTCGAATCTGGCAAGGCTTGGTTCGTGGGTGTTGACTCTGACCAGGAACTGACCCTTCCCGCTGATCAGGCTGCCATCACTCTGACCTCTGGTCTGAAGAACGTTGGTCAATCAATCATCTGGTTGTTTGACGAATGGGATGCCGGACGCACCTATTGGGGCACGGAAGTCCGCCTTGGCATTTCTGAGGGTGGCGTCGGTATCGTGACTGACAAAAACTTTACTAATATAGCTCCGAAATCCGTCCAGGATGCAGTCCTGGCAGCTCAGGCTGACATCGTCGCTGGCAAGATCACTGTCCCCACTGCCATTGGTGACACCACCAATGCAGTCGTGACATTGAGAGACTCTCTCCAACCATAATCTTGTCTGAGAGCGATATGTTATGAGTCTTTTTTCGAGGGGAGCTAATCACTTGGCTCCCCTCGAGTCTTAATAGCTCCAATAAGGATACCTACATATGGAACAAGAAGTTATTGTTGAACAAAAAGAGATTGTGGAACAAGAAGATTTTGTTGTCCAAATGAGAGGGATCAGTAAGGTGTATCCCAATGGAATTGCTGCCAACAAAGATGTGGATTTTTCTCTAAGAAGAGGTGAAATCCATGCCGTCATGGGAGAAAACGGCGCTGGTAAGTCAACGCTGATGAAGATCCTATTCGGTCTGGAACAACCTACCAGCGGCGAGATCCTTATTAATGGTCAGCCGGTGGCAATCACATCTCCCAGTAAAGCCATTTCCCTCGGCATTGGTATGGTTCATCAGCACTTTATGCTGGTTCCCAGCCTGACAGTTGCTGAAAACATCATTCTGGGCATGGCGCCCACCGACAAGTCCCGCTTGCTTGTTGATTACAAGAAAGCGGTCCAAATCACTGAGGAGAACGCAGCCCGATACAACCTGCACGTTGATCCTAACGCCAAAGTTATGGATATCCCGGTCGGGATGAAGCAGAAGGTGGAGATTCTCAAAGCCCTGGTTCGTGGTGCGAAGATCCTAATCCTGGATGAACCGACCGCCGTCCTGACCACGCAAGAAACTTCAGAATTGTTTAAAGAACTGATTGCGCTTAAAGATCAAGGTCTCACTATTGTGTTCATTTCTCATAAGCTCAAGGAAATTAAACAAATCACTGACAGGCTGACGATCATGCGCAGTGGACGATCGATGGGGGTGTATAACACCGCTGATATTAGTGAAAACGAGATCTCCCGATTGATGGTCGGGCGCGATGTTGTGCTTAAGGTAGTAAAAGAAAAATCCCAACCAACTGATACAGTGTTAAAAGTCCGCAATTTGGAATACACAAATCGTTGGAATAAGAAGATGCTCGATAAATTGTCGTTCTCTGTGCGCAAAGGCGAGATATTGGGAATTGCAGGCGTGGAAGGTAATGGTCAGCGGGAATTAGTTGAAATGCTCTTCAATCTGAACGTACCTGATGCCGGCACGATAACTGTCAGCGGAGAGTCGATTATCAACCTCCCGCAAGATAAAATCCGCGACCGCGGGGTCTCACTGGTGCCTGAGGATCGCATGACCTATGGTATTGCTGATATAGCCAGCATCGAAGAGAACGTCATTTCAGATCGTTTTTTCCATGAACGCTTCAATAAGGGTCCACTGTTCAATATGCGTGCGATTCACAATGAAAGTGAGACCTTAATTGTTGACTATCGCATTCTGGCAAAATCCTACAAACAGCAGGTCAAGATGCTTTCGGGCGGAAACATCCAGAAAGTCGTGGTTGCGCGTGAGCTTTCGAGCAAACCCACTTTGTTGATCGTCGATCAGCCGACTCGTGGCATCGATGTCGGCGCAACCGAATTCATCCGAAACGAAATCGTCGAATTGAGCCGAAGTGGATCAGCGGTGCTGTTAGTTTCGGCTGATCTGAACGAGGTCATTGAACTTAGCGACAGTCTGATCGTCATGTATGGAGGCAAGATTGTGGCGTATTTCGAAGACTCAAGCCAATTGGACGATGTAACCATGGGCGAGTATATGCTCGGTTTGAAACACCAAACTGAAGAAGAAGTCGCAAAGGTGTGCTATGAATGATAGAAGATTGTTATTGTTTTCTTTGGTTCGCGGGTTGGCTGCCATTTTGTTAGCATTGGCAGTTGCCACAATTTTCATCTTTATCTCTTCCGACGAACCTTTAAACGCACTAAAGTACCTGCTCCTGGGACCTGTGGTCAGTTTTAAAGTCACTGGCAACGTGTTTAACACCACCAGTTTCCTGACAATTTTAGCTGCGATGATCCCGACCATCTTCTCGGGTCTGGCGGTATGCGTTATGTTCTCAGCTAACCAATTTAACCTTGGAGGCGAGGGAGCTATCATGCTGGGCGGTTTTGTTGGCGCCCTGCTGGGTATCTACCTCAAACTGAATACCGGCCTTCACCAGGTTGTATGCGTGTTGGCAGGAGCGCTTGCCGGTGGGCTGATCATGCTCATTCCAGCGATTCTCAAAGTGAAGTTGGGTGCGAGTGAGATGGTGACTTCCTTGATGATGAACTATGTAGTCATGTTTGTCATTTTGCACTTTCTCAACTTTGTCTTCGCCGACCGCTCCAAAGGCGCCACCCAAACTTTTCCCTTCCAGGAGACGGCGAAGATCCCCGAGATTGTTGCTAATGGCACCAAGCTGACCTGGGGGTTCGTGGTCGCGATAATATTCGTGGTCATCATAGCCCTCTTCATGTACCGCACCAAATGGGGTTATGCCATCCGCATGATCGGTATCAACCAGTCTTTTGCCAAGTATTCAGGCATGCAGGTGGGGGCGGTGATCATTCTTTCGCAGGTCATCGGCGGTATACTCTCAGGCATGGGCGGCAGTATTGAGGTCCTCGGACGGTTCAACACTTTCTTATGGCGCGAACTCCCGGGTTATGGCTGGCTTGGCATCACAATTGCCATTTTGGCAAAAAACAATCCGATTTTCGTGCCATTCGCAGCCTTCTTATTGCTTATCTGAATAAAGGCTGTGATTTAATGGCAACCTACAGTGATGTTCCCTCTGAGATGATCGATATCATCCAGGCGGCCATTTTCCTGTTCTTCGCGGCTGAACAATTCCTTGCGAAATACCGACAGCGAATTGTAGTTCGAAATGCTCAACGTGATCTGGCTCTGCAGGAAGCTGCAGCAAGCCAAGGAGGAGCCCACTCATGACCGGAGATTTACTTTCATCGATCCTTAATGCTGACTTCCTTTACAGCGTTATCCGTATCACTGCGCCAATTCTATTCGCTGCACTGGGTGCAGTCATTGCAGAAAAGGCGGGGGTGACTAACATCGGTCTCGAAGGTATCATGATGATATCTGCGCTCTTTGGCGTTCTTTTTGGCTATTGGACGCAATCCTGGCTTATCGGTGTTATCGGAGCAATAGTGGTCGGCATATTGTTAGCCCTGATGATTGGTTTCTTTGCCTTCCAGATGAAAACCGACATCGTTATCGGCGGTATTGCGGTAAATATGTTAGGCGCGGGAGGTACCATCTTCCTGCTTGATATGTTTACCGGTATGAAAGGAAACACAGGCTCACTGGTCACGCGGGAGCTGCTCATTCCAACCGTGGATATTCCTTTGATCAAGTCCATACCCTTTCTGGGGCAGGTTCTTTCCGGACACGCTGTGTTGACCTACCTGGCTTTCCTGCTCGTCTGGCTCATTTGGGTCGTGCTGTATAAGACGCCGTTGGGATTGAATATTCGCGCTGTGGGTGAAAACTCCCATGCGGCCACCTCCATTGGCGTCTCAGTGCAGAAAATTAAGTACATCGCGATTGGGATTTCAGGAGCATTGGCAGGGCTGGGCGGCGCGTTCATGTCCATGTACTACTCCCAGGGTTGGAACTCAGGCATGGTGGCAGGGCGTGGTTTTATTGCCCTGGCAGCCACAGCCATGGGGCGTGGAGAGCCGGTAGGTACGATGCTTTCCTCGCTTCTGTTTGGTCTGGCACAGGCGCTTCGAACCAAGGTCTCAGGTATGCAGGGTGTATCCAGTTATCTGGTGTCAGTTATTCCTTATCTTGTGACCATCATCGGTTTGGTGCTCTATGCCATCAGTATTAAAAACAAACTCAAAAAACGCCACCCTGTGGCGAAAGGCGCTGAATGACCTCAAAAATTCCAATCATTCTTGATGGAGATCCAGGTCATGATGACGCAATTGCCTGGATGCTCGCTAAAGCCAGCGATAAGCTGGAAATTTTAGCCTGCACTTCTGTCAGCGGCAACCAGAGCATCGAAAAAACCAGCTTCAATGCCCGGCGGGTGATGACCCTGCTGGGCATTAAAGCTCCTTTTGCCATGGGCAGGGAAGAACCCTTGCACGGGGAGCCTATCCATGCTGGCAACATTCATGGTGAAACCGGCTTGGACGGACCTGCCCTGCCGGAACCAGCCCTGGAAGCAGAACCTGTCAGCGCGGTGGAATTAATGGCTAAAACCATCGCCGCGTCAATCGAACCTGTCACAATTGTTGCCACCGGTCCGCTTACGAATGTTGGTGCCCTCTTGATCCTGCATCCCGAGCTAAAGCCCAAAATCGCTCATATTTCCATTATGGGCGGTGGTCTGGCTCATGGGAACTGGACCCCGGCAGCGGAATTCAACATCCTGGTCGACCCTGAAGCAGCAGATGTGGTTTTCAAATCCGGCTTGCCGCTTACCATGGCTGGTCTGGATGTAACTCTCAAAGCCCTGGTCTTTCCAGAAGACTTCGAACGTATCCGCGCTTTGGGAAACCCAGTCGCTCTTGTGGTCGCGGAATGGCTGGACTTTTTCTATACTTTCCACCGCGAAATCGGCTATGCCGGCGCGCCAGTACACGATGCGGTGGCAGTGGCAGCACTGATCAAGCCAGAGATTCTGACTGCCAGGGACTATTATGTACAAATCGAGACCTCCGGCGACTTCTGCCGGGGAGCAACTGTGGCAGACCATTATGGTTTCAGTCATCAGCCGCCCAATACGCACGCCCTGGTTGATATCGACCGCGAAGCTTTTATTGACCTTCTGGCTGAGGCTGCTGCCTGGTATGGAAAGGAGTCAGAATGAGCCCCATTCCTGTGATCCTGGACTGTGACCCGGGCGTGGATGACGCCATCGCCTTTCTGCTGGCAAAGCAACTACCTCAGTTAAACGTACTGGCAATCACCAGCGTGGCGGGCAACGTCGGGCTGGAGTATACGACCTATAACGCTCTTGGGCTGCTCGAATTTTTGGATTGGGACATACCTGTCTATCGTGGCGCGACCGGACCGATTTTCCGCAAGCGTGTTGAAGCCGCCGAAGTGCATGGCTCCAACGGCATGGCAGGCTTTGACCTCCCCCATACTCGCAGAGAAGTCGAGGGCATAAAAGCCTGGGACGCCATCCATAAATACGCGGTGGAACAGCAAGGCGCTCTGGAAATCATCGCCGTCGGTCCGCTTACCAATCTCGCCATGGCATTTTTCAAATATCCTGACCTGCCCCATCTGATCAAACGCATCGTCATCATGGGCGGCTCAGCGGAAGAGGGCAATGCTACTCCGGCAGCCGAGTTTAACATCTACGCGGACCCTGAAGCGGCTGATATCGTCTTTTGTGCTGGTGTGCCCATGCACATGTGTGGTCTGGATATGACCATGAAAGCGCTCATGACCCCGGCTGAGCTTGACCAGGTCGCGGCGTTAGGCAACAAACAAGCAATATTCTTCCGTGATGTTGTGCAAGATATCGTCGAATTTATGGACCGGCTGGGTATCATTGGCATAAACATGCACGATCCCGCTGCGGTGCTCTACGCCGCTGATGACTCGATCTTCAAAGCATATCCGGCAGGCATTCGGGTTGAAACCAAGGGTTCAATCACCCAGGGTAAAACTGTAACGGACCTGTTCAGCGACGCGAAATGGCCCAGGAATGGTTTTGTGGTCATGGACATTGACCGCGAAGCCTTCGTTAAGCAGGTCCTGGAGCTAATGAGCAAATATTGAGGCTCATTCAGCTTTTAAGCAGGGTTTCCAGCAGGTCTTCTCAGGAAGACCTGCTGTGAATTATTCAATAAGGAGATAACAATATGGCACAAAAGATCATTATCGATACAGACCCGGGCATTGATGACGCCATGGCTATCCTGGCTGCATTGCATTCCCCGGACATTGAAGTGTTGGGTTTGACGACAGTTTTTGGAAACACCGCGGTTGAACTTTGCTCGCAAAACGCTTTACGTCTGGTGGAATTGGAAGGGAACGAGCATGTCCCGGTCGCCCAGGGCTGCGGTCAGCCATTAGTACACGATATCACCTCCTTTTCAGCTGGTGTGCACGGCAAAGAAGGACTGGGCAACACCGACCTGCCCCTTCCTCATGGCAAGCTTGATCCGCGGCATGCCGCACAATTCATCATAGATACTGTCATGGCAAACCCCCACGAGGTAATA
>Ga0116174_10001653_pt1 | contig 19971 bp, 17 predicted proteins | sample AD_UKC087_MetaG_FD_89801 | JGI IMG/M metagenome (GOLD analysis project Ga0116174, IMG submission 89801) | Active sludge microbial communities of municipal wastewater-treating anaerobic digesters from USA - AD_UKC087_MetaG | ecosystem: Engineered > Bioreactor > Anaerobic > Digestate | place: USA...
ACGAGGTGATCTTCACCCGCGGCACGACCGAGTCGGTCAATCTTGTAGCATATACCTTCGGCGAGAAGTTTGTGCGCCCCGGGGATGAGGTCATCGTATCACAACTCGAACATCACAGTAATTTTGTGCCCTGGCAGCAGATGTGCCTGCGGCGCGGCGCGACCCTGCGCCTTTTGCCATTTGATGAACATGGCGAGCTTGACCTTTTGCTTTTTGACAGCCTGCTCAACGAGAAGACTCGCCTGGTCGCAGTAAACCACGTTTCAAACTCCCTTGGAACAGTAAACCCCGTCGGGGAGATCATCCGCCTTGCCCATGCCCATGATGTCCCTGTGCTGGTGGATGCCGCCCAATCCGTTCAGCATCTTGAGCACGATGTGAGAAGCCTTGATACGGACTTTTACGTCTTTTCAGGTCACAAGATGTACGGACCAATGGGGATCGGCGTTTTTTACGGCAAGGAGAAGTGGCTGGAAGTATTGCCTCCCTTCATGAGCGGTGGGGAAATGATTGATACTGTAACCCCCGAAAAGGTTACTTTCAACGTCCTGCCCTTCAAATTCGAAGCCGGCACACCGAACGTGGCTGAGGCAATCGGATTAGGCGCCGCAATCGATTACTTGCAGCAATTCGATCAAGCTGAGCTTCAAAAATACGAAGAGGATTTGCTTGCTTACGGGTTGACCCTTCTGGCAGAGATTCCTGACCTGGTCATTTATGGTTCTCCAAAACATCGCTCAAGTATCCTGCCATTTAATGTGTCTGGTATCCAGCATTACGATATGGGCGTGCTGCTCGACTCAATGGGCATTGCCGTGCGAACGGGTCAGCATTGTACCCAGCCGATCATGGACGCCCTTCGCATAAGTGGCACGGTACGGGCATCCCTGGCGCTGTATAACGATCGGGCTGATCTCGAAAAACTGGCGTCTGGCGTCAGGCGCGTTATCAAAATGCTGAAGAGGTAGGCATGCCAGGTATCGAAAAAATTCAAAAAGAACTCAGTGATGATTTTTCTCTGCTTGGCAACTGGGAAGAAAAATACGAATACCTGATCGAAATGGGCATGGACCTGCCTGTTATGTCTCCGGAAAAAAAGACTGATGACAACCTGGTCAAAGGCTGTCAGTCCAGTGTTTGGTTTGACGTGGACTGCCAGGATGGGGTTATGTCTTTCGAAGCTGACAGCGACTCGCTTGTCGTTAAAGGTATGGTGGCAGTGCTATACAAACTATTCAACCACCAGCCTGCCAAAGACGTGCTCTCAGCAGATCTGAGTCTATTTGAGGAACTTGGCCTCTGGCGTCACATCTCCTCTCAACGCAGCAACGGTCTGACTGCCATGGTGGCGCACCTTAAAGCCAAAGCCGCAGATTGTCTGGCAAAAGAAGATTGATTGTGAACAAATGGCACTCAGCTATCGTATGCTGCAAATCGCCGGTCAGCCGGCAGGATTGCTCGGACTGGAGGAGTTGTTTTCGGCACTTTATGCGGAGGGATTGACCCCAGGCCAAACAGAGCTCAAAGAGCGTCTGGTAACTGGTGTGAGGCAAAATAACTTCATCCCCAAACCAGCCGTCCAGGATTATACCAATGCGCTTACCCTTGAATACCAGCGCTACTATCAACGCAGGCGGACCGGGAGGGCAGTGGTAGCCCGCGATTATGGTACCTGGCATGGTTACCCAAGGGAGCAAATCCCCTGGTTTCCCACAATCTCAGAAGTATTGTGCAATGGCTGCGGCGCCTGCCTGAATCTTTGCGCGCGGGAGGTGTTTGAGCGCGATGAGAATGGAAAGATCTGGGTGGCTGAGCCCTTTTTATGCATGGTGGGATGTTGTTTTTGTAAAAGCGTCTGTGAACCAAAGGCGATTCTGATGCCTGGTCAGGAATTGCTTAAGAATTATCCTGAAAAGATGAGACAGGCAGGTTGTTGACCCGTTCGACGCGACGACATTCTGATCGTGCCGGCGTCACCGCCGTGTACGAGGTTTGCCGCTAACTTGATCGTACTGGCGTCCTCGCCGAGTACGGGAGTTGTCGCCAACTTGATCGTACCGGCGTCCTCGCCGTGTACGAGGGTTGACCGCTAACTTGATCGTACCGGCGTCTTCGCCGAGTACGGGGGGTTGTCGCCAACTTGATCGTACCGGCGTCCTCGCCGTGTACGGGGGTTGACCGGAGGTCTCCATCAGTTCTTCCCAAAAAAATGAAGCCTACGGCTAATTCGTGTGCTCGGCCAGAGACCGGCACAATCAGCGCCTATGATCGTACCGGCGTCTTCGCCGAATACGAGGTTTGACCGTTAACTTGATCGTACCGGCGTCCCGCCGAGTACGGGATGTGACCGTAAGGTCTCCATCGGTTTATTGTCACAACTTATGAAGCCTTCGGCTAGATCCTGTGCTCGGCCAGAGACCGGCACAATCATTGCTGATGATCGTACCGGCGTCACCGCCGAGTACGGGATGTGACCGCAAGGTCTCCATCAGTTCTTCCCAAAAAAATGAAGCCTGCGGCTAAATCTTGTGCTCGGTCCGGAGACCGGCACAATCATTGCTGATGATCGTACCGGCGTCTTCGCCGTGTACGGGATGTGACCGTAAGGTCTCCATCAGTTCTTCCCACCAAATAATGAAGCCTGCGGCTAAATCTTGTGCTCGGCCAGAGACCGGCACGATCGGGGGTGGTCGTGTGCCCGGTCCCACAGGGAGGCTTCCCTAAAGGGACGCAAGCAGCCTTACCCAGAGTCCAGCACAAGCGCGCAAGAATTGATTGTCCTACATCTTTACCGCGAGGGTCGCGGCGTAAATACTGGTGTATTGCCCCAGGTGATCGTTGGGGTCGGTGTCCTCATAGAAATCTTTGAGCATAAAGCCGGCTTTGAGCTGCCCGCCAATTTGCGCTTCCAGCGTATGACTGAATTGGTAACCTGTATCGATCGTTACCTCAGCGCCTTTTTCGACCTCCAACCTGCCATTGTAGGGCAGTTTATTGCGGACGATCAGCGGCGCATCCTGGCTGTCCAGCGCTTCATCCTCAAACATGTACACGATCGGGTTGGTCCAGCCCGCCATCAATACCCCTCCATGCCTGAGCACACGGTAGCATTCATTCCATGTCGGCTGCAAGTCTTCAATGTAGCAGTTCGAAACCGGGTGGATGATCATATCAAAACTCTGGTCTTTGAACGGGAAGGGCTGGGTCATATCCGCTTGCAGCGGCAAAAATGCGTAGTTTTCGCGGTCTGCCACTATTTTTTCAGCCTGTAATTGACGCATGGAGTTATCAAGAATGGTCACGCGATAGCCATGCGCTGCCATGACAGGTCCTTGCTGCCCGCCGCCGCTCGCCAGCCCCAACACATCCTTTCCAACCCCCTCGAACCAGCTGAGGGGCACGTTCTTTGTGGGAGTGAGAACGAATTCGATCGGACCCTTCTTTGCCTGTTGGAACTGTTCAGAGGTTAGAGGAATCGTCCAGGTGTTTTGCTCCTCGCTCCAGGCGTCCCAGACGCGGGAGTTATAGTTGGTGTAACTCTCCATTACCCTGTCCTCCATGGTTCAATCTACTTTTTCGCCGAGGGCGGTTAGCTCATCCTTTGCTACCCACCAATCCGGGTGCCAGAAGAGTGCCTGTTTAAAGCTGTCAATGGCTTGATCGCGCAGCCCCAGCTTTACCTCTGCCCGACCTTTCCAGACCCAGGTTTCAGGGATGGCGTCTTCGGGTGTTTTATCAAGGGTTTGCTTGGTCAGGGTATACAGATCCTGGTAGCGCTGTAAGTAGTAATAGGCATAATAAGGACCAGTCTGATACCACAGCATGCGCCAGGGCCGCTCTTCTTCCTTGAGCGTCGCATAAATACTGAAAGCCTTATCATATGACTCGCCGGCACACAGAAAATCATTCAGCTCAACGCAGATCGAGCCGCGGCTGTACCAAATGAAGAACTGATCCAATCCCTCACGTTCATATAGCTGGCTGTTGATCAGATCGAGGGTGTATTCCTTGTTGTACTGAGCGTCCATCTGAGCGCCCAGGATGTCATAAACTTCCTGCTGGCGTTCATAAGGGAAAATCACCAGGTAAATCCGGTCAAAAGCCTCCCAGTGACGGCTGATGTCGTCGTAACTCATCTTGATCATACCCAGATAGGTGTCGGGGATGGTGACTTCCTGGAGTTTGTCGTCATAACCAACAATCAAGCCATAATGCCCCATCCAGCCTTCTTGCCGGTCGATATAACCGCGTTCAATGAGCACCGGGAAGCCGGATGCTACCAGGCGTTTTACCAGTTCAAGATCACCGCCGTAACGCACAATGCCATTCAGTTCAGTATGTTCCTGTACGTACCCAAGCATCTCGTAAGGCATCACATTGCGATCCTTGATGAAAGGTTTTAGCACTTCCTCAGTAGTTTTTTGCGTGCCTTTCCAGCCCCAGAAACGCAAAGCCATTGCCAGGTTGGTTGGACCGCAATTGTTGAACCCCTGGATTTCAGGCTCAATGCCTTCAATCATTGCCGAAGGAGGAAGCGGCGGAAGCGGAGTGGGAGTGAAGGTTGCTGTTGGAGTAATGGTTGGGGTGGACGTGTTTTCGGCAGTGGGCTCAATGGTTGGGGTATTGGTAGGGTGAGGAGTTACTGTAGCTGTAGGCGCCATGGCTGTCAGCGTGGCAAAAACGCTGGCATCCAAAGTGCCTTGCTGTGTGGGCTCAAAAACTTCTGCCGCTGGCGGCTTGAAGAAATAGTAAATTTTCGCTCGCGCGCTGGCGAGATGGAAGTAGGCGCGGTCGTGAATGGACGGGATTTGGTAGAGAGCGACAAGCACCAGGAATCCAACAATTAACAAAGCCAGGTAGATCCAGGGTTTACGCCAGGCAGAGCGCGGCGTCAGACGCCGGCGAAATGTTTGTTTAGCGTTCTTTCTCATAACAGTTTTCTGACAGCGAAAAGAGCTGTTCCTGGCTTAGGGGAGCATGCCCAGTTCAGCCAAACCCTCAAGCGGCAAAGCCCATTCCGGGTGGTATTCGAGCGCCTTGCGGTAATGAGAGGCTGCGTCATCTGTCATCTTAAGAGCTGCTGCTGCACGTCCAGCCCAATACCAGGTTTCAGGGAGTTCTTTATTTAATGTATTATTGAGAGTCTGCATGGTAATATCCAGACAATCCTGGTAGCGACCGGTGTAGTAGTAAGCTGGGTAGACTCCCACCTGGTACCAGGTGATGCGCCATGGACGCTCACCAGGAGGCAGTTGGGCATAAATGGCAAAAGCCTGGTCGTAAGCCTGGGCTGCTTCGATATAATTTTGCATTTCCACCAAAATACTTCCTCGTGAGTACCAGGCAAAAAACTGTTCTCGTCCGCTGACCTGCTGGATGCGTGCAGTGACCTGGTCGAGCGTGTTTTGCAGGTTCACGGCAGGATCAGCATCCGGTCCGAGCAGCCTCAGAACCTCTGCTTCACGTTCAGGAGGATAGACTACCAGGTAGATCCCGTCAAAATGCGCCCAATCAAGCATCAGCTCATCATAACCAAGAGACATGACCCCCAGCAGCGTGTCCGGAATGCGGACTGTCTGGCTGGCGTCATCGTAAGCAGTCACAATACTGTAATGCCCCATCCAACCATTTTCCGGATCCGTGTGACCGCGCTCCAGCAGAATTGGGAAACCTCCGTAAACCAGGCGTTTCACGATATCGATCGTGCCACCATATCGGATCAGGGCAGACAGGTTGGTCTTTTCAATCACATAATCGCGCATTTCGCTGAGCATGACGTTGCGGTCATCCTCATGGGTTCGCAAACCGGCTTTGGTAACATCCTGTGTGCTTGGCCAGCCCCAATAGTTGATTTCCATGGACAGGTTGGCTGGACCACAGTTGTTGAAGGACTGGTATTCCAGCCCCATACCATCCAACTCAAACGCCGCAGGGACCGGGATGGGCGTGGCGGTGGGCTCAGGGGTGGCTGTCGGTTGGGCAGGATCTCCTTCAGGAGTGGCTGTTTGCTCCGGAGTGGGGGTTTGCGTGGGCGCCATGGCGGTCAATGAAGCCAGCACACTCGCATCAAGCGTGCCCTGCTGGGATGGACCAAAGACGTTTTCAGTCGGGGGATTGAGCCGGTAGTAGATTGCTGAATACAGGTTCAGCACGCGAGTTTTCACCGCGGGAACTTGCATGGCGGCAAATCCAAGCAGGGCTATTACCGCCAGGAGAGCGAAATAAAGCCAGGGTGTACGCCAAAGTGAACGTTTGGCCAGAGTATTCTTGAGTTGTTTTTTGGTTGCTGACATAAGGTCTCTTTGAATTGCTGGTCGCGAGGGTTAGGGTTCAACGCCCAAAGCTTTTAGCTCAGCCAGGGCAGGCGGCCAGCCAGGATGCCACTGTAGGGCGCGTTTGAAATCAAAAATAGCGGTCTGGGTATTTCCCAGGGCTGCGTTAGCCCGACCGCTCCATAAAAACGTCTCGGGCAGAGCCGGAGTGCTGGCGTCGGTAATTGTTTTATAGGTAAGACTGACAACATCATCGTATCTGCCAGTGTAATAGTAGGCTTCATAAGGACCCACCTGATACCAGAGCATACGCCACGGGCGATCGTCCACAGGCAGCCAGCCATAAAGCTCGAAAGCTTTATCAAAGGCTTCGGCAGCGTTGATATAATCCTTCTTCATGACCAATAGTTCGCCAAGGCTGTAATAGGCGAAGTACTGTTCAGAACGATCAACACTCTCAGACCGCTTCCGGAAGAGGTCGAGGGTGTAATCCAGGTTATATTCCGGGTCAGCCTGGTCACCCAGCAGCTCCAATACGCGCTCGCGTTCCTCCGGTGGGAAAACGACTAAATAGGTGCCCGAAAACTCATCCCAGAACTTCTGCAGCGTTTCGTAGTCAATCCAGATATTGCCATTAACGGTGTCGGGGATGTGGACTGCATTTTTCGCATCATCATAGCCATCAACAACGCCATAATGCCCCATCCAACCTTTCCATTCCTCGTCCAGATTGACATATCCGCGTTCCACTAGCACGGGATATCCCGCCGCAACCAACCGTTTGAGCAAATCGACAGTGCCAGCGAGGCGCAAGACGGCGTCTTGCCGGGTATGCTCCTGGATATAGGAGAGCATTTCCTGAGGGGTGACGTTGAGGTCCTCAAGGCGGGGTTTGACCACCTGTTCGATATCGGTCTGTTCGCCCACCCAGCCCCAATAACGCAGAATCAAAGCCAGGTTGGTAGGACCACAGCTATTCAAACGCTGGTATTCCTGCACGACGCCTTCAAGCTGCACCGCAGCGGGGATCGAAGTGGGGATTGGAGTTGGAGATGGAAGGACGGTGTTCTCGGGCGTCATTCCTGCAGTCGGTTCGGGAGTAAATGTGGCTGTTGGAGTGGGGATGAGTGCCGTCAGGGTGGCGCCAACACTGGCGTCGGGGGTGAAGTTCCCGGAGGGGTTAAAAGTCGATTTAGCCGGGGGTTTAAAGAAATAATAGATCCGCGAACGCAGTGTAGTCAGATAGAAATAGGCACGATCGTGGATTGAGGGGACCTGGTATAGGGCAAAAAGCACCACTGCTCCAACAAGCAGGATGCTGAGGATGATCAGCCAAACCGGACGTTTGCGTTTTGAAAGCGTTTTGTTTTCTTTATTCATAACGGTTTCGATTATATCTCAAGACAGCTAAGTGATTCCGGCTTGTCGGATGAGAAGAGGGAAGCAGACATCGTCTGCCTCGCTGCTTTCAGAAGGGACGCCGGTCAATTTGAGGCAGCAAAGAAAAATCGAGGGAGCAAGGTCACTCTAAACAACTGGACTCATTTGCCTGCGAAGCAGGGCATTACTCTTGCCGCTAAACCCGGGAGGTAAGGCAGCCGGAGGAAGCAATGTAACCCTGTACAGCTGGGCTTTAGTCCTTCGCCTGGCATTGGAGGGTGAGGCTATCGGAGGGAGCAAGCCCCATCCGTACGATTGGGTGTCAGTCCAACAGGTCATTATGGGAAAACAGAATGTCAGATGTAGTTTATGGATTATCCTCTGACATAAATCTTATGCACAAGAAGTAAGATAATTATATGTCATTTTGTGGTACTATAATGACTCTTGACCAGGAGAAGTAAGTAGAAAATGCCGATTTACAGTTATAAATGCGAGAGTTGCGATTATCATTTCGATCAATTCCAACATTTCACCGATGACCCCCTGACCGTTTGCCCCAACTGCAATAGTGTTGCGTTGCGCAAGGTCTACCAGCCTGTAGGCATTGTCTTCAAGGGTAAGGGATTTTACGCCACGGATAACCGTTCGCCATCCGGGCAGAAGTACAGCCATAAATCAGAAGGGGATGGGGTTAATGGCTCCAAGGCACCCTCTGAGGGCAAGACAGAAAACAGCTCCAAAGAGCCCGCCAAAGCAAGCGCAACAACCGCGGAGTAGTTTTTTCCAAAGATCGTATCAAAAAAGCGGTGTGACCGATCGGTCACACCGCTTTTAATTATCTGTTCCTCGTAAAAAATTTTTCCGCGCTTCTTCCTTATCTTTTTATTGCTCGATTCAGATGCTATTCAAGACTTCTTTTACAGCAAGAATATTTTCCTCTGACTCAACAAGAATTGATGTGTAGGTCACTTCTAAGAACTTTTCACCGAAATCCAATACGTAAATGGTTTGAAGCATGCGGAGATTATTGAGGTCATTCTGAAATACGATCATCTTGCCAGGAATACCCGCTTTTGTTTCAATATCTTCAGAACTCAAGAACTCAATCTTCGGGCTTACTTGCTTGGTCGTCTTTATCTCTTCTGTAGCATTGACTTCCAAAGTCCCACTAAACTTTTCATCAGCAAACAAGACGTTTGACGCAACTTCACCAGTTTGATCGGTTACTACCAGACCAATACATTTGGGTCTGGCAATTTCTAAAAATCCCATCCTTCGGGAACAACATACGAGAACCCGCCTTCTGTTTCACAATGACGGTCTTCCGCATACTCTATTTGAGCAGTAGTTTCAGTTGATGGAAGCAGAGTCGGTTCCAGCGTGGGCGGCAAAGTTGACTCCAAGGACGGCGGAGGCAGCGTCGTCTCCAGGGTGTCTATTGGGGGAATAGTTGTTGGTTTTGCTGCAGAACAAGCAGCTACTACCATGGAAATCAACAAAAGAATCGAAACGTCAAAAAGATGCTCTCTGCTTAACGGCACATATTATACGATGAGTGTCACAAATTTATAAAACGTGGTCTAAAAAAGATATTTATTCTTTATTAAGCTTTACTTGCTATCAATGATTATGATTACAAGAAGGGTAAGTTGTCAAAGTTGTCATAGAGAAGTGAACAAATTTCTTTTAACGAAGGCGCCGCACGATAGGTTTTACTTAGGTTTAAAAGCTTCTTTTTCGACAGAGTTTGCAGTTCATAAGTGCCCTCAAAATTCTCACTAAGTCTCTCCTCTAAGTCAAAAACCGTTCTTCCAAAAATTTTTCTTGATTGTTTATCATTTAAATCTATAACAGTGATTGTCATTAGTTCTAAGTAACTATTAACTGGATTAAATCCCATGCCCAGGAAGTATGTTCCTCTTTCTAAAATCTTTCCAATTGGAGAAGATCTTACTTCTCCAATATCATGTTCATATGTAAACTCAATCTTGCCCAAAAGTTCTTCTGAAAACTCGCGGACAATGTTTAATATTATTGGTTCAATTTCAGTGCCAGATGTACTGGGTTGAAATGTGCCAGCTGGTACGGCGTTAATAATATTGCTACCTTCAATAACATCTTTGCTTCTTGTGTGCAAAACAAGGTAATTTTTTACCGATTTTTTGGTTATTACATTTTTGAATAGTGTCAATGTAACTATGCCAATGCCACAGTCTCTATTTGAGAATTCTTCTAAGCTATACTTCCTTTTAAATTCCATAGGGCGGTCGTTAACTTTTTTCCCTTTACTTAGCGTATCCGCCATCACGAATTCGAAGCACATACAGGAATTAAAGAAATCGTAATAACTGCACTTATAAACATCGAGCCTGGGAATCCAAGAATCCTCGTTCTTTTGTATTGATATATTTCTTATTGCATAAGTAGGATGGTCCCATATGTTGACACCATTAGAAAATATTAACAAGTTTTCAACTAACGAGTAAAAAGGATAAGGAGTTATTTTATAACTATCAAACCCTACTTCAGTTTCTTTTTGGTGGGTACCGCTTCTTTCAATTACATTACCAGAAGATATTAGCTCTACCTCTGTTATTGGAATCGCCCTCTGGTTTTCGTTAATTGTCCAGTCTTTCCTATAGATAAGATGATTTATTATCATTTGCTCTTTATCGAATTGATCCGTATAAATTTCTCGATAAATTTCTAATGACTTTTCTGCTAATTTAGTGTAATTGTTTTTTATGATTTTAATAGCTAATTGGAAGGAATGAACTCTTTTTGCATCTGAACTTCTTTTGTACCCGATTATTGCAAATATTAACGACAGGATGGCAACGATTAACGAAGTTACGGCAACTAACAGCGGCAGTATGCGAGTTAAATCCGTCAGTAAATCAGGTTGGTCCATTTTTTAACCTCAAGTGAGAATCTAAAATGTATTATATCAAACATCACTTTCAAGTACAGCTTCACGTTTGGGGGATGTACGCATCAGAAGAGAAACCCAATCTCGATATGTCAATTTTTATCGCGCAGTATACACTAGAGATATGAAAGAGAGTGAGCCATCGATCAGGAATTCTCAGTATGGAAAAACACGCAAATAATTTAGTTCTTAATCGAGGAAATTTAACTCGGTTCAAAGGTCATAATAGAAAAAAGCTTTGTTTCCGCTTTAGGAAAAAGGTGATTTGTGGATAAATACGAAATAGTATCACTTTTTCATAAGCTTATAGGCAGGTCTTGGCGGTTTCAAGACTTATCTTTAGCTCACAAGTCCCACGATATCTATTACCACCTTTTTAGTATCATTCATACCGAGAATTGCTGGACATCGATTTAGCTGAACTCGCAATCTAACAGAGATCGGAATTCTTGTTCCCTGGCTACGCACGTAGTATCTGCAATTTCCACAAGCAACTTACTCTTTCGGAAAATGCACTTTCATCCGTGGCAGTGAATCCAGCCACGATAAACAGACCTTATGCCCACACTTTTAGCAAACCAGCCCAAACCCCGTTACCAGGTGCTTCCCCAGACCCATTAAGTCCCCCACTATTTCGCGCGTTTGTTGTCTTCGTTGAGCTTTTCCTTCCAATTCGCCGGCAGCGGAGCACCGGAGCGCATCGCGCTGATCGCGACATTGAGCGAGTCGTACTGCACCCGCACTCCCTGCGCGTCTTTGACGTAGTTCGAGGCACGGTGGCTTTCGATGCCAATGTTCCCCGCGGCAGCCTGCGCGTCGATATCAGCACCCAGAAAGAGAAATTCCCAGCCATCTTTCTTGCAGTCATCAATCATTTTGTGCAGCATGGCGGCATTGGTTTCACGCGAGCTGTTCTCGTAGCCATCGGTAGTGATGACCATGATGACCTTGTCCGCCCGACCCTCCAGCTTCGTCTGTTTCTGCACATTGGCGATCTTGCGGATGCCAAGCGCAACAGCATCATAGAGCGCGGTGCTGCCGCGGACAAAGTAATCTTTGTCGGTGAGGGGATCAAGATCCTGGAGATTGATGCGGTCATGCAGGACCTCAAAAAAGTTGTCGAACAGGATGGTGGTCACGCGGGTTTCTCCATCAATCTTTTTCTGGTCGCTGATGGTCGCGTTGAATCCCCCGATGGTGTCGCTTTCGAGACCCCCCATGGAGCCGCTGCGGTCGAGGATGAAAATCAGTTCTGTTTTGTTCATTCAGACCTCCTTGTTGATCTGAGGTCTATGATATTCCCCCAGGCTATCGCTGTGGTCGCCTGGCAGGCGACATTTTACACACCCAGCAAGCTCTGATCAAAGTCATAAAGCGCGGCATTCACCCGGGCGATGTCGTGATCGCCTCTCTCCAGGAAATATCGCACAATCAAATCGCGTGTGTCACAGGGGCTGAAGGCAAAACCGGCGCGCGCCAGTAAGTCCTGCGCGTCCTGAACTGTAAGCCGCAGCCCAATGGTCAGCGCCAGGACAGTGGACTTACTCGGCATATAAGCAGGATTGCTGCGGATCTTGCTGAAGAGCCGGCGGTCCATGTTGGAGCGTTTATATGCTTCCGTATCGGTCATACCCTTTGTATCAATCAGATCGAGCAAAGCCTCTGAGAAAGTTTTCTCTTTCGGAAATTTGAGCTTGCCCTGCAAACCGATATCATAAGCAACCGATGGTGAAGGAAATTGACCCTGTTCCTTATGGAGCTTTTGTGGCTCACGCGCCATATCCTGGTCGATCATGGGTTGGGCTGCCCAGGGACGGTTGACCTCCCGGCGGCGGTTGCGGTCGAGGTGTTCGTCTACATAATGATCATCAATGTAGCTTTCGATGTCGCCGCGAAGTTTGAAACCAAGCGCGAAAGCGGTCTGGTCGAACATGACCAAAGTAACCTGCATGTCATGTTGGAAAAGAAAACGATTGATCTCATCCAGGGCTACTGCGAAAGCTTCTTCGTAGGGATAACCATAAACACCCGATGAGATCAGCGGAAAAGCGATACTCTCAATGCCATGTTTTAGGGCAAGCTCCAGGCTGGACCGATAGGCGCCGCGAAGGATCTGTTCCTCGCCCTGGTTACCGCCCTGCCAGATCGGACCTGCCGTATGGATCACGAATTTCGCTGGGAGCTTGAAACCGGGCGTGATCGCTGCTGTGCCCGGAGCGCACCAACCGATCGCGTCGCAGGCTTTGGTCATCTCCTGCTCACCGGCAGCATAAAAGATCCTGCCGCACACGCCGCCGCCCTGCTTAAGCCCAGGATTGGCTGCGTTGACGATAGCGTCCACTTCCATGCTGACGATAACGTTCCGGATGATGTTAAATGGCATTATTCCCTCTCAAACAAGGTGGTCACCTGGTAAGGTCAGCAATCAGCAGCTCGTAGGCAACGTCGCCTGGGGTACCGCCAGTTTTCATGTCCAGGTCAATTTTCAACAGGCGGTCATAGATCTCAAGCAATTGACGCATGTTGAAACGGCGGGCCTGGTCGGAAAGTTTACGTGCCACAAAACCCAAAACGCCTAATTCCCGCTCGATATCCTGCGGCTTGCCACCAGCGTCGAGAATCTCACGCGCCTGGATCAGGAGGCGGAACTGCCGATGGATCATGCCCGTCAGTTCGAGCAGATCGTTATGTTCCAACAGCAGCAAAAATTGCTTCATAGCCGCCTTACCGTTACGTTCACCAAGGGCATCCGTAAGAGCAAAGATATCGCCTTCCTGCTCCTGGGCAGTCAGCAAGCTGACATCTGCTTCTTCCACAACCTGGCGATCACCGACATACGTGATCAGTTTTTCCATTTCGTTCTGAGCCCGCAAGGTGTTGTTGCCGACATAACTTGCCAGCAGCCGCGCTGCATCCGGTTTGAATCCGCCGCCGAGTTCTTTCGCTTTGCGCAGAATCCATGAAGGCATGTCTTCTTCATCCGGCAGGGCACAGTCAACAAGCAGCGCAAGGTCATTATGATCGCGCATCCAATCCGTCAGCCAGGCATATGCTTTTCCGTGTTCCCAGAAGCGTTCGCCGCGTTTTTTAGCCTGCTGGTCTTCCACCACCATCACCAGCGCTGTGGTTTCAGGCAGGTTTCCAAGAAGATCCAAACAGTTTTGTGTTCGATCTTTTGCCATTTTTGAGAGAAAAGCTCTTGCATTCCCGACGATGATCAATCGGCGGTCAGCCAGAAAAGGCATGGTCAGGGCATCCGCCTGCAGTGTTTCATAGCTGAGAGTTTCCCCATCGTGGCGCGTGGTGTTGAGGTCTGCCATGGAGGGGTCGCCAAGCCCAGCCTGAAAACCGGCAATGACCTCTTTGATTCGGGTGTTGTCATCCCCGCGCAGAAGGTAAAAGGTGGGTTTTGCCTGACCGCTCACATTGCCCTTAAACGGTACCAGTATGGATGAAATGAACAAAACTTTTGGCGGTCTTTTGGCTGGTCACCATTTTAACAGCCATATCTTGTGTTTTTGGATCCGTGGATAGGTTCTTCTGCAGTTTCGGACCAAGAGGCTTTGCCAGGATAAAAGCAGGGACGGCGAAAAGAGTGGCAACCAGGTAGTGCCACCAGGCGTTCCGCCCTTTTTTGTTCAGCAAGCCGAGCACGCTGAAGGCTGCAGCGCTGCCAGCCAGACTTGAGACTGCTATATTGGTGCCGCAATTGGGATGCACCGCCAGGTCAGGTTCACCATTTTCCAGGCGGCGCTTGGCTTCGAGCAAAGCATCTGTGACAATCTCTGTTGGCAGGTCCGCCACAAGGATAAAACCGCCTGGGTTTGATTGCCCCATCATGCGCATGCCCTTATAACGTTCAGCCAGGACGGTCATGGTGGCATGCTCAAGGGCATGGTTCTTGCGGGTGGAATCAATGATCGAAGTCATATTTGTCTCTTTCTGTGTACTGCTTTTATCCTACCATGAGCGGCAGTGTTGTGGTTATTCCTTCCCGGCTGCTTGTGATTTGACTTTTCCAGATTTTTCAGATTCCTCTTCAAGCAACGCGGCTTTGAGCGCTTCACGCAGGGAGCGGGCTTCCACCACCTCGATGCCTTCAGGCCAGGGTTCGCTCTTGCGCAGGCGTTTGGGTACAACCGCGCGCTTGAATCCCAGCTTTGCAGCTTCACGCAGGCGGGTTTGCATCTGCCCCACCATGCGCAGTTCACCTGAAAGCCCAATCTCACCAACCAATACAGTATCCGCCCGTACTGGAGTATCGCGGTAGGAAGAGGTAATCGCGGTTGCCACCGCCAGGTCGGCTGCCGGCTCTTCAATCCGAAGCCCGCTAACTACATTGGTGATCACATCCTGATTGCTGAGGTTGACGCCCAATCTGCGCGTCAGCACCGCCGCAAGGATGAGCAGACGGTTGAAATCGATGCCGTTTGCCGTCCGGCGCGGGTTGCCGAAGTTGGTGGGGGTGGTGAGCCCCTGTATCTCCACCAGGAGCGGACGGGTGCCTTCCATGGTCACAGCAATCGCGGATCCGGGAGCGTTGATCATACGTTCCGAGAGGAAAACTTCGCTTGGATTGCGGACCTCCACCATTCCTTTTTCCTGCATCTCAAACACACCAACCTCGCTGGTGGCACCAAAGCGATTCTTTACCGAACGCAAGAGACGGTAAGACTGAAAATGTTCACCCTCGAGATATAGTACAGTGTCGACAATGTGTTCCAACACGCGCGGACCAGCGATGTTGCCTTCCTTGGTAACGTGCCCGATCAGGAACACAGTTACGCCGCTGCTCTTTGCCAGCTCGCGCAGTCGTGCAGCACATTCGCGTACCTGCGAGATCGATCCGGCTGCCGATTCCATCTCGGGCAAGGTCATGGTCTGGATCGAATCGATAATCACGAGGATTGGTTTGGTGTCTTCGATGTGTTTAAAGATCTCTGCCAGGTTGGTTTCGGTCACTAATAGCAGACGCGCGGGCAATTTTGGATTGCCTGATTTATCTTTTTCCGCCAGGCGGTCGGCACGCATTTTTATCTGGCGTGCGGATTCCTCACCCGAGACGTAAAGAATGGTGTGCTTTTCCGCCAATTGCATCGCCATTTGCAGCGTGAGCGTGCTTTTGCCGATGCCTGGATCTCCGCCGATTAAGACGACCGAACCCGGCACGATGCCGCCGCCCAATACCCGGGAAAATTCATCAATCGGCAGCGGCAGGCGGTCTTCCTGCTGGCTTTCGATTTCTGAAAGCGAGCGGACTTTGGAAGTACCAGTCAGCCCGCGGACGGCGCGGGCTGACTTTTCGGGTTCTGCTTCGACAATTTCTTCGATCATTGAGTCCCAGCTATCGCAGCCCGGACAGCGACCGAAGGCACGGGAGCTGACCTTCCCGCAGACCTGACACACAAAACGTGAGTAGGTTTTTGCCATATGTTTGCTTTACGCTCCCATCATTTCAGGAGTTTTTTCCTTCTCTTCCGTGTGATTCTCACGCTTGAGCACCACGCGCTTTTGCGGTTCGCCGTCTTCGCTGATAAACTCTTCGAGGTCGATCAAAATTCGATCGCCTGCGCCAAAGTCCCCAGCCAGCAAGCCGTCCGAAAGCCGCTCCTCCACCTGCTGTTGGATCACGCGCCGCACAGGGCGTGCGCCCATCTCGGGGTCGTAGCCAAGCTCAGCCAGGTAATCCAGCCCACTGTCTGTCGGGACCAGGCTGATGCTCTGCTCCACCAGGCGTTCCTGGACTTTTTGAATCTCAAGCGAGACGATTTCACGGATATCCGTGCGATTTAGCGCGCGGAAGACGATGACAGAGTCGAGCCGGTTGACGAATTCCGGTCGGAAGTTGCGTTTCAATGCTTCCATCAGTTTCTTGTGCATTTCATCGTATGCCAGTTGCTCCTCGCGGATCTCATCCAACTCAAGGGCAAAGCCCAGAGCAGACTGGCGGCGGATCATTTCGGCGCCGATGTTGGTGGTCATGATGATGATGGCATTGCGGAAGTCCACCTTGCGCCCCCTGGCATCGGTCAGGTGACCTTCTTCCATGATTTGGAGCAGCATGTTGAGCGCTTCCGGATGCGCCTTTTCGATTTCGTCAAAGACTACGATCGAGTAAGGCTTGCGGCGGATGGCTTCGGTCAGCTGACCGGCTTCATCGTAACCAATGTAGCCTGGAGGCGCGCCAACCAGGCGGCTCATACTGTGACGTTCTATGAATTCGGACATATCAATCTGAATCAAGGCATCCTCTGAGCCAAACATTTGATTGGCGAGGGCTTTTGTCAGTTCCGTCTTGCCAACACCGGTCGGTCCAAGGAACATGAAGGAGCCGATTGGGCGGTGCTCACTCTTCAGGCCAGCCCTTGCGCGGCGAATTGCCTTTGAAACAGCCTGAATGGCTTCGGTCTGCCCGATAATAACCCTTCCCAGGTCTTCCTCGAGGTGCAGCAGCCTGGTTGACTCTTCGACAGCGATCTGGGTAAGGGGTATGCCAGTCCACATGGAGATGACTTCTGCGATATCCTCTTCCGATACTGTCGGAGCATTCGCTCGATCCCAACCGGTCTGCAGAGCCCGGAGTTCTTCTTCCAGCTTGAGCTGCTTTTGGGTCAGGGCTTCTGCAGCATCGTTATCCAGGTTGGAATCGGGGTCGCCTAATTGCTTGTTGACCTCACGGAGTTCGCTCACTATATCTTTGCTGGTAATTGCAGCTTCGCTCTTGTACATGCGGACGCGGGACGCGGCTTCATCAACCAGGTCGATTGCCTTATCGGGCAGGAAGCGGTCGGTGACGTAGCGCGCGCTGAGCTTCGCGGCGGATTCGAGGGCTTCATCGCTGATCTTCAGGCGGTGGTGCTCTTCGTATTTGTGGCGTATGCCGCGCAGGATCGCGATGGTCTCAGGGATGGTGGGTTGTTCCACCATGATGGGCTGAAACCGACGCTCGAGGGCGGCATCGCTCTCGATGTTCTTGCGGTACTCGTTAATGGTCGTCGCGCCAATCACCTGCAGTTCGCCGCGTGAAAGGGCGGGCTTGAGAATGTTGGCAGCATCCACTGAGGACCCTGCCGAACCAGCCCCAACCAGCATATGGAATTCGTCAATAAAGACGATCGCGCCGCTGGCTTTGAGCTCGTCAATGACGCGCTTAAGGCGTTCCTCGAACTGCCCGCGATACATCGTGCCAGCCACAAGCGAGCCGACATCCAGTTGAAGCACTTTCTTTTTGAGTAAAATAGCCGGCACATCGCCTTCGATAATGCGCTGCGCCAGACCTTCCACAATGGCGGTCTTGCCCACACCGGGTTCGCCGATCAGGGCGGGATTGTTCTTGGTGCGCCGCGCAAGAATCTGGATGACCCGTTCAATCTCTTTCTGACGTCCAATAACAGGATCAAGCTTGCCAGCTTCCGCCAGGGCGGTCAGATCCGTGGCAAGTTGGTCCACCAGGGGCGAGTTGCTGTCGGAATCCTTTTCCTTGCTGCGCAAACGCCTCGAGCTGCTGACGCCTTCAGTCTCAGTCTTGCTTCGGCGTTCCTCACGCCCTTCCGAGCGCTCCTGCCGCTGTTCGCCAGCATCTTTTGCTTCCCGCAGAACGCGAATGGTATGACGCCGCAACTGTTCAGGCGTGATACCGAAGCGGATCAGGATATCCATACCCTTGAATTCGGGGTCTCTGCTCAAACCCAGCAGGAGGTGTTCTGTCCCAACCAAGGGAGACTGATCCTTCCCCGCCTCTTCAACCGCGTATTCGAGTGTTCTTTTAATATCCTCACCAAGCCGTTGTTGGAGTTCTCTTTCCGGAAACTTTTCCTCCTCGATTGCGGCAAAGATTACGGCTTCATCGATCCCGAGATCGCGCAGTACGCGGTAAGCCACGCAGCCTTCCTCGTTGATGATGCCGCCGAGCAGGTGGTGTGTGCCAATTATTTCCGAGTAATTGGTCATGGCAATCCGGCGGGCATTGCCCAGAATCTTCTTGGCTTTTTGCGTTAATTGATAGTTTTCAGCCAAAGTTAACCTCAAAATCTTTCATAGCCTTGTCAGGCATATCCTGCCTTGGTAGTCCCGATGTTCGATTTTGGCAGGGGAAATCAGGCGGGGGAACCTTCATTTTGAAGGCTCGCAACATCCCGGAGATTCACCTCCGGCATTTCGAGTATACCAAAATATCCAGTCCATTTGCTGACTGTGGAGAACTTATGATGAAACATTAACAATGTTCTTACTTCACCAAAGGCGCCTGGCTGACCAGTTCGCTGATATTGCCCGAATCAATCTGCAGCGGGTCGCTGGCTCCTGCAGGCAGGAACATCAACCTTGCGTTTGGGTCCCATTCGAGCTCAGGGTCTTTGAGAACAAACAGTTTGCCGCTGTCTGCGCCGTAAACATACAGTTCCTCTGGGAAGGATGAATAGTTTCCATCGAAGTCACCAAAGCCTGCCGGCCAACTGACGGGCTCAAGCTCATAATCACCGGTGGCAGTGGTGAGAAGGAAGCGGGTGCCAAGCCCAACCGAACAGGCTGCATTCCAGGCAATCACGTGCTCAGCCCGGGGATCGATGGCAATACCGATACTGTAGGCGTGCGGCGCGTTATCGACCTTGGGAAGGTCAAATTCGTAATGTGTTCCTCCTGACAGGGGATCGTAGGAATAAACTTCCATTCTTTCGGGACCCTTCAGCTCAGGTTCAAAACTGCAGCCGCCAACCATGTGGGTATAGTAGAGCCGCCCATTTTCCGCCCAGCCAAGAAGGGTATCCCCCAGGATCTGGGGGTCGGATTCTTTTATGATCTCCGCGATTTTATAGTTCTGAAGCAGGTCATACACGATAAAAGCGTTCGCGCAATTTGCCTCGAAAGCAAGGTAATGACCATCCAGCGAGAGGCGCGGAGAACCTTGCCAGCAGTCGGATCCATAACCAAAATCATGGTTGGGATCGCCCATCTTCACCACCGAGAGATCCGCGGGGTTGAGCAGGTAAACCTGGTAATCTTTGACATAGGCGTAAAGATTTGTTGCCGGGATGACCACCTCTGCTGTCGGCTGCAAGACAGGTTCCTGGGTCGGCTGCGGCGCCTGGGTGGGAATCTCGGTAGCAGGCAGAAGGGTGATTTCAGAGGTTTTCTCGACCGGCGGCATGGTCGCCGGAGGGACTTCGACCGTAAAGACGCAAGCACTCAGACCCAGAATAAGAATTAAAGTCAAAAGAAAGATTTGTGGTTTCATTATCATCCTCCCGGATTTTTCTGCTCTAATTTGTTTACCTGTCATGATCCTTTTTATCATCAGGTTTACCTTCCAACAATTCTCTATTTTATTCTGCGCCCCACCCGCAGGCAAATCTACTCCAACAGGTGAGACTCACAATCATACCCAGGAAG
>Ga0116174_10001665_pt1 | contig 19869 bp, 7 predicted proteins | sample AD_UKC087_MetaG_FD_89801 | JGI IMG/M metagenome (GOLD analysis project Ga0116174, IMG submission 89801) | Active sludge microbial communities of municipal wastewater-treating anaerobic digesters from USA - AD_UKC087_MetaG | ecosystem: Engineered > Bioreactor > Anaerobic > Digestate | place: USA...
CAAAGCCTTCTATCGTTTTTGTGATTTGTCCGATGCCGTGTTCTCGATGCTTGAAAAAATCGCCGATGCTGGTGTTCATGTAAGTTTTTCCCGACAAACATCAAATTTGTATTTGTATATGACCCTGGATAAGGTAACAATTTTTTGTACTAGCAGCTTCTGAATGGGAGGCTGTGTTGAAGACGCTAATTTCCCTGGCGCTAATCTTATGCCGCCCACTTCAATCAAAATAACAAAAGCAATTATACATCACGGTCATCATTATTATTTCTCATCATTTGGGCCTTTTCAGCATTTAATCATGGTGTAAGGGTGAGCGGGAATCTAATATAAACCTTTTCGATAACATTGGCGACATCTGCATTGCCCATCTTTTGAAAGCCAATAATCTGTTGTTTCTTGGCCGCAGTGTACACACGTTGCAGGTTTAGACATTGGGGGACTCGGTGTGTCAGGCACTTGAAGTACTTCTCTCCGATCAACAATTTTTTGGCGGAGCTTCTGCTCACGAAGATAATTAATTGGGTCTTCCCAATAGCCATCCCAGGACAGATTCTCATAATCTTTCCGCTTTACCCAGATATGATTGGACAGCTCATATCGCTTGGGAAACGGGCAATCCTCAAAAAACACCTGATCGTGATTTACTCCTATCGGCCATTCGTGCCAGGTCATTGGGCTATCAATAATTGCATGTTTATTCCTAAATTGTTGCAGGCGGATATGGAAGGCCTTTTTCAAATCCTCAATTGTTTGATCGGTTATTGGCGGTTGAACTGATTTAATAATTTCCGTCTTGCCACGTTGATAATCTCCAACCTCTATCCAGGCACCGGTTACATCACCGTTTGGGGCAACACGACGTTTTAAGCTGTAGATATCGCGAAAATGTTTTCCGGAAGGGTAATAAAAATCCACAAAACGTAGAATTGTGATGATATTTGCTTTTGGTTTTGTAGACCGACGTTGGTTGTTCATCCTTTTTTGCAACCGGTCGCTCTCACTCAGGCAAGAAGAGCATTGCCATTCTGTCTCCCCAATTGAGCTCGACACCTTTGATAATGGTTCAAGGGGAATATCCGCTGTCCAGGGGGTTGGTCCCCCATAAAAATCTTCACTTGCCAGAATTTCAACCCAGGGAATACTGGATTCGTTCAGTTGTTCTTTCTTCTCTGCATCAACCAGATGAGTGACACAGACCTCAATTGCAGCAACCAGAGTATCATTCTTTAAAAGGGCGACATCCAGTATAAGTCCATCATACGGATACTCGACTTGAACTGTGTCCCAGTCTGAAACTAGAATTATCGGGCGGGATTTTCTGCAATGACCAGACAGCCCCACAGGTTTAGAATCCAACTTCATCCCGGAACACGATTGAGATATCAATAAGCGGTATGCTTGCATCAGCTCTTGCCGCAAGTGATACTTCATATTCAAGTGCAGCGCAGTTTCGGGCTGCGTGGCAGCACAAACTGCGTCGGGTTGGTGAGCCGCATGATGGGCTCTCTGAGGTCCTAACTTGAGGATGACCGGCTGCTGGCAAACCGGACAGCAAGCTTTAGGCCGGCTATCAGGGGGAAATGCAGCATAATCTCCAACCCGGTGAAGCTCACCATTGACGAGGACCCAAGACAGTTTAGGGCCACTTATTCTGGTTGAGGGATCATCAGAAGAATGCATGGTCTTCCAGGCCAAGATACTATCAACTACAGGCAGGCAGCAAGCATTTTAGGAGGTTATTGAAGAGCTGCGGTCAACAGCTTTTGAATGTATCCTCTCTTGTCATCCGCTTGAAATAGAACGTGGTGAGCCTCCAACTCTTCCTTTGACCGTTCCCAAAAGGCGATTTGCTGGTAAGGTGTGTTAGACAAAATGAATGAATGGAGAACCACATTGGGGTCGCCCAGCCGGGATTCCAATCCTTTAATCGTCTCATAAAATTTTATCTTCGGATCATTGGCACCTTCCAGGTTACGAATGCCTTTGGGGTCAATAAAAGCGATGCGCTGCTGGTTGCCGGCGACCAACCACAAGAGGAAGTCGGGGTAGAAATTGCCGGCCTCAAAGAAGCCAATGCCATGCCCGCGGCTCCGGTTGCGTAAAAGATAAAGCTCCATCCCCCTGAAAAATTCGGGGTGCTGTGTGTAAAATGTGCGCAGATCCAGTACAAAATCACGTTCGCCTTCGTTTAGAGCGACAGGTTTGACTTCAATAAAACCCTGGGCAATGTACAGCAGCGGTTGATACAGATGCTGTTGGAACATGATGGCATGCAAGCCCTGATACTCCAGATCACGCATTTGTCCGGTTTCAATCAGGGTTTTGAGCTCTGTCAGCCGGGCAATAATATCCTCACGAGACTGCTCGACCAGAATGTTGTACTGATCAAAGAAGTTCGGATCGCCTGGAGTAAGCTCGGCATATTCAAGGAAATCGCTTTCGTATTTGCTCTTGAAGTATTTGTAGTACCGGTCACAATATTTTTTGAGCAGCGCAATGGCAATTTCCTGCCACTGTAGCACACGTTGAAAGGTTGTAAATTCCAGCATGTCGGCCGGGATATAGAGTCTGTACCAATCCGGATTTGACAACAACTCCAGGATCTTTTCGCGAGACAGGTTCAGGTTGAACCAGGAACGTTCATTTTTGAACCGCTGTAACTCAAAATAGATCTTATCCAGGTCAAAAAAGGCGATATGACTTTGCCCCAAAGTGTGACTTTGGCGTTCGGCCTCTTGCACTGGCGGCTGGCCGCGAGCGCTGGTCAGCGCCTGGATCTTGGGGTACCAGTCTAAGACGACCGGTGGCTGGCGATGAACTTCATCAGTCCAGGGGGCCAGCGTGGGGCGGTCCCCCTGACGTTTGAAGTCAGCATCATCTCTCAGCCGCACGGTTTTCAACCGCAAATTGCCAAGCCCGTTGAGGACTGGCAGCACAAATTCTATTTGGTCTTCATTCGCTGGCAGACCTTCTTCTTCTAGATATTCTTTGAACTGACGCATATAGTCGGCACGGATGCCAAAGATGTTGAGGGTTTCCAAGCGTTCCAGGTCAGCAGGTGCGGTGGAGCCTTCAACCCGGCGGCTGCGCTTGAGACAAAAATCTTTGCCTTTGAGCCGCACCCCCCGGCCAAACAATTGGATGATTTCGGCGCCTTCAGTCCGGCCAATATTCATCAAACCCATTGTGCTGACCCGCCAGCTGCTCCAGCCTTCGGTGAATTTTTTGGAGCCGATCAGAATGTGAATTTTCGACTGGAGATCATTGATGACCTGGAATAAAGAGTTTGAAAACTCCTGATCAGAAACCACCAGTTCAGGATAGTTTTCGCACAGCTTACATAAGTTGGGGGCATCACCCACGTTGATCAGCCCAAAATCATCATGTTCGCCCAGACGCAGGGCAATCTCGCCATCGGCGCCTTTGAGCTGTACAACATGCAAAGAGGCCGGACCTTCTGCATTGAATAATTTCCGCAAGATATCTGCATATACCTGCTGAGCGGTAAGCCCCTGCTTCACCAGGTATGTGAAAGCGGTGGCAAACAGGTCACGGCCTTGCCGGTCCATGAGGCCCGCCTGGCCCTGCAAAAAGGCCTCAATTAGGCGGGTTACATCTGATTGATGAGCCGGAGAGGTGAATTGAGCCAGGAAGAGTAAAATATCTACCACATCTGAAACCTGGCGACCTTGCTGGGTGCGCAGCGCCTTGACACTGCCGCCAACGAAGACCCAGAGCGGATTTTCTATCAGATATGGGCGATACTCGGCGCCTTTCTCAGCAAATAATTTCTGCTGTTGATAAAAGGCCAGCAGACAGGCTGTCAGATACCGGTTACGTCGAGATTGGTCGGCGTCGTCTTCCAGATTCAGAATGCGGTATTCTTTACCGTAGCCATCGCCATAGAAATATTTGTAGGAGTAATCAAACAAGATGCAATGGGCGTAGGTTAATTCCAAAGACCGATTGGTGCTGGCCTTGATGGCCTGGCCAAAAGTGGCCGAGTATTCAAATGAGAAACCGTTTTCACAAAGCTGTTCACGGCGGCGCATCCATTCGCCAGTTTCGGACCCGCTGGCGCCGCGATGACCTTCATCTACCAGCACCAGGTTATTGCCCTCAAAAGCCTCAACTGCAATGGTCTTTTCGCCGGTTTCTTCACGCAGTTTATGAATATCGATAATCTCTACGGAGCGGCCAACAAACAGAGACCGCCCTTCTTTTGAGAATAACTCAGCCTGAATGCCTGACAATTCGAATTCAGCCAGATGCTGACGCGACAAACCTTCGTTGGGGGTAAGCAGAATGATGCGGTTGATGGAGCGGTGATGATTATGCAGTTCCAGATAGTGTTGATACTGCAGGATGTTTATATGCATCAACAAGGTCTTACCGCTGCCTGTGGCCATCCAGAAGGCAATTTTATTCAATTCTTCCAGGCGGTAGGGCGGCAGAGGCGATTGAAGCATTGTGCGATCGTTAAAACGGTCCACCTCGGCGTTGAGCGCGGCCAACAATTGTTCGGGACTGCGGAAGTAACGATCCAGGTAAATTTCGGCGAACAACAAGGCCAGGTATTGGAAATGTTTAGGATAGAGGGCGCTGCTGTTGCGGTTGCGCCGCTCTGTAATCCGCTTCCAGTACCGGACAATGTTTTGATCATAGGCCAGCAAAAGGTCACCGGGGAGTTCTGGTCGGTCATATAAACGGGCCCGGAGCACATGATGATAGTGGCTGATGTTGTTTTCATCAAACCCTTCTAAAGATGGGTCGCGCAGCATATCAGCCAGTTGATCAAAATCGCGGACCTGGAAGAGATTGAGCAGCCACTGATTGAGGACCAGTTTTTGGTCAAAACGGATTGTTTGTGCGGATTGATTGAATAGACGCGGCTGGTTAGTTCGTTTTGGCATGGCCGCCTCCTAATCGATATCGGTTTCAAACATCAGGCGCAAGAAATCTTCTTCAATCAGGCGCACTTTCCAAGTTTCATCGGGGCGGCGCAGGTTTTCCAGATTGTTATCGCCATTGACATAGATGAGGTCAAATTCGCTGTCACGGGGGTTATATTCCTGCCGGCGGAAGAAGTCTTCCAGGTCGGCATTGGATTTTTCTTCCAGGTCACGCCAGATGATGAGGGTATGTTCGCCGGCGGGTGTGCGCCCAGTGACGATGCGAAAGCCGCGAAGGCTCTGAACGGTTTGGACATGCAGGCCAATCAGATAGTTGAAGGTCTCAACCAGGTCTACCACTGTGGGTGTACTTTCACCTACAATCCCCGCGGCGATATTCATTTGATAATTAAATGGATGGATGAACGAATTGATATTGAGCAGCGAACTCCGGGATTCGACCTCCAGCAAGTAAGAAAGCATATAATCTTCCCGAAATTCTGTAGCCTCATTGAGCGCAAGCTGCTGGCCAGCATTAGGTTTTTGGATGACAAGGTTATTTAAAGCATCCTCATAGGATTCTAGTCGCAGATATTTAAAACAATGACTGGATCCTTGCCTAGATACCGGCTTATCATCCTTCCAATCTATAGAGTAAATCACGTTCTGGATACGGGGTTTAGTGATGGTATTAAAGTATTGACCAATTTCAATAACTATATATTTTCGTTTTCCCTGATCTGATCTGTTAAGATTTATTACTGCGTGGGCAGTGGTTGCAGAGCCGGCAAAGTAATCCAAAACCAATGAATTTTCGTCAGTTGCCATCGTGATAATAATATTTAATAAGTCTACTGGTTTCTTACCATTTGTAAATCTTACACCGCCCTCCTTTGTTAAATTATTTAAATTCAACCCATCCCACAATGTCCCAATTAAATCTTTTTTATATACTTTGTCATCTCGAATTTCAGCAACATCTCGAAACCATGAAAAAAGTCTCAGTTGTTCCCCTCTATAAAATTGTTCATAAACTTGTCCCTTGTTTCTTCCACTTTTGGGTATATATTCAATGCTATAAACCGAATCTGGTGTTAATGGTAAATTATTCTCTATTAAAGCCGTAAGAACTCGTCCCCGAATAGAGCTCTGAGGCATTGCCGTCGTAAATATTCTTTCAAAATACTTATGGTATATCTGATCTTCGCTAAGCGTTTCCAATCTAATTAACTCATTAACACTTGAAAAAGTGGCCCCAAGTCGTCGGTAAACTCTTATTTCATTACCATCTCCATCGGTTGTCGACAATTCATAATCTTTTTGCCCGAGATTGGTTATTACAGAAGTGTACTTCCAACTAATGTCCTCCACCCGATAATAATCTAGCAATTCAATGATTTCAGTGTAATTATATACTTTATTAAAAGCTGAAAATTGCTCATAGTCTTTTGTATAAATTAATACAAATTCAATATTCTTTTTTAGCCTTTTATCCTCGCCTCCTCCGCTTGCGCCTGCTATATTTTTCATCTTTGCCGATACAGTATTTAGATAGTTATCAATGCCAAAAATTTGGTCGCATACTTTTTTTAAATTAACAGCTTCATTATCATCAATACTCATAAATATGACACCATCATCAACTAACAGATTCCGCGCTTCTAGTAATCTATCGCTCATCATTGAAAGCCAGCTGGAATGCTCATATGTATCTTTATATATAAACTTTCCTTCTTTCCGATCTAATTCCGTATTATAGGGGGGATCAATATATATACACTTAATTTGACGTCTATACTTATTCTGCAATAAATTTAAAGCTTGGAAATTTTCACCATGAATCAGCAAGCCATCTATCTGATCATCCAAATTCTCAATGTTTGCCAACAATTGGTTAACAAAATCAAGACTGAAGAATTTTGTATCCAATACCAAAAACGGATTGGCCTGCAAAAATTCAACGGTCAGGGGTTCACTGTAGCCGGGAGTTACCAGATCACCCTTCATTCCATCAATAGCAAACAGGTGCACCCACTCTTCGCGCTGGGCAGCGTTGGTGCAAATTTCGGGGTAAAGTTCTTCTGGTACACGGTCGAGGGTGATACAGTAATTGGTTTCGACGACGAATTTTTTCTTCAGCCAGAGTTTTTTCTGAAAGTCTTCAATCTGAGCAAGGAAGTCGATGATTTTATGGGCAATGGATCGCAGGGCTTTGACCAGGCTTAGGTATTCTTCGACCTTTGGCGCAGATTGATTTTCGATATCATCCAGGCGCATCACTTCATTTTTGATGTAAAAATCCAGCTCGCGGCGCAGAAAACCACGCAAGTCTTTATGGATGAAGTAATCGAACGTATTGCGGGCAGTGTAATCAGACAGGTGCTTTTCCAGCAGGGTGCGGCGAGGGGAGGCCTCGGTAGGGGCCAGGGTTTGCAGCCCGGCAGCCCAGTCTGCTGGCAGGCACGCCAAAATGGCTTGCAGGGCTGCGACATTCAAAGTTTTCTGATCACGTTTTTGGGCATCGGCCCGAAACTCAAAACGAATGGTCAGGGCAGATTCATCGACAGACCAGAAGCCATCCCCGGCAAGCATAAAGCGGCGGTCTTTCTCGGCTTCAGACTTCACATTATCCCGATCAGTTTCGGCTTCGACTACTTTGAAATGCACCAGCCGACCATCGGGCAACCTAAAAGCATAATCACGGAAGGATTCAGAGGTTTTGATGTAATACTGATCGGCATTGGCCCAGTGCAGCTTGACCTCTTCGCCTTCATATGGAATGGCATAGACGCCCTCTTTATAGCGGCGAATAGATATAAAGTCGCCATCTTGATAATAGCGGCGGAAGAAATTGTAAAGGTGGGAATAGACCTCATTCTCCAGCGCGGGAACATCCACCGTATACTGTGTCATCTGTTCCCTAAGCGCCACGACCTTTGGCGATAGCTCTGGATCAAAGCCGGCATTAATGGCTGACTGCCAGGCCGCGTCAACTGCATCCTGGAGTGATTTTTTATCCGCTGACTGATATTGGGCAAAGGCAGCCTTCACCTGGGGCAACAGGTCATGATCTAAAAATCGGGTAATTTCATCCCGCTTTTGGTTCATAATCCGGTAAATACCAAAATCCAGATCGGCCTGATCCATCTGGAATAGTTCTTTTAATAGAGCGGTCAGTTTTTCATAAGCGGTGGGCATAGTACATTTCCTTGTGGCTGGATGGGCGGTGGGTTGATTTATATTCCAGTTTGAGTTGTAACCGTTATACAAACATCAGTTATTGATTAAATGATACAGTTTTTCAAATAAGAGGATCTCGGGCAACCGCCCCGATGGTTCTCTGAGGGTGGTCAAGATGCCTTCCTGTTTGAAGCGAGAGATCATCCGATAGGTGGTTTGGGGGTTGAGTTCGGCCAATTTTCCAAAGTCTGTGCTGCTCAAGATTGGCATTCTAAACAGGCTGTCTAGCACCCGAATGCCATAAGGCGATTTGGTTATTTTTACAACCAGCTCTTTCATTTCTTCATAAAGCCGCAAAACCTGCAACGCTTTTTGGGCGTTTCGGTTAGCCTGTACGTGGATGGCATCTAAAAAGTAATTGGTCCACCGTTCCCAGTCATTATTTTGAGAAATAAACCGCAGATTTTGGATATAGGCATCGCGGTTTTCATCCAGGTATTCGCTGATGTAAAACATGGGGGCGGTCAACCGTTTTTTGTGCCAGAGGAAGAGTGGAATCAGGATGCGTCCCGTGCGACCGTTGCCATCTAAAAATGGATGGATGATTTCAAATTGCGCATGAAGGATTGCCGTTTGAATCAGAGGTTCAAGATTGTCTGCTTCGAGAAATTGAAATAGATTGCCCAGGTGAGCTGTCAATCCCAGGGGTTCGGGGGGGATGTAAGAGGCCTCTTCAATTTTACAAAACGGCGGGCCAATCCATACCTGCTCTGTTCTAACCTCTCCGGGGTTCTTATCCTTGCCCCTGACACCAGACATCAATTCTTTTTGAATAGCACAAACCAGGGTCAGGTTAAGCGGAAGGCCGCGATCAAGCCACTCTTTGGCGTATCGGGTTGCTTTGCGGTAATTCAACACTTCAATAATATCTTTGCGTTTGGATTCGCTTTCTGGTTTGATATCGGCTTCAAATTTCAGAACTTCATCCAGGGTTGTCACCGTTCCCTCAATGCGGGACGATAAAATCGCTTCGCGAGTTTCCAGCGGCGAAAGGAAGACCGAAGGATTGACCATTGAGATAAGGATGCCATTGTAATATGCCAGCGATGAGCTGGCAGCGCTGACTTTGTTTGCCAACGCTTCCCAGTTCCAATGGGATGAATCTAACGGTAAACTGGCAGGGGAAAATGGTTCCATAAAGGGTCTTTTAGTGACGTTGCAGCTACAAATTGTATTACAGATATGTTATACAAAGCGAATTGTATAACACTTTTGCGAAAATGTGTTATACAAAATCAAATCACTTTCCAGGCAATAGTGAACACCGGCTCAATTGCAATTTTCTGACTCATGCGTTTTTCCAATGCACTGATCAGGTCATCGCGCTTCTGGGCAATTTCATCCTCCAGGTCAAAAATCTGTTGACGTTGGCGGCGCTTTTTCTTCTCAAGCTCACGGATTTTTTCTTGAATTTCGTGCTGCTCTTCCATGGTAGCTGCCAGACGAGATTGGCGATTAAAGGCCATGATTTGCTGCTTGGTGGCCCTCAAATCCTTTTCGGCTGCCAGGATCATATCATCGGCCCACTTCTCTAAACGTTCACGCGCTTCATTAAAGTGCCGGTTATTTTGCTCCAAAGATGCGCTGATGGTGGCGCTGGCATGGCGCTGTGCTTCCTGCCCCAGGCGCACGGGCGGCTCTACGGTCATTCCATCAGAAAGCGTTTTTCCGGCGCAGTGGAAGAGCTTTTCGCAAGTCTCCTGATCCAGCGAGGCACCGGTTTCATCAAAGCCTGAAAAAAGGAGATACTCCTCGCGCTCGAATGAATCAACGATTAGGCGCTGCAAATGGAGCCAGCCGGCCTTCCCTTTGAGCGTTTCAATCACAGCAATGTGCACCGGGTGATTAGAAATATCAAATGCCACCGGCATAGCCGGGGTTGGCTGCTGCTGTGCCGTATTCAGCACCTGCTCGCCCAGGGGGTGCGAAAGCCGGTAGAGATACTCTCCGGGCACATTGGGTTGATTTTTGGATATCAAGTGATAGTGCCCAGGAGAAAACCCCTGCCAGCCTGGTTCAAACAAATCAAAGGTTAGTTCTTGATCATCAAAAGCAGCGTTGTTGGCTAAAATGGTGCGGGTTACAGCCCAGAACATCTGAGAAAAGCGATCAAGCTGCTGGCGTGTACCGCTCAGGTTGGCGCGCAACCGGGCATGAACATCCTCATCGAAGTTCTCCAGTAGAATTTTGCGAGTATCCTGCATTCGGTTTTGGATTGCATCATCCAGCTCAGCCTGAAGTTTTTGAAAAGCCGATTGAATCTCCCGAGTTGTGCGGCACTGCTGGTAAATATCCAGTACCCGGCGCTCAAAATCCATACCGGATTCAATGCTGCCCAACACATCATCTGAGGCACCAAAGACGCCATTGAACAGGTTGAATTTTTCATTCAACAACTCATATACACGCTGGTCGGCGGCATTCTTCTCATTGAGAAAATTGATCACGACAACATCATGTTTTTGACCATACCGATGGCAACGCCCAATGCGCTGTTCAATACGCTGTGGATTCCAGGGCAGGTCAAAATTGATGACCAGTGAACAAAACTGCAAATTGATCCCTTCAGAAGCCGCCTCAGTGGCAATCATAATACTGGCCTCGTCTCGGAAATGTTCAATAATTGCTGTGCGCACGTTCACTGAGCGAGAGCCCTCAACCCGCCCGGTATTTTCATTGGCTGTCAGCCAGCGATCATAGATGCGGGTTGATTCGGAGTCGGTATTGGAGCCGTTAAATACCACCACGCGGCCGGCATACCCATTGGCATCCAAAAAGTCTTTGAGGTAATTCTGTGTACGCCGTGATTCTGTAAAGATGACCGTTTTCTGTGCGGCACCCATCTCGGACATTTTTTGAAAACCGATCTCAAGGGCCTGCAAAAGTGCACGGGTCTTTGTATCCACACCGATGCTGCGCGCCCAGCGGATATAGTGGTCCAGTTCTTCAATCTCAGCAGCCAGGCGCTTAAAATCCAGGGGGGCATCTGGTTCCTGATCATTCGAGAATGGCACAGCACGCTCAAGATCGAGATTGTCATTATCATCTGTGGCAACGAGGGGAGCATTACCATCCAGGGCGGCCTCATCCCCGGTCAGGATCAGGTCAAGCAGTTCGTCATCCATTTCTTCTTCGGACAAAATCTTTTCAGCCAGTGGGACGCTGCCATTATTCTTATCTCTCATGGTCACCAGACGATTGCGCATCACTTCAAGAGTGCCGGCGACGGCCTGCGAAGAAGAGGCCAGCAGCTTGCGGACAATCAGCGTGGTAAGGTGACGCTGACGTTTTGGCAAAGCATAAGTATCGGGTCGCTGCAAAAAGAGTGAAATCGCCTCATAGAGCTTTTGCTCAGTCTCGGTAGGCTTGAAGGGCCGGGTGATTAGCTTACGTTCAGTATATTGGATATATTCCAATACCTGACGGCGCAGAGTCCGGGTGCAAAAATATTTCAAACGGGAACGTAGTTCATCCAGGTCGCCGCCTGTATTCATGTATTGCGTCCGATAAGACGGCAAATCGCCAAAGATGCGATCATCAATCAAGGTTGTCAGGCCATACAGCTCCAATAAAGAATTTTGCAGAGGTGTGGCGGTCAGCAATACTTTACGACGGTCTTGAATAGCCCAACGGATTCGCTGCCCCATTCGATTACTCTGCCGATAAGCATTGCGCAGCTTGTGCGCCTCGTCAATCACTACCAGATCCCAGGCTACAGCGCGAATTTCTTCAGCGCACCGGCTGGCATAATTCAACGACGTAATCACAATAACGTTGGAATCAAAGGGCATGGGATTGCCAGAGGCCTTAATTTCGCCGTAAGATCGTGCGTCTAAGACAACTGTGGGGAGGTTAAATTTTTCAGATAGTTCCAGAGCCCACTGCTTGCGAATAGAAGCCGGGCAAATAATTAGAAGTTTGCGTTTGCGTTCAGCCCAATATTGACACAATACAATGCCGGCCTCAACGGTTTTCCCGAGACCAACCTCATCTGCGAGCAAAACACCTTTTGAAATGGGTGAACGAACGGCAAATAAAGCGGCTTCAATCTGATGCGGGTTCAGATCAACACACGCGTCAAAAAGTGAGCGCGATAACCGGTCAATCCCATTCCCCCCCTGACGGGTCAATTCATAAGCAAAATACTTGGCGTGATAGGCGGTGGTCATCTGTCTCCAAGATCCCCATTTTGCAATGTCTAAATAGAGTTATGACTAATTGTACAATGGTATGACTGTTTAATCAGGCCAGGCAAACGGCGGCAAAATCAATCTGGTCATCTAAATAATTTGACTTAGCAGCGTTTTTGGCTACAATAATTATAGGCCTCATCACTGATAAGAGGGTTATCAATCTTCCCCCCAAATATACATCTAAACCGCTGAATGCATTTTAAGTACGGAAAGGACAGCTAATGAAGGCAGATGATTCTCATATACAGAGTATTGAAATCACTTCCTTGGGGGTACGCGTTTCCCCTTCATTTGTCAATGACATGTTCAGCACAGTATTCGCGGTTTATGATTCAAGCAGTCAAAAGGTCCATGATTTAAAGCAGGAGATTCGAGCCCATATAGCGATTCCTGGATTCCGGCCGGGAAAAGCTGATAAGGCCTCGCCAGTTCAACTGCGAAAGGCTATTTGCGATAGATGGGACAATGTTCCATCTCTAGTCAATGCATTGCTGCAGGTTTGGGCAGAGCAACGTTCAGAGCTAATATCGCGATGCGAGAATCTCTTAAGCAATATCACTATTGAGACAACCACAACAGATGATGAACAAGTAGCTAAAGAAAGCCAACAAAATATGCTGGACCTGGTTTCTCAGGGGTTAATTGCCAGTGGCCCAATCAGTGCCAGCAAAGAAGAGATTGAAGTTGCAATCGCATTCGTTGTTCAACGAATTGTTGACAAGCAAAATGCGCCCACATCAGCGAATGAGGTTGTTTATGGCCTATCGGCATGGCAGGATGTATTGGATGTGGTTCATAAGATACCCCCAACCGATACTCGTTGGGACTCCGTAGCAGAATTTCTAAAGGCTGTTCAAGCAATAGCAGATCAAAAATTAGGGGAACAACAGTTTGAAAGCCAACGTAACGAATTTAATCAAAAATTTACTGCACAAAGACCCCTATTGCTCCAATGGGCTGCATATTTTGAAGTCTCTAGTGTGGCTGAATGGGACACCAGTAAAGTGCCAGCTTCGGATTTCACGAAAATTCTTGGAATGCTGCAACAACTGGTGGAACAGCTCAACGAATTAGATGAGGTTCAGAAATCTCAGCCTGGCACGAGAGCTGAACGAAAAATGGTTGAGCTTAAACTGCAAAGGCTTGAAGAGAGCATATTGGCTGCTTATGAGGAAATTGCCAAGTCTCTAAATGGGGCGACGGTAGAAATTATTAAGAGCGATGTCCATTCCCCCGAAGAAATTCATCCTCTGGATGATAACGAAATAAATACTCAGCCTGAAGAAACCGATAATTCAGAAACCCTGATTGTTCAAGAGATCCAAACAGTAGCGGTATCAGATGCAATTGAAATCGAAACTAAGCCGCAGGATGCTGAGACTTCTGTTCCGGAGCCCTCGCCCCTCAGCCCAGAAGAACAAAATGAGATTGCGACAGAATCTGTAGATTTACCACTTGACGAGACAGAACCGCAACCCATCGAAGCTGAAGCGCCATTAGAGCCTGAAGTAAATGTGGAAATTAAGGTACAAGAGAGCTCTTCAGAAGAGGAAAAATCGGCTGCAGAGTTTGCGTATGAGGAATCGCTGGTTGAAAATGTGCCAGAACTAGAGATTGCAGAACAGAATCCATTCGTAGCTGAAGTTTCTTCCACAGATAAAGAAGCCCAAGAATTACCCGCATCGACAGCAGATCAGCGTCTCTTGGAATACCTCAAATTGCATGATTTTTCACGTGCTTATTGGATTGGTTGGGCACTTGAAAAAACCGGGCAACAAGTACCTTTACAGCCCTGGCTAATTGCAGTAATGCAAGGGATGTTATGGACATACAGCTTATGGCCCAAAAGATCAGAAATGCTCCAGGATGGTATTGAAGAATTGCTTCAATCGTCTACGGATAATTTCAATTTCCAAGATCCGTTACAAGCTGAATTAGCAATCACAGTCAAAACTCTGATTTGTTTCCTGTATCCCTCGATACGGTTGGATAATTGGTGGATAGAAGAAACCATATTACAGGATAGGCCTGCTCTTATCGAACTATATCACCTCACTCAATCAATCGATTTGAATATTTTTGACTCAGCGATGATACAGGCCATCGTGAATGCCGGTGAAATGGAACAACAAATCCAACAATACTCTCAGCAAACCAAAGAATGGCGAGAGAAAGCAAAAAGCAGAGGCATCTCCTTTTTCCGAGCACGTCAAGTCTGGCAGGAACTATTAAATCCTCAACATGGCGACCTATACAAATTCCTTGAACCCGTTATCTCAGATATTCGAAAGCGAGCAGATGAAGTAGCACAACAACTTAAACAATGGCGCGACCGAGCCTGGTTAGATCGGCTGATTCTAAAAATTGATCAAAACTTACAACAACACAAGACCAACCGTCCTATTGTAGGAACCCCCCGTGATCAAATTATCGGTTGGATTAGTGATGTCTGTGATATTGTTGAATTATGGGTCAATTCGGTTAAACGCGGGCAGATTTCGGCTTCTCCTGACCAGAAGTGGCGGTATGAGCAGACAGAACATATCTGCCAGAGCGGGCAGACCCTGGTTGAGGCAGCACTTCAGGAAGCACAAACCTCACTTGAAAATAGCGCTGACGAAAACAACACAATTGGGCTCGACTTATCCCATCTGCTCCTCAAAGGTTTATACGCCATTTTAACACCCGGCAAACAAGCCGATCTAGAGCAATTTACCAATCCGCCCTTACCTTTGACGATTCAATTTCAACCAGAAGCGCACTATCTTGAACGCCAATTGGCACACGCGCTGCTTGTTTACTATGAAATCGAATTTGACGATCACGGGGTACCTAACTTAAATGCGCCTGAAAATTTATTGGAAGTTTTAACTCAATCTTCTGATCGCTCGGTCAATGAAGCTATAGAGTGTTGGATCAAGCTCAATGATTACCGATTCATTCCAACACTTCTCAATGTATGTCCTGAAAGACAAATTTGGGAAGAGCGAAGCCGTGAAGCATTTCAAAGCGATGCCCAATACTTGGAGCAGAAGGAAATTCAATCAACCATTGTTGCCATTGAACAGGCGCTATTAGATGGCCTGATTTCCGACAGCGAGCACACTGGTTTCCATAGTCGCGTTGAATCTCTTCGGAAAAACCTGCAGCAATCGGGGCGTGAGAGTATGCAGGCTATTTCACTGAAACGGATTTTTACTGGCATGCAAGCAATTCAGGCCGAACTCAACAAGAGGCGCGAAGATCGTCTTGTAAGTTTACGATCTCACTGGGACGAGATTAAGCAACAACTTGTCAAATTAACGCACGATAATGATGAGCTAAGTAATCAAATCATCAGAATGGTTGAAGCTGGATTAGCCACTCAAGATTTGCGTACAACGGGCGAGTATTTAGCTCATTTGGATGCTGTTGCATCGGGAACTCAGGATTTAAATAAATCTGTCTTTGAAGCTTAAAAAACCGATGAGAAAGATATCTTAGGAGAATTTCATCAAGAGATTAATCCTCTGATATCAGCCCTGTCTCATTTCAGTCTTGATAAGATAATGAGTGTGATTAGCAGCTCAAGTCATCAGATCCAAGATTTCCATCTACCTGCTGATTTGCCCAAACCACGCCGAACAGAGGCGCATCGAGGGCTTGAAGCCTGGAATTCTCTGAAAAAGAATGGAATGTTGAATGAGAAAGAAGCGCTAATTAACGTCCAAACAGTTATGGAATATCTAGGGTTTACATTCTCTCACCCAAATCCTATTACGCCGAAACACCTAACTGATAGCGCTTATAACTTTTCTCACTGGCGGGGCGTAGCGTCTGCAGGCGAATTTTCGCCAGTGGCACAATTTGGCTCTCAGCGGCGTGGCGTTTATGACGTTATTGGCGTATGGGAACGCCCTGGTTTTGATATTATCAGTTCCCAGATCAGTAGCCTGATGAAAAAAACCGGCAACCAGCCAACAATATTGTTTTACTTCGGACGACTGGGAACTATGCAGCGCAAGAAACTGTGGAGTATTGCCCGAAAAGATCGTCTGCCTATGCTGGTTGTGGACGAGATCCTGATTCTGCATCTGACACGCCAATTTGGGACACGCTTACGTCCAATGTTCCTGGCCACAATACCCTACGCGACTATTAACCCATATTTCCCTGCTGGCCTAGTTCCACCGGAAGTTTTTAAGGGGCGTGGCGATATGGTTCAACGGCTAATTGATCCTAATGGACCGGCCATCGTTTACGGTGGGCGGCAATTAGGCAAATCTGCTCTGCTTCATAAAGTTGAAGGAGAATTTCATCATCCAGAAAATAATCAGTTTGCAATTTATCTGGACATTCGATCTATTGGGGACCCATTATCTGGTCGCAAGAATCAATATCAGCTCGACTTAGTTGACCAACTTGTACAAAGCATTAAAAGCAAGATGCCTGATACGCAAAGAATACCTACTGATATTGATCGAATGATGAATTTCTTGCAGACTTTGCTTGTTGAGAAAAATTTACGCCTAATCTTGCTACTTGATGAAGCAGACCATTTCCTGGATGCCGACGCCGAGAAAAATTTCATTGTTCTGCAAAAGCTAAAAAATCTGATGAATCAGTCGGAACGTCGTTTCAAACTAGTTATTGCTGGTTTGCACAACGTTCAGAGATTCCAAAGGATTTCCAACCAACCTCTGGCTCATCTGGGAACTCCTATCGAAATTGGTCCACTCGCCCCCGATGCAGCTCGCGACTTATTAGTCGATCCGCTGCATGCTCTCGGTTATCGTTTTGGCAATAATCCGCAGGATGAGGATATTTCACTCGTGTTGCATATTCTCTCCTACACAAATTACCATCCCGGTCTAATCCAATTGTTTGGAAGTTACCTGGTTGAACATTTGTGGTCTCGAACTCAAGGCGTCTCATTGCCGCCAATTTCCATCACACGTCAGGATGTTGAAACCGTATACCGCAAAAAAGAAGTCAGGGAGGCAATTCGCGATCGATTCAACTTGACCTTAGCCCTGGATCCTCGATATGAAGCCATTGTTCTAGCACTGATATTAGAGCAATGGGAAGATCAAAACGGGTTTGACCGGCGATATACACCACGGGAATTGAGAGAAATTGTTGCGGAATGGTGGAGTGCTGCATTTGGAGACGATATTACCCCTGATCGATTTAAAGGCTTCCTGGATGAAATGCGTGGATTAGGGGTCTTGGCTACTGTGGATAATGGCTCGAGGTATCGGTTGCGCAGTCCTAACCTTGTTCACCTTATGGGGACATTTGAAGAAATTTATGATCGGATGGATACTCTGAGCCGAATCACACCGCCGGGCGAACATGCTCTAGAGTCATGCCATCCAATCCTGGTTGGCGGTAAAAATAATTACTTCAGTCCATTTACATTTGCTCAAGAACAATTACTTAACTCACAACAATCCGGGGTCGCGTTAATCTTTGGATCAAATGCACTCCGATTAACTGATGTTACAGTTGGAGTCCAACGCTTATTGCCCGAAGGAGATGGGAAAGCCGAAGAAATCCACATCGCAGCACAAAGTGGGTTGGCGATCAAACAGCAGCTTGATGATTTAACACAAAAAAATCCGGGTGCTCGATATTTGATTGCTCTCCGGGAGCTTGATGGAAATCCTAACGAATTGCTGGACCAGGTTTCAACTGCAATGCGTTATTGCCGTCAACTGCGAGGTAAAGCAACCCTACGAGTACTATTTATGCTAAATCCTCAAACAGCCTGGCAATGGTTTAATATCCCCACAAAAGAACGGGAGTTAATTGAAGAGCAAGTTCATGCAGTAATGTTGCTCCAAAAGTGGGATCGAACAGGCATTAAACTCAGGATTGAGATGAAATCTTGGGGCGGGCAAGAGATGATGGGATCCGACAGATCAATTAATAAGATTATTGAAGCAACGAACGGATGGCCTTTGTTGCTTGACGATCTATTCTCCCGTGTAAGCCTTGAGGAAACTTCTAGTCTTATTGATCTATCCCGCTTAATTGATGAGTTCCGGACTGAGCTAACTGAACCCGGGTCATTAAGGGAGAGCATGATCAGGTCTCTAGAAATTTATGAAGATCTTCCTAAGCAAGTGATTACCATGTTGCTGAAAGATGAAGTTGTTACATTAATCAGCGAAGATCAACAACCCCCAGTGGACGTCCTTGCTCAAGGAATTTCAAATGTAACTGAAGAAGAACTTCGTAACACATTGGAGTATTTGGCTCGTATGTCAATCATTGGTTCAGAACAACGAGCTATAGTAGATCCAGTGGTTGCCAGGTTATGGCGTAATGTATAGTCAGCCATCCCTGAGCATTTGGGATTTACCCAGATCTCAGCTAGTTGTGCGCAGAATAGTTGAAGATACCAAGAAAGGAATCTGTTTTTGGATTCTTTTTCCTCCATGGATAGATATTAATGGATTCCAACTTTTATTGTTAGATCAATTCGAAAGAGATGCATTAAGCGTTGTGTTGCTAGACTTAAGCTCATCTGACGATCCGACGCCAATGGCTGTTCTGCGGAATTCTTTTACCGATCTAAGTAAGCATCAATACCTTGAACAAATGGTTGATAATTCAACCCTTCCAGATGCAATACTTTTATCGCATCTTGAAGAATGTTCTATAGAACAACAGAAATCGTGGGCTAAGGCTATGCAAAGATGGGCAGAAGCCTGCCGTAGCTCGGGTTCAAATCATACAATCATCTTGATTTCCCCTGCGACTATTAGTAAGTCGATTGAACTTCCTCCAAAAGACATTCGCCTTACCTATCACTTGTGGGCAGGAATACCATCCATACTAGAAACACGACTACTTTGTCGAACATCGCTGGACACTCTTGATGCTGAATCTAATTGGCGGGAATACTTGCTCGCCTCAATAGCCGGTACCGATATGAAATTAGCTGAATTCCTCTGGGAGTCAATAATTGATAACATTGAAGAGGTAAAAAAACACCTAATCACTTATGCTGAAATGCAAGGTTGGACAGCGGCTAAAATCCGCCAGGAACTGAACGCGTGGCGGCCCAAGTTATCGAACCAGATTGATAACCTAAATCCAAAAGATAAAAGCTTTTCTTTAGTTGGTGATGGCATAACTTTATTATCTCCTGAATATGGTGAAGAGATTCATTCAGCTGCACTCGCACTTCTTGGAAAACATGATGAAATCCGCCATCGGCTCTGGCGCGCCCAAGTATCGTTAATACTTCCTATCATCGATGAAATAAGAATCCGCATTTTTACGGCGACGAAAATAAAAAACGATTTTGACAGTGATTTTGATTCCGATGCCCTTGAATGGGGATCATTGTCAAACCGTCTAAAGGAATTACCCGATGTTAATCTAGACAAGAATCAGTGGATGCAAACCGTCTCGTATGCTTGGATAATTAGGAATAAGTTAGCTCACTATGAAATAATTGATTATCGATGTTTTAAACACTTGTGGTATTTGTACGGCCACGTCAGGGACAATATCTTAACCTCTGGGTTTGTATAATCTTCTTCTATAAC
>Ga0116174_10001679_pt1 | contig 19821 bp, 27 predicted proteins | sample AD_UKC087_MetaG_FD_89801 | JGI IMG/M metagenome (GOLD analysis project Ga0116174, IMG submission 89801) | Active sludge microbial communities of municipal wastewater-treating anaerobic digesters from USA - AD_UKC087_MetaG | ecosystem: Engineered > Bioreactor > Anaerobic > Digestate | place: USA...
ACCATTTAAAGTTCAGAAAATGTTAGTAGAATATGATGTGGCATTTACATTAATAATACCTAATCTTCATCCTAATTTAAAAACTGATTTAACTAATATTAGAAATATGGGAGTATTTTAATGAATAAATTTAATGGTTATATAAATAGTCATAATCACTTATCAGAAAAAGAACAATTAGAATTGATAAAACAAGATCCTAGTAATATAAGATATATAACTAATCCTTCTGAACGGGTTCAATTAAAAGCGGTTAAACAATTTGGTTATTTAATACAATATATTAAAGATCCTTCTGAAAAAATAAAATTAGAGGCAGTTAAACAATTTGGTTATTCAATACAATATATAGAAAATCCTTCTGAGAGAATAAAATTAGAAGCTGTTAGGCAAGATGGTTGGTCTATACAATATATAACTAATCCTTCTGAAAAATTAAAATTAGAGGCGGTTAAGCAAGATGGTTTTTCAATAAAATATATTAAAAATCCATCGGAACAAGTTAAATTAGAGGCTATTAAATAAGATTGTTTTTCAATACGTCATATAATTGATCCTTCTGAAGAAATGAAATTAGATGCTATTAAACAAGATGATTTGTCAATAGAATATATAATTGATTCTACTGAACAAATGAAAATAGAGGCTGTTAGAAAAAACGGTAGGTCATTAAAATATATTAAAGAACCATCTGAAAAAATAATACTAGAAGCTATTAATCAGAATTGTTTTGTGATAGAGTATATTAAAGATCCTTCTGAAAAAATTAAATTAGAATCTGTTAGACAAAATGGATTTTCGATAAAGTTTATTGAAAAACCTTGTTTACAAGTTCAATTAGAGGATGTTAAACAAAATATAAACTCTATATTTTATATAGAAAAACCAAAAAAAGAAGTTGTATTTTATTGTATAACAGTTGATCCAGAATTATTAAAAGTAAAAAAAACACAAGTTGATTATCAAAAACTTCCTGAAAATTATTTTCAAAATTTATCATTAAAAATTCAAAAAATGTTAGTAGAATATAATGTAATATTTACAATGTTGATAAACAATTTACATCAAAGTTTAAAAAACAAATTAACTAATATTAGAAAAGTGGGATTATTTTAATATTATCTATTAAATTAGTTTATTAAAGTATAAATAAAATAGGTTTATAAAAAACCAATTTGATATTATATATATATTAAATATAATTTTATTAAAAACTAAGGAGTTTATTTTGTGATTGTATTTAATAATTATATAAAAAAATCAGATAAATATGATAATTTATCAGGTAAATATGATAATTTATCAGAAAAAAAACAATTAGAATTGGTTCATAAAGATCCATTAAATATAAAACATATTTCTAATCCTTCTGAGAAAGTACAATTAAAAGCGGTTAGTCGAGATGGAGATTCAATACTTTTTATTTATGAAAAAAACATAGAACCATCAGAGCAGGTTAAATTAACCGCAGTTAAACAAAATGGAGTTTCAATACGTCATATTAAAAAACCATCAAGAATGTTGAAAATGTATGCAGTTATACGAAGCTGTAATGCAATAAAATATATTGAAGGTTCGTCTGATGACGAGGAATTACAAATGACTTCTATTCGAGCAAATAGTAAATCAATACGACATATTGATAATCCTAGTGTGGATATTCAATTAGGAGCTGTAAGGCAAAATATAGATGCTATATTTTATATAAAAAATCCAAATAAAAGAACGGCGTATCATTGTATAATTAGTGATCCAGATTTATTAAAAATAAATGACATAATAGACGAAAAACATCAGAAACTACCAGGAAATTATTTTCAAGATTTACCATTAGATGTACAGGAAATGTTGCTAGAAACCAGTCCATGTTATAAGATATTAATACGAAACTTGCATCCTAGTTTGAAGAATTCAATATATAATTTAAAAAAAGTGGGGTTATTTTAATGAAAAAGTTTTTTAATTATATAAATGAAACAAAGAAAAATATATCTTTTGATAATTTATCAGAACAAGAACAAATACGTAAAGTAAAAGAAAATAAATATAATATGAGATATATTACTAATCCTTCTGAAAAAGTGCAATTAGAATTTATCAAATATCATCCATGGGCGTTTAAACTTATTACTGAAAAAGGAATAATACCATCTGAACAGGTTCAATTAGAAGCGGTTAGGCAAAATGGAAATTCAATACAATATATATCTAATCCCACTGAACAAATGAAATTAGAAGCGGTTAGGCAAAATGGATTTTCAATACAATTTATTAAAAATCCATCAGATCAATTAGAACTAGAATCTATTAAAAAACACGCTTATTCAATACAATTTATTGAAAATCCTACTGAACAAATGAAATTAGAAGCTCTTAAACTTAATGGTTTTACAATAGGATATATTAAAAACCCTTCTGAAGAAATGCAAATGATTGCTATTAAATATAATAGTAATGCGATAGCTTATATTGAAAATCCAACAGAGAGAGTACAATTAAAAGCTATTGAATATGATTGTACGACAATACAATACATAAAAAATCCAACAGAAAAAGTAAAATTAACTGCTGTTAGAAAAGATGGTAGTTTGATAAAATATATTAAAAATCCTGAATTATCAGTTCAATTAGAGTCGATTAAACAAGATGTGATTAATGTATTTTATATAAGAAGACCATATACTGAAGTTGCATTTTTATGTATAAAAAACGATCCAGAGTTATTTAAAAACGAAGAAAAAATAAGAGAAGAAATTTTTTATTTTAAAAAACTTCCTAAAAATTATTTTCAACATTTACCATTTAAAGTTCAGAAAATGTTAGTAGAATATGATGTGGCATTTACATTAATAATACCTAATCTTCATCCTAATTTAAAAACTGATTTAACTAATATTAGAAATGCAGGATTATTTTGATGAAAGATATAAACGAAGAAAAAGAATATGATAAATTTTCAGAAAGAAAAAAGATAGAGTTAATAAGAAATGATCCTTATAATATAAAATATATATCTAATCCTTCTGAAAAATTACAATTAATTGCTGTTAAAGAAAATGGATTGTCGATACAATTTATTGACAATCCTACGAAATTAGTTCAATTAGAGGCAATCAAAGAGAATTATAGATCAATACAGTTTTTTTCTGAAAAGAAAATAATTCCATCAGAAGAAATGCAACTAGAGGTTGTCAGAAAAAATGTAATTTTCATACAATGTATTATTGATACTGGAGTAATTCCTTCAGAAAAGGTACAATTAGAGGCTATTAATAGTAATAATTATTCGTTGTCATATATAATTGATTCAGGAATTATTCCATCTGAAGATGTACAAATAAAAGCTATTACTAAAGATTTTTATGTTATAGAAACACTTAAATCGAGAGGTATAAATATTTCTAAACGTGTTGGATTATCTATTGTTAGGCATAATTATATTGCAATAAGACATATGGATGATCCTAGTAAAGAAATTCAATTAGAGGCTGTAAAACAAAATATAAACGCTATATTTTATATAGAAGATCCAGATCCAGAAGTTGCATTTTATTGTATAACTAGTAATCCGGAATTATTAAAAGTGGAAGATAGATATTCAGATTATCAGAAACTTCCTGTTTTTTATTTTCAGTATTTGAAATTAAAAATTCAAAAAATGTTAGTTGAATGTAATGAATTATTTTTAACTGTAATATCTAATTTACATCCTAGCTTAAATGATAAAAAAGCAGAATCTTTAGAAAGATTAAAAGATATGACATTATTTTAAATTTAGTAATATATAGTATTATGAATATTTTTGAGTCTAAAAATATTAGAAGTGTTTTAGAGAAAAAAATAAAGAAAGATGCTATTTCTTTTCGTAAAAAAATAGATAAAGAAAGAGAAAAAGAAAAAAAAAGAGAGATTAGAGATATAAAAAATCATCAAAAGAAAATAAATAGAGAAATTAAAAAAAATATTATACAAAATGTATCTATTTTAAAAAATCAATCAAAGGATAAAAATAGTTTTTTAAATTCAATAATGTCTATAAAAGGAGATATTAGTGATGATTTATATAATTTTATCATTTTTGTAGCGCATAATTCAGATAAATTAAAAACAAAATCAAATAATGGAACTATGTTAATAACAAAGAACCCTAATGTTTTAATTAAAATGTTTGATAGTCCTATTGTTAATAATTATATGAATGATAAGATAAGAAATTTAATATCTAAATTTTATAGAATGTCTAATCCTTCTATAAATGAAAAGTTAAAAAATAATATATTTTTAGATTATATGATTATTAATAATTCAATATTTAATATTATTAAAGATGTTGTTTTTGAACTTATAAGGTGTGATTTGTTATCAAAAGAAGGTCTTTATACGTGATATATTTTTTCTTTGTATTTTTCTTGATTTATTGGTTTGTTTGTATTTTTATATAAATATTTATTCATTCTATTTTTTTGTACTTTAAAAAAATAGTTTAAATTATCTTTGTTTATATTTTTTGGAAAACCTGTTCTTCTAATTGGTATTCCTTCTCTATTTAATCTTGTTATATAATATTTTTGTAATTTTTTAGATGTTGCAAGTATCATTATTAATCCAATTGAATTTGAATATTTTATTAATTCTAATAATGAAATATTATATATATTTATGTTTTTGTTTGCTTCTAATTCTTTATATGTATTTATTAATTCATTTATATATGCATTTGTTTCATAACTAGTTCTATTAAGTTTTATTTTATTATTATAAATTTTTTCATATTTATTTATTGTTTTTTGAGTAATTTTTTCTTTTTCTTCTTTTGATATGTTTTTATCTTTATATATTTTTTTTATTTTATCTATCGCTTTTTCCATTGTTCCTTTCATTCTATTAAATTCTATATCAAATCTATGAGTATTTTCATGCCATATCATTGATTTTATTGAATTAATTATTAATTTTTTATTATTTTTTATATAATTTAATATCTGGTATTGATCGAAATTATAATTTATATATATTTTTATTGTTATATATCTTTTAGATTTATAGAAATTATTTGGTGTTTCTGATGATATTTTTATTATATTTTTCATATTATTATTTTTTATGAATTTTATATTAATTAGAAATGCGTTTTTTTTATTTTTAATATTATCTAAGTATTTTCCACTATATGATTTTATTTTTGTTTTTATAATTAATTCTTCTTTTTCTTTAATGTGATTATATGATTCTTTAATATTTTTTATTATATTATAAAAAATATCTTCACTTATATTATCAACATTATAATACTCATAATGCGATTCAATTATATATTCTTTAAAACTTTTCACTATTATTATATATATATATTTATATAAGTTTATTTAAGGAATTAATATGATAACATCTATAAATTTTAGTATTTCTATTATAGGAGATAGAAAATTAATTAAGAAGAAGATAAGAAAAAAGGTAAAAAGAGAAATAAATTACAAACAAAAATCATATAAAAAATAATATAAATAATATATATTATTATATTGTTTAATAAAAGGAAATTGATATGAAAAGATGGATTAAATGGTATCAGGAAAATTATCCAGAAGATTTAAATTATGAGGCGGTTGATCCTACTGATATATATAGCAAAGGAAAAGATCAAGATTTAGATTCTATAGGTTTGGATTTTGATGATGAAACATTTAATAAGATAATTGAATTGGATAGGGAGAGAGATGAAATAGAAAAGAGATATCAAGAAAAAATTAATAATCTAACAAAAATTAAATATGATTCTATTGATAACAATAAAAAAACACTTAATGATATAATAAAAAGATATTTAAAAAATAAAGATGAGGAAGTAGAAAACATTAACAAAAAAATAGAAAAAGAAAGAGAAAACATAAACGAAAAAATTCCTTCGTCAGCTTTTATTCCAAGAGAAATTTTTAAATAAATGAAAAATAAAAATAATGAAACTGAAAAAATTTCTTTGATTTTATCTGAAAAAGATGATTTATATAATATTTTAAATCAAGGCGTAAGAATAATTAGGAATAAGGTACTTTCATTTATTGAAAATAATTTAAAAAATATTGGATTTGAAGTAATAAAAATACATGAAAATAATCATAATTATGTATTAGAATGTAATAAAAATGATATTAAAATAAAAATAGAGTGTTATATTTTTTCAAATGGGAACTATAATTTAATATATAAGATAAGAAAAAATAATAAAACAGAATATGGAAGATTTTGTTCTATAGAAAATTTTATAAGGAATATAAATAATATATGAGCTTAAAAGTAGAAATATTACAATCTAATAATTATAATCCTCCTTTTTTAATTGTTGATGACTATGAAATTTATCCAATACTAGATATAAAATTTGAAGGTGAATTAGAAACTTATAATCCTGTATTTAATAAACCTTTTAATATAATTTCTGGAAGGATAATATTTAAAGATGTTTTTAATAAATCTCATATTATAGAAATAAATAAAAAAGATGAAGAATATTCTAAAAAGTGTTGGGAAAATAGATTAAAAATTCTTGCCAAACAACAATTAAATAAAAAGAGGAAAGAACAAATTGAATAATATTGATTTTGTTGCTAAAAAAAAATGCAGCAAAGAACAATTAGAAGAAAATATAGTTAGATTATTAGATAAAGTAGTGTATATTCAAGATGATGATTCTATGTATTATATAGGAACAGATAAACAAATTAAAATAGACATACATAATATTTATAATGGAGATGTTAATATTGGTCCATGTGAATATAATGTTATTGGAACTGGATTTAATGTTAAATTAAAAAAGAAAATAATAAAAGAAAAAGAAAGAACAATATTAGTAATATGGATTGATCAAAAGGAGATTAAAAAAAATGTCTGTATGGGAACTTGAAAATAATAATGAAGCTTATAAAACAATGGAAAATTTAATAGAAAAATATCATAAACATCTAAAAGAAGCTAAAATTGTAATTTATGCTAATGATAAAAGTAAAACAAAAGGAGATAAAGTAATTATTGCTGAATCTTCTAAGGCGTCTAATAAATTAAAAGCTTCTATTAATGCAGATTTTACAATTACATTATATGTAGATACTTGGTCATCTTTATCTCCAGATCAAAAACAAGCGTGTTTAGATCATGAATTAACTCATTGCGGGGTTCAATATGAACCAATTAGAGAACAAATAGGGTTATCTAAAACTGGTAAATCAAAAACAAGGATAGTTAGAGATGAATATGGAAGAGTTCAATATACTAGTGATATAAAAAGAGATGAAAATGGTGTTCCTAAATGGAAGCTTGTTATTCATGATTTAGAAGAATTTAGAGATATAGTAAGAAGACACGGAATGTGGGATGAAGATATACAAAGATTTAAAGAAGCATTAGATGAAAATTCTAAAGATGAAAGGGGTAAATAATGGCTTCTATTGATGGAAAAGAAAAAAATATAAATTCTCAAAAAAGGTATGTATATTTAAGTGGCGAAATCACAGAAGAATTAATTAAAATTACTGTACAAGATCTTTTTAAATTAGAGTTTGATAATCCATCTGAAGATATAATTATGATTATAGATTCTTATGGCGGACATGTTGATAGTATGTGGGCATTGATAGATGCAATGAATTTATTAAGATGCAATGTTCATACTCTTTGTGTTGGGAAAGCAATGTCTGCCGCGGCTGTTATATTAATTAATGGAGCCAAAGGAAAAAGATATTGTACAGAAAATTCTAGAATAATGATTCATAAAATATATGGAGGATGTTCTGGACAAGTTGATGATATTGAAGAGTATACTAAAGAATTAAAAAGATTAAATGAATTAGCTATTAATTTTGTTCTTAAAAAAACAAATTTAACAAAAAAGATATTAGATCAGAAAATTATACATGATTGGTTTTTGAGTTCCCAAGAAGCTTTAAAATATTCAATAATAGACAAAATCGTTTCAAAATTTAGTGAAATAAATTTAAAAGGATGGTAATTTTATATTATTTTTTTTATTTTTTGAAATCTGAAAATAATAGATATTATGATTATTTTTTCTACATGTTGTAATAGTTACAAAATTTTATTAAAATTAATTTATGTATTAAAGAATCATAGTTTGTTAATATTTAATAGAGATTTAGATGGTTTAGGAATTAATTCTAATTTAATAAAAATATTTAATTTTAATAAAGATATTTCTTCTTGTAATATTAAAAATAATATTATAGATAATTCAATTAAAAGAAATTATGAAATTATAGGTTTTTTAGAGGGAAATATAATACCTTCTCATAATTCTTTTGATAAAATGTTAGATTATTTAAAAGATAATGATTTAGATTGTGTTTTTTATAATAAATTAGGATTAAGATATTCTGTTATCAAAACTAGTGTTTTTGATAAAATTAGGTTTCCAAATTTTTATCCATTTAATTATACTCAAAATGGAATAGAAAATGATATATTTATAGAATTATTAAATTATTATGGGTTTAAACATAAAGAGTTTGATTATTTTGAATGTTATTATGAAAAACAAGATTTAGATGATATGTTTATATATTTTTTACAAAAAAGTTCGTTTTATTTTATTAAAAAACTAATAGAAAATAATATTTTTGATTATAGTTATTTTAAAAATAAAAAAATAAAATGTTATATTAATAAAGATTTGTTATTTTATTTTGATATAATATGTCCTTGGATAAATTTTATTGGAAAAAAATTGAAAAGTAATTATAATGAAAATGTTTTAATAGATATTATATCTTCTGATAATAACGAAATTATTGATAAAAATCTTGAAAATTTTTATAATTTTATATTTGATAATTTATTAAAATTAAATTTCAATAAAATATAACTTTTATATACAATATTGTAAGGATAATAGTTTTGGATATAGTAATTATTGGCAACGGAGATTGTTTTTTTCCAAATAGCGGTAAAATTATAAATAGTTTTGATAGGAATATTAGGTTTAATTATTTTGTTATAGACGGCTATGAAGAAAAAGTTGGAAATAAAATTGATATAATATGTGTACATAACGATGTATTTTCTGCTTTAGATATAAATGTTTTTAAACACTATATGTTTTGTAATGAAATATGGATTCCATTTATTAAAGAAAGCGTTAAAAAAGATAATAATTATAATATACTAAAAGATAAGATAAAAACAATAACTAATAATGATATCCAATATTTTTATGATGTTATAAATGAAGAAAGGATTGTAAGAAGATATTTTTCAACTGGTTTTTGGTGTATTAAAATGGCAATGTATTTTGGTTATAATAATATTTATATAATTGGATTTGATTGGTCTAAAACAAGACATTATTTTTTGGATAAAAGAGATCAAATTAATCATCCATGGGAATATGAAAAAAAACAAATATATAGACTTATTTATGAAAAAAAAATAAAAATGTTAATGCAAAATATAAATATATTTCTTAAAATATAAAATTATAATATTTAAAAAATGATAATAATAATTTAAATTAAATAAATAATTTTGTGAAATATATTTTTTATTATGAATAATAATACATAATAAAAATATCTTGAAAGTAATAAAAAATTTAAATATTTATAATTTATTAAATTCTTTGAAATCATAATGAATTGTATTATAAGATGTTATATTTAACAATTCTTTTTCTATAAATTTACAAGATTCTTTAAATAAAATTATTCTTTTTTCTTCCATTTTTTTGTCTGGAGGAAACATAAATCCAGGATGAGTATTAACATCTAAAACATACATTTTATCGTCATGAAATGTTATATCTAATCTACAAAAATCTATTTCTAAAAGATCCATCATTCGAATAAGATTTTTATAATTATTGTTTTTGATTAAGTTATTACATTCTTTTTTGTCTATCATGTTGATATAATTATAATTTCCTTTTGTAAATATATCATTAGATTTAATATGCCATCCAAACAATAATTCTTTTTTAAAATAAAAAATTCCATATATTTCATTTCCGGAAGGAATATAAACTCTATTTATTAAAAATTTATCTTTATTAATATCGGAATTATCATAATTATAATATTGATTTTTATAATTTTTAAAAAATGGATTATCTGATATTTTATATCCTTCCATGTCGCCATGAACAAATGGTTGTATAAAAAATTTTTTTGTATTTTCTATATCTTTTAAATATACCACAATCTTGTTTTCAAAACATTTTTCATAATAATAAGATATAACATGTTTATTTGTAGATAAGATTTTTCCATTTATTGTAAACATTGGATTTATATATCTTATTATATTAATTATAGGGCCAGAGAAAAATGGTGTCGTATGAACCCAAAATATATCATTGGTTACAATATCTTGTATTTTAAAGTTATTTATATGAACTTTGTTTATATTAAATTCTGAAAAATTTTCAAACATTTTAAATACAAACCAATTTTTTGCATGTTTTTTTTCATCATATATATAACATAAATTTTTCATAATTTTATAAATTTATTATCATTATATTTTTTCATATTTACAATATTGGAAATTCCCTTAATATAATTATATATATATTTACTCTTTGTTGTGTCTAATAATTTACGATTAATTGCAGTATTTCCTGTATTTATTTCTATTGCTATAAATCTATTATTTTTTTTCATAAAATCAATTGAAAATTCTCCAATATTATATTTTTTAAATAACTCTATTCCTAAATTTGTAGATTTTTTTTTAATAATTTTTGTAAATTCAAAATATTTTTTGTTACATTTTGTAATATCAAATTTTCCATGTAATATATTTGGAGTTTCAATATAATACTCGTATATAATTGTATCATATAGAACATGAATTTTATATGTATTAAAATCTTCTTCAAGTATTTCACAATATATATCCCCATGTGTATAATTAAGATATGGGTTAGTTGTTTTTTTATTTATTATATATATTTCTTTTGCCCTATAAGAAATACTTTTTTTTAATAAAATTACATTATCTTCTATGTCATATGGATTAATACTCCATTTAACTACATCAAAATTATTTTCTTCTAATATTTTTAAACTTTTATCTCTATTAAAATGCACTCCTCCTATAGAAATTATTGCTTGACAATTATTTATCCTATTATCATGAGAGATTACAACATCATTCTTATTAATTTCATTTATATTTATTTTATTAGTTATAGTTAGATCTATATTGTATTTTTTAGCTTCTATTTTAAAATCATCCCAAAGGTCAATAAGATAACTATCGTCATATTGAATAAATACTTTTTTGTTCATATTTAAATATCACCAAAAGATTTTTTAATTTTATCATCATTTAATTTATATAAACTATAAATTATAAAGTTTTTGTATCTATGACCAATAAAATGTTTTTCATAATAAATATTAAAATTATATTTTTTTTGATAATTATTTTTTTTAATAAAAGTTTTTATTTCATCGATATAATCATTATTATCTATGTAAATATTAAATGTTTCTAAATCTTCTTGCTGTATTATCTGTAACCATTTATGTTTATGTATTATGTCTTTTAATTTACAAATTCTACCAGTAAAATCTATTAATTTTTTTTGATAATTATATAATCCAGTAATCATACATGGTTGGAAATTAAATTTTCTATAATAGCTTCCACATTCACATAAATGAAATTCATTTTCTAGAGGGTAAATATTATCTGGATTTCCATCTTCTTCATTCCACCAAGTATTATAAAAATTAAATAGATCTATTATTTTTTTATCTTCAGTACAATAAAATAAATTTTCCATCCAATGCATATTTCCATATGGACAAGTATAAAAAGCAGTTCCTTCTTTCCAACTTCTCATTTGATTAACATATGGTATACCTAATTCTTTCAATATACTAAAATCAAAATATTTATTATCTGTTTCTGTTGTAGATATTACAGACGCCGTTTTTTTAATTAAATCTATAAAATTATCATATCTTAAAAGTTCATGTAATGTCATAGGAGTACATATATAACAAACATTATTTAAATAATAAAAATTTTTTAAATTATTATGTGTATTAATATAAAAAACTTTTCCCTCGGCTTGTATTTCTTTATCATTAATATATGAATTGATATTATATATTCTTAAATATAACTTGTTTTGTACATTATAAAATCTATGAATATAATTCCATATCAAATCACATATAATCCTAAAATTTGGACCCCATTTGTATTTAGAAAGAAGATATTTTGTTGAACCATTAGATTTTAATTCATGTACTGTATGATTATTATTTTTAAATGAATTATTGTATATATAATATAAATTTTTATTAATTTCATTTAAATATATAGAATTATTTATTAATATTGATAGTAGTTTATAATTCGCAGTTAGTAGATAAGATTTATATAATTTATAATATTTATTTAAATCCATAATATATATATTATAATATATATTGTTTTATAGTTTTAAAAAATTATATTTTTATAAATTTAATATATTATAATTATTAAAGATTTATTATATTGATTTAACTAATATGACATTATCTGATGAAAAGATATACAAGTGTTTTTTAAAAATAGAAAACTAAAATTATTTAATTGTGATTTATTTTGGTATAATTTTGATAAGGTTTATAAAAACAGTTGCTGTAAAATATCAAGGTGTTATATTTTAGATTATAATCTATATAATGAAATATAAAAGATAAATTATTAAAATATAATTTAAGATTAGAAATTAAACATGTTGATAAAACAATGATTCCAAATAAATCTATAAAAAAATTTATAAAAATTTTTTAATTTAATATATATTATTATTATGTCGAATAAAACATATTTATTATTAAATAATAAGTTAATGGAATCATTTTTGATTAATTGTGGTTTATTAGATATTAGAAATGATAAAAATGATTCGTATGATATATTATTTTGTGATAGTTTAGAATTATATAATAACAATAAAATTAATGCAAATAAAAAAGTGTATTTAGCTTGTTGGTTATTAGAATCATTAGATGATATTTCTAATTATAATGATTTTCAATATTATATTGGTTTTGGACAAGATTTTTATGATAAATTAAAAGAAAATACTGGTTTTGAATGCAGCAGAGTATTAGATGGATTTATATTTGATAATAATATAAATATAAATAAAGGACAAGTATTGATATTATCTAGTAATATTGAATATAATATATTTAAGGATTATATAATATTTTTATTTTTATCTTATTTATATATTAGTCAAAAATTTTTTAATAAAAATTATAATATTTATACAAATATTAAAATTAATAAAGATATTGATAATAATGTGGTTGCCAGATCGTTTCGTAAAGAATACGAATCTTTGTATGATAAAATAAAAATAATACAAGACTCTTCTATTAATGAATTTATATTAAGTTCTGAAATTATTTATTCATTAGATATTAATAATTATATTAATATAATACCTATAATTAGAGAAAAAACCATTATATGTTGGCATAAAGTGTCTTATATATTAAATAATTTCAATATTAATCCTCTTAATACAAAAAATGATTTGATAGAAATATTTAAAGCTGGATATATTACATTATACGAAAAAGCTTCTCTTGTATATAATTTAAGTTTAATGAATTATTATTATAATAAAAGTATATATTTTACGCCATTTTCATATTCGAAAAACGGTCTAGATGAAAATTTATTAAGTTTTCTTAAAAACAATAATATTTCTAAAAGTTTTAATAATTCTTTGTGCAATGATTTTAAAAATGTAATTTATAATATTAAATATAGATAAGGAAAGAAAAATTATGAAAACAAATCAATCATTAGAAACATTAAAGTTTTGTAAAGATATTTTGCATTATAAAGGTAAAGGTTATAATATAAAAGAAATTAGATCTATAAATATGGAAAAATTATCCAAATATCCTCCGCCGGAGCCTCCTCCGGCGGAATGGACCCCTCCGGGCGTTACATGTCTAGATTGTCCATTAATTTATGGAATAAAAAATAATCAAAAAATATATTTAGGAGAAATATTAAGAAATTATAATTGTATTGAAAAAAGTGAATTCCAGTCTTTATATATTAATGATGTATATGATAATATTATAGTGTCTGAAGAAAAACAAGAAGTTTCATATATAAATATTATTTATATGGATTATATAGATAATAATGGAAATTTATATAGAGAATTTCCATTAAATAATACAAATTTTACATTATATAATGATAATTATTATGAACTCAAAAATGGAGAAAGTATTAATTTATATTTTAATATTCCAAATAATAAAATTGTTAAATCTATATTAATGATGAGAGGATATTACATAATAAATGAAAAAATTATTGAATAATTTTATATATTGTAAGGGAAATTATTTAATAAACTCATTAACTAGAAAAAAAATTTTAATATCTTCAAAAACATCATTATATAAAAAAAATTTTTTTTTAAAAGGTCAAGAAAGGGAATGTATAGAAAACGTCTTATTCAAAACTCCAACAATAATACATTTAATTATTATTCCTACTTGGAAATGTGGTTTATCTTGTAATTTTTGTTATGTTAAAAACAACATATTATCTGTTAATGAAAAAGAACTATGTAAAATTAATTCTAAAAATATAACAAAATTTTTATATAATTATTTAATAGAAAATCCTTTAATTAAAAATATTTATATTACTTTTTTAGGAGGAGAAGCGTTATTAAAACCAAAAGTTTGTTTAAATATATTAAAAGATATAGATAATTTTTGTAAAAATAGAAAAATAAAGTTAATATCTAGTATATCTACAAGTTTATATGTTAATTTGAATCAAGATATAATAAATTTAATAAAAATGTTAAATCATATTGCTGTTAGTATAGATGGGAATCAAAAAACACATGATTTATATAGAATACCTACTATTAATTTTGGAAAATCTCCATTTCAAGTAACCATAAAAAATTTACAACAAATAATTAAATTTGGGTATAATAAGAATAAAATTAGTATTCGGGGCTGTCTTGATTCTACAGATATTAAAAATAAGTCTGTAGTATCAGATTATTATTTTATTTTAAACCATGTTTTAAAAATTCCTTTTAAAAATATAAGTTTAGGAATTAAATTTCCATATTTATTACCATTAAATAATAAAGAAAAACAATATTATAATAAAAATATATTGAAAAATTATTATAGAACAAATCCTTGTTGTTCTTACAGATATAATAAAAGTTTTATTATTAATCCTAACGGAGATATATATACGAATTATTATGATATTGTTGAAAATTCAAAAATTGGAAACATCAAATCTAATATAAAAGAAATATTATATAATTATAAGCAATATATTATAAAAAATATGCCAATATTACAAGATAATAAATGTATAAAATGTAAATATTTAGCAATTTGTTGGGGTGGATGTTCTAGAGAAAATATTATACATAAAAATGAACCATCTAAATATTGTGATAAAAATGTTAAACGTAAACAAATGAAAAAATATATTGAAAGTTTATAAATTTTATTTTTTTTAATATTATTCTTTATCATTCTTTATATTTTAATTTTATATAACAAATTTTTGTTCATTTATTTATATAATTTATATTAAATAAATTATTTTATATTTATAATTTTAATTTTATATGATTATTAATATAATAATGTATTGTAAATAAAATAAATGTAAAATTCAATAGAAATATAATGTTAGTATTAATAGACATACTAAGTTAACAGAATATAATAAAAACGATTGTGTTTATTGTATTTCAAAAAATTTAATAATTCTTTAATAATTAAAATTGTATATAATATGTAATGTTTATATTGTATATAAAATAGTTCAAATAAATTTAGATTATTATATATAGATTTTAAAAAATTATTAATAAAATTGAAATATTATATATATGATAATATATAATATAATAATTATGGAAAACTTATTATATTGTTCTGCTGGATATAACAGGATTATAGTTTCATCTGATGGAAAGATATATAGATGTTTTTCAAGAATGAAAAACAATATATCAGATATTTATAATTATGATTTTAATAAAGATTGGGAAATAAAAAAATGTGATCAGCTTGGATGTATACAGTGTGATAAAAATTTTACTATTAGAGACTCAGATATTAATAAAGTAAGAGAAAAAGTTAATTATGTAAATTGGCAGTTAACTATTACTGATTATTGTAAAAATTTTTGTCCATATTGTTTTCATTCTGATAATACTGTAAAATATAATTTTCCAATACATAGAGTAAATATTATTGATTTTATTGATTTTATAAACAATATTAATTCTAAAATAAGATCTTATTTTTTTTTAGTTGGAGGAGAACCATTATATAGGGAAGATATATATCAATTAAATCAATTAAATAAAGATATACATATATTTACTTCTTTAATTTGTGATTATAATAATTTAGATAAATTTTTATTTGAATTAAAAAATTTTAATCATAAAGTATATTTTATTGTTACAATACATTATTATTCAAAATTATTTAATTGGGATTTGTTTTGGTATAATTTTGATAAAGTTTATAAAAATAATTGTTGTAAAATATCAAGGTGTTCTATTTTAGATTATAATCTAAATAATGATATTATAAAAAATATAAAAGATAAATTATTAAAATATGGGTTGACATTAGAAATTAAGTTTGTTGATAAAACAATGATTCCAGATAGATCTATAAAAAAAAAATTTAAATTATTATAAAAATTTATATATATTATTATTATGGAAAATAAAACATATTTATTATTGAATAATAAGTTAATGGAATCATTTTTGATTAATTGTGGTTTATTAGATATTAGAAATGATAGTAATGATTCATATGATGTATTATTTTGTGATAGTTTAGAATTATATAATAACAATAAAATTAATGCAAATAAAAAAGTGTATTTAGCTTGTTGGTTATTAGAATCATTAGATGATATTTCTAATTATAAAGATTTTCAATATTATATCGGTTTTGGGAAAGATTTTTATGATAAATTACAAAAAAATACTGGTTTTGAATGTAGTAAAATATTAGATGGATTTATAGATAATAGAATTAATAAAGAAGAAAGATATTATTCTGATATTTTTATAATAGGGAATATTAATAACGAAATTAATTCAATTTTAATAATGCAATTTATAGAATATATATCTTTATTATTTAAATTTAATAAAATTAAAGATTCAATTAATATTAAAAGCAATTTAATGAAATTAGAAACAAGTAAAATAAATCTATTTGCAAAACCTGATATTGATATATATAATTCTATAAATTTTTTAAATATAGATTTTTGTTATTCCTATGAATATTTAAAAAATACAAGTTTAATATTTTGTATTGATAATAATATATCACTACTTTATTGTAATAAAAACATATTAAATAAATGTATTTTTAGTTCTACTAGTAGAAATTTTTTTATTAGTAGAAATGAAGAAAAAATAATAGAAAGTGATTATTTAATTAATTCTTATAGAGATAAATATATGGAACATATTTCGTATTATAAACATATATGCTTTTATATTATAGATAATATTATAAATTTATTAAATAATAACAAAAATGAATTTAAAAATGAAGATATTAATGTTTCTTTTATAGATTCTATAAAAAAAGTAATCTCATAATATATTTATTGTTTATAATATAATTAAAAGCATGCTGGTTGTTGAGCAAGAGCCAAACAATATGGAAAACAACTACATGATGTGCTAATTGCCGGTGATGTTTGTGGATAATCTCCTTTTGCTCCTTTAATTTGTTTATTTATTTTTTTTGATATTATTTTGATGTTTTTGTTTGATATATTTTTTTTATCTGTAATAGATTCCATAAAATTTATAGTATTTTTAGATACTGGCATAATAATTAATTCTCCTTTATTTTATTTTTAATTGTATATATTTATTTTTTATGCTTTTTTTTAATAAATTGATTATTTTTTTTCTATCACAATATTTAGATGGATTGTTTTTATATAGATATTTGCTATATATAAAACATTTTCCCCAACAATAATTAAGAGCTGGGCAATTCATACAACTTTCGTCTTTTAAAACTGGCATATTATTTAGTATATATTTTTTATAATTAATTTCTAATTCATTTATTGTAGAATTTAAGTTTCCTATAATAGAATTATTTATATCATGATAATTTGTAGATATATTTCCGTTTGGAGAAATAATAAAATTTGACATATACCTAAAACCGCAACATCTATTAAAATATGAATATGGGCCGATTTTTAATTTAAAAAAATGATTTTTAAAATATTCTAAATCTATTTCATAATTATCATCATTTATATTTGTTGGACACCTGTGTCCTATAGAAAAATTGTTTTCATTTATATTTAATTTTTTCATTATATAAACAAAATCATAAATTACATTTTTATTAAAAAGATCGTTTTTAGTAATAGCTCCTTGAACATATATTTTATTTATATTGATGTGTTTTTGTAATATAATTATATTTTGTATTGTTTTTCTAAAAGAGTTTTCATTATTAAAATATGATTTTTTTTGATTATTATGTATATATTCTGGTCCATCTACACTTATCATTATCTTATCTAGTTGTTTTAAAAAATTAATAATATAATTATCTAAATCTATATATAAATTTGTTGCTATTGCCGAAGAATATTTTATTTTATTACTTTTAAGAAACTTTTTTAATTTAATTAATATATTATTACACAAATCATAATTTAATAAACACTCGCCGCCAGTAAATGATAAATCTATATTATTAATATTATATTTATTTAATATTTTTTTTACAAATAATTTTATATTATTTGAATTAATTTTTATATTTTCATTGATATTTATATCAATTATATTATTTTTAACATAACAGTGATCACATGATAAATTACATTTAAATGTTGGTATTATACTAATTTTTATTTTACTGATAGGTTTAAATAAATGTTTATAAACAAGATTTATAGATTGGTTTTTTAAAAAATAAAATTTATTAAAATTTTCAATTTTATCGTTTATGTTTAAAATTTTTTTCGTAAAAGTATTAAAATAATTATAATTATCTATTTTAATAATAAAATTATTTAAATTAATTTTATTCATATGTTATATAATAGTATTTAATGTATTTTTTTTATTTATTTAAAATAATATTTTAAAATAATAATGTTTATGAAAAATATTGTTATAGTAGGAAATGGAAATATAAAGAATAATTATGGGATCATAATAGATAAATTCAACTGTATTTGTAGAATAAATAATTTTGTATTAGATGGTTATTATAATAAAGTTGGACATAAAACAAACATAATAAGTATTAGATACGATCATATTTTTAAAAATTTTAATATATTTAAATTCTTTGATATTGTAGATAAAATTATTATTTTTATAGTTAATGAAACTAAAATTAATAATGATATCAGTTTTAATAAAATTAAAGAAAAATATTATTATAAATTGTTTTTAATACATGAAAATAAAATAAATAATTTAATCAAAGAATTAAATCCAAATATTAATTTTAATATAAATGGAAAAGTATATTCTTTAAGTACTGGTATTATGACAATTTTATATTTTATGTTTTTAAATAATGAATTTGATAATATATATATTTGTGGATTTGATTTTGGTAAAAGTGGTCATTATTATAATGAACAACATAATCATTCTAAAATACATCTTTGGGATATTGAAAGAAATATTATTAATAAATTTATTAATAATAAAAAATTGTTTTTATTAAATAATTTTATAAATTTATAATG
>Ga0116174_10001682_pt1 | contig 19797 bp, 16 predicted proteins | sample AD_UKC087_MetaG_FD_89801 | JGI IMG/M metagenome (GOLD analysis project Ga0116174, IMG submission 89801) | Active sludge microbial communities of municipal wastewater-treating anaerobic digesters from USA - AD_UKC087_MetaG | ecosystem: Engineered > Bioreactor > Anaerobic > Digestate | place: USA...
CCGAGATCGTTTCGGGACCGAGCGCGATCGCCCAGCGCAGGAAGAGCGGAAGCTCGTGGAGGTTGAGGGGGGTAACGAGGTACTTCAGGTGCACCGTGGTCTTGCTTCGTGTGACGAGGAGTTCCGCGAAGCGGCGGGTTTTTTCAAGCTCCATGCGGGTGATGCTCCGGTAGGTCTCGTCCTGGAAGCCGTACACCGACACCAGCACGTTGAAAAAAAGCGACTCGACGAACGGCACCGTATCCGCTTCCACGTTCCCGTTCGTGATGAGTGCCAGGGGGATTTCCGGCCGCCTCAGTGAAAGCGCGCGAAGCCAGTCCATGGTCTTCTTCTGGATGAGCACCTCGCCGCCCTGGACCACCATGTGATTTATGGCGGGCAGGGTTTCGATGAGCCGGTCGAGTTCTCCGTAGTACAGGTACGGGCTGTGCGAAGAAGGGGCGTCGACGCAGCACATGGCGCAGCGCCCGTTGCAGGCGAGGCCCGTTTCGACATTCAGCTTGTACTCGCGTTCGTCCGACGGCGCCCCCTTCCTCAGCGTAAAGCTGGAGCACCTGCACGAGCCGTCGAAAGCGAGAAGGCGCGTTTCAAGATCGGTGTCGGTGATGTGGCCTATGCGCAGGGCGGGCTTGTTCCAGGTGAGACAGCAGGGATAAACGTCCCCGCTGGAGGCGACGAAAAGCTCCCGGTAGTGGCACGGGCGTTCCGTGCCGGGAGTGAAAGGCGAGCGCATGGGATCAGCGCCGCAGGAATCCCATGTCGTCGAGGGCGTTCACCAGGCGCTCGCTCACGCGGTCGAGAAGCTGCTGGCGGACCCGCGCGGCGCTGATCTCGTCGACATTGTACGAATCGAACTGGCGGTCCAGATAGACCGGTTTCAGCTCGCGGTCGAGCACGCATACAACCGAATCGAAATCGAAAAACTGCATCTCGAGCGCGATGACCCCGTAGACCTCGTAGATGATGATTCCGTCGCAGCCGTTATCGGCGAGTATCTTTCTCAGGCCGGCCTCGTTCGCGCGGACGTACTCGTTCACCACACCGGCGGCCTTGTATTTCAAAAAGCGGCCGTCGCCGTCCACCTGGTAGAAGCGGTCGTCCTGTCCCGTGTAGGAGCACACGCCATCGTCGCAGGAGGAGAGTACCGCGAGCTTTTTCGTCTGTTTCGCCGCGGAGAGCCAGCTGGCGAGGTTCCTGGTCTGCTCCTCCCGCTCTATCCGGCTGTTCCGCGAAAGCCGGAGCACCACGCACGTGCTTTTCATTTTTCCAAGCGCGCTCCCGCTCGACATCTCCTTCGAGACCGAATACGTCGAGCATGATGTGAATGCCGCCGCGGCCGCTATCGCGACGACGCCTGCGAAATATCCGAGTGCTCCGTAACTCTTCATGCGCTTCCCCTTCATCCTCCGCCGCGAGCGGCCGTTATCGGGCGACCAGGCCCTTTCCCAGGGCGAACGCCTTGAGGTTCATTTCGACAAACTTCTCCTTTACGAGCGAGCGGATCGCGCTCGCCCACTGTTCGTCCGTAAACTCCAGGTAATTGGAGAGCGCGCCGAGCATCACGATGTTGAGCGCCTTGGCGCTTCCCGCCTCCTTCAGCGCCTCCTTCGTGTCGAGCATCAGATGCTTCTTTACGTTCGCCTTCAGCCAGTCCTCTATGTCGGGGGGGTATTTCTCCAGCCCCGCGGCAACCGGCGCCGGGTCGATCTTCTCCCGGTTGACGATGATCATGCCGCCGCTTTTCAGGTATTCCAGCTTGCGCATGGTCTCCAGGAGCTCCAGGCACACGACGAAGTCGGCCGTTCCCTTCTCGATGAGGGGCGAGTAGACCTTCTCGCCGTAGCGCACGTGGCAGTCGACGCTTCCGCCGCGCTGGGCCATGCCGTGCACCTCGGACTCCTTCACGTCGTATCCGGCGGCCATGGCCGCCTCCATCAGAATCTTGCTCGCGAGGATGACCCCCTGACCGCCGACTCCGGCGAAAATCACGTTTTTCATAGCGGCCTCACTTCGTCAGTATGCATTTTCTGGATGAGATGATCACCGAGGGCTCGCGCGCCTCGAGCTCCTCGCGGACGGTCTTCTCGAACTCGTCCATGTTCTTCGGATCGACCTTCCGCACGCGCTTCACGCCGACCGCCCTGCACAGAAGCTCGAGATCGAGCTCGTGCGTCTCCTCGCCCATCAGCGTGACGCCGGTGGCGGGATTTTCCTGGTGGCCCGTCATGGCGGTCACACGGTTGTCGAGGATGAGCACCGTGCCGGTCCCCTTGTTGTAGACCAGGTCGATGAGCGGGGTTATGCCCGAATGGATGAAGGTGGAGTCGCCGATCACCGCGACCGATTTTCCGGCCATCTCGGGCCTGGCCTTCTCGAAGCCCGTGTGCATGCCGATACTCGCCCCCATGCATCCCTGGCTGTGCATGGCCGAGTAGGGAGGGAGCACCGCGAGCGTGTAACAGCCGATGTCGCCGTTGACGACCACATCGAGCTTCTTGAGCACCTCGAACACGAAACCGTGCGGACAGCCCTTGCAGAGCGCCGGCGGCCTTCCGGGAATCTTCGACGTGTATGCCGGTATGTCGCTTGCCGGGCGCTTTTTATTGAGCGCCATGTCCACTATTTCGGGAGTGAGCTCTCCCAGTATCGGGACGAGCTCTTTGCCGGTCACTTTATACCCCATAGCGCGGACGTAGTCTTCTATGAACGGATCGAGCTCCTCTACCACGTAAAGCTCCTCCACGCCTTCGGCGAATTCGCGTATGACCCTGTCCGGGAGCGGCCAGATAAACCCGATCTTCAGAACCGAATCGTCCGGGCAGACCTCTTTAACGTACTGGTAGGCCACCCCGTCGGCGATGATGCCGCGTTTTTTATTTTTCCATTCTATTGTGTTCAGCGGGGAGTTTTCGGAAAACTCCTTCAGCTTCGGCATCTGCTCCTCGATGAAGCGATGGCGCGGGCGCGCGTGCGCCGGGATCATAACGTACTTCTGGGGGTTCCGCTCGAACGGCCGAAGCTCCGATTCCCTGCGCTCGCCGAGTTCCACCACTCCCTGCGAATGGGCGATGCGCGTGGTGATGCGCACGATAACCGGCCGGTCGAACTGTTCCGATATGTCGAAGGCCATCCGCGTATATTCCTTGGCCTCGGCCGGGCTGGTCGGCTCGATCATGGGCACCTTGGCCGCGCGCGCGTAATGCCGGTTGTCCTGCTCGTTCTGCGAACTCCATGCGCCGGGGTCGTCGGCGTTGATGATGACGAAACCGCCGTTGGCCCCCGTGTACGAGAAGGTGAAAAGCGGATCGGCCGCCACGTTGAGCCCGACGTGCTTCATCGCCGCCATGGAGCGCGCTCCGGCGACCGACGCACCGGCAACCACCTCGAGGGCCACCTTCTCGTTGGGCGACCACTGGGCGTAAATCTCGCGATAGTCCGCGGCGATCGCCTCGAGGATCTCGGTGCTCGGCGTTCCGGGATACGCGGCCGCCACCCGGCAGCCGGCCTCCCAGGCGCCGCGCGCGATGGCCTCGTTCCCCAGCATTACCTTTTTAGGCATTGGTCATTCTCCGATAATGTCGATTTTCTTTACGATCTGGTACCCCTCGCCGGCCAGCGCCTTTTTGGCCGCTTCGATATCATCAAATCTAAAAATCATGACGGCCCTGTCATTCCTTTTTTCGGTGAACGCGTACATGTATTCGATGTTCAGGCTGTGCCGCGAAAACGCCTCCAGGGCCTTTTCGAGCGCGCCGGGCTCGTCGGGAATCTCGATGGCCAGCACCTCCGTCGTGGAGCAGGTGAAATGGTTTTCGCGCAGGGCCCGGGCCGCGCCGTCCGGATTGTTCACGATCATCCGGACGATACCGAAATCCGTCACCTCGGCGATGGTGAGCGTGCGTATGTTGATGTTTTTTCCGGCAAGCACTTTAAGCGCGCTCTGAAGCCTGCCCGGCTTGTTCTCGAGGAAAAGTGAAAGCTGCGTGATATTCATGACCGCCTCCTGTATGTGGGATCGTCCCCGGTAAGTTCACCCGGGGCCTATTTCAGTTTCCGTCTGTCCACCACCCGTACCGCCTTGCCTTCGCTTCTGGCCAGAGTTTTCGGCTCCACCAGCGTCACCTTGGCCGAAATACCGAGCACGCTCTGCATTCTCTGCCTGATGCGCGCGGCAAGCTGGTTCATCACCTTCAGCTCGTCGGAGAATAGTCTTTCGTTCACCTCGACCATCACCTCGATGTCGTCCAGCGCCTCCTTGCGATCCACGATGATCTGGTAATGCGGCTCGGTCCCCTCGACCTCCATGAGCACGGCCTCTATCTGGGTCGGGAAGACGTTCACGCCGCGGATGATGAGCATGTCGTCCGAGCGGCCGGTGACCTTTTCCATCTTGACCAGCGTCCGCCCGCAGGAGCACGGCGTGCGGTACAGGCGGGTGATGTCGCGCGAGCGGTAGCGGATGACAGGGCATGCCTCCTTGGTGAGCGAGGTGTAGACGATCTCGCCCTTCTCTCCCTCGGGGAGCGCCTCGCCGCTTTCGGGATCGATGACCTCGACATAGAAGTGGTCCTCGAACACGTGCAGGCCCGACTTGGCGCTGCACTCGCAGGAAACGCCGGGGCCTATCACCTCGGAAAGGCCGTAGATGTCGAAGGCGTCGATTCCCATGCGGCTCTCGATCTCGGTGCGCATCTGCTCGGTCCACGGCTCCGCACCGAAGATTCCCGCCCTCAGTTTGGTTTTCCGGAAATCGTAATCGGGCCGGTTCTTTTCGACGTGGTCGGCCATGTTGATCGCGTAGCTCGGCGTACAGGCGAGCATGGTTGTTCCGAAGTCCTTAATCAGCATGAGCTGGCGCTCCGTGTTCCCGCCGGAGATGGGGACAACGGTGGCCCCGATCTTTTCCGCGCCGTAATGCGCCCCGAGGCCTCCGGTAAAGAGCCCGTAGCCGTACGCCACCTGCACCACGTCCTTCGACGATCCTCCGGCGCAGGCGATGGTTCGAGCCATCACCTCGGCCCATATCTCTATGTCGTTTCTGGTGTACCCTACCACGGTCGCGTTTCCCGTGGTCCCGGACGAGGAGTGTATGCGAACGACCTTTTCCATCGGCACGGCGAAGAGCCCGAACGGGTACGCGTCGCGCATGTTCTGTTTCATGAGAAAGGGCACCCTGCGCAGGTCGTCGAGCGTTTTGAGCTGCTCGGGCTTGAATCCCGCCGCGTCGAACGACTGCCGGTAAAAGGGAACGTTGTCGTAGGCGTGCTTTACCGACCATCGCAGCCGCTCGAGCTGGAGCTCCCTCAATCTGGATAATTGCATCGCTTCGAATTCCTTGTTGAACATGGCCTGACCTCGTACCGCTGGTAGTTATTCCACTTTCTTCGCGCGTCCCCGCGCGGACGTGCCGGGACGTATTTCTATCGAGAAAGGAGGGAGAGTACCCTAGAGATTATTTTCATATTTGTCAATCGAAAGTGCCCATTAATTTAAAAATATTCAATGACAACGCAAACGGCGGACACGCTGAAGCACTGCCCGGAACAGTCCCGCCAGTAAACCGGCGGAGCCGGCGGGAAAATCCCCGTCGCGCAAATGGCGCCACACGGGCAGCAAATATTCAAAAAAAACTATATGTAATCAATCATTATTACAAATGATTTTATTTTTTCATTGAAATAAAAAACAGGTGCTTTAAATTTTGTATAACCAGCCGGCCTATCACCGATCAGGGAGCGCTCCATGGACACGTTCTTCAACCCATCATCAGTCGTTGTAATAGGCTCTTCCAACTCCCCCTTCAATCTCGGCGCAACGATTTCGAACATCCTTGGCTACCTCGGCTTCCGGGGCGATCTCTACGTGGTCAACTCGAAGGGCGAGGACGTGCACGGCTCCCGCGGTTTCAGATCGGTACTCGATATCCCCGGCAAGGTGGACCTGGCGGTCATTCTGGCGCCGGCACGGGTGGCCCCGGCGGTGGTGCGGGAATGCGGCGAGAAAGGGATCCGACATCTGGTCATCGAAACCGCGGAGTTCTCCGAGGCCGGCGAGGAGGGGAAACGCCTTCAGGCCGAAATCAGCGAATACGCGCGAGAGTACGGCATGCGCTTTCTCGGCCCAAACTGCCTGGGCACCCTCAACGCGCACAACAAGTTCTGTTGTTTCTTCGGCATCATCCCCGGCATGTACGACGAGGTCTTCGACCGGCCCGGCTCCATCTCCTACGTCATCCAGAGCGGCGGGGTCGGGGCGCTGGTCATCGACTCCTTCCGCAAGGACATCACCAACGTGAACAAGATGGTATCCATAGGCAACAAGGAGGACGTCGACGAGGCGGACCTCATCGAATATTTCGACGGCGACAACACCGAAGTGATCTGCCTTTATCTGGAAAACGTTAAAAACGGAAGGAAGCTCCTGGAAACCGCGCGGCGCGTCAAAAAGCCGATCCTTGTCTACAAGGTCGGCCGCACCGGAGAGGGCGCGAAGGCCGCCATGTCGCACACCGCGGGCATGGCCAACAACGACGTCATCTTCGAGAGCGCCTGCCGCCAGTCGGGGATCGTACGCCTGAAGTCCATATCGGAGCTGTACACCCTTCCAAAAATCTTCACCGAGATGCCGCTCATGAAAGGAAAGCGCGTGGCGGTCTTCACCAACTCCGGCGCCTTCGGCGGCATCACCGCCGACCTCATCGTGGAGAGCGGCCTCGAGATGGCGGTTTTCCCCGAGGAGACCAAGGAGCGGCTTCGTTCCACGGCGAAGCTTTTCAACGTGTCCAATCCGGTCGACCTGGGTCCGACGCTCGGCAAGCAGACCTTTATCGACATCTGGGACGCGATACTTTCATCCGACACGGTCGATGGGCTCCTCGCGGTGCCGAACGTGTGGATGAAGGTGGTGGTGGAGGCGATATGCGAGCTCGGCGAGATATGTAAAAAATACGACAAGCCGGCCGCCATCTACATCCCCAACGCCATCGAGCGCATCCTGGCCATACGGACCGAGTTCAACCTGCCCGTGTTCGAGTCCCCCGAGGAGGCCACCAGGGCGCTGACGGTCTCCTACGAGCACTACCGGGCGCTCGGCAAAAAGGCGGGAGAGCCGCTGCCGGTCTAAGGCGCCGCGGGCGGCGCCTCGACGGCGGTTTTTCGCAGCACGTCCGGGCGGTTCGAGAAGATTCCCCCGACCCCCATCGCGATGAGGCGGCGCATGGTCTTTTCGTCATCGACGGTGTAGATGTTGACGGGCACGCCGTGCGCGCCACAGTCGGCCATCCACCTCGCGTTTATCTCGTCCTTCGAGCAGTTGAACGCGTCCGCGCGCAGGTGCTCGACAATCGCCGAGGGCGTCTGTGCGCGCAGGTAGTAACGCTCGTCGTAGAGGACCGCCGTCGCCGCGGACGGGTCGATGATTTTACAGTGCAGAAGCGCCCGCGGGTCGAAGCTGGAATACACTACATGGGCCTCCATGCCGTGCCGGTACACAAGATCGATGCAGAGCTCCTCGATCCCGCCCAGCACCAGATCCTGCACCGCCCCCGACTTTATCTCGATGTTGAGCGCGATCCTCCCTGAACAGAGCTCCAGCACCTCCTCCAGCGTCGGAATGCGCTCTCCGCGCGCCAGCTTGAACTTGTACCCGAAGTCGAAGCGCTTGAGCTCGGCGAGCGTGTAGTGCGCGACGCGGCCCCGGCCTCCCGTGGCGCGGTGGATGCGTTCGTTGTGCACGACCACCGGCACGCCGTCGCGCGAGAGAAGCACATCGATCTCGGCCATGTCGGCCTCCATGTCGATGGCGCCCTCGAGCGCGATGAGGGTGTTTTCCGGGAAATAGGCCGAAGCGCCGCGGTGGGCTATTACGGCGAAGCACTCGCGCGCCGGAGGGCGGTAGAGCAGCGTATGGCAGGGGCGTCCCATTGTCGGCCTCCTTGGCACGGGGAGTTATGTGCGTACTATCGGCTCGCCGAAAAGACTTGCAATCAGAAAATTACGGATGCTAGGCTTTAGCCGATCCTAAGCGCGCGCCGCTCGCCCGCATCGCCCGGAGGAAGAGCACGATGACCGCGAACGACATCATACGCCTTCTCTGCCTGAAGCCACACCCCGAAGGGGCCACTACGCGGAGACTTACCGGTCGCCCGAGTCCATCGCGGCGAGGCACCTTCCGCCGCGCTACGGGGCCGACCGCCCCTTCGGCACGGCCATCTACTACCTGCTCACCCCCGGCACCTTTTCCGCCGTGCACCGCCTGGCGAGCGACGAGATCTTCCACTTCTATCTGGGCGATCCCGTCGAGATGCTGAACCTGCATCCGGACGGCACATCGAGGCTCCTTATACTGGGGAAAAACCTGTCGGAGGGGATGATTCCGCAGGCGGTCGTTCAGTCGGGGGTGTGGCAGGGGGCGCGTCTCGTTCCGGGCGGCGCGTACGCGCTGCTCGGAACGACCGTGGCGCCGGGGTTCGATTTTGCCGATTTCGAGCTCGGCGAGCGCGCATCGCTCGCCGGTCTCTATCCAGCGCACGCACCGCTCATCACGGCGCTCACGCGCTGAGGCGCCTCACCCCTCCGATTCCAGCACCTGCTTGTTGAGCATATCGGCGACGAGCTCCACGTTCTTCGCGCTCTTCGCGAGGCGCTCGGCGCCCGAGGCGTAGGACTGCGTGAGCTCGTTCACGCTCGCCACCGAGCGCACGATCTCGGTGACGGCGGTCTTCTGCTCCTCGGTGCTGTTCTTTATCTCGTCCGAGCGCTGTTTTACCTTTGTCGCCTCGACGTTGACGTCGCGGTTTATATTCTGCTGCTCCTTCATCTGGGCAGTCAGCGACTCCATCATGGAGCTTATGGTGTTCACGCCGTCTATGATGCTCCGTATCACGCCGACCGTCTGGTCGACGTTGCGCATCCCGCTTCCGATCTCGCTGTTGTTCCCTTTTATAAGCCTGTCGATCTCCTTGAGGCTATCGGCGGTTCTGTCCGCGAGCTTGGATATCTCGTCGGCCACAACGGCGAAGCCCCTGCCCGCCTCGCCCGCGCGCGCGGCCTCGATGGTCGCGTTGAGAGAGAGCAGGTTGATCTGGTCGGATATCCCGTTTATGATCTCGACGATACCCGTCATCTCCTTCGAGCTGTCCCCGATCTTCTGCATACTGCCGCTCATCGCGCCGAGCGAGCGGTCCCCCTCCCGCGCGTTGGCGGCGATGGTACCGGTGAGCGTCACCGCCTCCGAGATGTCCGACCCCATCGACTCTATCGTCCTGGAGAGTTCGTCCATCTTCGCGACGAGCGCCGAGAGGCTCTGGAACTGCTCGCCCGCGCGGATGGCGATCTGGTCGACGCCTGCCGAAACCTCCTCGATCGTGGCCATGATCTCCTCGGCGGAGGCCGCCTGGTTCTGGGAGTACTCGGAGAACGAATTCGACGTGGACGAAAGCTCCTCGACCGAGCTGGCGAGCCTCTGCGAGGTTTCCCGTACCGAGCCGAGCAGGCTTCCGATCTTTGCGTAGCTCTCGTCGCTGCGCCTGCGCTCCTCGTCGGACTTCATCATTGCCTGCTCGGTGATGCGGAGCACCAGGTACGAGAGCACAAAGGTGAAGACGATCACGAAACTGCTGTCGACCATTCCGACTTTCGCGGCCTTCAGACTTATGGGATCGAGCTTGTCCTTCACCAGAAAGAAAAAGCCGATGTCGCTGATGAAAAAGAGCGCCGTGAATCCGAAGATCCACTTTCGCTCGCAGAAGAGCATGGCCTGCACGATGAGCGCGATCATGAAATAGATGAAGGTGGTATACCCCGCGTAAGCGTCGCGGTTCACCTTGGCGAAAAGCCCGGCCGTCACGGCGATCGAGGCCACGGCCGTAATGAGGTTGGCGGCCCCGTGGTAGCGACCGACTTTAAGAAGCACAAGGGATATAGCGGCGGCCGCGGCCACGGTGAAGATTACCAGGTTCGCCTGAAGCTGGATTTCCGGCAGGATCAGGACAAACACCCCGGAGAGCACGAACATCAGCATGCCGATAGTGAGGGTATAATACATCAGCGTCTGAGCCTTGCGCTGTATAAGAAACGGCGCGTCCGTGTATTTCGACAGGAAGAACCGCTTCAGAAAGGTTTCACTGGCCATCGGCTGACCCCTTGTGTATATGGAATGCGCGGATTGCGTCTTCGCTCCGTGCGACAGGTCGCTTTCTATAGCGATTATGCCTAACCGAGAGCACCGTGCCTGTCAACCTGAATTGAGGTCCTTGTATAGTTAATTTTGTCCCATGAGGCACATACCCCGACGACATAAGTTCTCACTATCGCCGGCATTCATCCGGGGGAAGAAAATTATACTTTACACGCCGCTTTCGTCCGATGAGTCTCGCGCTCATGAAGGCTTCACCGAAATACGACGCGGCCGTCTTCGATCTCGACGGCACTCTGCTCGACACGCTTCAGGATATCGCCGATTCGGTCAACGCGGCCCTGGCGGCCGAGGGGCTCGCCGGACATCCCGCCGACAGCTACCGCCTGATGGTCGGCAATGGCATGGACGTCCTGGTGGAACGCGCCGTCGCGGGGCGCCTCGAGGGCAATGCGTCGCTCGACCGGTGCAGGGAGCGGGCCCGTCTCGAATACGCCGGCAGGTACAACACGGCAACCCGTCCGTACGACGGTGTCCCGGAGCTTCTCGACACGCTCTCCGCGCGCGGCCTGAGACTGGCGGTGCTCTCCAACAAACCCGACGAGTACACGGTGAAGATCATCCGCGAGTACCTGGACGGATATTTCGAAATCGTCCGGGGTGCGCGGCCCGATTTCCCCAAAAAGCCCGATCCGACCCAGGCGCTCGATATCCTTTTCTCCATGGGAGCCGCTCCCGAACGCGCGCTGATGATAGGCGACAGCGGCGGCGACATGGAAACGGCACTGAGGGCCGGCATGGTCCCCGTGGGCGTACTGTGGGGCTTTCGTGAGGAGCAGGAGCTTCGCGCGTCCGGCGCCTCCGCGCTGATAGCCAGGCCCGCGGACCTTCTCGCGCTTCTGTAGTACTCCCGTAACCCGCTCCATTTCTGTTGACTCCGCCCCGTATCCGGTGTTATATACATAATCCAGGGCGGACGTACCGCTCCATCTTATGTATTCTGCGCAACGAACCATGATGCCATCGCCCGTCCGATACGCGTTGTTTTTCGTCGAGGCCTTCATCAACAGGATGCCGTCGCGCGTTGTAAGAAGCCTGTTCTGGGCGCCGCCGGCCGACATGCCGGAAAGGCCGACGATCGTCATCATCGAGATGGGCTCGGACGATTCATTGCCGCTCCTGTGGCGGAGCGTCGGCCATTTCGTTGCCGAGAACGCGGACGTCAATATCGCCGTCATTCATTTCCGCGGCCTTTCCGCCGGGGAGATCATGAGGCACGGGCCCTCCGCGGCGGTGCTCACCGGGTATCACCAGGAGCTCTCGTCCTACGGGCCCGGGACCTGGAGCCGCTCTTCGGTTTTCTCAGGAACACGGAGCTTCCGGTGTTCGCCATCTGCGGAGGCTTCCAGTTCCTGGCGAAGGCCTACGGCGCGGGGATAGTGGAGATGGGATTCGAGGAGCGCGGATATACGAGGCTCCGCATGATGGAGGACGACCCCCTTTTCGGAGGCCTCGCCGGGCCCCCGGTGGTGTACAACTGGCACCACATGACCGTCCGGCCCGTACCGCGGGAATTTATGGTCCTGGCCGAAAGCGAGGCCTGCGTGCAGGCCGTACGGCACCGGACGCGCCCGCTTTACGGCGTACAGTTCCACCCGGAGTTCGCCGACAGAAGGCACGCCGACAGCGCGGTGATCTTCGGTAACTTTCTCGGCATCGCCGGACTCTTACAGAGACCGTCTGGAGGTTTACCATGGAAAACACCGCACCGCGTGAAACGATAGCGCGTTTAAAGGCATTCTACGAAACGGGAGCGACGCGCGACCCCGGATTCCGCGTCAGGATGCTTAAAAAGCTGGCCGGGGCGATACGCGCCGCCGAGCCCGACATCATGAACGCGCTCCGCGAGGACCTTCGGAAGTCGCAGTTCGAGTCCTACGCGAGCGAAATCGGCATACTGTATCCCGAAATAAAATATGCCGCTAAAAACCTGCGCGCCTGGTCCAGGCCCGAGCGGGTGCCAACGCCGATCATACATTTTCTCTCAGGAAGCGTCATCTACCGGGAACCGTACGGGACCGCGCTCATCATAAGCCCGTGGAACTACCCCTTCTACCTGACCGTCGGCCCGCTCGTCGCGTCCATGGCGGCGGGCAACTGCTCGCTTATAAAGCCCTCGGAGCTCTCGCCCGCGACCTCCGCGCTCATCGAAAAGCTCATTGCCGACACCTTCGATCCCTCGTACATCGCCGTCGCGCAGGGCGGCGTGGAGACGGCCACCGCCGTCCTCGCGGAGAAATTCGACTTCATCTTCTACACCGGAAGCACCGCGGTCGGCCGGGTCGTGATGACCGCCGCGGCGAAGCACCTCACGCCCGTCGCGCTCGAGCTCGGCGGCAAGAGTCCCACCATCGTCGAACCGGACGCCCGGCTCGACTACGCGGCGCGGCGTATCGCCTGGGGCAAGTTCTTCAACGCCGGCCAGACCTGCCTGGCCCCTGATTACCTCATGGTGCACCGGTCGGTCCGCGACAAATTCACCGAACTCCTCGCCAGAACAATCCGCGATTTCTACGGCGACGATCCGCGGCGAAGCCCCGACTACGCGCGCATCATCAACGAACGGCATTTCGCGCGGGTCGCCTCGCTCATGCGCGACGGCGAGATCGTGCACGGCGGCCGCACCGACCCGGCCGAACGCTACATCGAACCGACGCTGATCGCGAACGCTCAACCCGGGGACCGCATCATGCAGGAGGAGATCTTCGGCCCCCTGTTCCCGATACTCGAGTACGATTCGCTCGACGAGGTCGTGGAGCGCGTGAATTCCATGCCTCGGCCGCTGGCCATGTACTACTTCACCGGAAAACCGCGCCGGGCACGCGATCTTTTCGCCCGGGTGCACTCCGGAGGAGCCTGCGTGAACGACACGGTCTCGCACGTTGGCAGCCATCACCTTCCCTTCGGCGGGATAGGGGAGAGCGGGATGGGCGCATACCACGGCCGCTACGGCTTCGACACCTTCACTCACCGCCGCGGCGTGCTGGTACGCTCCAACCTGCTCGACATGCCGCTTCGCTATCCCCCCTACGGGAACAAGGTCTCCCTGCTCAAAAGGCTCTTCCGGCTGCTCGGCTAGTCCCCTCGCGGGCCGCCGGAAAAATGCTTTGACTGCGCCGGCCCCCTCGGGAGATGCTGGCCGCATACAGGAGCCAGGAACGCGCAATGATACAGGACGACAACTACACCGACGAATCGACCATCGACATCGATTCCAACCTGTTCGAAAGCGATCTGATCGCGATCGACCATATACTGCCGTCGCAGCTGTATCTGATCCCGATCAGGTACAGGCCGATCTTTCCGGGAATCGTCACCCCGCTCATCATATCGCAGGGGCGCTTCTCCGAGGCCATCGACCGCGTGCTGGGCAGCACGCGCACCGTCGGGCTCGTGCTCCTGAAGGACGACGACGTGGAAGACATACAGATGGCCGACCTGTGCACGCTCGGCACGGCCGCGAAAATCCTGAAAAAGATCAACCTCCCCGACGGCGGCATCAACGTCCTCATCAACAGCATAAAGCGCTTCAGCGTTAAGAGCGTCATCTCGGAAAAGCCCCATATCGTCACGGAGGTGGAGTACCTCGACGACGACATGCCGAAGCGCAACATGGAGATCAAGGCGCTCACCCGCGCGGTGCTCTCCCAGCTCAAGATGCTCTCGGAAAACAACCCGCTCTTCACCGAGGAGATGAAACTTACGATGGTGAACGTCGACGAGCCCGGCAAGATCGCCGACTTCGTCACCTCCATCCTCAACCTCGAAAAAAACGAGTACCAGGAGGTGCTCGAGACGATCAACGTGAAGAAACGGCTCGAGCGCGTGCTGCGTCTGCTGCAGAAGGAAATGGAGGTGCTCTCGCTCCAGCGCAAGATACAGAATCAGATCAACGAGAAGGTCGACCGCCAGCAGCGCGAGTTCTTCCTGCGCGAGCAGCTCAAGGCGATCCGCTCGGAGCTGGGCGTCGAGGACGACGAGCGCTCGCGCGAGGTCCGCGAGTGGAAGAAAAAGGCGGCCGAGGCAGGCCTGAAAGGAGAGGCGAAGGAGAAGGTGGAGGAGGAGATCGAGAAGCTTTCGATGATGGACGTCAACTCCGCCGAGTACTCCGTAACGCGCAACTACATCGAGATCGTGCTCTCGCTTCCCTGGAGCACGGCCACCATCGACTCGCTCGACATAAACCGCGCCGAGAAGATACTCAACCACGACCACTACGCGCTGGAGGACGTCAAAAAGCGCATACTCGAATTTCTCGCCGTGCGCAAGCTCAAGCCCGACGCGCGCGGCTCGATCATCTGCCTGGTTGGCCCTCCCGGGGTCGGGAAGACCTCGCTGGGGCGCTCGATCGCCCGCGCGCTCAACAAGAAGTTCTTCCGCATGTCGCTCGGCGGAATGCGCGACGAGGCCGAAATCAAGGGACACCGGCGGACCTACATCGGTGCCATGCCGGGCAAGATCGTCCAGGGAATCAAGATCTGCAAATCGCGCAACCCCGTCTTCATGCTCGACGAGATCGACAAGCTCGGCCAGAGTTTCCAGGGCGACCCTGCGTCCGCCCTCCTGGAAGTGCTGGACCCGGAACAGAACGTCGAGTTCCGCGACCACTATCTCGACGTTCCTTTCGATCTGTCCGACGTGTTCTTCATCACCACCGCCAACACGCTCGACACGATTCCCCAGGTGCTCGTGGACCGCATGGAGGTCATCCGCCTCTCCGGCTACATCACCGAGGAGAAATACGAGATCGCGCGCCGCTACCTCATGCCCAAACAGATCGAGCGCCACGGCCTTCCGAAGGGCGCGATAAAAATCGACAAGAGCGGTTTCCTGTATATCATCAATTCCTGGGCGCGCGAGGCGGGCGTTCGCAACCTCGAGCGGCAGATAGAACGCATCTGCCGCAAGACCGCCGCCGTCGCCGCCAGGACCGGGAAGCTCCCGAAAAACGGCTTCGATTCCAGGACCATACGGGAACAGCTGGGAGCCGAAATTTACATCGACGACGAGATCGGCGGAATCGACCGCCCCGGCGTCGCGCTGGGGCTCGCGTGGACTTCGTACGGCGGGGCGACGCTCATGATAGAGTCGATCGGCGTGGGCGCCGAAAAGGGCGGCGCGATCAAGCTCACCGGACAGATGGGGGACGTGATGGGAGAGTCCGCCAACATCGCCTACAGCTATGTCCAGCACATCTTCACCGGCGACGAAAAGGCCGAACGCTACTTCCGCAGCCACATCGTACACCTGCACATTCCCGCCGGCGCGACACCGAAGGACGGTCCGTCCGCGGGCATCACCATGGCGTGTTCCATGTACTCGCTGGTCACGGGAAAACCGATCCGCAAAAACCTCGCGATGACGGGCGAGCTCACCCTTACGGGAAAGGTCTTCCCCGTCGGAGGCATAAAGGAGAAAGTTATCGCCGCGCGCCGTGCCCGCGTGAAGGAGATCATCCTCCCCGCCCAGAACAAAAAGGACCTCGAGGAGATTCCCCCCTACATAAAGAAAGGCTTGAAATTTCACCCGGTTGCCAGTATTACTGATGTAATTGGGATTGCCTTCACCAAACAGAGAAAAGGAGAGTCCGGCGATGGCGGTAAAAAACCTGATGGAAGACATCGTAACAAGCGTAGTGCGCGAGGTCTTAAAAAAGGATAACGATATACCGAAAGGGGACATTTACGAACAGGACATCATCGCCTACGTCCTCAACCGCGTGCCGGCGCGCTATATCACCAGCGAACGCGGCATCATCCACGGAAAGCTCGAATCGCGCTTCAAGTTCCAGCAGCGCACTGACATCCTTTTCCTGATCCAGGAGGCCATCCAGAACGTACGCGGCCGCCGCCCTTCCAGCCCGTCGAGCGTCGACGAGCTCGCCGGCCGGACGCGCATGCTGCCGCACATCATGGGCGAAGTGCTCGAGGAGACCACGTTCTCCATAATCCCCGGCGTCGAGGTCACGCTGCTCTACGGGGACAAACCCGCCGCAATGATCGACGAGAGCTGGACCAATCCCTACTTTACGAACAAGGCGACCAAGGGCTACTTCCACTTCTGGCCCGAGTACAACGAAAAGGAAATGGACGCGAAAAAGGACAACACGTTCAGCCTGACCTTCTCGCATCCGAAATTCTCGCCCAAAAGCATAGAGGTGTCCCTGCGCGTCCCCGGGAGCACCAATCTCTACGAATCCCGTATCATTCCGATAACGCTCATGCAGATAAAAGAGGGCGTTGACATCTCCTTCCTGTATGAGTAGGCGGTCGCTCCGATGAACAGGCTCATTCTGGTTCTTGCGCTCGCGATTCCGCTTATTGCGTTTCCCTCGAAGGGAGACGCCCAGGTGCGCGGCACGGCCATGGGCAATCTCGTGACGGTGGTTTCCGACGGCCCGTTCGACGCCGGCAGAAACCCCGCGCTTCTCGCCCTCCAGCCGACCGACACGGCTGCGGCCGCCTACGTCCGCTATCGCGCGATCGACGATTCCGATACCGAGTATAAATCCTCCCTGAACATAGACGTCGGCGAACCGTCGACATTCAATTCCGGAGCCGTAGCGGCGTATTCCATGAAGCTTACAGGCTCGGTACTGGGATTCGCCGTCGGCGAGATGAACGGTGACCTCCTGTCGCAACAGGAATCCCGGATAACATATTATTCGGCATTCTTGGAGAAGGAAGAGGAAAAGACCTTCGAGGCCAATCCCTCGCTTGCGATCGCTCTCGGCGTTCCGCTCTCGGACGGATCTTCCCTGGGCGTGCACCTGATCACGACATATGGCTACAAGCGCACCGCCAAGACAAAGGATTATTACGACAACCTACTGAATCCACTTGCGCGACTCGACAAAAACGACAAAACCGAGCAATCCATCTCCGCGCGGGCCGGATTCGGCTATTCCCTGCGGACGTCCGGAACGCAGATCGGTTTTTTACTGCGTTCGGGCACCGTAACCCTGCGAAAACAGGAGCTGGAGTACACTCACGTCGAGTACGATCTGGCGGCCCCGGCAATCAGCGGGGCCAACAGTACCCCGCACAAGGTCTACTACACCGAGAGCCCCCAGTTCGCGGTAGGCGGCTATCATCGCATCTCGCCCCTCGCAGGCTTCGCGCTCGAGGCGGCCTATACTCTCGCGAACACGACCTACAACAGGGAGCGTGATCTCAGTATAAGTGTATCCGACGGCGGGAATGATTTTATCACCCCGCTCTCCCGTAATTACACCATCACCACCGACGACTCCCTGCAATTCAAAGGCGGGTTCGAATTCGCGCCGAGAGAGGGACTCGCATTCACCTTCGGCACCGGTTACGAGTATCGTGAGTCCTCACAGGAAAGCGAGACGATGAACCGCGTGAGCATCCGTTCGAAGATGGAGATCCTCTACGCGACCCTTGGGGCGCATTACGCGCTCAGCCAGGCAACCGACATTTCTGTCCTCATCTCCGGCGGGCGCGTGAAGATGGACGCGAAGCTGGAACAGGAAAGCATGTTTTCGGCGCGTATCGACAACACGGTATACATACTGGACGCCGGCGTGGCCGTCATCACCCGCTACTGACGGGGAGCGCGGCCCATCACCTCGTCGAGAAAACGCTCGACGCGGTTGAATACACGCCGGGAGCCCTCGCCGTTCACTATCCCGTGACGTTCGGCGTACAGCCTGCAGAGCTCCTTGTCGGTCCCGCCTATCCGGTCGAAGATCTCAAGTCCGCTCACCGGGTTTACCACCGGGTCTTTCGAACCCTGCACTATGAGGGCCGGAACGCGCAGATTTTTCAGGTTCTTTTCGACCACGTTCATGAACTTCTCGAGCTCCGCCACGCCGCTCACGGGATTTCGGAAATAATTGATATGGCGGTTCTCCGGGTCGTTCTTAACGAATTCCATCTTCCCTCGGCCCACATGCAGCCTGTTCAGAAAGCTGTTCCACAGCACGACCGTCGACGCCAGCCGCGACCCGATATTGTTGACCTTGAGAGGCGCGTTGATCGACACCACACATTCGAACGCCTCGCCCTTGTTGATCGCCTGGTAGAGCGCCACCCCTGCCCCGGTCGAAAAGCCCGCTACAGCCATCCGCTTAACGGTATTCTTCAGTACGATAAATCCCCTGTTCGCGGATTCGTACCACTCCTCCCACTTCCGCGAGCCCAGGTCCTCGGGCGCGGTGCCGTGCCCGCGCAGGCGCACGCCGTACACCGTGTATCCGGCGCGATACAGGTACTCCCCGAGCGCCCGGACCTCCTCCGGAGCCGCCATGTAGCCGTGTATAAGAAGTATGCCCTTCCGGCCGAAAAAGCGCTTCAGAAAGAACGGGCGGCCGATGTTCCTGGGCTTGCTTTCGCCGTCGATATGATATTTCTCGTAATCGCTTTCGAATATGCCGCTGTCCATTTCGAGAAACTTGTTCCGAATTTTTCTCCGCACCATGCACGACGGAAGCCTCATGACCGCGTCGAGCTTCGACGAGACGGCTCTCAGCGGTTCGATCTCGTTCTTGAGCACCTCGACGATATTGTCGCGGCGGATGTCATGGAACTCGTACGGCCGCGAGAAGCGCTCGCGATTCTTGTATATCACCCCGCGCTCCTCCACGATAAGCCCGTCCGATTTCGCGGCGTCCATGAAGCTCTCGAACCGCCCGTGCGGGTCGCCGGTCAGCAGGTAGCGCTGTTTCAGAGCGAGCGAGGTGTGCGAGGACTGCATCGGGAGCTCCCTGATTCGGTCGAGCGCTAGAAATGCCCGGTTCTTGAAATCCTGCACGCCGATCCGCTTCTTCCTGTATTTCTGGAGGATATAGGCGAACACGTGGTCGTGATTGACGGTCGTCAGCGCGTAAATCGATTCCATGTAGCGCTTCATCAGGGCGACCGCCTCGCTCCCGAATCGAAGCCCGCGCTTCATCTCATCGCCCGAAAGATACAGAGCTCGGTCGCGCACCATTCGCTCGTATCTTCCGCCGGAAAGATACTCGCGCGGGCTGATCGCGGAACCGAAGTTGATGTCGATATCGACGCCCTCGCTCAGCATGGTACCCTCGACCTCAAGCTCCTCCTCTATGCGCTCGGGCAGCCTGTCGACGAACATGTGAGCGAGCCTGTTGATGATGTTGTTCCGGGCGCGGATCGGGAAGTAGGTGATGTTGACGGGTACGATAACGCTTTCGATCCGCGCGCATTCCACCGCCTTCTCGCGCGATGCGATGCCGAAATGGGCCATGTACTCGTTCACGCCCTCCTCGTACCCGGTCTCTAGGAAATAGCCGAGCTTGGCCCGATAGAACTCCGTCCGCAGGGCCAGGAGCCCCGCTCCGGTATGAGGAGGCCGACGGATCCCCGCGTTGTAAATCATGTACTTCCCGTGCTCGACGAGCTTCTTGTCCTTCACCATCTGTCCCTCGGGGAAGATCATGCACGAATGATCGCCGCGAAGGAGGCCTCCGGTCATCGTGCGGTCCCGCTCGGGATCCCGCGTCGAGATGGCGCCGAGCGACTCCAGGTATCTGCCGAATCCGCCGCTGAAAAAGCTGAAATGGGCGAGCGCGTAGAGGTCCATCCCCGACACCTTTTCGATGATATAGGGCAGGAAGAA
>Ga0116174_10001690_pt1 | contig 19749 bp, 16 predicted proteins | sample AD_UKC087_MetaG_FD_89801 | JGI IMG/M metagenome (GOLD analysis project Ga0116174, IMG submission 89801) | Active sludge microbial communities of municipal wastewater-treating anaerobic digesters from USA - AD_UKC087_MetaG | ecosystem: Engineered > Bioreactor > Anaerobic > Digestate | place: USA...
AAGTGGATGATGTTCAGGATCGCCAGCCGCGAGACCATGCTGGACTATCTGAAAATCCTGGCTATCAAGATGGGTCCCTGAGGCCCACACCTCCCCTACAGCATACAATAAACCTATAAGGAGCAATATAATGGAAGAGAAACTTATCACCTTCATCAGGCATGAATTTCTGGAAGATCCGGATATGGAACTGGACGCCAACACCAAGCTGATCTCCAGCGGATTGGTGGATTCCTTCTCGCTGGTTTCACTGCAAGCCTATATCAAAAAAAGAGTTTGGCAAGATGATACCAGCTCCCCGGATTACCGCTGAGAGCTTTGATACCGTAGCCCAAATGGTGAAGATCATCGAGCAATTCTAACAGCAGTCAAACCGACCGATGTTCACTACCCTGACGCTCATTCTGGTGCTGGGAATCACCGCGGCTGTCTATTGGCTGATCCGCTCCCAGCACTGGAGAGTGATCTGGCTCAGCCTGGCCAGCCTGCTGTGGATCTGGTACTGGCAAAAAGAAGCGCTGCACGCGGTGCTGGCTCTCACGCTGGTCACCTGGCTGGCTGGATTGTGGCTGGAGCGGGGTTCCCGAAAGCTCAGGGCTTACAGATTGGGAGTCCTGTTCCTGGTGCTGGCCCTGATCGCTTGGAAGTATCTGGGCCTGATCAGTGGCACCCTGAAGTCTGTTTACAGCGGTTCCCGGATTTTGGCGCCAAGCTTGTCGTTCCCCTTGGGATTTCATATCTGGTCTTTAAATATATAAGTTATCTTACGGACATTTACTGGAGCCTGATCAAGAGCGCCAAACCGCTGGAATTGCTTTGTTTCGGTTCTCTGTTCACCATCTTCAGCGCGGGACCCCTGGAGCGCTTTGAACGCTTTGGGAAGCAGATCAGACGAGAACCTCTTAGACCAGACTTCAAGTTGCTTGAGGCAGGATTGATCAGAATATGCGAGGGCTTGTTTTTAAAAGTTGTATTGGCAGATTGGCTGGCATACCTGATAAAACCGCTGTGGGAAAGCCCGTCCGCTTATGGCCTGCAGATGAGGGTGCTGGCCTTATTTGGTTATAGCTTGAGAATTTACTTCGATTTTGCCGGCTATTCCAGCATCGCCATTGGGGCATCGCTGCTGTTTGGCCTCAAGGTCAGTGAGAATTTCAACAGCCCTTATCTGAGCGCGAACATCACTGATTTCTGGAAGCGTTGGCACATCTCGCTTTCTGAGTGGATCAGGGATTATCTCTTTTTTCCGTTGTCGCAGGGACAGTCACGGCGTTTTTGGCTGCAGTGGATGGTGCCAGTTCTGGCGATGCTGATTTGTGGTCTCTGGCATGGTGCCGCCTGGAATTTTGCGCTGTGGGGCCTCTGGCACGGTGTCGGGATAGCCGTCTATCAGATGTTGCAGCGCTGGCGCAAGCAGCGTAAACTGGTAACCCCCGGGCAAGTACACTGGCTGCGAAACCTCATGGGCATGACGATCACTTTCAGTTTCGTGACCCTGGGCTGGCTGGCCTTTCATCTGGATGGCCTGGAGCTGGCGCTCCAACTCCTGTCTCCGCTTACCTTGTTGTATATCCCAGCTATGGCCCTGATCCTGATTTTGTTGCTTGGGGGTTTCAGGCGCATCAGTGATTTTGCTCTGAGCTCCAGATGGCGAGCTATCTACGCTCTTACTCTCAGCCTCATGTTCTATTGTGGAATGGAGACGGGTTTTATCTATGCCAGGTTCTAAAGTTATTCCCAGCTGGATCCACTTCATTCTGTTGACCCTGTTACTGGTATGGGGAGTGAGGATCAAGGACTGGTTTCTGGATGCGAACCGGGATTATAAATCCCAGGTTCCAAACAGCGCTAAGACACTATTATTGGGAGACTCTCACACCGTCAAACTAATGGACCCATCGGCCTGGGAAAATGCGGTAAATCTGGGAATGAGTGGTGAGTTTATCTATTACAGCTACTACAAACTCAACCGCTTGCTAAAAGACGGCTGCCGGCCTCATAGCGTAATAATCAGCCTGTCATATCACTCTCTGGCTACTTTTCCATACTTTGGCGGAGCTGAAATGAACAAGCGATATCACTTGCTGGTGGATCGCCGATTCTATCATCGCAAGTTTCGCTATGAAGATTTACATCAAAGCACCCTGGCCAGATATCTGGGCAACGCAATTGGCTTCCCAATCCTGGTGGGACAGGATATCGCGGAGTATTATAAGCTGCGAAACGATAGTGGAACTGCAGGCTGGATGGGAGCTTATGAGCCAGCTACAGGCTCCAGGATTGGGAAACGTCGCTCTCTCAAAGCCGTATTGCGTAGACACTTCAGCAAGTTTGGACTGCCCACAGGACTTTCCCAAGCCAAACTTGAGTATCTGAATGACCTTGCCAGGCTTTGCCAGATACATGGGATAGAGCTCTGGCTGGTCAACACACCTGTCCACCCTGATTACTATAAGGGGATCCCTGCCTCATTCATCAAGGCTACAGACCATGCCGCCTCAAGCCTGGGCCAGTATGATGCCCACTATCTGAATCTGAGCACTGAGCCCTATAAAGATGAAGAGTTTTATGATTATGACCACCTGAATGCGGAGGGCTCAGAACGCTTTAGCAAGAAGCTGGCCCAATTGACAGGGGGCCAGCAGCCCGGAGAACTTGGAAATACTAAGACAAATAACACACTCAAGTGAGGTAAGCCATGAAAAAAGCTGCTTTGATTCTGATCACGCTGTGCCTGTGCAGTGCTTTCCTGTGCGCGGCCGGCAGCGGCACACAAATCCCTATCGACAAGGTAAAAAAGACCCTCGCGTCCATCGATCCCGATTGGGTGCTGATCTCCTGGCTGGAGTCTGAGACTCCCAATTACTGGAGTCTGATCCTGAGAGAAAAGGACAAGGACGCTATCGGCACGGAACGGATTCTCAGTCTTTACCAGGCAGACACAGAAAACGGCAAACGCTGGGTTTTGCATGGGTTGTATGCAGACGAATACTTCTGGGTGTTTCTGGATGAAGCCTATATCTCGCAGCGTCGTGAAAAGGAGACAGAGAGCATCAGGACCAGGCTGGAAAACATGTGCCAGATAGTCAGAGGGGACTTTATCATGCCCTTCAGCATGCAAGGCGCGAACCGGATATTGGAGCAAGTGACGCGGGAATCTGTGGCTGCAAACCTGTACTTCAGCCTGGAAGCCTATCCTCCGGATGAAGCACTGGCCGACACCAGCTATGTGGAACTGATGGCCGACAACAGTGACTGGATCGACCAGTATGAAATGGATTTCATGGAGAAATACGGTTACTCAAACGAACAGCATCGCATGTTCTTAGCAGAGAGTGAGGCCACCTACTATATCCACAGCGTAATCGGCCGCACTTTGGTCCTGATGGCGATTGGCAACATAGCGCATAAAGGCGAGTATGTCAAATTGGTCTGCTATCTGGACCTGGTGACCGGCACCCACAGGATCACCACTCACAGCAGCAAAGAAAAAGGCGAATCAGGAGACTGGAGCCTGCCAAAAGACTGAGCTTGTGATCACTCTGACACAGCCGGCATGCTGAACACCAGCATTTCCGGTTTCCTGTCGGGATTATCGTCCCAATCCCGGAAGCCCAGGTTCTTGAGGCTGGCGATCCTGGAAGCCTGAGATCGCGGGAAGATGATGGAATACTTGCGTTTGGGGCCGAAAAAGTATTGCAGGTAAGGCAGTTCTGTCCTGAAGTCATTCGGGATAGGGTCCAGGATTGTGATATCCTTGTTCTCATGGCCCCCGATCAGGTATCGCGCCCTGGGTGTGGCAAACACGGTGGCATGGGAACGGATGTAGGCAAGGCCGTCGGGATGCTTTCTGACGGTCCTCCACCCCACTGGCAGATAGTGTGGATAGTGATCAAAGATATCCATGCCCGGGTCCGTGATCATGTCCGGTTCGCTGAGATGGCGAACCCCGTATTTATCCAGGGTGTGAAAGCTTTCCACCTGCTGAAAGCCCATCCTGGAAGTAAGATGCAGCGTCTCATGATTGAGGAAATAGGTGCTGAATTCATATCTCAGGCCGGGATGTTCGGACGCCAGACGGCTGGCATACTCCATGGCAGCGCGGTTCATCAGTTTACCGATCCCGCGTCCCTGCAGATTGCCATGCACTCTCATACCTTCAAACCATAAGCTTTTGTCCGGCAGCATCGTAAGCTTGATACAGGCGATCACTCTGCCCTGATACTCACATACGATAAACCAGAGTTCCAGGATCCATTCCCGCATCACCCTGGGAAGATAATCCCCGCCTTCCCAAATGGTTTTGGCGATGGCTTTGAGGTCGGGTTCGTCTTCCAGTCTAGCCAGACGGATCAGGCATTCATCCAGTTTGAAGTCAATCTCTTTCATTTATTTCTCTTAAATCCAGGTTTCCAGGCGCATGATGATCCGCCGCTCGTCCTGATCTGTGAGGGACTGACGGATATTGAGCCCCAGCTTGAGGCGTTTGAGGTTCAGATCAGCGCTCAGGTAGAGGTTTTGATCGTCCTTGCCGGCAACGGACCAGGCGCTAAGGGTGTCGTCCTCATACCAGAGACCGGTTTTGGAGCTTTGCCAGCCCTGATAGCCCAGCCGGGCGCTGAGCTTTCCGCTTTGAAACTGCAGAGCGCTGTGATAGTAAAGCCCATTGTCTTTCCAACTGCTTTTATCCTCTATGTGATAGCGGCAGTTCAGCATCAGGCCCAGGTAAGGCAGCACCTGATCTTTGTAAGCCAGTTCAAAGCGCCAGTGTTTTGGCCTGCTTAGGTTGTAGTCCTCGTCTATGTGGCTCAATACTTCCCGGTCGAAATGGCTCACTCTGAAGCTGAAGTTCTCAGCTTGCTGCCCGTATTCAAAAGAGGCCAGGAGTCTGGTGCGCAGATCATTGGTGCTGACGCTGCCACCCCTGAGATGGTCAGCGGCAAAACGGAGCCCCAGCCGGGCATCTTTGAAAAGGGGAAATCTGGCGTCCCAGGCCATCTCCATGGTGTCGGGATCGCGGCTAAGCACTTCCCGGGGAGTGGAATAAGCCACTTGATCCTGATCCGGATCGATGGCAAAACTGAGGGTCTGTTCAAAGCCGTGATGCCGGTAATTCCAGGCCAGATAATGGTGGGGGGAGTCATTGGTCAGGCCGCTTTCCAGATCCAGGGTATGAGCTTTGAACCGCAGCGCGCCATAAACGCTTCCAGCCGTGGAAACCCGCTCAAGGCCTCCTTCGAAGTCCCTGTCATAGCTTTGGCGATATGCGATAACGCCCAGCCTGAAAAGCTTGGCCTCATAGCTCAGGGCCGCTCCCCAGAGGTTTTCCCGGGTGCTACCGTCGAGCCCGGTTTTGGTCCTGGGCAGGCTGATGATCTCGCTGGCCGCGTTGAGCCTGGCCTCGCGTGCTGCCACACTGGCAAACAGCAAGCCGGCCACTTGTTTCCATTGAGTTTTGATCGCGGCCCCAAAGGGACTGTAACGCCTGGGTGAGGGTGGCCGTTCGATCTGGAGTACCGGACCCTTCAGACTTCGTGAGCCGCTGCCCATAGATATCCCGGTGCCAAACTGGAGGCGATAATGGCCCAGCGCTACATCTCTCAACAGTTTGTCCTGGGCCAGCCGGATGCTCACATTGGCATCGGTATCGCCATCAGTCCAGTCATTGTAAAGATTGAGGGCCAGTTCTCTGCCCTGGTGGCGAAACATCAGCCGGTGGAGGCTATAGCTCTGGTCCGTCAGCCACAGCCGGTTGTCCAGGCCCAGTTCCGAACCCGGGCTCAGCAATTGTCTGTAAAGTTCCTGCCAGGCGTTGAATTCCAGCGTTTCAGCGTTTAGCTCGATCAATTCCGCTTCGCTTTGGGCCACAAGGGCCAGCGGCAGCAACAGCAGCGCCAGGAAGAGCATTCTCACCAGGTAAAACCGACGTCCACGCTGTGGCTGAGGCCCATTTCTGGATGAGTGCGAACGGCATACATAAAGGTGCCGTAGCTGAGCTTGAGACGGGTGCCAAAGCCAAAGCGGGGAGGGTCGCTTTGCCAGGATGTCTGGATGGCAAACAGGTCTGATATCCCGATAGAAGAGGCTGCCCTCACGCTGTCCTTGCCATGCTCCTGATAGACATAATCTGTGGCGATGGACGAGTATTCGCTCAGGTAGGTGATGGCCGTGAAATGCCATTGGGCGTCTTCAGAACCGATGCGCAGCCATCTCACTTCCGAGCCGTAATCACCGCCATAAAAGCCCAGCCCCAGATCTCCGCCCCAGGTGTAGTATGATTCTCCCGAGGAAAAACTCTCGTAGAGCAGGTGCTGGGTATAGCCCAGGGCAAAATCCCGGGATCCCAGCGCGTAGCTGAGATAGTGGTCCCGCCAGAGGTAGTCGGGATGGCTCAGCCAGCTTACACCAAAACCGCTGTGTCCGATGCTCAGCCGGCTGCCGTTGTGGAAGCCCCACACCTGGGTATCGCCGTCTCCAAAGGGCAAATGATAGGTGAAGACAGTTCCGCTGCCCAACACCAGGGGAGACAGGATCCGGTCCGCGGGACTGAAAGATAGTGCCGTCACGCCAGACAGAGCGTTCGCCGAGGCGGTTTCCTCGCTCAGGTCGGCGTGCGCGGCCACCCAGCCACAGCAAAGTGCCAACATAATAATGATAGTGAGGCGCATGACCGGCCTCCTCAGCTTCAAATCAGGCTAAGCTCGGATTCGGGATCGAAGAAATGGGCTTTGCCCATATCCAAACTCACCTTCAGCGTCTGTCCTGCTTTAGGCAGTTCTTTGGGATCGAAGCGAGCGGTGAGATCATGCTCTCCGGCTTTGAGCTGCAGATGATACTCGTTGCCGAGGGGCTCTACAATATCACAAACCGTGTCTATCCCCTGAGGGTGCTCCGCCATGCTGTCATAGCGGGCGTCGTAGATATCCTCAGGCCGGATGCCAAAGGTGATGGCTTTGTTGGCGTAAGCATTCAGCGTTTGCGCCTGTTGGGGGGTGAGCTTGATCTTGAGGCCGGCACTCACAAATCCCAGGCCGCCATCCAGGTTTGCCAGCTTACCGCTGACCAGATTGATGGCCGGGCTCCCGATAAAGCCAGCCACAAACACGTTGGCAGGCCGGTTATAGATATTGAGGGGAGTATCGATCTGATGGATAACGCCATCTTTCATCACGACGATGCGATCCGCCATGGTCATGGCTTCCACCTGGTCGTGGGTCACATAGATCATGGTGTTTTCCAGTTGGCGGTGCAGCTTCACGATCTCGGAGCGCATCTGCACTCTGAGCTTGGCATCGAGGTTTGAGAGGGGCTCGTCAAAGAGAAAGACCTTGGGGTTGCGCACAATCGCCCTCCCGAGAGCCACTCTCTGGCGCTGACCTCCGGAAAGCTGTCCGGGACGGCGTTTGAGCATGGATTCAATCCCCAAAAGGGAGGCGGCGTGGTCCACTTTCTTTTTGATGGTGGCTTTATCATCTCCCCGGAGTTTGAGGGCGAAAGCCATGTTTTCGTTGACGGTCATATGAGGGTACAGCGCGTAATTCTGAAACACCATGGCGATGTCGCGGTCCTTGGGATGGACCTTGTTGACCAGCTTGTCACCGATCCAGATCTCACCCGAAGAAATCTCTTCGAGCCCGGCGATCAATCTCAGGACGGTGGTCTTTCCGCATCCGGATGGCCCCACCAACACCATGAATTCCTGGTCTTCCGCTTCAAAGCACACATCTTTGACTGCGTGGAAACCGTTGTCGTAATACTTGTTCAGGTTCTTTACCGTGATCTTTGCCATGTAAAACTCCTTTGCGCTTTACATTTTTGGATAGGGAGATAATGTCAAGCGGGAAAATGCGTGACGGGCAATCGGCCTTTGCTGTGAGGGAGCCGCTTTGCGGATATAAGCCGTTGCGCGCCAGCGTGTCACATCACCCTCACCTGATTGCGGCCCTCGTTTTTGGCCTTATACAGCGCTGCATCCGCGATATCTATATTGGTGCGGATATCCTGCTCGTTATAAATAACTATGTTGTTGCGATTGATACCGATACTGACGGTGAGGTGAAACACTCGTCCCTTGTAGGAAAAAGGATGAGCTTCCACCTTGGCGCGTAGGATTTCCATCTTGACCAGAGTGGCATCCAGCGGGGAATCGAAGAGGACCATCAGAAACTCCTCGCCGCCGTAGCGGATGATGACGTCACTCTTGCGGAACTCCTCAGACAGGATGCAGGCCAGCTCCTTGAGCACCTGATCGCCTGCCTGGTGACCCCAGGTGTCGTTGACCTTTTTAAAGTGATCGATATCCAGCATGGCAAAACTGATGGGGGCTTTTTGACGAGTGGCCAGCAGCAGGAGCTGATAGATGTTGACTTCCAGAAATCTGCGGTTTCTGAGGCCGGTGAGGCTGTCTGTGATGGAGAGGTCCTCCACCTGCTGCAACAGCGATTCGATCTTGGAGTAGTCAGCCTGCAGCGATTCCACGTAGGAGTTGTTGTGCATGCTCACCTGATTGCCCATCACCTGGATGCGTTTTTCGATATAGGGCATCGCCATACAAAAATGCTCCGGTGAGAGGATCCCCCTCAGAAAGCGGGCCCCTTCCGTCTGTTCGTTCCAACACCTGTTCAGATAGTAATTTGAGTACTTGAAGTACTGGATGCTGTCCAGAAAGCTGGAACGCATCCCGGATGAGTAGTTCCCCGCGAAGAAATGCAGCTCTTGCAGCTGACGGGAAGAGAGATGCGAGGAAAAGCGCTTGATCAGCCGTTCTGCCAGCTGTATCTTATCATCAGGACCCACCAGCCTGTTTTCGAGGCAAAAACGATCGTAGGTTGCCATAGCCATATTCAGATTCTGCTGATGGCTGAGCCCCCGGGAGATTTTTTCCAGCAAGGCCTTAAGAAGCATCGAATCATTTTGCCAGTTCATGGTCCGGCTCCAGACGATTAAGAGATAGACGGCCAAATCCGCGCTGTCCGTCTGATAAAACCTGGGAATCAGGTCCAGCCAGTGCCCCACAAATTCCAGATACCTCTCCTGCTGATAGAGCACGCGGGCTTTAGCCAGATGATAGATCAGATAAACCTGAGGCCTGGATATATCCACTCCGTCGGCCAGTTCATCCAGCAGCCGCGCTCCGTTTTCATAGTCTCCCAGACGGGTCAGGAGCAGCAAAGCCTGATATTGGTCGAACCGCTCATACACGTCGGGGTATTCGGCCAGATAGGGATCAAGCGCTGCTTTCAGCAAAGTGTAGCGTCTGTGCTTGGGGCTGATCGGCAAAAAGTTCAGCAGGTCCATAAACTCAAACAGGGTAGAGCGATGCGAGCTCTTGCCACCCGTGAGCAGAGTGATCAGGCTGTCCATAAAAAGGGCTGAATAATCTCTGAAGGCCTGTCCGTGGTTGCCTTCCCGCTCTTCGGCATCGATCATATCCACCAGTTCCGAAATGTGTTTCAGTCGTTCCTGGTCTGTATCATAGAGCAGTTTGCCCATCAGCGAACTGATCCGCTGCTGCTGTTCCGGGAGCACGGAACTCAGGGTAGGAACGTCCTGGATGGCTGTCATTGCGAATCTGCTTTCGCTTCTGACTTGGCCGCTGGCCCGCTGGGTATGAAGCGAAACACCTTCTCCCCTTCCTTGGTGAGGCCAAACTTCTCGCGAGCGACCTTTTCCGCCGCCCTGGGATCGGATTTGAGGCGCTGGTTTTCCAGCTTCAGTTCTTCGTTAATCGTCTGCAGTTCTTGCAGTTCCTTTTGGAGGGCCTGCACTTTGCGCCCCATGTTCCAGGTGCGCACAAAACTGTGCTCGCCCCAGAGCAGAATCCAGGAGACCACAAACAGCATTGCCGCGTAAAAGACCAGGCGCAGCAAAGGATTGGGCTTGCCGGAGCGCGGTTTCACAGCTGCACCATCCTGGCCAAAAGGGACCGGTTGATCTCTACCGCGTGATGAGGACACAACTCATGACAGCACATGCACTTGATGCAGGTCTGCTGGTCGATGAGCGGAAAGCCGTCCGGCTGCCAGGAAATCGCTTTAACGGGGCAGCTCTTAACGCAGATTCCGCAGCGCTGGCAGTCCGGCCCGATCACGGGATGGATGTAATAGACCTTCTGAAAACCTTTGCGGGCAAAGGACGGCACATATTTGAGCAGGTCTTTGCGCAGCTTCACCACTCCCAGTTCGGCATTGAGGGAGGGATAATCTCTGAAACTTGCCGGAATGCTGATCCGGGATGGCAGTATCCCATCCATCTGCAGGGCCTCGCTGAGATAGGGAATGTCCTTGAGCTGGAATCCCATCATCCGGGAGGCGACAAAATCCAGGGCCGGGATCGAATCGGAACCGAAGAAAAGCCCGAAATTGCGTGGCCTGCCAGCCGCCGGACCGGCACCGTCCATACCCAGAATCCCATCGATAAAGCTATAGGTGACCCGGCTTCTGGTGAGCGCCCAGAGGTCGATCAGCAATTGGGCAAAGCTATTGGTATCAGGGTGTTGGCGATGATAATCGCTCTTGACCAGCCCCGGGACCAGACCATAGAGGTTCTTGAGCGCGCCGGTGTAGGCCATCAGACTGTGGGTCTTGTATTTGGCTACGTTGATCACAATCCCGCACTGCCAAAATGCCTCCGAAATCTTCACCGTGTTTTCCCCATGCCGCAGTTCCTTGAAACCCAGGGTGGAGAGATTGACCAGTTTGATGGGATAGCGCTTGGCAAGGTCAGCATAACCACACGTCTGCCATACCGTTTCCACCGGTACAGTGCCACCGGGGCTGTCTCCCACCCACACTTCTTTGCCTTTATCCAAAAAATGCCGGATTATGGCCTCAACCACCATGGGATGAGTAGTGACGGCCTTTTCGGGAGCGTGGGCACCCAACAGATTGGGCTTGATCAGCACCCTCTTGGCCTTGCTCATCTTGGGATTGCGGACGGTCTTCAGAAAGCTGGCTACGGCTTCCCGCAAGGGCTCCGGCTCATAACCTTCCAGTTTGCGGATCTGGACTCTGGCCTTCATTTCTCCGCCGGATGCTTTCTACGTTTAAAGACATCAAAGTTGAGCCCCAGCGACGCGTTCACCTGAGCCATCTGCGCGGGGCCAGACACTTCATACAGCAAACCCAGATTGATGCAGCCGTCTTTGAAAAACCAGCTCAGGCCAGCCGTGGCCAGGTGTTGATCGTTGGCTGGCACTCTGCCTCCCAGAGCAGCGTCGTCCCACCAGAGAGCTGTATCGGCATTGGCTGTGGTGTTGACAGGCAGCTGGTAGAGCCCGTCCCAGATCTGAGGACGATACAGATAACCAAGCCGGTAGGTGAATTTTCGCACATCGGCCTCGAACCCGGCTTTGTAGGTATAGCGGTCCTTGTAATGGGAGTTGAGGATCGAGGTGTCGGTCCAATCCATTTCCAGATTGTAACGGCGGTTGGCATCGCGGACGCTGAGACCGACGCTCGCCTCCCCAGGCAGAGAGGTCTCATACATCACATACTTGAGGTCCCAGTTAAAAGGACTTTGGGGAGTGTAGCTAAAGCCCAGATTGAGCTTTTGGGTGTTCCAGAGCATCCCCATCTGAGGTCGCAGCAAGTATTTGACCTCGCGGATCCGCTCGAAGGTCCTCAGCACGGTAAAATCGCTGATATAGTGAAACTGGTTGTGGACGTTGAGGCCCAGATTGAGCTCTCCGATGTGCAGACCGAGGTTGGCCGTCAACTGGTGCAGGTTGTAGACCGGATAGCGGGTATGCAGATATCCGCCCAGGTTCATTTCCAGGTTGAAGGCATCCATCACCAGCGATTTTGGCAGGCTGTAAGCCGCGCCCCAGGTGAGATCGTCCGTCACGTTTCCCCCCGCGGCCACCAGCCCAAAGGGGACGGGAGACTTGAAGTTGTTGTCTCCGGTATAGATAGCTGTGCTGACGGGAGGTTTGATCAGCAATTCCATATACATGGCGTCGCGATCGATCTGATAAGAGGCGGGATTGGCAAGCACCGATTCCACTCCTCCCAGGGAGGCCACACCCGTGGTCCCACGACCCATGGAACGGGTGGAAAGGTAGTTGCGGCTGTAATACTCAAACACGGGGTCCATGTTTTGCGGCAAGGCAAAGTTCAGGCTATCTGCAGCCTGGGCGCTGAGGGCCGAAGCTATCAGCAGCAGGATCAAGAGGCTAAAGTGTTTCATTGTATCTCCGGATCATTTTATCACAATGGTTTGTTTGCGTTCTTTGCCCACCGAGACCAGCTCGATGGGTTTCTCGATCAGGTCCTGGATGGCTTCCAGGTAATCCTTGGCGGCCCGGGGTAATTTGCTCAGGCTGCGGCAGTGGCTGATATCCTTGTCCCAACCCGGCAGGCTGAGGTATTCAGGCTGGACTTGTTCGAGGTCCAGATGATGCGAGGGAAACCGCTCAAGCCGCTGGCCGCCAATCCAATAGCCTGTGCAGACCCGCAGTTCTTCGATCCCGCTCAGCACATCCAGCAGGGTAAGGGCGATGCTGTCGATCCCATTCAGGCGGGCCGTGAACTTGGCCGCCATGGCATCAAACCATCCCACCCGTCTGGGCCGTCCGGTGGTGGAGCCAAACTCATTGCCCTGCACCCTGATTCTGTCTCCCAGTTCATCACACAGCTCCGTGGGAAAAGGCCCTTCGCCCACTCTGGTGCTGTAAGCTTTATAGACTCCAATGATCTTATCGAGCGAGCGGGGCGGCAGCCCAGTGCCCACACTGATCCCTCCGCTCAAGGTATGTGAAGACGTCACAAAGGGATAGCTGCCATACACGAGATCCAGCAGGCTACCCTGTGCTCCTTCAAACAAGATGGATTGATCTTGCAGATGCCAATCCCAGAGCAGGCTGTCGGTCTGAGCAAGATAGGGTTTGAGAAAGAGATAGAGCTCCTGGAGGACCTGAACTTCGCCTTTTAGCTCCGCCTTGCTCACTTTGAGCCCATGATGCGCGTAAAGAGCTGACAGACGCTGCTTTAGCCAGTCCGGCCAGAGCAGGTCCGCCAGTCTTAACGCCCGGCGGGAAACTCTGTCGGAATAGGCGGGGCCAATCCCCCGACCGGTGGTACCGATCCTGGATTTGCCCAGGCTTTTCTCCTGCATCAAATCCAGGCGCTGGTGCAGAGGAAGCACCATCGCGGCCCGGTCATCGATGAACAGCCTGTGCTCAAAACTGATCCCCGCTTCCCTTAGGGCCAGAATTTCTTCCCTGAGGGCAAAGGGGTCCACCACCACTCCCGAACCGATCACGCACTTGCACTTTGGATACAAAATGCCGGATGGCACACTGTGAAACACGTATTTACGGCCCTCCACCACGATGGTGTGACCCGCGTTGGCCCCACCCTGAAAGCGGACCACCACATCAGCCGAGACACCCAGAAAATCTACTATCTTGGCCTTGGCTTCGTCGCCCCACATGCATCCCAAAACGGCCAGTGAACTCATCAGACACTCCAGATTCTTTGTCTTTGCATCTTGGCCGGAGCAAGCTATTTTGTCAATCCAAATCTGCAGGGCTCAGCAGGTGTCTCATCCGACTACGTGAACCGCGTAGAATAAGAGAACGCAGATGATACTGATGAAACTGATTGACACTGATTTTCACAGAACCCTGAGGACGGGATGACAGTATTTACACGATTTAAGTGTGCGATGATAAATCCTCTGCTTTCTCTGAGCTTTGTTGGATTTAACTATTATCCGTCATCCGTTACAGGCCACTGAAACGAGGACGTTTCCGCTTCCACAAACCTGCATCTCTCTATTCCAGCAAAGCCTGCTTTTCATATCTCAGGCATCTCCCATACTCCACCTATGCCTAAGCATGGGAGAGGCAAAGGAGAGGCATAGGTGGTATAAAGGAGGCTAATTGGATGGCTTTGACCCGTTACTAGGGATTCCTGTTTCACGGTTCCTCCAGTAAAGAGTAAAAAGATTACATTGTTTGCATGTTTGAATATCCCGATAAAGCTGTCAACATAAATCCGTTATTATGGGGAAAGCTTCGATGGCAAATTCCTGTGCCAGGCAGGTGACTGGACCCTTGGCTTGGGGCTCAAGATCAATAGCGCTTGGCTGTAGCATCAATGCTCTTTTGGAATGGCTTGTAACACTTCTTTTCCATAGTCGCTAAGATAATACTTTTGCTTAGGGTGCTTAGGTTTATCCGGGTATTTCATCAGAACGATACCATCTTCAAGCAGCGGATTTAAATGTCTTACTCTCAGAAAGTCTCTGCTCACAAGATTTTGGCTTTTCTTGATTTCCTGCAAGCTAACAGGTTCTGTGCAAGTTCTGATTATGCCTATTTGCACTTGTGTTAGTTCTTCTATCAAACGCGCAGTCTCTTGCTTCTTGGCGTAAAGAGCTTGCCCAGTAGCTTGCCCAGTAACTTGGCCACCTACTTGGCCAGTAGCTTGGCCACTCTCTATCTCTGGAAAAGTCTTATCTATCTGCTGAACAATATCATCACTTAGTGACCAAGTTTGCTTATGGTTGGACGACTTGGTTACTTGAATAGCCTCAAGCTTGGCCAGTGTGCTCAAGGTCAGTTCGCTGGACTTCCCGGTGATGGCTTTGGCAATAGCTAAGCTTAGACTCCGATTTCTGACCAGGTATGAGAACAAGGCTGTTTCATCCGCATTTAGCTGTAGTCCAAGTTTGCTATGCAAATCACTGACTGGTTGTGAGATGATCTGTCTCTTCAGAATTGAGATCGAGAAGCTAAAGTCGGATTTATCATTCGTGATTTGAGCAGGAAACAGACCTAGTTTACGGCAGTCCTCCATAATGGTCCTGATCCCGGTTCCTGCCTCTTCACATAGCCCAATCTGACGGAATATCCTTACGATCAAGGGATTGCGGATCGGGTGGTGCCGGGACTCGAGCAGGGCTTCAACACTGGAATAGGCAGAGCCGGGATTCCAGAATATGGTCTTATCCTTGAAGATCTTGATCTCGGCTTTTCTGGAGGCATCGCCAAAGTCTTGGTGGATTAGCAGGTTCACTGCTGCCTCACGAAAAGACCTGAATTCCAGAGTGTCATCTTTGCGCTGCAAGCTTGTCTCATCCAAGGAGAAAGGGATGTCTGCAATCAGGGAATACTTGTCGATGAGCACCCTCCAGGCCTCGAAGAGGTTGCTCTCAATTACCAGCCGGTCATGCCAGCGTTTATCGGCGTCCCAGTTATCTTCCAGTTGATCAATACGCTGATAATCCACTACTGGCCTGGAAAGAATCTGCCTCACAAACCGGTCTTGTCCAAACAGTAATATAGACGCTTTGGTTGGGATTGCTTTCCCTGCTTCTTCGACCAGTAGTCCCATTTCCAGCAGAAAGTCCAGATCACTCAGATGAGCATATTTGCCTGTGTGGTTCTTATCCAGAAGTGCCCGGAACCAATTCAAGGTAGAGGAATTGCAAAATACACTTGAATCAACGCCATGCTCCAAACTTCTGTCATAGGGAGCATCGCTGGCGTCTCGAATGAAGGCCCTCAGTTCAGACTCTGTGCATTGTTCATCCCCACCACCTCTTCTGATGTATGCCTGGTCAATTCTCTTGCCTAGATAAACTGGCTTGTCCTTGCGGTCAGATTCAGGGATATGGAATACCAATACATGTTTCCCATCTATCTCGTGTAGTTCGGCATCTGAGAGTATCACCCTACTCAGCCTGCCTCCGTTGCGCAGGCAGCTAAGAAAGTCATTCTGAACCTTGTCTACATTTTCTACACCAACAATATCCCGTCCGTCTTTTCCGGTGCTTTCTTTGACTCCGAAAACAAGGTAGCCCCCACTGGTATTGGCAAAGGCAGACACGGTTTTATAGGCATCGTCCGATACACCATATCGGCATTGTTTGAACTCAATGCCAGTCCATTCCGGATTCTTTATAGCTATCAGCAGCTCTTCTTTGTTCATGTTGAGGCTTACTCCAACACTATTCTTACCTGCTGAGGGCTCTTTCCCTGAGAGAGCGAGTCACTGTATTGATCTAAGACCCGTTTCAATCCAGTAGGGGCGATCGATCCTCCAGCCTGCTTAGCCCAAAGCCGGTCTTTGGTTTGGGCAAGTAACGCAAGGGAACAAAGGACCAACGCGAGTATATTGAGTAGCCTTCTCATAGATCGCTCCTGAAGTTTTCACAGAATATCTGTTGATGGAGTGCCACTAGCAAGGGCGGTATAAACACACACCGCGGTCAAGGCTGTGCTTGGCTGGCCTGCTACAAGGGATTCCTGTTTCACGGTTCCTCCAGTAAAGATTAAAAAGAAATCACTGTTTACATGTTTGAATATCCCGATAAAGCTGTCAACAAATATCGGCGATCCTGGGAGGAATATTTTTGCTGGGACTCGGAGCATTATGCGTTACGGGTTATGCGTTACGCGGTTTGCGTGATGCTTCACCCAAGCGTACACTCAGTTGGCGCGAAAAGCCAACTTGGAGTTTATTGCCCCTGGACTGAATCGGCGTTTATCTCCTTGCTTGAGGGGGCTTTGGACTTCAAGCTATATCGGAGCAATCATGCCCGCGGATGTGCTGGTTGAAGTCCAAGCGGCCCGTAAACTCGCTGCCATATATACTCTTAGCGTGGCCGCTTGAACTCCAACGGGTCAACGGCCTCGCTGTTTTAGCGCAAGCTCTTCAGCCGGTCGTGATGCTCACGCTATTAGTAAACAAGGGGTGGAAGTTCCACCCCTTATTACGATCAGGATAACTTATGCTGTTTATCTTCCCAGGATCTCATTTACCCAGGCGTTGAGCGTGTCTTTGAGGGTGGGGCTGTAGCCCTTTTCCACTCCGCGCACCATGCCTTCGCCGTCGATAACGCAGATGAAGGGGATGCCTTCCACGCCGTAGAGGCTGGTCAGTTCTTCAGTGCCAAAGAGCAGGTGCATGGCGTATTTGTTGTCGTTCATAAACTTGATGACGGCCTGTTTGTCGTCTTCCCAGACGTTGATGGAAAATACTTGCACGCCTTCAGGCATGTCTGTGGCCATCCATTCGTTGATCAGGGGCATGGCGCTGCGGCAGGGCCCGCACCAGGTGGCCCAGAAATCCAGGATCAGGATCTGGCCGCGCAAGTCTTTGAGGGAGATGATGTTGCCTTCAGGATCAGGGAGGATCCATTCCGGGGCGGGATACGCTTCAAAACCCTGGGATTCGGCAGGCCCGTCAAGCTCAGTAGACTCGGCAGGTTCGGTAGGCTCAAGCTCAATGCCGGCCAGTTGAGCGGCATATTCCATCAGGGCGGGCCAGTTTTCGTGGGCCGCGATGGGTTGTTGTTCCAGGCCTCTGAGGTCTTCCAGGGCGATGGTCTTGCGGTCCACCATCATACGCAGGATGTCGATCACTTCACCATACTCGCCCAGCTGATAATGGGAATTCACCATCATATACTGGATGTCTTCATAATCCATCCAATTGGGGCTTTCGTAAACGGTCTCGGTGACTTTCGCGTAATAGCCGTTGGAGTAGAGGGCGGAGCAATACGCCACCACTTCATACATTTCGCGGTCCGCGCCTTCCAGCATACCGTCCGCGATAAACTTGTCGATATAGGCTACCTTGCTGTTCCACAGCAGGTCAAATTGACCGGCGTCGGCCATGATTTTATCCACCTGGCGGATTTCGTTGGAGAAAGGCACCTGGTTGAGGACTTTGAGATAATACTTGTAAGCGCGGTCGGCATTTCCCGCGATGATCTGAGTGAGCAGATAGGCGGACTGGGCTTTGACGTCTTCCGGGAAGCGGATGGAGTAGGCCCTCAGGCGGCCATTGTCCTTCCTGAGCCACTTGGTCCACTGTGCCCTGAGGCTGTCATCGGGCGCGGCGGTGGTGAAATACTTCCAATAAGTCTCACCCAGCAATTGATAGCCATAAAGCCCGCGGGGATAGTCATCTATGAGGTCCCGGGCGTCTTTGATGACCTGGGATTTATCATCAGCCAGCCTGTTCAGCAGATAGTGTGAGAGGGGATCCCCATCATCCTGAAGGGCCGCGAAATATACCTCGCGGGCACTGGCCGGGTCATAGTTGATCCAGGCATCCTGGAAGGCGATGGTATCCGTGAGATCGTTTGGGTCCACCAGATAGAGTGGCAATTCTTCCGTCCGCTCCAGCTCAAAGAGGCTTGAAACCAGCGCGAAGCGGTTGTAGTAGTCATCCAGAGAGGCATGATCATTGGCCAGGAGCTCGTAAACTCTTTCATAGTTGAGCGCGTCCTCAAAGTAGTAGGGCACCAGCTCCGCTTTGATCTCGGCAAGGGTGCCAGCCCATTCTTCCTGAGCTTCCTGATTGACGATGATCCCGGCCATGGTGAAGAGCAGATCGTGAAACTCTTCGATGGGCTGCAGACGGGTGGGATCGATCTCCACCATCCAGGGATCCTTTGCCATAAAAGCCTCATCGAGCAGATCGCCGGCCTGATCAGACCTGCCGCCCCGGTTGAGGGCCCAGACACCTGCCAGACGGTGATATTCATCGTCAGGAAAATTGTGATAATAGGTCATGAAGTGGACCATGTCCAGATTCAGCATCTCTTTCACGGCCTCAGGCTCGTCAAAATAATCCTCCAGGGGATAGTTTTCAAAGTAGCCCAGCGTCATAAGACGGTAACCATAGACTTGATCGGGATAGTTTTCGATCAGCTGGCGGGCGGCGTTGATCCTGGAAAGGGGATCATCCTGCCTCAGAAACCAGAGATAGAAGAACTTCAAGGGGGAAGCGGGATCGGAGGTTTTGGCCTCGATCCAGGCAGTGTAAGCTTCCGGGTTTGCTTCCTGCCATTTGGCGGCGGCCAGTTCCAACTCGCCCAGAGGATGGTCCTCTTCCAAAAACTGAATGAACAGCGCGTCACCCATGGCAGTTTCATCTGCGGTGGGCGGGACCACGGCCAGACTGTCAGAACCGTCCATAGCGGTGAAGGACATTACGGTGGGAACGTAGCTCTGGTCCAGCGCTGTATCCAAATCTTCCATCGAGACCCCAGCCAGGCATGCTACAAGCATCGCCATCATAAAAACGAGTAGTGGTTTTCTCAGTGTCATTTTTCCTCCATGACAAATATCTATGATCATATAGAGCTATCTATTAGACGCAAAGCCCAGGCTCAGGACGCGGGCTTAGTCCATAACCGTTGCCGGGGACTATATGTCAAGTACTTTTTCAGCAAAAAAAAGCAGCGGCCTCCGCTCTTTTTCTTGACCAAAAGCGCCCCATCTGAAAGCGTGGCCTCATGAAATTAAACAAGCATTTTCCAAGTTGGATCATCCTGATCGGGTTGGTGGCCGGAGCGGTTGGCTGCGCGCTCATCTCAGCCCGTTCCGTGCAACAATACGCTCTGGCGGACAATGAGATCTCTGAGGCCTCAGGTCTGGCTGCCAGCCGCAAACTGCCCGGGATTCTGTATACCCACAACGATTCAGGCGGCGAGCCGATCGTGTATGCCATCAACTCGAAAGGCATGCTGGCGGCCCGCGTCCGGTTGGCTGGGATCAAAAACCGCGATTGGGAAGACATTGCCGTGGGCCCTGACCCTGGATCCCAAAAGCAGTGCGTCTTTGTGGGAGAGATCGGAGACAACGACGCCGCCCACAAATCTGTCTTTGTGTACCGTTTTGAAGAGCCGGAGCTCTCGGACACCCTGCTCGTGATCGCGGCCCCGGACAAGATCGAGATCGTGTATGAAGATGGCCCCCGCGATGCCGAAGCTCTGTTTGTGGACCCCCGC
>Ga0116174_10001693_pt1 | contig 19711 bp, 21 predicted proteins | sample AD_UKC087_MetaG_FD_89801 | JGI IMG/M metagenome (GOLD analysis project Ga0116174, IMG submission 89801) | Active sludge microbial communities of municipal wastewater-treating anaerobic digesters from USA - AD_UKC087_MetaG | ecosystem: Engineered > Bioreactor > Anaerobic > Digestate | place: USA...
ATTTCTTCTTGTTGAGTCATATTTATCCTCCTACCAATTTATTAAATAAAATAAAAAACTTGTTAATGTCAAAAAAAGCACGGGTATTATAACTTTTTGGTAGTAAATTATTACTTTCCCGTTGTTTTTTTGTCTTAAATAAGCGTCTGCTTTAGTTGAAAAAAGAAAGACGATCATTCCTGTGATTGTTCCAAAAATGATCTTCTCTACCCCAAATATTTTATTATGCGTTACTCCTATAAACTTGGCTAGATATAAGGTAATTATTGTAAAAGCGGCCATTAATGTAACTGAGAAAGCTTCTATATAGGGTATTTTTAATTTTTTATTTTTCAAAAAACTTGCTAACCACAGGCCACTGGATACTATAAACCCGCCAATCCAAAGACCTGTAATTGTGTCGTCTATTCCTATGTATCTTGTAAAGCCAACCCCTGCTCCTATAGCTATTGTGCACATTGGACACACTGCAAAAGTTTTTTGCAAACCAAAGACAAATATTGCTAATAAAGCAAAAAGAAATGTTTTTAGATTACTTTTTTTCATATTTATTGCTCTGTAGATACTTCAGCGTTGACATTTACATCAACCGATGTTTCTGTTTCTTCCTCATTCTCTTTAGCAGTTTCAATACCTGTTTTTTCTTTTATGTAACCAACTATTTCTACATGTCCTACCATACATCTACCATCGGCTACCATAAATGGGACACCTATTTCGTTAGCTTTTATATTACATTTTTCTACAGCTATTTTAGTTAACTCTTGAGCGTTGGTTTGGTTCTTATAAACTTCTTTTCTCGTTAAGGGAAATGATCCTTCAAGATTATTTTCTCTTATAAAATCATCGACTTTGTGGCAATTTGGGCATGTATCTCCGTAATAGTATGTTGGGTTTTGAGAAAGAAATATCTCATCTATTGCGTTTGAAAGTTTTTTTGTCCTGTTAGAATCAGATATTATGATCCACATCATTATGGCTATAACCGAAATCAAAAATATTGTTATGATTTTTTTATTCATAATAATTGTTTAAAATATTAAATATTTACTAAGATTCTCTGTATAATAGCATAATTACCATTCTTTCATGGATATTTCGTGCATTATAGCGTGACTTTTACCAAAAACAGCAAATATATTATACCCCTTATCCCATAAATCTTTTGTATTTTTCAATGTTATTTTATCTTTAAACTGTGATTTTGCATTAATAACATCGTTAATAGTGTTGATATCTAAATATGGATCAGTTTCTTTTCTTATGTATTCAAGGTTATTGTAATCAAGGTCTATTCCAGATGTTTTTTCGTAACATTCAAATATATTTTTTATATCAAAAAGATTTTCTTCCCATTTAGTAACGCCCTTGACATAGTCTAGATACGATTCTAGCGAGCCCTCGATATTGTCGGGTTTTATGTAATTACTCCTTATACATAGTTGTTCCGCGAAAACACTTGTTATTATTACATCCTTTGGAAATGTGCCTGACAGAAAATTTAACTGCTCGGCAATTTCGGGTTCTGGGGATATTACTGGAATTGCGGAAGATTGAGCTAAATACCATGTATAGTAAGCTTCTCCCATTGCTTTTATCTGATCCCTTCTTCCTGTGGCTAGTATTTTTTCCCCACCTTCTACTAAAACCATTCGTTTTTTACCGTCAGTTTTATCTATAAAATCTTGCATGTAGTTATCAAGCACTCCCCAAGATAGGTCTTTTGCATCGTAGGTATGATCAAATCCTAGGTAATACATTATTTGCCCGCCTTTTCTAATATGAAAAAAGTATGGTGAGGGGTATGGTCCAAATTTTGTGAGTTCTAGGTATTTTTTCTGAAGGTCGTTTAGCATAATTTTATTATAGATGATGTTCTAGGTTTGTTGAAGTGATGGTGTGGTTTTGGTGGAAAATATGGGTTTTGTTGTGATATAATTTTTGCATGTCTGAATCAAATATAAATCTAAATATGAATATTGATAAATCGTTAAAAGGATTGACTCCAGAAGCAGTGGAGAATGTTGCTGAAGCTCAATATAAGGGCTATTGGGGGTTTGTTAATAAACACCCTTGGATTAAATATGTTTACATCGTTTTTGGTTTGGTAATTGTCGCGGGTATTTTGTTTTTTACATACAATGCACTTACTTTTAAGTCTAGGTGGAAAAAGATAAAGGAGGAAACCCACGAGTTTGTTAAGGAGAGAGATGAGGAAATTGAAAGATCAAGAGCTGAGCATGATGCCGAGGTTAAAGAAATGAGAGACGATTTTAATAATGATATGAAAGAAATGAGAGACGATTTTAATAATAATGTAGAGAAAATGAATGATAAATATGATGCTAAGGATAAAGAAATGAAAGAAGATTTCAACGACAAAGTGAACGAAGTTGGGGAAAACACTGAAAATAGGGGGAAAGAAATGGAAAAGGATTTTAACGATTTCAAGGATAGTTTAGAAGGAAGATAAGAGCATTCCCAGAAAATCGATCGTATACCTTTTATCTTATATTGTTAACGGTCTTTTAGGTTTGTTATGAGTGTCTTTATAATAGATTGTACTTTCTAATATAAAATTTAAACACTTTGTTCATCCAATTTTACTTCTATAGCTACTACCCCATACTTTTCTTGATCTTCCTCGGAGTAGTATTTGGACATATGGAATCGAACCAATGATCTCCACAATGTCAATTGGCGCTCTAACCGAATCTCCTAACTCTTCAGGCCTTTGCCTGTTTTTATCTTCTTGTTTCTCATTCGCCCTTGGCTCATTTAAATGTATTTCTCTATTCTTTAGGTTGGTTAGGATCGGTTGTCGCTTCGCTCCAACAGGAGCTAACAGCCGAAAATCATTTATCTTTTATTTTTGGAAATTTTCTTAATTCTAACTCAGTTTTTTTGGTGGGCGGTAATGGAATCGAACCAATGACCTCCACAATGTCAATGTGGCGCTCTAACCGGCTGAGCTAACCGCCCTTAATTTTAACTATTTCAATTTTCTTCTATTTTCAACTCGCTAAGTCTCGTTCTTAACAAGCGGAGTGTATTCTACCCTATTTCTTCTTTGGGTTCATTATCTTATCTATTATCCCATACTTAACAGATTCGTTTGCATCCATCCAGTAATCTCTATCCATATCCCCCTTAACTTTGTCTAATTTTTGACCTGTTTCTTTTGATATAGCTTCAGCGTATTGATCCCTAAGTCTTAACATATGTTTTGCTGTTATTTCAACATCACTGGCCTGTCCCTCTACCCCACCTATAACTTGGTGAATCATTGTGTGAGATCCGGGTAAGGCGTATCTTTTACCTTTTGTCCCAGCCGAGAGTATTAAAGCCCCAGCTGAAGCCGAAAGACCTACATTTATAGTAACTACGTCATTTTTTATATGTTTTATAGTGTCATACATCGCAACCCCGGCGTAAACTTCACCTCCAGGGGAATTAATGTAAACGCTTATGTCTTTATCTGGATTTACACTTTCAAGAAAAAGCATTTGGGCAATAAAAGTATTGGCTACTCCCATGTCTATTGGTCCTGTAACAAAAACTATGAAATCTTTAAGAAGTCTGGAATATATGTCATAGGATCTTTCCATCCCTCCCTGATCTTTTTCTATTACTATTGGAACTAACGTATTATTCATTTTTTTCCTCCTTATGTTCATGATTACCATGGAAGTTTGGCCCTTCCACTTCCTCTATTAACTTAGTTAAAAGTTTATTTTTTTGAAGAACGTTTTTAATATAAAGTCTTTGGACAGGATCTTTCAATTTCTCCCCCACTGCAGGATCTCCAATTGCAGATACCATTTCGTCTACTTCTTCATCCGTAGCATCAATTTTTTCAACTTCTATTAAATGGGCCAAAATAAGCTCGGCTTTAATATTTTTCTCTGACATATCGTTATACTCTTTTCTTAACTCTTCCGCGGTTTTTTCCTGGGCTTTAAGGTATTTATCCAATGGTAGTTTTATGGTATCCAGCTGTTCTACTAATCTTGTCATCATTCTATCTGTTTCCTCTTCTAACAAAATATCGGAAATTTCAACCTCAGTTTCTTTTATGAGAACATCTATAACCTCATTTGATCCAATATGGACATGGTCGTGATGATCGTGCTCGTGATCATGGTTATCCCCACCCTCTTCTTTTGATTTTTCTAATTTAGCAGCTTCAAATTTTTCTGTTTTTTCTTTGTAATAATCTCTCAGAGCTTTTTTATAATCCCCAATTTTAACTTCCGGTCTGACTGCAAATTCTGCTGTAAATTCAAGATCTTTTGATATATCAAATTCTTTTATATCCACTTTTGGATTGGATATTGGGTTAAGATGGTTTTCTTTTAAGGCCTGTGGGTAGTAATGTTGTAATAGACTGTTTATTGTATCTCCGTATAATCTTGAGTTACCTACTTTTTCTATTACCATTTCTCTTGGTGCCGATCCCCTTCTAAATCCCTGTATTTCTGCATGTTCCACAGCATGAGAAACTTCTTTTTCGTAAAAATCTTTAACTGCGCTGTTTTCTATTACAACAGTCATTTTTATTGTTGATTTTGGTTGTTTTTCTATTTTTGTTTGCATAATGTGGTTATTGTATCACAAGGAGTTACTTAATAACCCCAGATCCTATACACATCTTATTAATATAAAAAACACAATACTGACCTGGAGTTATTGCTGTTTGTGGTCTTACAAATTTTACACAGTATTCCCCATCTTTTGTTGGAGAGAGCGTGGCTTGCGCGGGGTCGTGTTGGTATCTTATTTTTGCTTTTACTTTAAATTTTTTACCGTACATTTTATTGTTTGTAAAAAAAACATTAGAAAGATGTATATCTGTTTTTCCTAAATCTTTTTTATCTTTTGAGACAAATAAAGTGTTTGTTTCAACGTCTTTTTTAGTAACATAATAAGGTCCTCCTGCCAATCCTATCTTTTTTCTCTGCCCTATTGTGTAATACTCTAGACCTTTGTGTTTTCCTATAACCTTTTCCTCATCATCAATTATTTGTCCTTCCTTAACTTTTATTTCTTTTTCAATAAAGTTATCAAGTAAATTATCCGGTATATAACAGAAATCCTGGCTTTGAGAAATGTTTTCAAAATGGAAACCAGCTTTTTTTGTTATTTTATAAACATCATTTTTAACCACTTCCCCTAACGGGAAAATGATTCTTTCTAACCATTCCTGAGGTAAAAGACTTAAATAATAAGTTTGATCTTTATTTTTATCTTTTGGTTGGGTTATGAAAAAAGATTTGTGTTTTCTACTTTTTGTGATTTTTGTATAATGTCCTGTTGAAACGTATTTTATATTATTCTCATCAGCGAATTTAAAAAGGTGGTAAAACTTGGTGTTTTTATTGCATACCGTGCACGGGTTTGGAGTTTTTCCTGATGTTAAAGTTTTAATAAAATAATCCACAACATTTGATTGAAAATCTTTCTCTACATCCAAAATATAGTGTTCACATTTAAGGGTTTTACATATTTCCTCTGCCTTTTGTATTGAATTGTTGTTGTTACCATGCCATTTTGGAAATTTAAGAGAGATTCCGATAGGTGTGTAACCCATTTTTTGTAAAAGAATTAAGGCAGCTGTAGAATCAACTCCGCCAGATATACCTACAACTACTTTTTTATTTTTTAATCTTGCTGGTTTTCTGTCCATTCTTCATACCTCTCTTCAAGCATTTCGTTTTCTTTAACTGTTTTTTCATGTTGTTTTTTAAGAAATTCTGGTACGGGTTTATTATTTTTGCTTAGATAATCATAAATTGCTTCGGCCAAGGCCTCTGTAGCAAGAACAGAGCAGTGCACTTTAATTGGAGGTAATCCGTCTAAAGAGTCTATTATGTCTTCTTTACCAACTTCTAGTGCTTCTTCAAATGTTTTTCCTTTTACCATTTCCGTTACAGCACTACTTGTTGCAATGGCCGCAACACAACCAAAGGTTTGGAATTTTATGTCTGATATAATTTCTTTTCCTTTTTCTTCTTTTACCTTTATGTAGAGGTACATCACGTCCCCACAGGTCATATTACCAACTTTTCCAACACCGTCAGCGTTCTTTATTTTTCCTAAGTTTTTTGGTTTTTTAAAATAATCTAAAACTTTTTTTGTATACATTTTTACTTTAAATTGTGGACATTCATGGGAGATATTTTCCTAAGCTTTTGCACAGCTTTTGGCAAAACCTCCAACAAATATTTTACTTCACTTTCTTTTGTGTTCCTACCTAACGATATTCTTATTGTTCCTTGGGCATATTTTTCGTCAACACCGCAAGCTAAAAGCACATGAGACGCCTGTAATTTTGGAGACGAACATGCCGATACTGTAGAAACCTCTATACCTTTTGCATCTAATTCCATCATTAAGGCCTCTCCTTCTATAAAATCAAATCTAATGTCTATATTGTTAGGTAGTCTTTTTGTAGGATGACCATTTAGATGGGAGTTTGGTATATTTTTCAAAACATCTTTGATTATTTTATCCCTTAAATTTGTAAGTCTAAGTTTTTCATCGTACATTTCTTTCACGCAAATTTCTAAAGCTTTTCCAAACCCAACAATCGCAGGAACATTAACTGTTGATGATCTTTTACCTCTTTCATGCCCACCACCATGGATAAAAGTATCTATTTTTACACCGTTTTTTATGTAAAGAAGGCCAACACCTTTTGGACCGTATATTTTATGTGATGAAGCCGTTAATAAATCTATATTTAGTTTTTGTACATTTATGGGCATTTTTCCAAAACTTTGGGACGCATCTGTATGAAACAATATCCCTTTCTTTTTGCATATTTTCCCTATCTCTTCTATTGGTTGTATTGTTCCAATTTCATTGTTTGAATGCATTATGGATACCAAAACAGTGTCTTTAGTCATCATTTTTTCTAATTCACCCAGCTTAATTGATCCAAACTCATCAACGGGAGCGCGTTCTATATTAAAACCATTTTTTGATAACCACTCTGCGCTATTTAAAACACAGTCATGTTCTATAGATGAAATTATTATTTTGTTTCCCTTGTTTTTATTTGCAGAAGCTACACATTTTAAGGCCCAGTTGTTACTTTCTGTAGCTGAGGATGTGAAATAAACCTCATTTATCTGACAACTTATATAATTGGCAATTTCTTCTCTAACTTTATTTACAGCTGTATTGGCGATTGTTCCCATTGTGTGTATTGACGAGGTATTGCCATACTTTTCTGTAAAATAAGGAAGCATAGCTTTAACAACCCTTTTGTCTACAGGTGTTGTAGCGGCATAGTCCATATAAATTGGTTTTTTGATTTTTTTATTTGTCATTTAACTGTGACATTTTAGCACAACTATGTTTTCTACACTAAAAGCGAAATGCTAACGTAATGTTCAGACGGTTATTTACAGTTCAATAATCTCTTTCCAATGATCTTTGTTTCCTAAAATAGTACTTTGTTTTTTTAATTCATCCAGAATAACTTTTTGACTTTCAGTTGGTTCTTTCTTACCTAATATTTTAAGTGCGTAGTTCAATAACTCTTGCCCACCAACTTTATCTCTTTCACCAAAAATGTTATTTAAAAGTTCGTCTACAGGATTAACAACATCAATTTCAAAACCTTTCTTGTTTTTCATATTGTTAAGATTTTCTAGGCGGTCGTTATATTGCTTGTCAGTTATACCGTATTTAATATTTAGATCTGATTTTTCCTCCTCAGTTAAGTTGAGTAACCTTTCATATCTGATCATTCTATCTAATCTCTCGTAGGCATTTTTAAAAGTATTAAAAACTCTATCCGAATTTTCGTTGCTATTAATAGTCTTAAATTCCCGTGATGGTATGCCCGTATCCATGATTACTATATTTCCTGTTTTTTCATTTTTTATTAAATTTCCAGGGTGAAAGTCTAAAGGAACACCAAACTCAATAAACGTCTTTTTTAAACCCCATATAATATCTTTAAATTGTTCCCTGTTTTTTTCTATCATTTCGTTAGTATTTCTATAATCAGTCCCTATCATTTCGGAGAGAACCTTTCCAGGAATAAATCTTTGTATTATTATGCAACTTCTTTTTCCGCTTTGATCTTTTTCATATCTAAAATATGATTTAGCAAAGTGCTCTTCTCCAAATATTTTGCCAATTTTTTTCTGATCCCTCACAATATCCTTGACTCTTTTAGGGTTTCCAAGATAGTCAATAGCTTCTTGCGATCTTTTTTTACCCTGAGGGTCGTTTGGATTTATTTCTTTAATAACCCAATTATCATCCACTTTTGTCACTATCGATTCCCACCCCGTACCTATAATGTCACCTTTCCTTGGTAGGTTTTTAGGTGGAGATTTATCTTTATTATCAATATTTAATATATTTCCTATCCCCATAGGGTTATTTTAAAACATTTTTGGTGATTGTGTGGGTTAACAATCCTTTTTTGAATTATTCTAGTAATTTGGAGTGTCCCAATTGTTGGGGTACTAATGATGTTCCATTATAAGATATCTGTTGGACACATATCATATTTAGAGTAGCTATATATGTTTTGATTGGTCGTCAAGTAAATCAAACAATTTTTAAGTTTTTTAAGTTGTTGTTTTTCGCTAAATCTTGTTTTAGTTTTTCCATATTAACGTCTTCTATCAGAATTCTAAAGTAAAAATTATTGTTGTTTTCGTCTTTGTTAAAAACTATGCGAATAATGTTTCCACCGTTTTTATTAACAGCGTCGGTAATTGATTTTAAAAGTCCTGGTTTATCAACTCCTGTGGTTTCTATAGTTGTTCTTTTTCGTTTACTTTTTGTTATGCCGTATTCATTTAATAAATCATCTAGTTTTTCTATATCTAGGTAACCTTTTGATATTTTGTAATATACCTCTCCTACGTTTTCACATCCCAAAGAGTAGCATATATCACGAATTTCTGGTCCGATGTCCTCCAAATCTAATATCCCTCTTGGAGATAGTCTGTTTTCAAATATTCTTTTACCCATTTCAATGGAGTTATTTTTTTCATATTTTATTATTCTTCTTTCTAGATATTTTTGGGTCTGTTTTAGACAAACACGACTTAGTTTACGATCCTCCTCAATAGATCTTTTTCCTGTTATAACTTCAATTGTATCTGCGTTTTTTAACAGATAAGTTAATTTTTCTTCATTGCCATTTGCTCTCACTTTAATTGAGTTATCACCTAATTTTTGGTTTACAGCATAAGCAAAATCAATTGCTAAAGCTTTTTCAGGGAGGAATACCAAGTCTTTTGCTGGTGTGAAGATTAGTTTTAAGTTATAACTGCTGCTTTTGATACCCTTCTTTAGATTAAAGATATATCCCCAATTATTAAAGTTTTCCATATTTTCTGTGGCTATAGCTATTTCTATAGAACCGTAGTCAGTTTCAATAGTTGTTTGTAGGGCCTCATACCCATTTACTCTTTTGTTTGCTCCTATAAATTCGTCAAACCTATTGAAATCTACTCTATCACCATACGCATTATGTATTGCATAAAGAACTTCATAACATTGTTTTATTGTCTTTACTATAATCCTGTAACTTATAACGTCGTTAATTTTTCTATAATCTTCACTTGAAGCCAAGCCCTTAACAGCGTTGGATTGTAGTTTTCGGTAGATACTGTAGTAACCGTCTATTTTAGTTTGTATGTTGGCGCTAACCTTAATTTTTGCTAAAGCCATTTTAATAGTATTTAAGTTGGATTTTACCTCTGTTTTAGAGAGCCGTTTGTCTTGATCTATAGTGTTTTTAACTTTGGAGAAAATATCAAAATGAAGGTATTGGAAAGAAAGATCTTCCATCTCTGTTTTAACTACCCAAATTCCCAGGGACTCAGCTAATTTCGCATATACCTCCAGACTTTCCTTAGCATTCTTTTTTCTATTTGAGTTTGGTAAATATTGAAGGGTGTTTAAGTTATGGTATCTATCGGCAAGTTTTAAAACCGAGACTTTAGGATCAATATAGGAAGTGTCTACTACTTTTTTAAGTGTTTTAAAATCCTGACCTTCTTTTTCACCTAATTGAATTTTTGTTACTGAATCTACTAAAAAGGATACTTCTTTTCCAAATAAGTCTGATATTTGTTCTATTTTCAAATCTGTGTCTTCAACAGTGTCGTGTAGTAGGGCTGCAATAAGCAAATTGTTGTCATGAATCCCCCAGCTTTTTAATATTTTGTATACAGCTATACAATGTTCTATGTAAGGTTCTCCGGATTTTCTGTAAAGATCTCTATGTTTTTCTTGAGCAAGCTTCAAAGCAGAAATAATTCTGCTGTTTGTGGTACCTAGTTCTTTTTTGTATTGCTTAAGAAGGCCCTCGCCTGACATTATCGGTAATAATATAGCTAAATTGTGTTTTTTACAATGAAGTCATTCTATAGGCAAATGTAAGGTTTAATGACCAAACACAGGTAATGACTCTAACTGGTGGGAAGAATGGGATTTTTGCTCCGCAAAGCCCCGCGGAATGCGGGGTCGACCCACGAAGGCATATGCCAACAGTTTTTCTGGTGAGAATATGTAGAATTGTTTACCATTCTTGAGTTGAAACACACTTCTCAACGTAAAAACTCATTTAAACAAGATAGGTATTTCTTCTGAATTCCCTCTTGAATAATTAATGAATCTAATGTATTTATGCGACCTGATTTTTTTACAATATTTGCACATTTATCAAAGTAAAAGGTATCGTTTGTAGCGACAAACAAATATACATTATCCCATTTTTGATTTATTTCATCAGCTTCTTTGGTAATCTGTTCTCCGGTAAAACTTTTTCTGTACTTTACTTCTACTAAATGAACCTCATCCTTATCCTTACTTATTAGAAGGAAATCAGGAACATTTCTTAAGTTATTTAGTGTTGTTGGGTTTTTTACCTTATGTTGGTATTGAGCTAATTCAGGGATTATATTTTCATAACCTAACGGGATGATAGTAAAAGTTGTTGCTTCTTGAAACATTTGGTGAAAAATAGTTTCGGTTATTCTGCCTTTTATAAGGTTGGTAACAAACGATCCGTTGGACATTAATAAAATGATCCAACAATTTTTAATTTTTGTATAAGAAGTTAAAAATTATCCAACAAAAAGGGCCTTGGAAGTTAGATATTTCATCCAGCGTCCAAGGCCAAATATTAAATTGTTTGTTACTTTAGGAATTTTTACGGTACTTCCAAAGGCTTCACCTCTGGTAACGCGGTCGGAGCATCAAACTGAAAGTATGGTAGACTTTCTGGGAGTTCTTTTACTCCTAGGTAATCTGCTATGCTTCCCACAATGTCTCCACTGATCTTGTTTCTTTCTTCATTGTAGATAAAGACTGCGTCGTTCCAATCTTTAATACAGGCGAAGGTTTGGTTGTACTTTTCGGACACTAATCTTTGTGTATTTTTCAATGCCTCTGGATCTACGTTCTGTAGAGGGGCTTCAGTAAAAGTTGCAACATAAGCATTAACGTTCAAGGCCATGTCAGCTGGTGTAGCTTGATTATTAACTAAATCAGCCAAATCCAGCTTATCTGGTGGTATTGGATTTCCGTTTTCGTCTCTATAATGAGATCGGGCATCCTGTATTCCATCTCCGAAATTACTTAGGGATTCCCTATACACTCTTGCTTTTTCAATATCAGCTGTTAGATAACTGTTATATAAATTTACCTGAGCTTGGATTTCTGAAAAAGTTAAAGCTATACAGGTGTTTCCGTTAGCAGCTGCTCTACGACCGTTTTGGTACGCTGAGATCAGTGCTTCATATTCAGAAGTAATTTCTGGGGCGACCCCCTTGATCTTGCTCAGAACCCCACATCCGCACGATGTTATGAGTAATGAAGTTATTAGAATCATTACCACCATAAAAATTGTTTTCTTTTTCATTTTATTCTCCTTTTGTTCTCCATATTTCTCTGAGTGTTTTATCAGTTCCGGACACTATTGTTTCAAGTGCTCCGGTGAAATTGTCGTAATTGGCAAAATTGGCAGCATCCTCAAGTGTAGGCCCGTAGTCAATTGCTGTGTACCATGTAAGCCAATCAGATACTGTTATGGTTATGCGGTTATCTTCTGGTTTTACATCAGGTCTAATTAACCACACTACACCTCTATCGTCTTCAACATCGCCGATTTCAGCCCATCTTGCCCAGTTTAGAATCCATATTTTTTCGTCATTAAAAGGACCGTTATTTTGGATTCCCGTTTGGCAGACTATTACCACCTCGGCTATTTTATCTGTTCTAAGTTTTTCTAATATCTCATCTGCCCACACAACTGTTTCTTGGTCAAAACCACATCCGTTATCAACCACCCAATACTGTTCAAGTTTGGGAAATTCTGGCTGGCCTTCTTCAGGTTTGTATTTTTCTTCCAAGACCTCTGTTGAGTTGCAAGCTATTAAGATAATAGAAAGAACTAACAAGATGATAATAAGTTTAGTCTTCTTCATTCCTACCACCCTCTTTTGTGAGGAAGTTTTTGACTCCGAAACCTTTTTCATTACATCCTGCTCTTCCTCCTCCAGCGCATGCACATGCACAGGCACAAGAACTGACACAAGCACAGCTACTACTTCGGCCTGAAAAACCACCGCTTCCGCCACCACTTCTGGATGAACCGCCTCCTATGAACCAGCCTCCACCACCTATGTAACTACCAGAACTGTAGCCCCCTCCTTCAGATACCTCATACAGGAGTGCAGCAAGCATACATACCACCATGAATATCACAACTATAATGAGAAGCCACACATCCAATGATAGTCCTGTTTCTTCAGCCTGATTTTCTTCAAGCTTTTCGATATTCGGAAAGTAGGTCTTATCTATGGATACTTGTACCGTGTATTTTTCATCAGGCTCCAAATCATTTGTAACCCATGTAATTGAATTAATGCTCTGCTGTTCTGGTTCTGGATCAATGTGTGTCAGTAAACTCGTGTCAGTAAACAACCATTCAATAGTTAATTTCCGAATTTCTGCAAAGTCAAACCATCCAGGCGTATATTGAATCGTTACTTGATCATCCTTTATGTTTACCATTTTTTCTTGTTTGATGATAAAAAAGAATGAAAAGTTTTCACCTGCTAAAGGAAGGTGATCAAAATCAAGTTTAACCTGACTTTGTGATCCTGTATTAGCCGATGCTTCTACAACGAAATTCTTAGGCCCATAATCAAGAATTTGGAAATTCCTATTTGGAACTCCTATTTCAAGATATGCTCCCCCATCCGGAAAGTCCGTTGTGGCGGTGTAATCAAAATCATATCTCATTTCAAGTACACCGTTATCATCCATTGAGATTTTGATTTTGTAGTCGTTGATTACATCAGGTGGTGTGTATGCGTTAATCGGTATTGGTAACAATGAGCAAGCAACAGTTACTAATACCAAAATGGACAAAATCTTAACTGTCTTCATCTTGACCTCTTTTAACTCTTCTTGATCTGAGATAGTGGACATACTTCAGTATCATCCATCTCTCTCATCTTTTTGCAGATAGGGTGGTTCCATATCTTTTCCCACGGTGTTGTTAGGAAATTACCTAATATTTCATCATGGAGCCAAGATTGGCATGGAATAACATCGCCTTTTGGAGTTATAGCCATATTACTAAGACACGCCCCACAAGCTGGGATTGATAAACCAAGTTGATTTAACTGTTCGTTGGTTAACCACCCAGGTGAGGTAAACTGAATATCCATGCCCAGTTTATGTGCTATTTCAACTGCATCTGATATGGTCTCAAACATTTCTTTGTTAGATAGTGCGTCGCCCTCTTTAAGAGTGTGTTTTGCACCACCTGTAGGGATTAGGCCAGAACATCCGGTGTAAATAACTCCTAAATCATTCAAAAACTTCAGCATCTCACTGTAGTCCTTGTTTAATTTTATTAATGGGGTGTTTACACTCACGTTCAGCCCGACATCTACACAGTTTTTGATGCCTACCACTGTTCGGTAGAAACCACCACTTTTCCCTACCAAGAAATCATGAATTTCTGGTTTATGGCTGTATAGGGTGATTTGAATACCATCTAAACTTGCATCGTACAAACGCTGTGCGTATTTCCGATCCAATTTCAGACCGTTGGTATTCAACCTTGTTATGAACCACTTAGAGTATTCAACCAACTCTACCAGGTCGTTTCTCATAGTTGGTTCGCCACCAGTAAATGTTAACTGTGGTATTCCTAATTTTCGGCATTTATCTATGATTCTCTTCCATGTAGCTGTTGGGAAGATACCGTCTTTTTCCACTTCTCCTTGAGGGAGATCTGCTGCGTAGCAGTTCAGACACTTTTGGTTACAGTGCCAGCGCTCACCTACTTTCATGGGGGATATAAGTAGATCCATTCTATGAGGAGCACTCATATATTTTGAGTATTCCCTAATACTCATACCTTCACCTAATTGACTGAACTGAGGATCTCCCTTTGCTACCCCAATGATGATGTTTACTATAGTGGTTAAATCTTTTTCCACATCTTTTACATTTGGGTATAAGGTGCGAATACTTTTTATTACCTCCGATTTGATTTTTTCAACTTCTTCGGGTAACACCTCTCTTGGCACTTTAATGTGTTCATTAAGTGCGTTTAAGAATTCTCTGATTACCCAGGACCAACTGCTACCAACAGGTAAAATGTGGTGACCGTTGATGATCATGACGCTCTCTGGGTCTTCAAATAAATCGGGTTTTGGGGGAATTAGATGAACTCTAGCTACCCCTGGACCGTATGGATCTAACGTTGCATGAACAACACCCTGATTATGGGCTTGTAACTGCCTTAAGTATGATCTCAACACAATATTCCTCCTTACTATGTTTTTGAATAGGTTGTTTTACTATATACTGTTATACAGTATCTTTTTTACCTTAATCCTAAAGTTTTCAAGGTTCTTTTTGCACTTTTTATCTAGTGCGGGAGGATTTTACCATAACTATGGGGTATTGTCTAATTGCAACAAGGTGTTTTAGGGGAACACTTAAAATAAAAATGATTTTGAAAATATATAACCCAGATATTTATAGTTTTATATTTGGCAACTACATTTGAGGCCAATTTTCAATATCGTTTACAGACGTCATTTAGCCTTAGATGAGTTATCAGATAGGTTGGTAGAAGAGTTTGTGAGACTATTAAGACAGGTTATCACTTATCCAGATGATATAATTCACATATGATAGAAAGTGGGCCAATTTACGATTCCCCCAAAAACCCTTATCTTTATAAAGAAGAGTTAATTTCAAAAGGTAATGATTTTGAAGTATACGGGTATGGTGAAGATTACGTTATAAAAATTCCTCATAGCCCTGATTCTAAAAGTAGTGATTTCTACAATAAGCTTGTTGCAGATCATGAAAAAATGAAAGAAATATTCGGGGATAATCTTGCAGAATCTAACTTTTTACCACCCGAAAAGACAGATGGCGGTACTTATAGAATAATTCAACAAAGATTTCAAGAAGACGAGTTTTTAGATTCTATGGATGGGGAAACGTTAAGGAACTTTATTCTTAACAACAAAGAAGTGTTAAAACTCTTTTAGAAAAGGCAAAGATTGCCAAAGAAATGTTTGGAGTGCCTGTGGATTTAACCCCACACAACATTGTTTTTCACGATGGAAAATTGTTGATTACTGAAAACGACTCCCCCACTGTTAGGGTTACCGATGGTCATTACGGGGTAAAGGTTACCAAGGATAACGAAACCATAGAAGCTTTAGAGAGTTTGTTATCAACAGAGTCATGAAGAGCATCTCTTTGTAAGTTGTTTACGGGGATACAAACCTAACTACTCATACCTCAAAGCTTCAATAGGGGATAACTTTGAAGCTCGGTGTGCAGGGTACCAACCAAATACAATCCCAATTAAACACGATACTCCGACAGCTAAAATAACTGATGGAATTGATATTACAGTTGGAAGATCCATATTTTTTGTTAGTGCAACAGACACCCCGATTCCTATGAGTACTCCAAGTATTCCTCCCATCAAAGTTAAAACTATGGCCTCGACCAAAAATTGCGTTGTAATTGTTTTTCTTTTAGCACCTAATGCTTTTCTGATACCTATCTCCCTAGTTCTCTCTGTAACAGTAACTAGCATAATATTCATTATTCCTATACCACCTACGACAAGAGATATTGCAGCTATTCCGGTTAACAGTGTTGTAAATGTTCCTGTTACCTCACTCACAGTTTCGATAATATCTTCTTGAGATGTGATTTCAAAGTCAGCTTCATCAGGAATCTTTAGCCCATGTAATTCTAAAAGGAAAAAACCCAATTGATTCATTGCTTTGTCCATTAGTTCCTCACTTTTTGCACTTACATAAATATTGCTAACATGGTTTACTCCAAAAAGTATTTTTTGAGCGGTTGTTAAAGGTATAAAAACACTATCATCTGAACTCATCATCCCAGAACCTTTTGATTTAGTTACTCCAATAACAGTAAAAGAGTTTCCGTTAATTCTTATATTTTGTCCGATGGGATTTGGAGTATTCGGAAACAATTCTTCTACAACCCCTGGTCCTATTACCGCTACTTTCAGCATACTGTTGATGTCTTTTTGTGTAATTGTATTTCCATATTCAATTTCAACATTTCTTAAAAGAAAATATTTTTCTGTTATTCCTGTAATACTGGTGTTCATATTGTTTTCTCCAAAAGAGATTTGGGATCTAGATGAGTAAGAGGCAGCTACATTTTCTATGGTAGTGATTCTTTCTGATTTTTCTATTTCTTTGACATCGTCGTAAGTTAAAGTTTTTGCGTCGTCGGGACCACCTCTTAAAAATCCTGATTGAGTTGAAACAGGAGAAACAGTCAAAAGATTTGAGCCAAGGGACTGGATTCTATCCTCTACACTTTTTTGACTTGCCTGTCCTAAAGTCATTAAAGCAATAACGGAACCAATACCGATGACTATTCCAAGAACCGAGAGTCCGGTTCTCATTCTATTAGTTTTTAATACTAATATGCTTTCTTCAAATATTTCATTTAACTTCATTTTTATCCCTTGAATTAATTTTAGTATCTTTAACAATTTTCCCGTCTATTAAGGATATAGTTCTTTTTGCTCTTCTAGCGATATCATCTTCGTGTGTAATTAAAACTATGGTGTGGCCTTTTTTATTTAAATCTTCAAAAATATCCATTATCTCCATACTTTGTTTTGATGCTAAATTTCCAGTAGGCTCATCTGCAAGAATAATGCTTGGTTCAGTAGCCAGTGCTCTTGCAATTGCCACTCTTTGTTTTTCTCCACCAGAAAGTTGGTTTGGATAGTTTTGTAGTTTATTTCCAAGTCCAACGGATTCTAACAATTTTTTGGCTTTTTCAACTCTTTCACTTTTTAGGACACCGGCATAAGCCATAGGTAAACAAACATTTTTAACCGAAGTGGTTCTTGGAAGTAAATTGTATGCTTGAAAAACGAATCCAATTTCTTTATTTCTAATCTCTGCTAACTCGTCGTCATTCATTCTCTCAACATTTTTTCCATTTATAATACAGGTTCCAGAAGTTGGAGTGTCAAGACATCCCATAATGTGCATTAATGTTGATTTACCGGATCCCGAGGGTCCTACTATTGCTACAAATTCTCCTTCACTGATTTCAAATGAAATATCTACCAAAGCTTTAGATGAAACTTCCCCGTTGTTATAAATTTTGCTAACATTTTTAACCTCAATTAAAGGTTTCATCTCATGAAACCCCCCATGCCAGGCATTCTCATATCTTTATCTCTAGTGTTGGGTTCAAAACCTTCTGTGGGCAATGCTTTTATTTGAATGTTATCCCCCTCTTCCAATCCTGATACTATCTCAGTGAATTTATTATTTGAAATACCAGTTTCAACGACTACTTTTTGAAATTTACCGTCTTTAAATACTGTGACTGTTTTTTCACCTCTATCTGTTTCAATAGATGGTGTTGGTACTAAAAGAACTTCTTGTTTTTCGTCAATAATTATATCTGCATCTACCCCCATATTTGGAAGTACTAAATCTGAATTTTCATCAAATTTTACAATTACTGGGTAATTAGAAACACCGTTTGAAGTTGTTCCTATTTTATCTATCCCTGCGACTTTTCCTAGAAATATTTTGTCATCAATGCTGTTTAAAACTAGTGATACTTTCTGCCCTACCTTGATTTTGTTTATATCAACTTCGGTAATGTTCAAGCTTGCGATAGGTGTTCCCTCTTTTCTTATTGAAGCAACGGTTGATGATGTACGCTCGGACAGGGAGTTTGAAATATCCATCCCTTCGACTACAAGAATATTAGCCACTACCCCACTGTCGGGAGCAACTATTATAGGAGATTGTGCCTGATATGATAGCCAAGCTTTGTTTAATGAGATTTGTGCTTGGGTTATAGCTTCTTCTTGTCTTTCATATTCAGATTTTGCGACTAAATACGCGTTTTCTGCTATTTTAAATGATTCTCTTTCTTTTTCAGTTTGATAACTATTTTTTTCTTTTTCGGTATCAAACGAATTTTCTGCGTTTATTAGAGAAGACTCTTTATTTAAAAGATCACTTTTTGCTCTTTCTAAGTTTGATTTAACTGATAAGTATGAAGCGTATGCAGATGCGTAGCTTTCTTCTCCATCTGAATTTAGTGTAATTTCCATTATCTTTTGACCTTTAACTACTGTTTCCCCTTCTTGTACGTAAACTTTTTTAACTATCCCGTTTACACCAGTTGTTACAGCAAGATAATTTGAAGTTTCTATATTTCCAGATGCGGAAACACTTGAAGAAATATTTCCTTTTGTAACTTTGGCATTTGTTGTTTCGGGCGGTTTTTTTGAGTTATTATTTGTTTTATTCTTTACGACAGAAAAAATTATTAAGATTAACGTGGCTGTTAATATTAAAAATCTATATCTATTTAAGAATTTTGTTATTTTATCCATAATTAATGATTTTAAAATTAATAAACTGAGAAACTACTGAGAAACGGGTAAAGAGATTATAAACTCAGAGCCTTCTCCCTTCTTACTGGTGACAGAAACATGCCCATCGTGTGATTCTGCAATTTCCTTTGCAATGGATAGTCCTAAGCCGAACCCTTCATTCTGGCTTTTTGATCTTGATGTATCTGATTTATAAAAACGATCAAATATGTGCGGAATGTCTTTGCTATCAATACCCTCCCCCGTGTCTTTTACCTTTATGAAAGCTTTATTATCTCTTTTTTCAACGAACACCTCTACCAAACCGTTATCTTTGTTGAATTTGATAGCATTATCTAAGATAATAGTAATAAGTTCGGAAATCGACTCTTTATTTGCCTCTATTTTGATATTTTCACCTGATATGTTTGTTTCAATATTTTTTGCTTTAGCCTTTGGTGTTAATTTGTCGTTTATTTCTTCTATTAATGTTTTTAGATCAATAATCTCTTTGCCACTGTTAGTATAGTCCTGATATTTGCTCTGTTTAATTAGGGAATTAGTTAGCATAGTTAGAGAATCAACTTCTTTAATTGTATTTTCTAAAACAGAACGTGCTTTTTTAATATCCATGTTCTTGTTTCTTAAATTGACTTCAATATCTGTTTTAATTGCAGTTAATGGTGTCTTAAGTTCATGAGCGGCATCGGCAACAAATTTCTTTTGTTTTTCTATCATATCTTCTATGGGTTTTAATGTTTTTCCTGCTAACCAATATCCTGG
>Ga0116174_10001695_pt1 | contig 19695 bp, 20 predicted proteins | sample AD_UKC087_MetaG_FD_89801 | JGI IMG/M metagenome (GOLD analysis project Ga0116174, IMG submission 89801) | Active sludge microbial communities of municipal wastewater-treating anaerobic digesters from USA - AD_UKC087_MetaG | ecosystem: Engineered > Bioreactor > Anaerobic > Digestate | place: USA...
ACTCATACGACGGCCCCGCCCGAGAAGCTGAAGAACGACAGGAAGAACGAGGACGCGGCGAAGGCGATGGTCAGACCGAAAACGATCTGGATCAGCTTGCGAAAGCCTCCCGAGGTATCGCCGAAGGCGAGTGCGAGGCCCGTGGCGATGATGATGATGACGGCGACGATGCGCGCCACCGGCCCCTGGATGGATTCGAGGATGGATTGCAGCGGCCCTTCCCAGGGCATGGAGGAACCGGCGGCCTGCGCTGTGCCGGCAAGGAACAGCAGTAGCGCCGCCAGCAGCAGCCCTTGCCCCGCAGAGCGGGACAGGCTGTGCAGCCGCGCAAGGCGCAAAGCCGGATCTACAGAAAAACGGAAAGCAGCAACGTGCGTCATGGAAGTTCTCCAGGTGGGTCAAGGGACAGGGAAGGTGCAGCGGCAGGCGCTACGGAGGAAACAGGCGGCAGTTCGGGAAACGGCGTCTCCATCGCATCCGCCAGTTGGTAAACCACACCGTCGAAGCCGACGATGCGGACGATGCTCTCGATGCGGCGCTTGCGCCCGCGTCCGGCGATGTAGATCACCACGTTGACCGCCTCGGCGATCAGCGCACGGGGCGGATTTACCGCCACTTCGAGGATCAGTTGCTCCAGGCGCAGCAGCGCGCCCAGGGCAGAGCCGGCATGGATCGTGGCGATGCCGCCCGGATGGCCGGTGCCCCACACCTTGATGAGATCCAGCGCCTCGGCGCCGCGCACTTCGCCGACCACCACGCGGTCAGGCCGCAGTCGCATGGAAGAGCGCACCAGCTCCTGCATGGACACCACGCCTTGGCGCGTGCGCAGCGGCACGTGGTCACGGGCCCCGCATTGCAGCTCCACCGTGTCTTCGAGCACCAGCACGCGGTCGCCCGTGGCGGCGATCTCCGCCAGCAACGCATTGGCCAGCGTCGTCTTGCCGCTGCTCGTGGCCCCCGCGATCAGGAGGTTCTGCCGCTCGTGCACCGCGCGGATGAGAAAGTCCGCCTGGTCGCTGGTCATCATTCCGTCGATGACGTACCGCTCCAGCGGAATCACGCCGATGGCGCGCTTGCGCAGCGCGAAGGCCGGCCCCGGCGCGGCGGGCGGCAGGATGCCCTCGAAGCGCTCGCCAGTCTCCGGCAGCTCGGCCGACAGGAGCGGCTGGCCGCGATGGACTTCCGCGCCGACGTGAGCGGCCACCAGCCGGATGATGCGTTCGCCGTCCGCTTCGGACAGCTCCACGCCCATTGGCGCGCGCCCCGATGAAAGCCGGTCGATCCACAAGGTGCGATCCGGGTTGAGCATGATTTCCACCACGTCTGGGTCTTCCAACGCGGCGGCGATCAGCGGCCCCATTGCTGTGCGCAGCATCTGGATGCGGCGATCCAGTGACTTGGCGGCCGATGAACGTGGTTCTGGCATGGGTTGGGGAACGGCGCTCATGAGGCACGCTCCTGCGCTTCGGCCGTAGCGGCCGTGGCCGCCACGTCCTCCATTCGCACTAGATCGGGATGCAGTTCCTCCACCACGTCGCGCACCAGGCTGCGCCCGCGCAACAGGTGGCGGCCCAACTGTTCCACAAACTGCTCGAAGCGCACCTTGCCCTGGGCGCGGGCTGCGTCCTGATGGGCCTCAGGCACGGGAGTGCTCACGGTCAGGAAATAGCGGATGAACAGCGCCAGCGTCTCGATCTGGATGTTCTGGTCGCGCTCCATGCGCTCGGCCTGGCGCGACAGGCGATCGAGCCGCTTTGCGATGGCCGCCTCGCGCTGGTCGGCGGCGTCGGGCGACAGCCAAGACGCCAGAGCAGCGGCGACGATGCTGGACTTGGACACGCCTTTCTTGGCGGCCAGCTCGTCGAGCCGCTTGGCATGCTCGGGCTGGATGAACAGGTTCAATCGGTATTGCGTCATAGCTGGATTCCGTCGTCAGGGTCGAGGGATGCCAGCCGGGCCGTGCGCTGCAGCGCCGGGTCAAGCTGGCGCGGGAGGGGAAGCGGCGCGTCGTCGTCATCCAGCAGCGCGAGGTCGTTGGCTGCGAATGCTTGTTCGGGTTGGTACTCGGTGACTTCGGAAAGCTCGGGCTGGCGGCGCGGGCCGCCGTCGTCGGCACTGCCGATGTCATCGACAGCTTCGATGGCCGGTGCCGCTGGAACGTCAGAAATCGCCAAACCAGTCCACTCATCGGCGCGGGCCGACGGAACGTCGGCATAGCGCCCACCAGCGAGCGCCGGCGGCGGCAGCACGCGTCGCTTGAAATTGGCGTCCGCGTAGTAGCGCAACTTCTTGGCTTTGATCGGTGCCAAGCTGGAGATCATCACCACGGCCTCATCGGGCGGAAGCTGCATGACTTCGCCCGGCGTCAACAGCGGGCGGGCCGTTTCCTGGCGCGACACCATCAGGTGACCCAGCCACGGCGCGAGCCGGTGGCCCGCATAGTTGCGCTGCGAGCGCAGTTCGGTGGCTGTGCCCAGAGTTTCAGAAATCCGCTTGGCGGTGCGCTCGTCGTTGGTGGCGAACGTCACGCGCACATGGCAGTTGTCCAGGATCGAATGGTTCTGCCCATACGCCTTGTCGATCTGGTTGAGCGACTGCGCAATCAAGAAGCTCCGGATGCCGTAGCCCGCCATGAAGGCCAAGGCCGTCTCGAAGAAGTCCAGGCGCCCGAGTGCGGGAAACTCATCGAGCATCAGCAGCAGCTTGTGACGGCGGGCGATGCCGTCGCTGCCGTCGAGTGATTCCGTGAGCCGCCGACCGATCTGGTTGAGGATCAACCGGATCAGCGGCTTCGTGCGGCTGATGTCCGAGGGCGGCACCACGAGGTACAGCGATACCGGATGCTCGGCGGAAATCAGGTCCGCAATGCGCCAGTCGCAGCGCGAGGTGACTTCGGCCACCGTGGGGTCACGGTACAGGCCGAGAAACGACATGGCCGTGGAGAGAACGCCGGAGCGTTCGTTGTCGCTCTTGTTGAGCACTTCGCGGGCAGCGGAGGCAACGACCGGATGCGGGTCGTTGCCCAGATGCCGCGTGCTCATCATCCGGTGCAGCGTCAGCTCGAACGGACAAGCCGGATCACTGAGGAAGTTGGCAACGCCTCGCAGCGTCTTGTCTTCTCCCGCATAGAGCACATGCAGGATGGCGCCGACCAGCAGCGCGTGCGAAGTCTTCTCCCAGTGGTTTCGCTTCTCCAATGCGCCTTCGGGATCGACCAGAATGTCGGCGATGTTCTGCACGTCGCGCACCTCGTGCGCGCCGCGCCGGACTTCCAGGAGAGGGTTATAGGCCGCTGATTTCGGATCAGTGGGATTGAACAGCAGGCAGTGCGAGAAGCGCGCGCGCCAGCCGGCGGTGATGGTCCAGTTCTCGCCCTTGATGTCATGGATCACTGCGGATGCCGGCCACGACAGCAGCGTCGGCACTACCAGGCCCACGCCCTTGCCCGAGCGCGTGGGCGCGAAGGTCAGGACGTGTTCTGGCCCTTCGTGGCGCAGGTACTCATCACCATGCCGACCGAGGAACACACCAGCGGGCTGGGTCAGCCCTGCCTTGCGAATGTCGCTGGCGTCGGCCCAGCGTGCCGAACCGTAGGTCGTAACCAGGCGCGACTGGCGCGAGCGCCAGATAGACATGCCGATAGCGACCACCACGGCGAGCAAACCGCTGCCGGCGGCAATGGCGCCGCCCACGTCGAAGATGTGGGACGCATAGGCATCGAAGAAGAACCACCACTCGAACAGCTTCCACGGGTGGTAGATCGGTGTGCCCAACAGATCGAACCAGGGCGAACCCAGGCGTAGTTGATAGCCCAGGGCCGCTGCTGTCCATTGTGTCGCGCTCCACACTCCGGCGATCACGATGCCGAATACCACGGCGATCTGACCGAACAGCACGTTCGTTCCTTGCATCTCCCGGCCTCCGATTTTTCCTGCGCGCACTCCGCTCAACGGCTGCACAACAACGTGCCGCTGGCGTCAGGATCGGTGCCGGGTCAGTGCCGGTCAAAGACTGTTATCAGAACGAAGATGATGCAAAAAACATCGATTCAAGCAAGGACGAAGACAGTAAAAACGCCGCAAGCAAAGGCGCGTTGCGGCGTGGTGAGCAAAAAAACGAGCGGTGCGTGGCCTAACCGGCCACGGTTAGAATTTCGGCGGTTCCTTGGGCAGTGTATAGGGCACCTTACCATCGCCGAAGAAGCGGCGGTTCGTCGCTTCGGCCACGCGGTTGCAAAGTTCGTCGCCCAACTTGGCGCGGTTCAGCTTGCACTGTTGGCGCAATTCTTTCAGCCGCTCGGGATCGGCTGCCAAGGATTCCACCGTCTCGCCTGGAGCAGAAGACTGACCGCAAGAGACCAATAGCGTGACTAACGACAATGAGGCGAAGATGTTGAACGGGCTCATGACCTGATTCCTCGAAGGCGTGACACTTGAGAAGCGGGTTTGGGCGTTAGGCGTCATCCGACCCCTGGGAGGCCAACCGCTCAATAAAGCGAGCCAGCGCCTGAGACGGTTCGGTATCCCGGCGCAGCAGATAGGTGGTCAGCATAGGGGAGCGCCCTGCGAGCGGGCGGCCCACTACCCCTGGTTCGCGGCTGGCAGCAATATGCGCTGTGCCCGCAAGCCCTAACGCCAAACCGGCCGACACAAGCGCCATCATCACATCAAATGTAGCGACGTGCTGAACCACCAATGGCTCCTTTTCCTGCTTGCGCAGGATTCGGTCGATCTGGCGGGCATGGCCTTCGCAGACAGCGGGATCGCCCAGCACAAGAGGGTAACGTAGCACTTCCTCCAGTGGGATTCGCTTATATGCCAGAGCCGGATGACGTGCTGGCACGGCCACCATCAACTCTTCTTCCCAGGCCGGTTCGACGATGATGCCGTCGCCCACTTCGTCGGCCATCGAGAAACCCGCGTCATACAGGTCATCATGCAAGCCTTTGAGTTGTTGGGCCAACGAAACCTCGAACAGCCGTATTTCCATTTCAGGGTCTTCCTCGCGGCAACGCGCCAGAAGAGCAGGCAGGCGCGACGGCGTAATGCCATCAGATAAGGCAATACGCAACTGCCCATGAAAGCCATTGGCGGCCGATTTCACGCTTTCGCGGGCTTGCTCCAGCGCGGTAAAAACACGCGGTACATGTTTCAGGAATAGCCTACCCGCAAGGGTCAGCCGCGTGCTGCGACTGGTGCGGATGAACAACTGCACACCCAACTCTTCCTCCAGTTCCTTGACGGTACGCGAAAGAGGTGACTGTTCTATATGAAGTTTCTCGGCCGCGCGTGCAAAATGAAGTTCTTCCGCGACCGCCAAAAAGCAGCGGAGATGACGCAATTCCATGGGGCGATGCCTCTGTGAAAATCGATTGCATGAATTGCGTATTCATTATTCAGTTCATTCCTGACGAAGTGATGAGTGGTCGATTACATTTTTGTCAGGAACCCTTCGTAAGTCGCCACAGAAAAATTGATCTTAATCAGTCAACTCGCGCCACCTGCAGCCCATGAAACATGGTTTCCAATGCGCGATCTATCCTTACCAGGCTGCTGAAATACCTCTTGGCCGTCCTCGGTTGGAAAAAAACGCCCGCATAGAATGGCCCACAAGCGATTTTTCTGAGGTCACCAAGGGGTAAGGCACCCTAAAAATTGCGAATTTCCTCTTTCGAAACAGTATTTCAGCAGCCTGGGCGTATGTGTCGTACGTTGCACCGAACTGCTTGTGCATTTCGTTCTCTTCGGTGATTGCGAGACGTCCGTGTAATACCTACAGACCGAGCTGCGCGCCCAGAATGGGACCCTCACGACGAAGCAACTGGAACCCGTTCATTTCATGCCGCGCAACCGCAGTGCGTTAAAGATCACCGAAGCCGAACTCAAGCTCATCGCCAGTGCCGCGATCATCGGAGACAGCAGCCAGCCGGTGAACGGGTAGAGCACGCCGGCGGCGATCGGTACACCAATGCCGTTGTAGACAAAGACGAACATCAAGTTCTGCCGCATGTTGCGCACGGTGTCGATGGATATCTGACGTGAGGCAGCGATACCGCGCAGGTCACCCTTGATCAGCGTGATCTGTCCGCTGTTCATCGCCACATCGGTGCCCGTCCCCATCGCAACGCCAACGTCGGCCTTGGCCAGCGCCGGGGCATCGTTGATGCCATCCCCCGCCATCGCGACGACGTGGCCTTCCTTCTGCAGTTTTTCCACCAATGCCAACTTGTCGGCGGGCTTGACCTCGCCGTGCACTTCATCGATGCGTAGCCTGGCACCGACCGCCCTCGCCGTGGTGAGGCCATCGCCAGTGGTCATGATGATGCGCAGACCGCTGTCGTGCAGGGTTTGGATGGCCTCGTGTGTGCTCTCCTTGATGGAGTCGGTCACCGCCAGAATGCCCGCAAAATGGCCATCAACGGCCAGATGCATGATGCTGGCACCTTCGCCGCGCAGGCGTTCGCCATCTGCTTGCAATGCAGCAACCGACACGCCCTCCTGCTCCATCAACGCCGTATTGCCCAGCGCCAGGCGCTTGCCTTCGACGGTGCCTCGCACGCCAATGCCGCTGCCTGAATCGAAGTCGGTTGGCTTGCTGAGCGGCATACTTTTGGCGCGTGCCGCGCTGACGATGGCGTCGGCCAGCGGATGCTCGCTGCCTTGGTCCAGACTAGCCGCCAGACGCAACACTTCATCAGGCGTGTAGCCTGTGGCCGCAATGGCGGTGTCGAATGTCGGTTTGCCCTCTGTCAGCGTACCGGTCTTGTCCACGATCAAGGTATCGACTTCACGCATTCTCTCGATCGCGCCAGCATCGCGGAACAGAACACCTTGTGTGGCAGCGCGTCCGGTGGCCACCATCACCGACATCGGCGTGGCCAGCCCCAGCGCACAGGGGCAGGCGATGATCAATACTGCGACGGCGTTGATCAGACCGAACACCCAGCTCGGCTCGGGACCGAACAGACCCCAGACGAAGAAGGTGGTGATCGCGATGAGCACCACCACGAGAACGAACTTGCCAGCCACCACGTCAGCCATGCGCTGCATCGGTGCCTTCGAGCGCTGGGCATTGGCCACCATCTGCACGATCTGCGACAGCACGGTCGCTGCACCGACTTTTTCCGAGCGCATCACCAGAGCACCGCTGGTGTTGAGCGTGGCGCCGATCAGTTTGTCGCCCAAGCGCTTGGTTACCGGAACGGGCTCGCCGGTGAGCATGGATTCATCCACCGCGCTGCGGCCTTCGGTAACGACGCCATCGACCGGGACTTTCTCGCCAGGGCGCACGCGCAGCAGATCGCCGACATGCACCTGGTTCAGTTGCACATCTTCCTCACTTCCATCCGCGTTGATGCGCCGCGCAGTCTTGGGCGCCAACCCGAGTAAGGACTTGATAGCCGCCGAGGTTTGCGAACGCGCCTTCAATTCGAGGATCTGACCCAGCATCGTCAGCGAAATGATGACCACGGCGGCCTCGAAGTACACGGCCACGCGACCCATCGAAACAAACGATTCGGGAAACACGCCCGGCGCCAACGTGGCGGCGACGCTGTAGACAAAAGCTGCCGCGGTGCCCAGGCTGATCAGCGTCCACATGTTCGGGCTTCGATGAACGATGGACTGCCAGCCACGCACAAAGAACGGCCAGGCGGCCCACAGCACCACCGGCAGCGACAGCACCAGCTCGACCCAGCTCTGGGTTGCCATGTTGAACCATCCCAGACGATGGCCGAACATGGCCAGGGTGGTGACGATCAGCGTGAGCGGCAACGTCCACCAGAAGCGTCGCTGAAAATCCTTCAGCTCACTGTTGTCTTCCGCGTCCAAGGGGATGATAGGCTCCAATGACATGCCGCATTTAGGGCAATTGCCGGGATGATCCTGTTGCACCTCGGGATACATGGGGCAGGTATAGATTGTGCCAGCCGGCATTTCTGCGGCCTTGTCGGTGGTCGCCCCGGGCTGCGCATGGCCCTGCGCATGGTGGGCGTGATGATGAGCACCATCAGTTCCGTCCTTGGCCTGGTCTTCCAACACCAGGTTCATTTGGCACTTGGGGCAGCGCCCTGGGTGATCCTGGCGCACTTCAGGGAGCATGGGGCACACATAGAGCGCGCCGGCATTTTATGTACCGACCGGTGCCTCGCTCACCCTATAGCGCACAGGGTCTGCAATGAACTTGTCGCGGCAGTGCGTGCTGCAAAAGCGGTAGTGATGATCGTCATGCATGGCCTGATGAGGCGATTGGGAGGTCACGCTCATACCGCACACAGGATCCTTCAAGTCGTCCGCCTTCGGTGAGATGTCGTCAAGGGCAGCCGACTGGCCCCCGAGGGCTGGTGATGTGGGTGATGGGTGATGGGTGATGGGTGATGGTTCATGTCAATGCCTTTCAAGACGCTTGTTCTATTTTTTGCCTTCCCATGATGTCAAGGTCAAGTCTTTCATCATGTTGAAGCGATTCAGTCTGCTTCTGCCGTCGTCCCGACAGCTAGCGAGGCAGGGACTTGCGGTATTGGGCGTTGATCTCGTCATGGCGCTGCTGTACCTCCAGCGGCCATTGCGCTTTGATCCAGGACAGCACGGCCACGATCTCGTCATCGCTCAACACGCCGTCGTAGACCGGCATGGCGGTGCGATAGTCAGGCTGGTCGATGAGCTTGGCAAGGCCATGCTTGGTGATGGCAAAAAGTTGCGCATCAGGATGGTGCCAGGTGTGGCCGCTGGGATCGTGCGGCGGCGCAGGAAGCAAGCCATCCGATCCGCGATCACGCCAGTTGGGCTGGCCTTCGCCCTTGGTGCCGTGGCAGGCGACACAGTTCTGAGCGTATATGCGAGCGCCTACTTGCAAGACCTGAGGATCATCAGGACGCAAGGTATGCGTCAACGCTGCCTCCCGCCTGCCACCGGCACTCAAGAAGAAATAGAGGATTCCAGCCACCACGAGCAAGACCAATCCCCCTCCCACGCCAAGTACAAGTGGTCTCAATTTCATTTCAAATTCTCCGGCGCCACGCCTGCGGTCATCGACCGAGAGAATGGCGCACGCGCTATCGTAAAAAAGATTCGTCGCGCGCATTCGGGCTCCGCGCAGGCGAATCGCTGAGTGTCCGCAGATCCCCTATCTGCCCACTTTTTGCATCATGGTCAAACTCGGTCTCCTCTAGGGCGAACCCCACTTCGATGTGGGAAAGACGATCAAAAAGCGCCATGTTTTGGTGATTTTCCACACGTTCAAACAAGAGTACTTCGATCGGGCGCCACATCGCCACCCAGCCAACAATCAACAGCCCTTCGCTGATGGCCGTAAGCACCTGGCTGTTGCCAGGATTACCCAATAAGGCCCGTACAAGCAGCGTCGTACCCAGAACGGCGAGTCCCGTTAACAGGAAGTGCCCTGTCGCATCCTTCGTCGATACCGGCGCCTGCACTGCGCATATTGCGCTTGAAAGTGCGCATGGATCGCTCCTGCAATTTCCACCTCGTACTCTCTGATCGACGTCGGGACATGAACAATGAGACGAAGCGATTCATCTAAACCATACTCGCCCGCACAGTCAACGATATAGTTTTCCACAGCACGGCTCAGTGTTTTCTCATGGAGCGGCGAAGGGTCCAATGAATCGTAAAGCTGCGTGATTCGTTGAATGCGAATATCGATGACCGTCATTTCTGTAAACGCCCAGGTTGTCTTGTTTTACTTTTTTTGCACCTTGCCGGACAGCTGCAAGCGACGGACAAACCGTCAAGGCGTAATGCTGATGCCGTTGGGAGTCTTGCCTACCGGAACGGTCTTCACAACCTTGCGATCCTTCACATCAAGCACGGAAACCGAATTGGCGTACATGTTGGTAAGGTAGGCGTACCGGCCTTCACGGTCGACAACCACGCCATGAGCACCGGCGCCGGTCACGACGGTCTTGGCAACCTTGAAACTCTCCAGCTCAATCAGGCTGACGGTTTTGCCAGGCTTCTTGGGCGTGCCCTGATTGGCCACCAGCAGCGTGCGCGAATCCGGCGTGACATACAGCTGGATGGGGACTGTTCCGACGGCAACCTTGCGAATCACCTTGCGCGTAGCCGGGTCGATCACGGCGACCGCGTTTTCCTCCGACAGCGACACCAAGACAAGACTCCCGTCCGGCGTGAAGCCCACTTGAGCCGGCCCCTTGCCTGCAGGAACTTGCGCGATCTCCTTCTGGCTGGCGGTATCGATGACCGACACCGTTCCGCCCTTGAGGTTGGCGACGTAGGCCTGCTTGCCGTCCGGACTGATGCGAAGACCGTGGGGAAACTTGCCGACCGGAATCGTCGCCACGAGGCTCCGCGCCGCTGTGTCGATCACACTGACCGTGTTGTCGCCGCCGTTGGTGATGTAGGCGAAGCGGCCGTCGGGCGACACCACCACATGGGCCGGGTGCATGCCAACCGGCACCTTGGCGACGACTGCGTTAGTCGCGGTATCGATGGCCCAAACCGCGCCGGGCTTTCCCATCGCATCGTGGCTGCCTTGGGCCATCTCCTTGTGCTCCGACGCGTCGGCCGTTTGAGCAGGCTCCCCGTTATTGGTCACCCATACGACCTTGCCGTCGGGCGATACCTGCACGTTGTGCGGTGCCTTGCCGACGCGCACGCTTGCCAGTGTCTTGAACGACGCAGCATCGAGCACGCTCACCGTGTCAGCCCCCTCGTTGGCCACATACACCTTGTCGGCGGCCAAGGTGGCGCCGGACCAGGCCAATAGGCCCATCTGCACCGCTGTCAAAAGCCAGTTGTTTTTTCTTGTCATCATGATCTCTCTTGGTTGGAAAATAAAACTTCTATCAGGGCTCAGTCGGCGTTGGGGCGCACTGAATTACCGTTGCCACCCTCTTTACCCACCATCCCCAGGACGCCTGCGAACAAGACAGGGTTTTGAAACATCAAGCGAAACGCCTGCTCGCTCGCAGCGTCTCGGCCTTCGCGCAGCCTTCCCAGCGCATGGGTCACTTCCCCTGCAGCTTCACGCTCACGCTCGATCAACGGGTGATGCGGCGCAAGCGGCTGGCGGTTCTTGCCAAGCGGCTCGGCCAGCAAGGCAACGCCGCGCATCCACGGACTGAACGTTTCCGAGAGCAAATACCGACTGGTGCGCATCGGATGGAGCCACTTGAGCATTTGGGCTGTCCAGGGTGTGGACAGCGCTTGCGCCCAAGGACTGACGAATGCCCGGTAAAGCGCCTCGTTGAATGTCGAGACCTGTTTCACCCGCTCAAAAGCTTCCTGCGGGTAATCCGTTTTCAGGTCTTCAACCTGACGGGGTTCAAAGCGGATGCTGTAGGTGGGCTTATGGCAGTCCGGGTCACCCGACGGGTTGTCGATCTTCATTTCATAGAGGCCCGGGGCCAGCGCCTCAATCTCAGCCAGGCTCTCCAGGATCGCCCGGTGCTCCAGACGCGCCACCCCGGCGGAGACAAAAATGCCGAGATGGCCGACGTGCGGGTTCGTGAGGTAGACGATGCGCTGTCCGGCCTGCTTGAGATCCTCGGTGTCTTTGTAGACTGCCGGAATCCATCCGAGCGCCTGGTGTGGTGGCGTAATGTTGTCGCCGTAGGACGCAAAGATGACGATTGGATTCCTGATCCGCCTGAGGTCAGCAGTGCAACCCTGGCAAATCTGGAAAAGACCCTGTTCAAGCTGGTTGCCGATGAACAGGTTTTCAACAATCGCAAGGATCTCTTCCCGACTCAGGAAATAAAAACCGTTCCACCAACGCTCGAACTCCAGAAAACGCGCCTGCTCACTGTCGACGTTGGTGAAGAGTTGGGCGTACTTCTCCCAAACAGCCTTTTCGGGCTTGAGGTTCTCGAAATTCTGCGCCAGCCAGGCTCCATCGAAGCGGCCATTGCCCAGGTCGGCCGTCAGATGCGCCAACCAGCTGCCGCCAAGGAGCCCTCCGGAAAGACGCATCGGATTGACACCGGACTCGCCAGCCCAATATGACAAGGGTGAGCCATTGAGCACCACCGGTCCGACCAGACCGGCGCAGTCTGCGGACAGCAGCGTCAGCGCCCACCCGGCCTGGCAGTTGCCATAAAGCACAGGAGGATTGCCAGGATGGCGTTGCGCAACTTCTTCGGCGAAACGCCGCAGCACATGCAACACGTCTGCCAGGGTCTGCCCCAGAGTCGGCTCGGGAAAGAAGATCACGAAATAAACCGGATGGCCCTCGCGCATCGCCATTCCGACTTCAGAGTCGCGCTTGAAGCCGCCGATCCCAGGGCCATGGCCGGCGCGTGGATCGACAACAATGACCGGAGGTTTGTCAGGATCGACGCAGTCGTCCCAGCAATGCCCGTCGATTTCCGTGATGCGCAGCAGTGCATAGTTGACGGACCGTTCGAAGCTGCGCGCGTCCAACAGCGTTTCATACTTGAAGTCCAGAAGCGGCGGCAATCCGGCTCGCTCGTGCTCCAGCATGTTGTTCGCGCGCTGGCGAAGCGTGTCCCAGAACAGAATGGTGCGTTCGAAGAAGTCGCGCTGGTAATCGAAATAGTCCTGCGTCGAAGGTGCTTCAGCTGCTCTTTTCATGCCACTAGACGCATCCTGTGGCGCAGGCCTCAACAACTCCTCGGAATGATCCAAGACGGTCGGTGGTAGATCCTTTGTCTGGCGGTGCGTCCATTGCACCGCTGCTTCCTTACCCACCGCCGTGGTGCGTTGAGAGGTCCGAGGCTTTTGTGGTGACGTGGGGATTTTCATCATTCCTCCGAACTACGGGGTCATTTTTTTCCGCGCCGTAAACGCAGAGCATTGAAAATCACCGAGGCCGAGCTCAGACTCATGGCCAGCGCCGCGATCAGCGGGGACAACAACCACCCAGTGAATGGGTACAGCACGCCTGCCGCAATCGGCACCCCAATGCCGTTGTAAACGAATGCGAACAGGAGGTTCTGGCGCATGTTTCGGACGGTGTCGATAGAGATGTCGCGTGCGGCGGTGATGCCGCGCAAATCGCCTTTGACCAGCGTGATCTGGCCGCTGTTCATGGCCACATCGGTCCCCGTGCCCATGGCCACGCCGACATCGGCCTTTGCCAACGCAGGCGCATCGTTGATGCCATCGCCGGCCATGGCGACAATGTGGCCCTCTTTCTGGAGCCGTTCCACGAGCGCCAGCTTGTCTGCGGGCTTGACTTCGCCATGCACCTCGTCGATGCCCAGTTTTGCACTCACGGCCTTGGCGGTGGTCAGACCATCGCCAGTTGCCATCACGATGCGCAAACCGCTGGCGTGCAAAGTCTTAATGGCTTCCAAGGTGGTGGCCTTGATGGGATCGGTCACGGCCAGGATGCCAGCCAGTTGTCTGTCCACGGCCAGATGCATCACGCTGGCGCCTTCACTGCGCAGACGCTCGCCATCTACCTTGAGCGCATCAGTGGCCACGCCCTCCTGCTGCATCAATGCGGTGTTGCCCAGCACCAGATGCTTCCCATCGACGATGCCGCGCACGCCAATGCCGCTGCCGGATTCGAAATCTAGCGGCTTGATCAGTTCCAGGCCCTTGGCGCGTGCTGCGCTGACGATGGCCTCTGCCAAAGGATGCTCGCTGCCTTGGTCCAAACTGGCCGCAAGGCGCAGTACTTCGTCCGCTGTATAGCCGGGTGCGGCAACTGCGGTGTCGAAAGCGGGCTTACCTTCGGTCAAAGTTCCTGTCTTGTCCACTATCAGCGTGTCCACCTCGCGCATTTTCTCGATGGCGCCAGCATCGCGGAACAGCACCCCCTGTGTCGCGGCACGCCCTGTGGCCACCATCACCGACATCGGCGTGGCCAGCCCCAGCGCACAGGGGCAAGCGATGATCAGCACGGCCACTGCGTTGATCAAGCCAAACACCCAGCTAGGTTCCGGACCGAACCAACCCCAGACAAAGAAGGTGGCAATGGCGATGAGCACCACCACGACCACAAATTTGCCTGCCACCACATCCGCCATGCGCTGCATGGGCGCCTTCGAGCGCTGGGCATTGGCCACCATCTGAACAATCTGCGACAGCATGGTGGCCGCACCGACTTTTTCGGAGCGCATCACCAAGGCGCCACTGGTGTTCATCGTGGCGCCAATCACATTGTCACCAAGCCGTTTGGTCACCGGCACAGGCTCGCCAGTAAGCATGGATTCATCGACCGCACTGCTGCCTTCGGTCACAACGCCGTCGACCGGCACTTTCTCGCCGGGACGAATGCGCAGCAGATCCCCGACGTGAACATGGTTCAGCGGCACGTCCTCTTCGCTGCCATCCGCATTGATGCGGCGAGCGGTCTTGGGTGCCAAACCGAGCAGCGCCTTGATCGCCGCAGAAGTTTGCGAACGGGCCTTCAACTCGATGATCTGGCCCAGCATGGTCAGCGAGATGATGACCACTGCCGCCTCATAGTAAACAGCCACGCGACCCATGGAAATGAATGAATCTGGGAACACGCCCGGCGCCACGGTAGCCACGAGGCTGTAGAGAAAGGCCGCGCCAGTACCCAGGCCAATCAATGTCCACATGTTGGGGCTGCGATGGACAAGAGACTGCCAACCGCGTTCGAAGAAGGGCCAACCCGTCCACAACACGACGGGTAAGGACAGCGCCAGTTCGACCCAGGTTTGAACGTTCATGTCAAACCACCCGAGACGATGGCCGAACATTGCAAGAACAGTAACGATGACTGTGAATGGCAGTGTCCACCAGAAGCGATGCTGAAAATCCTTTAACTCATGGTTGTCTTCCTCGTCCAGAGGAATGATTGGCTCCAATGTCATGCCGCACTTGGGACAGATTCCAGGATGATCCTGCCGCACCTCGGGGTGCATAGGGCAGGTGTAGATGGTGCCGGCCGGCTCTGGCGCGGTGTCCTCGGGTGCAGTAGATACAAGGTATTGCAGTGGGTTCGCTGCGAACTTGCCTTGGCACTTGGCGCTACAGAAATAGTAGGGCCGCCCTTCGTGCGTCAATTTGTGTTCAGACTGCTCCGTAACGGTCATGCCGCACACCGGATCCTTTAGATCCTTTGGCGAGGCTGGCTCGGCAGGGGGGTGACTGCCGTGATGGTGGTGTGCATGCATGTCCATTGCTTATTCCTTGTTGTTGTTGGTGCGCCGTGGCGGCTGCGCATGGTTGCCGTGCCCACCATGGCCGCCGTGGCCGTGCATCAGGTGCATTAGCGGACAGGCGAGGAGCAGCAGGTAGGGCCAATAACCCAGAACATGGCCCCAGTGCTCTCGCAGCAGATAAAAACCAGCGATCACGGCAGCCGTTGCCAGCGCCATGCCGGCTGGGCGGCGCCAGAACGATGGCGCATGGGAGTCGTTGTCAGGCTGATCCATGGCGTTGCTCCTTCAAAGTTGCCAGCAAAAGGTGCGGGCGCGGACGCGCCCAGCCGGTCGACCCGGAATCAAATACCGTGGCCGTCATCGGCAACCACAGCCCCCCGCACCGCCGCTGTGGCAGCCCGAGGCTTTAGGCTGCGAGGTCGCAGCGGGAATGGGCGCGTCTGTGGCCAGCTTTGCGGGGTAACCCGCATCCGTCAATGCCATCAACAATGGGGCGCTGCCCTGCGCCAGTTCCCCGCTCACCCGGACATGCCCAGACTGGAGATCGACCTCCACCCCACTGACACCCGGCAGCGGTTGCAATGCGTGCGTGACGTGCTTGACGCATGAGCCGCAGCTCATGCCCTCGACTTGCAGATCAATCGTTTTCATATATCAAACTCCTAAAAATTGAAACGTATACCGCCGGGGAAATATTCCAGATCATCTTTTTGACACCGAGTCAGTCGTCGACTGGGCCTTGCCCATGCGAGGGATAAACCGGGGTGTGCGCTGGGCGTATGTGTCGTACGTTGCACCGAACTGTTTGTGCATTTCGTTCTCTTCGGTGATTGCCAGACGTCCGTACATCAGGAGCAAGACAGGGAACATGGCCAAGGTCAGCAAGGTGGGCCACTGCAGCAGGAAGCCCAGCAGAATCATCACAAAAGCCACGTACTGCGGATGGCGAATGCGCGCGTAGGGGCCTGTTGTTGCAAGCGATTGGCCACGCTGAGCGTGGTAGAGCACATTCCACGCTGTGGACAACAGGTAGAAACCAAAGCCCAGAAAAACGTAGCTGGCGATGTGCAGTACGCCGAAATGCGGGTCGCCCTTTTCGCCCAACAGGGTGGACCACAAGTGACCCGAGGTGTGGGAGAGCAGATCCAGATTAGGGAACTTGGTTTGAAGCCAGCCCGATATCAGATAAATCGTCAGCGGGAAGCCATACATCTCTACGAACAAGGCAACTATGAAGGCTGCGAATGCGCCAAACGTCCTCCAGTCACGGGCCGTTGCAGGCTTGAAAAAGCTGAACGCAAACATGATGAAGATCGCTGAATTGATGATGACCAACGACCACAGGCCATAAGCAGATTCGGTGTGGTTCACTGGGGATCTCCTTCTTTGCGCGATTCGGCAGTCTTCGACACATCAGGCTTGCTCTGGCCATGGTGACCATGCCCACCGTGGCTGCCGTGCATGAAAACATGCATCAGCGGGCAGGCGAGGAGCAGGAGAAAAGGTAGCGCCCCGACGACATGCGCGAGGTGTTCTGTCAACAAAAAATACGCCGCCACGGCACCAATCGCCACGTAGCCGATGGCGTATCGAGAACTCCAGAAACTGGGGGGCGACTCGTGTCCGTCGTGTTGATGGCTCATGGTGACTCGCAATCAGGTGGGTGCGTTACTTGGTCGGCGTGGCAGGCAGGCGGTCCATCATCATTTGCATCATGGACTGCATCATTTCCATGCGCTTTTCCATCATCTGATGACGCTCGGCCATGTTGGAGGACATGCCCTTTCCACCTTGCATGCCACCCATGCCCTGCATGCCTGCGCCCATCTGCTGCATCATCCCCATGCCGTCCTGCATGAGCTTCATGTGCTCGTCCATGAGTGCCTGCCGCTCCTCCGGCGTTTTGGCCGCCATCATCTTTTCGTGCATCGCTTGCATGGACTTCATATGCTCGTCCATCTTGGCCATTCCAGCCATCGGCCCCGTACCCATTGGCTTTGCGGAAGTCTTCATTTGGGTGGACGCGGGCTGCGTGCTACCTGCAGGGTGATGGGCCTTGTGCTCATCGGCGGCTTGCGCCATCACGCTCAGTGAGGCCGCAGCGACACAGACCCCGATCAGGGTATGGTGAATTTTTGACATAGTGCTCTCCTTCTCCAGATTACAAAACCGTCGCAGTCAGCAATCAATAAATCCATCCGCGACGACACAGCACGCTAAAGCAGCGTGTTCTCACTGAGCGGGCTGAATGTCTGTGACAACCATCTTCCCGCCCTCGTTGACGACCATGAACTTGACCTTGTCGCCAGGCTTCACGTTGGACAACAGGCTCTTGTCCTTCGCGGTGAATACCATGGTCATACCGGGCATGTCCATGTGCTTGATTTCACCGTGCTTGATGGTGACCTTGCCGTTGTCCAGATCAACTTTCTTGATCTCGCCATCGGTCAGGGACGCCGACTGTGCCGCTTCTGTCTTGCCAGGCTCCATGCTTGCCTGGGCAAAGCTGCTCATGGGCAGCGCTATACCCACGGCCACGGCGGAAATGGCAAGAATTTGTTTGATGGTGTTCATGATGACCTTACGAATACATGTTGAAAATTTCTGCTAATCCATCTTTCTGAATCAGCAGCGCTTGAAGGGGGTGCGCCGACCGCTGTAAGCCGGCCCATTCGTGCCCGGTAAGCCCATCGGCATGGCGGGCACTGCCAGTCCCAGCGCTCGGGGCTTTTTCTTGAACATGACGCGGACTTCTTGTTCCAGGCTCTACGGTGGCGTATTACTTCTTGCCAACCTGGACAGTGCCCTTCATGCCGGCCTCGTAGTGGCCAGGCATCAGACAGGCAAAGTTCACGCCTCCGGCCTTGGTGAACTGCCAGACGATTTCGCCTTGCTTGCCAGGCTGCAGCGTCACCTTGCCGGGTTCGTCGTGCTCCATGTCCGGGAACTTCTTCATCTGTTCCAGGTGCTCCAGTAGCTCCTTCTCGGTGCCCAGGCTGAGTTCGTGCTTGACCTGTCCGACGTTCTTGACAACGAAGCGCACGGTTTCGCCCTGTTTGACCTGAATGTTCGACGGCGTGTAGCGCATGTTGTCGCTCATTTCGATGGTGATGGTGCGACGGGCCTTGGCGGCGACGCCGGGTTTGCCAATGGCTGTCTCACCCTCGTCACCGTGGCCACCTGCATGGTTGCCGGCAGCGAAGGCTGCCCCCGATGCGGCCAGTGCAGCCATGGCGAAGAGTTGAGAAATAGTGGAGCGCGTGAATTTCATGGATGGTCTCAGGTTGAAAATTGAAGGAAAAAATCAATGCGCGCCATGCGATGTAGGCTTGCGCACCTTGACTTCGGTCGGCGTTGCAGGCTTGCGAACGCGCGGCATGGACTGGCCGCCCTCTGCGCTGAATCGCGCGGGCTCGGCCATCGGGCCGGTGTACTCATGCGCGACCGTGCCTGCCGGATGCTTGAACCAGCCGGGGTCTTTGTAGTCGCCGGGCTTTTGCTCCCTGCGCACTTTGAGCACGCTGAACATCCCGCCCATCTCCACCGATCCGAACGGCCCCTGGCCGGTCATCATGGGCACGGTGTTGTCAGGGATTGGCATTTCCATCTCGACCATGTCGGACATACCGCGTTCGCCCATGACCATGTAGTCCGGGATGAGCTTGTTGAATTTCTTGGCAAGGCCGCTGTGATCCACGCCGATGAGTGTGGGAACGTCGTGACCCATGGGGTTCATGGTGTGGTGGCTCTTGTGGCAGTGGAAGGCCCAATCGCCTTCCTCGTCGGCCACGAACTCGATCTGACGCATCTGACCAACCGCCACGTCGGTGGTTACTTCATGCCACCGCGTGCTCTTGGGCGTGGGGCCACCATCAGTGCCTGTGACCAAGAACTCGTGACCATGCACGTGCATCGGGTGATTGGTCATGGTGAGATTGCCCATGCGAATGCGAACCTTGTCATTGAGGCGGACATTCAAGGAGTCGATGCCAGGAAAGACACGGCTGTTCCATGTCCACAGGTTGAAGTCCGTCATTTCCGCGACCTTGGGTGTTGCGGCCCCTGGTTCAATGTCATACGCACTGAGCAGAAAGCAGAAATCCCGCTGCACTTCGTCGATCAGGGGGTGCTTGGCTTTCGGGTGCGTGACCCAGAAGCCCATCATGCCCATGGCCATCTGCACCATCTCGTCCGCATGCGGGTGGTACATGAAAGTGCCAGGACGACGCGCGACGAACTCGTAGACAAAGGTCTTGCCAGCTGGGATGGCCGGCTGTGTAAGGCCGGTCACCCCATCCATGCCGTTGGGCAGGCGTTGACCGTGCCAATGCACGCTGGTGTGTTCAGGCAGCTTGTTGGTGACGAAGATGCGCACGCGGTCGCCCTCCACCACCTCTATCGTGGGGCCGGGGCTCTGGCCGTTGTAGCCCCACAAATGGGCCTTGAAGCCAGGCGCCATCTCGCGCACCACAGGCTCGGCGACCAGGTGAAACTCCTTGACGCCCTGATTCATCCGCCACGGCAGTGTCCAGCCGTTAAGTGTGACCACCGGGTTGTAGGGCCGCCCCGAGTTGGGCACCAGCGGCGCCATGGTGTTCGGGCTGGTCTGGATCACC
>Ga0116174_10001696_pt1 | contig 19691 bp, 13 predicted proteins | sample AD_UKC087_MetaG_FD_89801 | JGI IMG/M metagenome (GOLD analysis project Ga0116174, IMG submission 89801) | Active sludge microbial communities of municipal wastewater-treating anaerobic digesters from USA - AD_UKC087_MetaG | ecosystem: Engineered > Bioreactor > Anaerobic > Digestate | place: USA...
CACCGAGTATCACGAAACAGCTTCGGTTAATCAGGTAATCTCCCAATCGCCTCAGGCCGGAGTGGAACTGGAAATCAATTCTCAAGTTAACTTAACTGTTTCTCTGGGTTCGAAACCACCGGCATATCAAGTTTACGGATTAAACTTCGGTCCGTACACCAAGGAAGGCCAAAATCCGGAGCACGGGACAGTGATCCCGAAAGAACAGATCAGGGAATTGTTGGAGATAATCGCTCCTTATACTCAGTGGGTACGAACCTTTGGAACTACTCACGGTTTGGAGCATGTTGGACCAATAGCCAATGAGCTTGGCTTGAAGGTGGCAGTCGGTGCTTGGCTGGACTCTAATTCGGAGACTAACCAAGAACAGATCGACGGAATGATTGAAATAGCTAATGCCGGTTATGCCGATCTTCTGATCGTTGGCAGCGAAACTCTACTACGTGGGGATCTGTCTGCCTCTGAGCTGATAGGTTATATCAATCAAGTTAAATCTCTGGCTCCCGGACTGCCAGTGACTACCGCCGATATCTATGGTAATTTACTGAACGAACCGGAAGTAATTGAGGCCGTAGACATAGTCCTAGTCAACTACTATCCGGTTTGGGAAGGGATATCAATAGACTACGCCGTAGCTCACCTTCACCAACAGCATCAAATGATGCAAGAAGTAGCTGGTGACAAGCAGGTTATAGTCTCAGAGACCGGCTGGCCTAGCCAAGGTGAACCGTTAGGTCAAGCCGTGCCGTCTAAAGAAAATGCCGCTTTCTACTTTTTGAATTTTGTCTCCTGGGCTCGAGCCGAAAAAGTGGACTACTTCTACTTCGCTGCCTTTAATGAACCCTGGAAACAAGAATGGGATTGGGGCCCCTACTGGGGCGTCTGGGATCAATTCGGTCAGATGAAACCTGGCATGGAAGCGGTGTTTGAAGACATGACCATACTGGATAACTGGAGCGGTCAGGAAATTATCGGTGGTTGCGGTGATCCAGTGATCGAATTCACTTTTGTACCGGATTGTGGCAGCTACGATGACCTCGTCGGTCAAGTCTGGCATGTTGCTGCGGCTGATCACGGTGTAGCTGTTTATATCAAAGTTGGGGTTGGTTGGTGGACAAAACCCTACTGGAATCAACCAGTCTCTTTGATCTATCCCGACGGCAGCTGGCGGTGTGATATCACTACCGGCGGCTATGATCAACAGGCCACTGAAATAATTGCTTTCTTGATCGAAAGTGATTATGATCCACCTTTGGCCAATGGCGATCAAAATCTGCCGGCCGAGCTAGAACAAAATGCTTTGGTCTGGGTCGAGGTCAAACGAGATCCAGATTCATAATAGAAAAAATTGGTTTGTTTACTCAAGCGGCTTCTCCGGAAGTCGCTTTTTTAGTTGGAGTGATCAAATCGAACAAAAATGGTGATTAACTCCATTTTCACAGAAACAAGGTTTAGCCCTTTTATTTTTTAAAACAAACAAAATAGGACTTGTCGATTGGCAAATCCGAAACAAACTGAATGAAGAAACAATTACAACCATCTATCTTCCCCTTTCTCGCAATCTTCTCAGAATCTTCTTTCTTCTTCTTCCTGGCAGGTACCCCTTTTTTAAGACAAAGTTTCTACATTTCTGTTAATAAACTTTTATATTTCATATTGCCCGGCGAAAGCATTAGGCGCCATATTAAGCGAAGTGTGAATTCGCTCTTGATTGTAGTAATAGATTTGTTGATAAATTAAGACCATCAGTTCCCCTAGTAATTGAAGGCGACCAGGATCACCTAATTCAACCTTAAATTGAGAACAGAATGATTCTTGGTAGCCATTCTCTCAAGGGCAACCTTTACCGGCCATGGAGGGAGTAATACCAACCTGTTTGAGTAGATTTTGATAATCTCGGGAGCAATACTCTCTACCATGATCGGAGTGAATAATTTCAAGACGACCGTAATGAGCCAAAGCCGATAGTAGGGAGGTAATAACTAGATGTCGATCATGATTTTTGGAAATAGCCAGACCAACAATACGTCTAGTGAATAGATCAATAATGGTGGCTACATACAACCAAGCTCCATCAAACCAAAGAATAGGTAAAGTCTGAAGCCCAGATGTGATTAGGGTAGCTTGGAGTATTGGTAAGTGGTAGATTAGGATGGTCTACTGCTCCCACGGCTTTGTTTGGCTGTTTTCTGCCTCTTCGGCGATAGGGTTTAAGGTTGTAGAGTTTCATTACTCGAAGAACTCTCTTTTTGTTTAACTTTTAATGTCCGGCTAATCATTTGTGACCATAGGCCGGATGTTTACGGAGAGCTTCTTCGATCATGATCTTAACCTTCTCGTCTTTTTGGGGTTGTTTAGCTTGATAGTAGAGATTGGAACGGGATAGACTCAACAGACCAACCTGATTGGTTTTATTGCCCTGATACCTCATGATTAACTGTTTTTTGGGGCTCGTTTGAGTTCCATGGTAACTTCACCGAGCATTTCCTTGAGAGTCTGATTTTCTTTCTTTAAACGAGAATATTCCAATAGGCTGGGTTGATTACTAATACCTTTAGAAAACCAAGGGTAGATAGTGCGATTACTGATTCCGTGATCAGAAGCGGCCTGACTAATACTTACTCCTTCATTTTTAATACGATTGATAATTTGTTCTTTAACTTCTTTAGAGATTTTATTTGTCTTTTTCATATGCCCCTATTTTAACTTAATTGACATAGAATGTTTGTCTTACATTTGGGGTACCTTGCAATAGGATTTTGGAAATCTTGAAAATCACTTATGTCAAGTTTGTTTTGTACAGAGTAACTATTTAATATTAGATAGTTTATTACCTCCAATAAAGTTGTTTTTCCATTCCCATTTTCACCAATCAAAATATTTAAACCGCTTCCTTTTTCTCCATTTGGAATCGCTAAATCTTCAAAGGTTTTATCTCCGAAACATTTGAAATTTTTTATTTGTAAAGTTTTTATAAACATATTTAAAAATTCAAAATTTCCCAACCTTTGAAAGATTGATCAATAGAAGAAAATTATTAAGAGACAGAGCTCTATCATATAAAGGCGGGAAATGCGAGCTTTGTGGATACGATAAATGTCAACAGGCATTAGAATTTCATCACCTAGAATTAACCAGGAAAGACTTCGGTATTTCGGCAAAGGGATTTGCCAGATCCTGGAAAAAATCATAAAGGAATTGGATAAATGCATATTGGTTTGCGCCAACTGCCATCGGGAAATCCACAGTAAAGCCCAAACAATAAAAAAAGAGGCCTAAACCTCTTTTTTTATCTAGCTCCGCGAACTGGATATTTATCCTTCACCGCTCCGACGGTGAAGGTCGCCTTCCAGTCAAGACGGCTTCCGCCGTCTTGCCTTCAGGCCGGCCCTCGCGGTCCGTCTCGTCAAATTACTCGCCGGACATCGCTCCGGGCTTCGAATCCAGACGCAAGCCAAGCAGTTGGCTTGCTTTCGCTTTTCAAATAAAAAATACGCCAAAAGGCGTATTTTTTATTTGCTCTCGGCCATACGCGAGTTTAGAACCGCCATTAAAGAGCATCGCGGATATTGGAAATTCAAGATCGTGAGAGAATGGCAGATGCAATAAGCCCTCACAGAAACAAAAAACTCCTAACCAACAGGAGTTTTTTGTTGGAATAGCACTCTCGGTATGTCCGTAAACCAGTATTGCTTTTCACCGCACCCTCTGCCCTTTCGGACAAATCCACCGCACAAAGGCGGATGGCGGACTTATTGCGCAAAGTCTGTTTCCAGCCGAAGCCGAAAAATACCGACTCTCACTATTCCACCTTTATTATATCATCCTACATTTAGTTTTTGAACCCCATTTGTGCCACCTGTTTGCCCCTGAGGCGAGCGATTGGGAGGAAATAAGAAATTGATACCCCTAAAACGAATTTGAGAGAATTTGAACGATTTGTGAGAGTTATAATTTTATGCAAAATCCTTTAAAATTATCCTGTTTAGTAAAACTAAACCTTTCGAATAAGTGAATAAGAACCCTCTCTTTAAGATGATCCTTTTGATCCTCTTCGGTGCCAATATCCGTTAACCATTGGGGAGGATTTTGCTTTACAAAATTATTCAATAAATTGTCATCTTCTGAAAATGACTGAATGTTTATATAAAATACATCTCTTATAAGATTATTATTCTCTCCCTCATTTAATGGCGAATGTTGGATTAATGATCCGAGTTTTGTTTTATCTAAGATCAATATTTCCTTTTTTCTTTCTTTACCACGATAAAATGTTTCAAAAACGGGTATCTGAATGTTATCAATTTGTCCCCAGCCAACAAATCCTTTTACATCTAAACGATTTTTGCTTTGGTAATGTGGTAAAAAGTTAATTATTTTTTGAAAATTACCATCCCACAAAACAAGACCGTCGGTGATTAATATAAATACATTTTTTAAATTATCAAATTCTTTTATTTTGTCACCGAACTCATCAATATTTATGTCAGTGCAATTTTTAGATATCTCATTAAGCAAATTGGAGTTTTCGCCCAGAGCCATATCTTGCCCATAATTATCGCCCCAGCCACTATAATGAACATACCAATTTTCAAAAAACGCCGCCTTATTATCGACTATATTAATTCCAAAACGACTCTTCTCTCCTGTCCATTTTTCATTAATCTTATTTTTATATCTCTTCAAATAGTCAACGAATATATTTCTAACGCTGGCCGCCTCGTAAAAAGCCTCTACCACTTTAACTTTAAACTCCTCTACTTTTTTGATAGATATCGGGTTCGTCTTTATTGTTTCTGTTTCTGCTTTTTCTTGATCAACCTTAGCTTTAGCTAAAAGATTTTTAAAATCATCTACTTTTTGAACCGCATTACTGTTTAATACAAATTCCCATTTGTTTGGATTATTTTTTATGTCATCAAGTATCTTTATCAATTCTCTCGTCCCTTCCGCCAGAAAAGCTAAATCACGACTCGGTGGTAACTGTATTTTTTCTATTTCTTCTTGCGATTTGCCGGCTATCGAAGTCAAAGATTTGACAGCATACAATTTTTCCAATTTTTCTAAAATTTGAACACAATGAACTTCGCCCTCTTCTTTCTCCTGTAATTCCCAGTTATCCCAGCCCCAAAAATCTTCTGTTTTGAAATCGTGACAATCAATAAATGACTCGGTCAATTCCGGCAAGCTTGTAGGCAATTTATTACTAACATCATTATAAAAAGACTTTAAGGTAGGATTATCTTTGTGGCTCTCAAGTTTATGTAATACCCAGCTTGCCAAACCGAAAATCATTTGTTTTTTTCTCTGATTTAAATAATCAAAAACTTTTTTATTTTTATCTCTATTCGAATTACGGCCATAATATGGTTGATCTAAGTGTCTAAATAATTTTTGAGCTATTGATAAAAATTTATTGAAATTTTCTAAATCCTCATTTTTAAAAGCCTCTCGGAGTAAATTTTGAAATATCTTTAAAATATAGATCGCAAAACCCTTAAAGTTTTCTTCGTCAAAATCACCATCTTTCATTTTAGGCTCTAAGTGATAATCTGAAAGCTCTTTAAGGTAGCGCCATGTTCTGTCAAACATAAACCCTGATAATTTGTCGTTTCCAGCTGATTTCTCTTCACAAGCGAAAGAATAAAGCAACTGCGGAAAATATATAAATTCCTGAAAAATTAAATGATCCTTATTGTCTATGGCATAGCGCGCCAGAATGATAGGTAGATAAGCAACTTCCCTTATAATTTCTCTGTCCTTAGATTCCATTGCTCGTTCAAATATTTCTCTAATATCTCTCGAAAGCCATTCCACGGGCTTTAATCTCTCAACAGGAAAAGAGCCTCTTTCTTTTTCGGCTTGTTCTTGAGAAAATCCTCCGCCATATAATTCAATATAACTAAAAAATTCTTTTGCTAAATCAATATAAAGACGGATTATTTTTTCCAATTCACCCGTTTGCCTGTTTGCTATAGCAAGAATGCACCGATCCTTTAATTTTGATATTTCATTTCTGGCCTCATTTTCAGGATCAACTACTTCTTTTATATTAAAAACACTATTAGCCAAGTGAGATAAATCTCTTAATAATTTATCTTTTTCCTCTTGAGCTTTATTATCAAATAAGTTTTTTCTTATCCAAATTATTGTGTCGCCGGCTTTTATTTCATTACGAAATAATGGGGTCAAAATAAATAATGGGTCTTTTTCTAAATCTGTAGTTTTTTCTTTCGTTGTTTCTGAGTTAAAATCACTTTCTGCTGATTGTTGTTTTCCAAAAAGACTACTTAATTCCGTAATTAACCTTTCAAGTTTTAGAAAAGATAAATCATAAAAAATACCGCTTTTATTTGATTCAATCGGAATATATTTATTTTTATCGTAAGGGCCAAATGGCGTAATATCTAATTTCTTATCATCCTTAAATTTTTCATATAGTTTATTACTGCCTATTCTTTTTGTTATTTCCCAGTCTAAAATTCTAATAAATCCGTCGCGAATTATCTTAAAAAACATTTCTCTCTTAGCCTTTTCCATTTCAAAATCCTTAATCAAAATAGTGATAACTCTGGCTAAAGCGTATATGGTAAAAATAGCCACAACAAAAACAGGAATGAGGCTTAAAATATTAGTATCTCCCCACAGAAAAAAGCAAAAAATTAAAACCTCGGCTGTTAGCAGAGGGAAAAAGAAACTTTTATAAAGTAGAACCCTACCCCTTTCAGGATCATTTTTATCCGTTAAACTTTGGGCAACAAAAAAGGCTAAACCAATAAGCACGGCCCCTATGCCAGCATGTATCGCAATTAAATTTTGATAATGATTAGCTTCAAGCACGAGTGATTCAATCTGCCAAGCCGGGATTTGGCTGATCAGCCAGTCAAAAAAGGACAATAATGAATAACAACCACTTAATAAAAATCTTATTAATTTAGCTAATGGATTGATTATCCAACTATTCAAATATTGAGGGTGTGCGACAAACCACGAAGCCAATACTAATAAGAATATTTTTAAAAACGAACTAAATGACGGAATCCATAGAGGTTCAGTTTTTCTTTTTAAAATTTCTTGAACTTTTGCATTGGTTTTCTTTTCTTTATTAACAACCTTTAGTAAAGATGATTTATTCTGGATAAGGTATTTTTTTGCTAAGTTCAATATTGTTTTTTTAAATTTTTCTATATTCATTTTTAAAATTAAAATTGAGTATTTGATTCCAATAATCTGAATTCGTAATAATTCAACAATTCAGATAATGTATTTTGCTTTATTGACTCCTCTCCTTCGGTAGAAAAATTGCCAAGCAGTAAATAATTTATCAGGTGATTTCTAACTTCATTCTTTGAGGTCTCGTTTAATCCGATTGAAGTAATTTGCCCTGTTTGATTATCCAATAAAGAATAATAAATATCTTTTTTCATATTCATAATTATTTTTTTGAAATTGTCTTCGCACAATACATTTCTATAATTTTATCTCCTCTGTTTAATAAATCATCATATGTTAAAATTTCAATCCCGTGTAAAGAATAATTTAACTTTCTTAATGCTCGCTTTTTTTCTGGTTTCCAATCTTTATTCCTTCCGATTAAAATGAACGCGCGTGGTTTAATGACAAAAACTTTCTGTTCATTAAATAATTCCCCGTAATTTTCTTCTATCTTCTGTTGAATTTCAAACTGATGTATTTCAATCTCATGTAAATAAGTTACCACTTGACCAATAGCTTCGCTTGCCTTGCCTGACCACTTAAACGAATGTGCATGAGAGGTGTCATCTAAAATAACGTCATGGTTTGGCAATTTAATTTCCAGGATATCAAGAAAACCGTCTATGGTAGGAAAGAGATAGTCTGGTATTGAATCAAAACCTATTTTTTCTTTTTCTATTGGAGTTTGGTAATTACTACCAAACATCCAATTATTTTTATAAACCCACGATTGCCAAGAATTCTTCCCTTTTGTTTCGGGGTATTGTTTATCCGAATCAAGACGCTTTTTTAAATCTCCTATCCTATTTTGAAAAAGAGCAATATTTGAACTTTTTTGCAATTCTTCCAATTGCTCTATTTCGGACTTCAAAAGCTTTTTTTGCTCTTTTAAACTTTTCACTGCTTCTGTCGTGTGCTCAAGCAAAATCTTTTTATTCTTTGTCTTTTTCGAAAGATCTTGTAAGACTTGAGGTAAATTTTTATCAATTTTTCGTAGCTGTGTTTCTGAAACCCTTCCTTTGTCATATTCAAAATCATTCGGAAAGCAAGAATTTAAAAAATAACTAGCCGCGTCTAATCCCGTCTCTCTATAAAAAGCATAGAATTTACTCTGTGTAACTTCTCGATAATTTTCGAAGCTTATATAATAATCATTTTTATCTTTTTTATTATCCTGATCAGTAAAAATTATCTTTGCTTTAGAATCTTTATTCTTAATAACTTCTATTAAGTGTTTAAAACCACGCAATGCCCTTCCATTTTTTAATAAATCCAAAAAATTACCATCTCGAGTTTTTTGTTTTTTTAACGAACCTTCTAATCCTTTGGTAAGGAAAACCTCCACCCCGTTTAATTTACCCAGTGCTCTTGGATTAATGACTTTAATTTTTATCAAATCATTTTTCATATTCATTTTTAAACTTATCCCCAAACTTCGCCTATTTCGTCTTGGATCTGTTGCTCAAAAACTTTAATTAACTGCTTGTTGGCCCGAACGGCTTCTGATTGTTTTTCAAATAAGCCGGCGACTTGTTTTTGAATTTCAAGAGATGGGAGTGGAATTTTAGTTTTTTTAGCATTTGTAATTGTATATGTTCCCACCGTTCCACCAGCGGAAAAACTTTTAATTTGATCCTGTATCAGCTCTGTATCGAATAAAAGCTTAATGAATTTTGAACTTATATTTTTGCTAAAATTTTTAAACCAAATTATATTACCATCTTTAAAATAGAATTTATCCTTTTTTCTGACCAAATATGCAATTCCTAAAGTTCCTACACCCGTAACCATTAAATCGCCTTCTTTGGGAATACCATATTTTTTAGAATATTTATCAAACATTTCTTCAGATATAAAAAGATCGTTATCTACAAAGCCTTGCTGAGATAGCTTTACAATCTCTCTCGCGCGATAAAAAGGAACGCCTTCTTTTTCCCATTCAGATTGAAAAACTCTTTTACTTGAGCCAATTTCACAAATATCTCCCAATTTAACCCACTCACAATCTAACCTTTCAAAAATTTGTCCAGAATTTGCTCTCTCTCTCTCTGTTTTAGCAATAAGCTCTCTGGCATCATTTATGATTTCCTGTTTATTTTTAATTCTTTGTAAAATTTCTTTTTGAACCTTTAACGGTGGGAGTGGTATTTTAATCTTTGAATATTCGGAAATCCAGTATCGTTTATGCTGTTCGTGTCTGAATTTTATTGTTTTCATCAGCTCAAATAAAAACCTAACATCCGCCTTATCTTTTTTAGCATGCAAAATTTTCATTGCCGATGATTTTACTTTAAAAGGAAAATCAACGAACTTAATGGCAGTAGTAAAATCATCAAATATAATTACAGGTAATTTATTTGCCGGGAAAACACCCTCTTTCTCGTTTGTATGTCCTAATACAAAAGTCTTACCAGCAGTTAAAACTGGGGTTTTATAACTATCATCATAATTAACTGATTTAACGATATATTTCGTTGGCTGTTCATAGTCCAAAACTTCGCCCAACTCTACCATTGGCCACTTTTGTTTTTTATATTCCTCTTTCTCTTTGTATCTTTCACCTAACAAACTATAATCACCACTCTCAATAATTTTCTCTTTGGGAGTAAGCCAAGCAATATAATCTAAACTTTTATCAAGTTTGAATTTTTTGCCGATACCTTTTTCAAAGCCCTCTCTATAAGTCCTCAAAACCTGTAAGGCAATCGGCAACTCGCCGGCATTATCCAGTTTTCGCCTTTGCGCGCCAAGATCAAAGCCGTCATTGGTAATTTTTATAAACAAAATATTATCGGCCTGCTTGGCTATTTTATTATCAAAGAATAAAATGCTGGTTTTAACGCCCGAATAAGGATTAAAGACTCCAGCTGGCAAAGATACAACCGCAAAAAGCCCGTCCTCAATTAGCAAACGGCGAAGCTCTTTATAAGCGTTAGCTGTTTGAAAAATAATGCCCTCTGGCACGATAATACCGGCCCGGCCTTTTTGGTTTAAGTGCTCTAAAATATAATCAACAAATAAAACTTCACTGCGGTTGGCCTGCACGGAAAATCTTTTGTGTGGCCTGATTCCGCCTTTTGGCGTCATAAACGGCGGATTGGCCATAATTACGTCATACGTTTCATCCCACCTGTCCTCGCTGGAAAGCGTGTCATATTCAAAAATCTTTGGCTCGGGAAAACCATGCAAATACATATTCACCAAAGACAACTTCACCATATCCGGCGAAATGTCATAGCCGACAAAATTGTGCATTAGCTTTTTTCTTTCTTCGGGAGTAAGTAGCTCGCCTCTAAATTTCTCACCACCAATAATCGTCTCTTCCACAGTTTCGCCTTTTTTAACAACTGATTCATCTTTTACTTTTTTCAAATTAGAAGAATTATTTTTAAGAATATGCTTATAAGCGGAAATCAAGAAGCCGGCCGTGCCACAAGCAGGATCTAAAACCGACTCGTTTTTCTGCGGATCAACCACTTCAACAATAAAATCAATGATATGTCTGGGAGTCCTAAACATGCCCGCATCCCCCTGTGATCCCATAATAGAAAGCAAATATTCAAAAGTATCACCCAAATCCTCGCTGTGATTATATTCAAAAGAATTAATTTCTTTTAAAAATAAGTTAAGAGTTTCAGGGCTTCTGAACGGCAGAAAAGCGTCTTTAAAAATATCCCTGAAAAGCTGGGGCAAGTGAGGATTACGACTCATCTTGGTAATCGCTTCAACATAAAGATTAAGCCGTTCATGGCCGCTTAATTTCGGGTCCATAAGTTTGCCCCAAGAATACTTTTCAAATCCGTTGGCAAAAAATCTCGCTTTACCGCCAATCTCTTCGGCCTCTCTATCCATGTCATCCATAAACTTATAAATCAAAGCAGTAGTGATTTGATCAACTTGAGCTTTGGGATCAGGAACTTTGCCAACCAGAATCTGCCGGGCATTGTCTATTTTTCTTTTGGTTTCTTGATTAAGCATATTTAAAATTACATAAACTTATTTATCGGCACATAATCTTTAACATATTCCGGGACTTTTTCCCGATAGCCGTTCAACGCCTTAAATTCTTCAAAATTTACTTTTGGATTAGTATGGAAACGACCATAATCTTTTGATTCCACGATATCCCGAATTTCCGAGTCAGTAATATACGCCTTTAAAAAGTTTCTGATATAAGGCGCGTATTTGCTTTCTGGCTTGTAAATAGACACAAACTTATCAAATTCTTCATTTAATAACTCGTCTTTGGTTTTAAATCTACTAATACCGCCAAAAATCTTCTCAACAAATTCTCTAAGAGATATTCGTCTATCGGCTTTAATTGATTTGCGAAGTTTTTCCAGATTAAAAAATTCTTCCGGCTTATCTAAAATATTCTCTTTAATATGTTCTTCCACGGCGTCAATATCGCCCTCTTTGTATTTTTCTTTAACCACCGGGTCATTTTTAATTGTTTCCTCAAATTTTTCAAATAACTTGCGGTCAATCTTCATTCCTTTAGCGCCGACGGCGATTTCGGTCAAGGTTTTTAACGGATCCGGCTTAAATACTTTTATCTCATCAATTTTAACCGGCTCGCCGCCTTCGCCGCCTATACCGGCTTTGCGTGGGAGTTTCAGAATCTCATCATAATTATATTTTTCCTCGAAATATTCGCAGTTAGCGAAAAAATCAAAAAGTTTAAAATTTTCTTTTTCAGCTGAAAAATTTTCTACCTCTCCAGCCTCTTTTTTAGAATACGTAAAGACAAACTTTCTCGTGCCTCGTCCTTTCATCTGAATAAAATCGGTTGGCGAAAAAATCGGCCTCATCATACAAAGATTAAGAACATCTTGGCAGTCATAGCCAGTCGTCATCATTCCAACGGTAACACACACTCTGGTTTTACTTGACTTATAACCGTCTAAAAACTTGGTGTGTCCGTTAAGCTTATTATTCGTAAAATTAATAGTCATCTGTTGAGAGTCAGGAATGCTGGAAGTAACCTGCACCGCAAAATCAGAATTATATTTGCCGGGCCAAAGTTTGTCCGCGAATTGATTTAAAATTTGGGTTATTTTTGAAGCGTGAGTCTGACTGACACAAAAAACAATTGACTTGCCAATCTCGCCACTAATTGGATCTTTAAAAGCATTTTCTAAAAATATCTTGCAAAACATCTGATTGGTCTTCACCGAAAAAAACTTTTTCTCAAAGTCTCGCTGAAAAAATGTCTGCTCTTCCTCAATGCCTTCTTCGTTTTTAACCAAAAGCGAATAACCCTTCTCGGATAACAATTCTGTTGTTATCTCGGTTCGGGCATCAGCCACGACTGGATTAATAAGATAACCTTCCTTTACGCCATCAAGCAAACTATATCTGAAAGTCGGTTCGCCGCTGGAACAGCCAAAGGTTATATAAGTGTCTAAAAGCTGGCGTCTTTCCCATTGGCGAGGATCTTGCATGCTGACTTTGCTTGGATCTAAATTCTTTAAATAGTCCTTGGGAGTAGCGGTTAAACCAAGCTTAAAGCCAATAAAATACTCAAAGACCGCACGGCTGTTACCACCAATTGAACGATGGGCTTCATCGGAAATCACCAAATCAAAATCAGTCGGTGAAAACAATTTGCTGTATTTATTGTTAAAGGATAAACTCTGAACAGTAGAAACTACAATTTCGGCTTTTCGCCAGTCATCTTTATTTTCTTTATAAATAATCGTGGTAAAATCTTTTTTTAAATATCTGACAAAACTTTTGAACGCCTGATCCTCAAGCTCTAAACGATCAACTAAAAACAAAACTCTCTTAGCGTTGGCTGTTCTTAAAAATAATTTTATAACAGCGGCCGAAACCAATGTCTTGCCCGTGCCTGTGGCCATTTCAAAAAGATAGCGTTCTTCGCCTCTTTTGGCCGCTTCCTGCAAAGAATGGACGGCCTCCAGCTGATAGGGACGCAAGAACTTTAAATCTTCTTTTTGAATTAAGTCGTTCCTTTCTTTCTCGTCTTTCCAGCGAGGATCTTTGGCATAATCCGGCTTTTGGGTGAGAACGATATAATCGGAATCAATTTTTTCCTCGGCCAGAATTTTATGATCAGGCTTAAACTGCTCTCTATGCTTTAATGAATCTTGGCTTGAAAACTCGGTAATAATCTCCGGGTTGCCTTTTTCTAAATCCCAAAAATAATGTAAATTGCCGTTTGACAAAATAATAAAACGGACGTTCTGCGATTTGGCATAACGTCTGGCCTGTTCTTTACCGTCTAAAGGATTCTTGTCCTCTGACTTAGCTTCCAGGATTACCAAAGGATAGCCGTCTTTGTCTAAAAGCAAAAAATCAATAAAACCGTTTTTGGTCTTTTCGTAATTCTCTCCAAAAGCATCAATATCTTTCTGGGTCATTTTAGCATTTGACTCAAGAACGATATTGGCTTTGCCTTCTTTATCGTCAAAAAACCTCCAACCAGCATCTTGGAGTAATTGATTTATTTTAATTCTTGCTTTAGCTTCTTTTTGCATATTACATTTTCATTATTCTAATCGATTATTTCTCGTCCCCCATGCGAGCTTTTAATAAAAAGATGGTTTCTGATCTTAACTTTGCCCGGGCCCAGTCCTTTTGCGGATCGGTCAACGACTCTCCCAAGCCGACCAATAAATTACGGTCTTTTATTTTCTCCATTTCTTGAACGCACTTTTGTAAAGCTTCTTTGAACGAAACGCCCGAACGTTTTTCCACAATCTCTTTGTTGATCGGCCAGTTATTCTTTAAAAAATACCAAACATCGTAAATATCCCGGCTGGTCTTGCCGACTCTTTCCAACATGGCCATTAATTTATGAGCGAACATGTCTTCCTGAACCATAACCAACATAGAGATGCCCAACAATGTCTTTACTTCATATCTTGAGCCAAAATCACGTCTGTTAATTTCAATCTTAATATTCTGCGATTTGGTATCGTAGGAAATAACGTTCAACAAATTAAACTTCTTGATTCGGGAGTCAATCACTTTACCGTAGCCCTCGGCTATCTTTTGAATTTTATCAAACACCGCTTGCTGTTTGCTTTCGTCCAACAAGTCAAAATCCAAATCAAAAGAATCCCTATTCAAGCCATAAAACAAGTGGGCGGCAGTTCCGCCCTTAAAACCCAAATGGGGCGAAATAGAAGTATCGGAATAGATGTCCTTTAATATCTGCAATAAGATATTTTTGTGCTTGGCGTAATTTACTGTCATAAATTTGATTTCTTATACTCTTTAAAATAAACGTTAACTTTTTTCTCCATTCGTTTGTTATTATAAATCGGCAAAATCTCAAAAACTTTGTCCCAATCCAAAGCGTCCAAATTATCAAAATGATAATCTTTGCTAATATAGATTCTGTCTAAGAAAGCCCGCTCTTTTGTGGCTATGGCCACATTGCCGTCTTGCTCAACGCCTGTCGTATTGCTCAAGACATAATCTTTCATACGAATATAAGATATATTTTGCCCATCCACTTTAATCTCTCTGCTAACATACGAAGCAACAAAAATGCTATCGTATTTTTGAAAGTTTATGCCGGCCCGAGTCAAAACCGTCTCAAAACTGATGTAAGAGGGAGTATAGATTCTGGTGGCCAATTCCAAACGATCGTAGTTTTTGTCTTTGGCGTAGAAGCCCCGACGCAATCTGACTAACTTCCCAACCCTAACATATCTTTTTAATCTATCGGTCACGACTAAATTATCATTTTCATTCCATAACAAAGCCACATCTTTAATAGAAAAGATGGTTTTGGGAGATCTTAATAAGACCTCTAAATATTCGCCTTTTGTCGGTTTTTTATCCATATATTTACTATTGAGGGTTATTAAATCCCTTTCCAGTAGAATTATAACAAAGATATAATTTTATTGCAAATAGTTTCAGTTATCCACATTGTTGCTTTTTCAAAACTTTGCTATACTAAAAATAACAAGTTAATACTTTCTACCTCAAGGGGTAGACCTGAACGGTATTCCTTGCCCAAGAGCTCGTAATTGATTATCACAATCATCGTGGTAACCAGTTACGAGCTCTTTTTCATCAGAGCCGGGAAACCAACAATTTATATTAATTACTCTTTGTGAGGTCTGAGTAATTAAAGGGAAATGGACAAACTTTTTCTTTTAATTATTTTGGCCTCTTTTTTATTGGGAGGCGATGAAAATGGAATATGTTGCCTAAAAAAGCGGTTGACCAATTCAAAGAGTTATACCACAAACGCTACGGCGTAAAACTTGACGACAAAGAAGCCGAGTTCCGGGCCAACAATCTTTTTAATCTGTATAAAGCGGTGTATATCGGTCCGATCTCCAACAACGATCAGGTGGAACTCAAAAATCAATATGGATATGGAAAATCAAAACTTTCAAACAAGTGATTTTTACACGGCCGTGTTTCTCTTGGCCAAAGGATTTAAGCTGGTGGAAATAGACAAAACCAATCCCAGGCGTTTTTGCTTTGTTTTTGAGGATCAAGACAAGAGAACAAAACTGCTTGAGGAATTTTTCAACGGAAGCGCCAAAGTAGAACCCCGACAATTTGTGTCGTCTATCAAAGAGCTGAAAACTCTGATGTATAACGACGCTCTATAGTCCAGGGCAAAAGCCAATGAATATGCAAAATGAAAAACCACAATTTAACAATGAAAGCAAAAAGTATTTTACCATTGTGCCGAATTACGTCGTTGACCATTCCAGCTCGCACGAAAAAAGTCTGTATCTGACAATGAAGCGTCTGGCCGGCGAAACCGGCACCTGTTGGGCGTCGCCCATTACTTTGGGCAATATGTTGGGAGTCTCGCCCAATACTATCAGAAAATACAGAAAAATACTGACCGACAAAGGCTGGATAAGGAAAGTCGGCCAGCGAGGCAAAACCAAACCGACCGATGAATACAAAATAATGGATATTTGGGAGTTAAACCAGCGATTTTATTCTAAAAAAGAAAGTTCAACCATTGAACAATCTCAAAGAAAGCTCAATCATTGCCCGAACAAAGTTCAACCATTGCACTTACTAAGTTCAACTATTGGCAACAAAGAAGATAACGATAAGAAAATGAATTATAAAAAACGATCGAATATAAATAATTTTAATCCTAAAAACAGAGAGGAATGTATGTGCCATGAAATGGCCAAAGATTTAAACGAGGAATCAATGGATTTTATTTTATCCGCCCTTAGAAAATACGGATTTAACGCGGTGGAAAGAGCCTATAACGACGTCAAAGAACTGGCACGAACCAAAGAGATTAAAAACAAAGGGGCGTATTTTAACGAAATATTAAAGAGGTCAAAACCAACAAACTAACCCATACTTTTATATAACCAAAATATGAGCTTAGACATTAATTCTCTAAAATGCCGAGAGGCCATAAGAATGAAATATGAAGGCGAGAAGTATAAAGATATTTCTCAAAAACTGGGAGTGGCCGTGGCCACGCTCAAAGGCTGGTTTATGCAGGGCGGTCCGCTGTTTGACGCTTATCAAAATTACAGCCAAGAAATGAGCGATTACATGCAAAGCGACGCCGCCAAGAAAATCAGCCAAAATGTGGACGTGGCCGCCGAGATGATTGTGGCTTTAATGGGAAGCGAAAAAGACGAGGTTAAATTCAAAGCGGCGGTTCACATTTTGGATCGCTGTTTGGGAAAACCGACTCAAGTGGTGGAAAGCTTCAACAACGTTAATCTTAACGAGCTGGACTACGAACACATTTTGAAAAAAGCCAGAGCCAAAAAGACCGATAAGTAGCTGTGGGCAAGTTCAGCTTGGCTTGTTCTGGTTATAAGCAGATAATGGGGGCTGTAAAGGTCTAAAAATCAAGATTAAAATTAATATGCAAAATGAAATCAACCTAAAATATTTCATCTACGCCCGAAAGTCCTCTGAAGCCGAGGACAGACAAGTGGCGTCCATTGATTCGCAAATCTCCGTCTTGACCGATCTGGCCAAACGGGAAGGGTTTGAGATTATAGACACTCTATGCGAATCGCAATCAGCCAAAGCCCCGGGACGGCCGATATTCAGCAAAATGCTGGAAAAGATATACAATGGCCAGGCCCAGGGCATTATTTGTTGGAAGCTGGACAGACTGGCTCGTAATCCCGTTGACGGTGGCCAAATAAACTGGATGCTTCAACAAGGAGTTATCAGGCACATTCAAACCTATGATAGAAGCTACTTTCCGACTGATAATGTTTTAATGATGTCTGTTGAATTTGGCATGGCCAACCAGTTTATTCGGGATTTGTCAGTCAATGTCAAAAGAGGCTTAAAACAAAAAGCTGAACAGGGCTGGTATCCCTGCCCGGCCCCTGTGGGATATTTAAACACTCCTGACCGACAGAAAGGATTTAAAATAATTAAAAAAGACCCGAAACGATTTGATCTGGTCAGAAAAATGTTTGATATGGTTTTGAGCGGAAACTATTCTGTGCCTCAAACTCAAACAATAGCGGTGACCGAGTGGGGCTTTAGAATGCCCAATGGCACCAAAATGTCTCGTAGCACTTTTTACGCGGTGGTAACCAACCCTTTCTACTATGGATATTACGAATATCCCAAAAAGTCGGGTATTTGGCATAAAGGCAAACACGAACCAATGATAACCAAAGACGAACACGACCGAATATTATCTATGATCCGGCCAGACAACATCAAGCCAATGAAGCACACCTTCGCTTTTACTGGTTTAATGAAATGCGGCGAATGCGGGGCCACTATAACAGCCGAACACAAAACCAAAAGACAAAAGAACGGAACCAAGCATTACTACACTTACTATCACTGCACCAAGCGAAAAAACAAAAACTGCTCGCAAAGAGTGATTGAAATAAAAGACTTGGAAAAACAGATTACCGATATTTTGGGAGATTTGAGAATTCCGCCAGAATTTGACGAGTGGGCAATGGACTGGTTAAAAAGCGAAAACCACAAAGAAGCCGACAGTCGGGACGATATTTTAAAAAACCAACAACAAGAATATCAGGAATGTTTGAAAAAGATAGACAACCTGATTGATATGCGAGCCGGCAATGAAATAACCGAACAGCAATTCAAAGACAAAAAATCAAAATTAATTCAAGATAAGATAAAACTGCAGGAACTGTTAAAAGACACGGACAAGCGAGTGGATGACTGGCTGGAACGAGCCGAGGAGGCCTTAATCTTTGCCAAGAACGCCAAACTGGCCTTTGAAAATGGCAACCTGCAGAGGAAAAGAGAGATATTAAACACCTTAGGTTCGAACCTCTTGTTAATTGACCGAAAACTGCGTATTAACTTAGAAAACTGCCTTCTGCCGATGAAAAAAGTCAGTCTGGAGTCGGGCGACAAAAAAAGCGGGTTCGAACCGCTTGATTTGCCCTGTAATAAACGGAAAAACACCGCTTTAGGCGGTGCTCGTCCAGTTTGGCTCCGCGAACTGGATTCGAACCAGTAACCTACCGGTTACACTTGTCTTTAATTTTCATTAAAGTGTGGACTATATCATTACCATAACCCCTGCTTCCCGAAAAAATCGAGAATGACAGATGCCTTAGGTATCGGGCGCTTCGCCCCGATCCCGAGTACTCGGGATCGGGACTACTCCCATATGGGATAGTCTCTGCACGTTTCTCCGCCGAGGCGGAGACTTCGCTCAGGATCACCATTTTAAAGGCTTCCCTGAATTCACCCGATTTACATTCCGAGGTTTCCCCCGAAAGCTGCGTATTTGTTCACAGCCGGTTGCTCTACCATTGAGCTATCGCGGAATATTGTTGAGTTGTGAAAAAGAACGTTGCCGGTTGCTCTTCCTGGGCAGCGCTGAATGCTCCCAGAGGTTGCATCCATCGTCGTCTCGCCTGCTCCGCCTATCGGCGGATTGGCTCACTCCTGCCCGTTGGTCGCTATCGCTACCAACCCATTGAGCTATCGCGGAATATATTTTTTACAAGGACCTAAAAATAATAACACCCTAAACATTTTAGCAAATTTTAGAGACAAAGTCAACAAGTGTCCGTAACTCGCAACTCGTAACTCGCAACTCGAAAAAACAAAAATTATTCCATTATATCTGCCGTTGCCCTGATGAGTCCGTTCAATATTTGCATCACCTGTTTAGCTCTTTGGCCCATGTTTTTATAATCATCAAAAGTAATAAATCCCAGATCTCTGGATAAAATCAAAAAATTCTGCACCTCGGCGGCCGACCCTCTCGATTGATAATAAAACTTTATTTTATCCTTGAAATGATAACGCTCGAAACCCTCCGCGATATTGGCCGTAATTGAACTCGCCGCTCTTCTTAATTGACTTACCAGACCAAAAATCTCGGTTTGGAGAAATTGCTCCGTAATTTTATAAACATCCAAAACCAACTGATGGGCGACCTACCAAGCATCCAATTCATAAAAATTTTGAATCTTGCCGTCCATTTGTAATTTTAATTCCGAATTACGAATTACGAGTTATCCCCCTTA
>Ga0116174_10001717_pt1 | contig 19556 bp, 18 predicted proteins | sample AD_UKC087_MetaG_FD_89801 | JGI IMG/M metagenome (GOLD analysis project Ga0116174, IMG submission 89801) | Active sludge microbial communities of municipal wastewater-treating anaerobic digesters from USA - AD_UKC087_MetaG | ecosystem: Engineered > Bioreactor > Anaerobic > Digestate | place: USA...
ACAATGGTACCCTCCCAGGAAATGCTTAACGAAGCTTGGAAAAGTAAAATAATTTCAAAAAAAGATAAGTGGGATACGAGTGCAGACGAACTTCTAAGTCAAGAAAACTTAATTCCAGGTCATTCAAGAATAAGGAACATTGATGGATGTACTCAAGAAGCATACATAACAAGGGCTTTGCTGTTAGCTAAAGGTATTCCCTCATTGATGGTGGATACCATAGAAGAAAAATGGCTAAATAATAACCCAAATTGGAAAAATGATGGTATTGTTACGGTTTCGGGACATTATTTTCTTGATGTTTATATAACTGCGGATAAAAAATGGTACACGATTAACCCGGGAAATAGAGAAGAGCGAGTTCATGAACACAAGGATTATTCTATCGGTAACAGCAGGTATATAGAGTTTGCTAAAGGTCGAGATACTGCGGATATGGGATACAAGAATATGGAGGAACGTTTGAATAAGCTAGAATATTCTATAAATAGTTAACTTATTTACTTTATTATTACAGTTCGCACACCCTCACAAATGGCCCACCAAATCCTTTTTACCCCTCGGTATAAAAATATACAGCCTCCCCGAGAAAATACACCTGTATAGCGAGTAAATATTTTTTTAATTTTTATAAACCAAATATAGCTGATTCAATAGATCATTCAAAATTATATGTTGTTATAAATAATTCTCCATCTAAAGCTGCGCTACAATTTCCATGAACTTGGTATAACTACTAGGTATTTGACTACAGGCCTATATTATCTTACAATCCATCAAAGTCAAAAGACTGGATCTTTGATAATAAAATATGGTACAAATAGAGGAGAGGTTAATATGAAAAATATATACGAATTACTAAAAGAACGTGGTTACATCGCAACTGTTGAAGAGCAGGGTATTAAGAAATTTCAGGTAACCGACGAAGAAGCTGTCAGTAACCTGCTAACCCAGGGTACAACCGTTTACGAGGGTTTCGACCCTTCGGCAGACAGCCTTCACCTAGGCCATTTTATGAGTATTATGGCCTTGCATCACATGCAGGAAGCAGGGAATAGGATCATTTTCATTCTTGGCGGCGGTACAGGCAGAGTTGGTGATCCTAGTGGCAAAAACAAGGCCCGATCCCTTTTAACAAAGGAAATGGTCATGAAGAATGCCACTGCGATCAAAAATCAGGTTCAGAGTATGGGACTTCTGGATTTGGATAATCCGAAGAAAGCTCTGATGATCGATAACTCCGACTGGCTTGCCAAAGCACTTTTCCTGGATGACTACATGATGAATGTCGCCAGGTACTTTTCCGTGAACGAATTGGTTAAAATGGAAACATTTGCCAAACGTCTTTCGGAAGGGGAACCCCTATCACTATTGGAATTTCTGTACGCCACAATGCAGTCCTGGGACTACCTTGAACTTTATGAGAAATATGACTGTAGACTCCAGGTAGGCGGAAGTGATCAATGGGGTAACATCTTGCAAGGTGTGAGTCTTATTAAAGACCACAAGGGTAACAAAGCCAATGCGCACGCACTTACCTTCCCACTTCTAACCACCGCAAACGGTGAAAAGATGGGTAAAACAGTCAGTGGGCCTTTATGGCTTGATCCGAACAAAACCAGCCCCTTCAACTTCTATCAATACATTGAAAAGATCCCCGACGACATGGTAAGAAAGCTATTTGGCCTTTACACTTTCATTCCGATGGAAGAAGTGGATAGGATTATGGCCGGAAGCCCAAGAGATGCCCAGAAAGCCCTCGCGTTTGAAGTCACAAAAGTGGTTCATGGCGAAGAAGAAGCCAAAAATGCGAGCAAGCAGTCAACGATGGTGTTCACCGGGAACAGTGAAAACCTAGGTTCAATCCCGGAATTCAAGCTTCCAAGCAGTATGCGTCTTGACGAGATTCTGGTTACATCAGGTAGTTTGGTATCCAACAGCGAGGTTGCTCGACGAGTCAAGGGAGGTGGGGTAAAAATAGACGACCAGAAGGTAAATGACCCCAAACAGCAAGTCGATAAACCGTGCTTGATTAAATACGGCAAAGCTAACTTCCTTAAGGTGGTTGGCAATTAAAATAATCACAAACACAATTCAATAGCTTAGGAGGCTATCATGAAATCAAAAAATACTGTTGGTAAGGAGCCTAGTTATGGAAGGTTACTAGGTCTCATCGTACTTTTGACCGTCACCTGGGGCATTGTTCCCGCTTTTGGAAAGCTCGCGAACATGCCAGGCGACGTGACTACCTTTTACGTTAACATTACCGCCCTAATCGCTCTTGTCCTGATAATCTCATTCATGAAGTACGAAGGTACAGATGGTGTTGTGAGGAGATACTGGACAAAACTTAAAGACTATTCCTTCAAGGACTATGGTCTGATGGTCGCGATCGGTGTGGTGTGGCCTTTGGTATATTCACTTTTGTACTTCCAGGCAATCTACGAAGGAGAACCTGTAGGCATGACAATTTTGAACTATACCTGGCCATTAATAGTGATCGGGCTAGCGATTCTGAAGTACAGGAAAAAAGCTTACTACCTGTCCAAGGCAGGTGTTAAGTTCATTATCCCTGTAATTCTGACTGTTACTGCTGTAGTGTTCTATCAGATGGATGCTACCATTTCCTTTACAGCCCGCATCATGGTGATGGGTTTAATTGCAGCGTTAACTCAGGCTCTTTTCAACTTCATTGACCACGGCTACGATAACTGGATTGCTTTATTCGTAATTGAAGCAACTACAGTAGTTTTCATCGTTCCGATCATGATCTTTACTACCCACTACACCATGGTTCCGTCCTGGGAAAGCCTGGGGTTAATGTCGATCATCGGGGTTGTCGGCAATGCCATAGGTTTCTGGGTCTTCATGGAAGGTAGACGGGAGTCTAAAGGTCTTGTGGACAAAGGCGTTATGACATCAGAACCAATATGGCTTGCTTCACAGGGCATTGTGCCTATCTCGGTTCTTGTTACCATGTTCATAACCAATTTGGTAAGCAAAGATGGGCAACGCTTTGTTATAACGACCAACCAGATAATTTCGCTGGTGGTTCTCGCAATAGGCTTGGTTCTCTTCTTCATCTTCAAAAGCGTCGAAGACCGAAAGAAGAAAAAAACATAGTAAATCTAACCAATCAATGTTACATTCCGGAAGAAAGCAATAATTTCTTCCGGATTTTTTTTGTCTGTTTCTATGATAACAATAGTAAATACCCGTTTGACACTTAGTAAAAATTTGTTTATACTCCTCTACATAAAGCTTTGATGGAAACATTAGTAGGCATATGTTAGTGACAATAGAGACTAGGTGGTTGGTGAAAACCTAGCGCATAACAGAAAGTCGAAATACATTTCCGGAGCTGTCTTGACTAAATCAAGGACGAGATTCGCCCGTTAAAGCGAAAAACTGTGTCGCACCTGCGGAGCAGTTGTCGAGTCTCAATTGGTAACAATTGAGAAAACTAAGGTGGTACCACGTATTAACGTCCTTAGGTATTTATCAGACAAGTCTGGTAGAAACCTAAGGGCTTTTTTTTAGCAAGAAAGTTAAAAGATCTATGAAAAAAACAATAACTAAAATAAAAATTGGTCAGGCAGGGGCAGTGAGCTTAGAAATTCCTATATTAAAATTTACCGGCAATAAGCGTGGAAAAAAAGCACTTATTGTTTGTGGAATTCACGGTAATGAGTACACAGGTCTTCTTGTAATAAACAAGGTTTTGGAAAAGATTAAAGATATCCAGGGTGAGTTATGGATAATTCCTTCTGCAAATTCTCTAGCCCAAGCTTTAAATATTAGAATAAATCCTTTGGACTTGTACGACCTGAACAGAAAGTTTCCAGGGGACAAGAAAAAGGAACCGACAGACAGAATTGCAGCCGAGATTTTCGATATTGCCAAAGACATGGATGTGGTTTTAGATTTTCACACTTTTGAGGACCCAACCGTTGTTACAAATATCTTTATGAACTGCGGAGCTAACGAAACCAAAAAAAAGACTTTAGAGCTTATAAAGCTATTTGATCCGGACATTGTTTGGGAATTAAACATAAAATCCAAAGAAGAGCTTAAATTCGTTACAGCGTTGGGACCGAAACTTTCTTTTGAAGGAGTATCGAATGTGGCCGTAGAGCTTCCCCAGCTTCACAATGTAAGTGATGAACAAATGGAAAGAGCCGTTGATGGAACAATAAAAATCTTAAATAACTTAAAAATAACTAAGCTTCCTGATGTTAAGAAAAGCAGAAAGTTGTTATTTGTTGAACATAAAGAACTTGATTCCGATATTTCGGGAATTTTCGTTACAAACAAAAAGCTAATGGATAAAGTTAAGAAAGGAGAAGTAGTAGGAGAAGTGATCGATATTACGTCTTTCAAAAAGACGCAAATTAAATCTCATGAGAGTGGGATACTGATGGTTTTGAAGGACAGACAGTTTGTTACAACCGGCGGAAGGTTATTTACAGTCGGCAGGGTAAAGAGAAAGTGAAATAGGTTTTCTGGAACCTTGAAAAATAAATAGACATTATTCAGAAAAAACGAGAGGAGTGAAGAAATGGACATGCTTGGTGCGTTTAACAGAATGGCAAAAGAACAAATTAGCAGAGTGCCGAAAGGCTTCCCAACACCTATAATTACCATGGTAGGAGCTGAACAAGAACTTTTCATCTACCGTGAGGTTGAGGGAAAAAAGGAGCTTATTATAGACGAGGAAAAGAATGAAATGCTTGCTGAACTTGGTGATGATTTTGGATCGGAACTTGGCGCTTCATGTATTGAGGTTCACCCAGCACCTGTTGATCTAACAGAGGTTGGGTTCTCCGGATGGCTTACTCAGCTGAGAGACTTAGAACAAAGGTTGTGGGTAGTTGTAGAAAAGCACGGTTGCAAAGTCGGAAGGTACGGAACAATCCCCTGGGCAGATACACAAAACATACAAAGGACTAAAACACCTAAGTACACAAAGGTTCCCACCTTCCACAACGTGAACAAAAAGCGCAAGATTGAAGAAACAATTAATGGTATCAACGTCTTAGATGCCGCAGTTGTGGGTATTCTTAACGCTTTCCAATTCTCAATTGAGTGTAATGGTCTTGAAGACGCCGTTGATAAGCTAAACAGACTATACATGATCAGCCCGCTTTCGGTGGCACTTTCCGGGAATGCAAGATTTCTTGGTGGTGTTGATACCGGATGGGAAGATGTAAGGTTTGAGGCATGGAAACGATCACACGACACCAGGTCCGAGCAAGATATTTCCGATGGAAAGACTCTCAGAGTAGGTTTACCGAACGACTACTTTGACAGCATAGAGAATTACATGAAGGAAGTGTCTTCTTACCCTTTTATTCTTGAAGACGAAGCACATGCTTTGCAAATTGGGATAGGTTTGTTCTGGCGTGATGCCCGAATAAAATTTATCAAGGACAAAGCGATTGTGGAGTTTCGTCCTGTCTCAACTCAAAAAACAGTTGAGGAAGAAATTGAGATAGCTGCCTTCACAATTGGGAGATTAATTTATTCTCAATCTAAGAATGAAGAACTAATCCAAATGACTGATGTGCATCTGAACAAAAAAGAAGCTGAAATGCACGGTCTTCGGGGAAGGTATATCTACAACGCAGATTTTGCTACAAAAACCAGCAATATAATGTTGACTGAGATAGAGCGTGCTCAAGCTGGGTTGAAAATTTCAGGAATTCCTGACGGCACCTTCAGTTTCTTAAAGTACAAGGATAAAATTGCAGAAATCAACGCAGAACAATATCGTTAGATCGTCACTTAGCTAGGTGGACAAACCCTCAAAAAATGCTATAATGTCCTTCAAGTCTAGTGACTGGGGTGATACCAAAGTGGATAAATGGAGCAGTCTGTAAAACTGTTGGCTTATGCCTTCGTGGGTTCGAATCCCACTCACCCCATTAAGATATACCGGAGTTTAAGTTTAGTGTATGAACTGACAAGAGACATAAAAAGAAATTAACTTTTTATTTCTTCGACTCATTTCTAAACTAGCTTACTCCGGTTTTTTTGTTATAATGTGTATGCTAAAAACTTATTCTTGGGAAGATACCAAAGTGGACAAATGGAGCAGTCTGTAAAACTGTTGGCTTATGCCTTCGTGGGTTCGAATCCCACTCTTCCCACCAGTTACATGTTATCTAGATAATTAATCCTCGAACAACAAGATTTATTACACTTACCATTCGATTTTCAAATTCGCTACTAAAAAAAGGCTTTCCGTTGTAAAAAACCCCATTTAGCTATATTATTACCGATAATGCTGACTGACAAACATGAGGAACAATATAAAAAAATTCTTAAAACCTCGGATAAAAAAATTTTATCTGCTTTAAAGATCGCTCAAGATAAACACAAAAATCTATACAGAAAATCCGGGGAACCATACATAGAACACTGCATTGCAGTTTATAACATTTTGAGAGATTGGGGTGTAAAAGACACCAACTTATTAATTGCAGCTTTATTACACGATACCCTAGAAGACTCAGATCTGAAAATAGAGCAGATATCAAAGTCTTTTGGAAACGAAGTAGCTTTCTTAGTTGATTCGGTAACTAAGATAAGACTCGGTGAAAAAGAAGGGCAGGATTTTAATACTTTAAAGAAAATAGTAGGTACTTCCTATGTTGATCCAAAGGTTTCAGTATTAAAACTAGCTGATAGATACCACAATCTCAGCACGCTTCAGTATTTGCCAAATTCTAATCGAATGAAAAAAGCTAAAGAAAGTCTAGAGACATATGCAAAACTAGCAGAATCTCTGGGAATGTGGGTAGTCAAAACAAAAATAGAAGATTTATCTTTTCAATATCTTGATTTTGATACTTTTTCTAAGGTAAAAACTGCCATAGACCACGATAAAAGACTATCTAGTACAGAGATTGAAATAAATCTCACTACTATACGAAAGGCTTTAGAAAAGATTAACATCAAATCAGATGTTGAAACTAAAATAGGAGGTTATTACAGTACTTACCAAAAATTAAAGTCTAATGCTATTAAAGGTTTAGCTTCAAGTGAAGATTACAAAAAAATTAATGACGTCATAAGTTACAGGGTTGTAGTAAAAACGACTAAGCAATGTTACGAATCCGTTTACGCAATACATGATGAATTTGACGGTAGAGTAGATTTCAATAGATTTGATGAGTTCATAGGAGCAAATCGAAGAATAAACGGATACGAAGCTTTGCAAACAACCATTGAAACTGATTACGGTTCAATCGAAATTGCTATAGTCACAAAGGACATGGAAAGTTTTAATAATTGGGGTTATGTTTTCAATTTACAAAAAGGTATAAAAAGCAATAACTACAATTTAAAATTAATATTTACCCCAGCACAGGACCTGTTATTTCTTCCCGAAAAGGCCAGAGCAATAGATTTTGCTTATAAAGTAAATCAGAAATTAGGTGATAACTCAGTGAAGGTAATAGTAGATGGAGAAGAAAAGGATCTAAGCTATGTACTAAAAAACGCTGACACAGTAGAGGTCATAACAGGAGACAGAGATACTGAGGAAGACCTTAAGCTAAGTTGTATTTGTTTGAAACAAACCCAAGAATACCTAGAAAAGAAAATAATAGAAAATGAAAAAACCAATTCCATCATATTAGGTAAAAAACTACTTGAGGATAGAATATCCCCAAGAGGAATATTGGATTTAGAGGATATTGGAAAAGATATTCACAGCATATGCTACTCCCTAGGATGTGATAATGTGGGAGAAATTTATTATAAAATATCAAAGGGGTACCTAGATATTGAGAAGTTAGATGACCAGTTAAATGAATACGGTATAACAAAAAGTAAACAGAAAAGAACTACGATAGAAACCACAGGTGTAGATAAACCAGGACTTTTTAAAGTCATCACAGACTCTATTACTAAGAATAGGGGTAATATAGTTCTTATAGTTTTTAATAAAAATAACGATGACTTCTATCTTAGAGTTGTCGTTGAAAATCTCGAGTCAAAAGACATTGAAAATCTAAAGTCAGAGTTAAAAATGAATAAATATTTCCATAAATTAAAAATTATATAAAATCAGTATATTTTTCTATATAGCAAATATTAAAAAATCAAATAAATGCAACTAAAAATAATGGTAAACTATGGTTCGCACATCCTCACAAATGGCCCACCACGGGCTTTTTACATCATCACGACAACAGAATAACTACTTCCCACAATAACTAAAAAACGTATTTAATAAATATATTGTGGGTAAAGTTTCACCCCTTCATGTAATAATTTGTGTCTAAAACGTTTAGAATTCAGAATGTCCTTTTTATCAACGACTTGAAAACCTTTAACATCTTCTCCGTAAGGTTCCATAATTTTCTTACCTTTTGAAAGAAAAAATATCAAATAACTTTCTTTTGGATACATTTTCTTGAACGTATCTGGAGCCGTATTTTTTTGGGTAATTTTGTAATATCCAAAATATTTCCATTTGAGTAACTTCATACCACCTTCTTCTAGACATTCTCTTTTTAATGCTTCTTCGATAGTTTCATTATTTTCTAAGTGTCCACCCAAAGGTTCATTGTTTGCTAATACTACTTTATCTTCCTCATTGAAACAGACAGTAAAAACCCCAGTTGTTGTAGATCTTAGGTGATCAAAATTACCGTTAACATCCAGATACACCTCAAAAAAGGAATGTCCCCAATCTCCTTCATCAATAATTTCTACCATATATAAATTCTAACACTATCAGAAATCGTTATTTACATAGGCAGTTCGCACATCCTTACATATAGCCCACCAAATCAGATTAATTGTTGTTATGACAACAAAGATAGATATTTTTAGTTTTCTCTTTTATAGATTAGGACACGACTAGGTTATAAAAGAAGTAAATACTTTGAATCAAAACGGAAAGGAGTGTTATATCTTAGTTCAAAAATTTATTCCAGGAAAAGTGTTTTCAGAAATGATTGGTACATAATACAAAGACACTCAAGAAATGATAGAGAATAATTAAATAATAAATACGATATTACTGAAGAGAAATATGAGAATAGCATTAGAAATCTAGATGAAATAAAAATGAAAAAGGTTTGAAGATCGAAGTTTTTAACCATGTAGATCATTTGTTAAATAGGATATTTGACGAAAGACAGTAAATTACTGGACAATAAATATATGATTATGCCCTAAAAGCATTAGGTAAAAACGAGCCCTCCGGGTTCAGGGTGGGACACCTACTCGAGAGAATATTAAAGACTTACACCAGATTACAGGAATTAGGTTTTACCTACCATAACGGCAAGATTGTTGTCATAGATACCGAGGAGGTAAGCTGTGAATATCTTTATACCTCACTTCACGATGAAAAGTCGTTTTAAAAAACTTATAATCGATTATTTAGGGCAATAATGTATTAAAACCCATTTCAAAAGGAACTCGCAAAGTGTTATACTCTTCCTTAAGTATGAATACAAAAAAATTGATGATAATTATTATTGCAATACTATCTGCTGTTTTACTGTTTTTTGTTTTAAAAAACAAGACAAAAAGTACGGATACAGCACAAACATCATCCCCGTCCATCAAAGATAAACCAACTTTTATTGTCGACGGATATCCAATTGATCAAGTTCCTCTATATAAACTAAGCAAAGTCAGTTCCAATAAGATATTTGTAAATACTGATCCAAAGAATTTATCTGAGTTTGATGAAAACAATTTTGCCTATTTTAATGTTGTATTTGAGACCGAAGCAAATCAGCAAGAATTTTTTGATTATTATAAAAAATTATTTGATAACCTGATAGTGGATGAGTCTGAAAATAGACAAATGGTTAAAGGGCAGATTGGTGAGTACAAAGTCTCAGCTGCTCATTATGGTTCCGATAATACAGGTTACATACAAGTTCATTTACCAAAATATAACGATGAGAAAATCGATAAATACTTTATCGATTTCCCACAAATCTTAGAGTTGAATTCAAACCTAATCGAACATGAGAAATCTTATGGCTTACTCAATCAAAAAGGTGGTGAAGTCGAGTATACAAAATACTTTACCGTGATAGACAGCGGAGACCAAAACAATGATGGCAAAGACGATATAGACGAGTTCTTAGCTTTGGAAGAAGAATATCAAAAAAAATATAAAGACAAACCGGAATATTTATTTGACCAAAAAACTGGCAGAATGAGCTGGAAAGATAGTGAATATGAATCTACGCTCTCAATTTCGCGGGATCATGGTCGGATATATTTAATGTTAAGGAAAAAAATATAACACAAACACAAATAGCCAGGTCAGCATTTCTCTGGAAAGAAAGATCCAGTTTTCTTAGTACCCTTATCTCCAATATTCCATTTACCATACTCAATAGCAGATGACCCTAGATTAACCTTTTTCTTGCCTGAATCGGTCTTAAAATAAACGTAATAAGTAGTCACTCCAGAATCATCATCAGTATCTTCTTTTTTGTTTACGACTACACCCTCCCAGGATGACTTTTTTTGTTTGAAACTAAGATAACTAAAGAATGCTGTTACTCCAATTACAAAAATCACTGTATAAACTACTTCAGTCATAATTTTTTCCTTAAAAATAATTTTCCTTCCGCTAGGATAAACAATCCGATACAGATTAGAGTGGTAATAAGCACCGAAGAATATTGGCTGGCAAAGATAGATGTGTGTTTAATCCAAATACCAAAATATGCCCAAATAAAAACTAACCCATAAGCCTGATTGTTATCTTTAAGCATTCTTAAAAGACCGATTGCAGCCCCTACCAACAGGATAATTACCATCCACAGTTGATTAGTGAAACCTAAACCATTCCAGTTAATACTGACTAAGAATGTAGTAACGTTGGCAATAGTAGCTACCGTTATCCACCCAAAATATACGCTAAACGGCACCCGGATAAGAAAGTTTTCCTTTGCTGATAATTTTATTTTTTTAGTAATATCAGCAATTTTTATTAGAGAAAAAAGAATTACCAACATGAAGATAACTGAAATACCGATTTGTTTATAATGCCAGGAAAAAATCCAAAGAATATTTGCCACCGAGGTCATGGTATAAAAGGTATTAATTTCTGAGAACAACTTGCTTGTTGAAGTTAAGATTTTCTTTTGAAATATACCAGTCTGATAAATTGTATAGGCCGCCAAGAGCACATAGATCACCCCCCAGATTGAGAAGGTTATTGCTGCTGGAGCAAATAAGTTAGGGTAAGAATTTGACACATCTCCGGTAGTTATGTTGTTGATTGGCAAGATATTAGCCAAGGCATTAACAAAAATCATGCCAAAAAAGGTTATGACTGCCAATATTGATTTAATTTTGTTGTTCATAAATTTCTCCTTAGATAGCTAAAGATATATTATCATTATAGCTCACGGATTTGTATATAAAAGTCTCTGGTTGTGGACACATTTAGCCTTAAAAATTTGACTCGGGGAAGTAAGGCTAATCAATTTAGCCTTGAATTTTTGATTTGTGAACCAACCGAGAGTCAAAAAAGTATATTAGAAGAACTTAAAAAGCAGAGTACAGTTCTAAGAGATATGATTCATTGGAAAATTATTATTGAGTTATAGAGATACATAAAATGTTCGTACATCCTCACAAATGGCCCACCAAGACCTATCTACGCTTTCATATCAGTATTATTAGCGTACTGATATAATAAATATATGAAACAATTATTTCTAACATCAGCCAGTGATTTTGTTATAGAAGATATTGTAAAAAAATTACCATCAGAACTAGTTGGCGCTAATTTAGCTTTTATTAACACCGCATCCGAAGTAGAAGAGGGTAATCACTGGTGGGTTAAGGCTGAAAAAGATGGGCTATTAAAAGTAGGATTTTCTGTTGATGAGTTTTCAATCACAGGAATGTCAAAAGAAGAAATTGAAAAAAAATTGAAAAATAACCAAATAATCTATTTCTGTGGAGGAAATACCTTTTATTTATTAGATCAGGTGATAAAAACTGGATGTGATCAGGTTATCAGAGACTCTTTAGAAAGCGGAGTTATTTATGTAGGATCAAGTGCCGGTTCCATGATAGTAGGGAAAAGAATTGATTTAGTATCAACCATAGATGATCCCACAAAGGCGTCAGAACTAAAATCCACAGGATTAGAAATAGTAGATTTCGCAATATTACCTCACTGGGGAAGCAACGAATTTAAAGAAGGATACTCATCAGGTTTTGAAAACATGTATACCGAAGCCTTAAGAATCGTACCTATAACCAATCAGCAATATTTATGGGTAAGAGACGATAGAGTAGATTTTATCCAAATTTAATAAATAGTTCGCACATCCTCACAAATGGCCCACGAACCTGTACTTGTTATCTCATTTCCAATATAGTGAGTTTAAAAATTTCAAAGTACTAAATCCGAAATAACCTTACATAAAATTTCCCATTAAATTTGATATCATAACCACATGCTTAACCGACCAAAAATAATAGTCTTTGACATTGGCGGAGTACTTCTTAATTGGAAAGTAGTAATACCTCTAATTGCAAATAAACTAAAAATAACTCCAGAACAATTCCATCAAGAACTTCAAAAATCCCTTGTAGAACTTGAACTTGGAAAAATGCATCAGGATGAATTCTGGAGACATCTGTGTGAAAAATACAAATACAACGGTAACTTCCGAGAACTAAAAAAAATATGGATTGAAGATCAACCACGAATTGAATACGGTTGGAAACTTGCAAAATCCGCAAAAGAAAACAAATTTAGAGTGGTGTGCTGTACTAACAATTGGAAGGACACAGTAAAAAGGCAAAAAGAAATTCATCCCGATTTTTCACTTTTTGAGTTCATATTAGATTCAGGCGATTTAGGAATTAGAAAACCAGATGAAGAAATTTACAGAATTATTGAAGATAAAGTAGGAGAGAGCGGTCAGGAAATTTTATTAATTGACGATTCACAAGAAAATTGTGAAGGAGCAAGTAGGTTGGGATGGCAAACATACCAGTTTAATTTTCAAATCGGAGATTCAACTGAGAAATTTGCAGATTTGAAGCGACTAATTGACCGAATATAAAACGTTAAACTTAATCTTTTTGGCTCTGTATAAAAGCTCTTCCTAAATTGGAGGAAGTAAAAACTAATCTCATATATGCTAAAATACCTAAGCTTATGAAAACAACAAAAACAAAGAAAAAAAGAATATACCTTGACTATGCCGCAACAACACCGGTAGATCCAAGAGTAGTAAAAGCAATGCTTCCTTACTTCACAGAAAAATTTGGAAACCCCGCATCAATTCATTCGGCAGGAACAGAGGCAAATAAAGCTTTAGAAAAAGCAAGGGCCACATTTGCAGACTATTTGAGCTGCGACACAACTGAGATATTTTTCACATCTTCTGCCACTGAAAGCAATAACTGGGCTATAAAAGGCATAGCTTCAGCTTATAAAATCAAGGGTAAAAAAATTATTGTTTCATCCGTAGAACACGACTGCGTTCTAAATAGCTCCAAGTGGCTATCTCAAAATGGATTCGAGGTAGAACGCGCCCCCGTTGATGAGTTTGGAACCGTAAAGATAGAAGAATTGAAAAAAATGATAACTCCCGACACAATTTTGGTCTCAATAATGCACTCAAACAACGAAATCGGCACTCTACAGCCGGTAGAGGAAATAGGAAAATTATGCCGAGAAAAAGGTGTTTTATTCCACACTGACGCCGCCCAAAGTTTTGGGAAAATGCCCATAAATATGAAGAGGCTAAATATTGATTTATTAACTGCTTCTTCGCATAAAATTTACGGGCCTAAAGGAGTTGCCCTATTATATATTAGAAAAGGAGTTGTTATAGAACCTCTTTTACACGGTGGCGGTCATGAAAGAGGAAAAAGATCTTCTACAGTTAATGTTGCTGGGATAGTAGGTTTTGCAAAAGCTTTAGAAATTTGTGTAAAAGAAATGTATGACGAAAAATTAAGATTAACAAAGCTGAGAGATAAAATTATTAAATCTATATTAAAAAATATTCCTAATTCGCATTTAAACGGGCATACAACAAACAGATTGTACAACAATGTAAACGTAAGATTTGATTTTATTGAAGGAGAGGCACTGATGATGGAGCTTGACCATAAGGGAATAGAGGTCTCAACAGTATCGGCGTGTGCTTCTTCAACTTTACAATTTTCACACGTACTTTTAGCTTGCGGGATAGAAGAAAAATATGCCCAGGGAACGATAAGAATATCCTTAGGTAGATTTACAAATGAAAAAGATATTAATTATTTGTTAGAGGTTCTGCCGGACGCAGTTAAAAAAATGAGAAAAATATCGCCTCTTAATATTGAAAACTGGAGAATGTAAAAAATGTATACAGAAAAAGTTTTAGAATATTTTCATAAACCAAAAAACTTAGGAAAGATAAAAAATGCCGATGGAGTAGGGAAGGTTGGGAATTTGGCTTGTGGCGACATGATGTATCTTTACATAAAGGTAAAAAAAGATGGTAAAAAAGAGATTATATCCGATATTAAATTCCAGACTTTTGGGTGTGTAGCAGCTATAGCTACAAGTAGCGCGATTACAGAAATGGTAAAAGGAAAAGAATTAAAAGAGGCTCTTGAAGTCAGTAAAAGCGACGTTATTGATTCTTTAGAGGGGCTACCTCCAATAAAAATTCACTGCTCAGTTCTTGCTACCGAAGCTTTAGCAGAAGCAATTTACGACTATTTGTTAAATAATAAGAGACCAATACCAAAAGATTTAGAAAAAAAACACAACCACATAGTAAAAAGCAACGAAATGCTTGCCGAAAGATACGAAGAATGGATAGAAAACCAAGAAGAATAAAATCACATAATTTTCCAAAAAAACTAAAAAACGGTAATGGAGAAAAAATTGTCGTAGGAATGTCCGGCGGAGTAGATTCAACGGCAACTCTAATTCTCTTAAAGAGAAATGGGTGGGAACCCGTCGGAGTATCTTTAAAACTACCGTTTTGGGAAAATGGCAAGGGATTAAACGAAAACCCCAAGAGTACTCCTGTTTCACTAAAGCAGGCTGAAGATATTTGTAAAAAGTATGGGTGCGAACATCACATCGTAGATATTACCAAAGAATTTGAAAAGACGGTTGTCGCATATTTTTTGGAAACACTAAAAAAATCACAAACTCCAAACCCATGCATGATCTGTAACAAAAATACTAAATTCTTCCATTTATTTAAATTTGCAGATTCGTTAGGAGTTAAGTATGTTGCTACCGGACATTATGCAAAAATCTCAAAAAGTATTAAATATAAGTCTGTGTTTTTAAAAATTCCGAAAGATAAAAAAAAGGATCAAACCTATTATCTAAGTCTTTTACCAAAAGAGTGGTTAGATAGAGTAGTTTTCCCGTTAGGGGAATTTACTAAGAAAGAGATTTACAAACTAGTGGAACAAGAAGGTATAATTTTATACAAGAAAGAATCGCAAAGCCAGGATTTCTGCTATATTCCCGAAAAAGACACGGATATGTTTGTTAAAAAAGAGATCGGAGACAATCCCGGAAATATAATGGATATGAAAGGAAATATTTTAGGTAAGCACAAAGGCTTGCATTACTACACAATAGGTCAAAGAAAAAAAATCGGACTACCGGGAGGACCCTATTACGTTGTAAAAAAAGACCACGAAAAAAATCGAGTTATAGTTTCCAAAGATAAAAAATACTTAGGACAAACAGAAATACTTCTTTCGGACGTATTTTTTTCAAATGAAGAATTTTACGGAAAAAGGATTGGGGTAAAAGCAAAAATTAGATATCAACAAAAAGTAAGCTCTGCAACAATTTTTCCTACCGATAAAGATAAAAAAGAATATAAGGCGATTTTTAAAAAACCACAAATAGGAGTAACGCCCGGCCAATACTGCGTTTTCTATATTAGAGATTTGTGCATCGGATCAGGAGTAATTTCAAACTAAATCCTTATAAATATTATAGAATTAGAAAATGGATATAAAGAACGAAAATATTTTAAAATCCGTAGAAGAAGTAGTTCTAAAAGTTAGAGATACTTACCCATTTTTAGATAAAAAAGAAATGGAAAATTTTCTCTATAACGCCTCTATAATTGATAATGATAAAGATCCCGAAAACATTAAAAAAATTGACAGCATTTTAAAATTTTTAAACAACCCTCATGCCGGAATATATGAGGGTAAAGAAATGATTCTTCCTATTGAGTGGCGTCACGGAGATTTAAAAACCGAAAAACCATTCTTTAAAGTTTTGGAAGATATCATGTACTTAAAAATTCCATCTCTTATTAATATTGATTATAAAGACTTGGAGATACCTTTTCTTGAAAATGCAGACACAACGAAAGGTTTGGTAATTGACCTGAGATATAACGGGGGAGGGCAGGAATATCCTGCTCGCACTTTTATCACACAATACTTGTCTAAACCCGGCGACCATCTAATGGGGATTCACTATACAAGAGATGCCGGTGTTTCCCTTAATAAAGATGAAATTCACATTAAAGGTACAAATACCCCTTACGAGAAACCTATTGTCGTAATTATAAACAAAGATACTTTCAGCTCGGCGGAAAGATTTGTTGCGGTAGTAAAAGCATCGACCGACTGCGTAACAATTGGCACCAAAACAAGAGGCGGTAGCGGAAACCCCAAGGAATACGAATTTTATGAAAAAGATGAAAAGTACTACATTTGGATACCCACATGGAGATTCTTCCTTCCGGGAAAAGATAAACCACTTGAAGAAACCAAGATAGAACCTGATATTTACTACGATAAAGAGGATATTATTGATTTTGCAATCAAATACATAAAATCCAAATCAAACGTTTAGTGTCATAAAATAACCTCATCGTAATTTTAATCTAAAATCAGGATTTATATACTCGTGATAAAATCAATATATGGTAGATAAAGAACCGACATTTGAAACAGACAGATTTACCTCAGCAGTCTTAGATGAGTTCTCGTCACTCATCTCCATGTATGATCAAGATCCCGAAAATAGGGAAAAGATTATCAGAGATTATTTTGAAGATAAAGATAGGATAAGTTTTGGAAAGACGGGATTAGACGATTATGTGAATTTAATCCAAGGTCATTTCGAAAGTCACGCTGAAAAATACCTTGAAGATGAGAAATCCTTTCTATTTAAGTTCAGCTCCATAGATTTAAATTCTTTTGTAAAAGATCCAATAAATAAATCCAAAAATCTATTTCCTGAGGAGCTGATTTCCCCTACCACGGTATTTCTACTAAATAGCGATAAAACTGACGGTCAGGTAATTGGAGATAACAAATTCGGAGTTAATTTAAATAATATTTTTCGTCGCTACTATGATGAAACACAAAGAAAAGTAGATTTTGATATTGCATTAAAAGATATTCAGGGGCTTATTTCACATGAGACTGTGCACTGTCTCTGTGAACAGCTAAACTGGAGAAAAAATGATTACGAAAAGGACTTGATAGAAATCGCGTTTGAGGAAGGTCTAGCTACAACAGTTCAAGATATATTCCCGACACATCATAATCGCTATATTGAGGAATTTGATTTTTGGAAACAAATAATACAGCAAGCTCTCACTGAGGATAGACCATGGGAGTATTATAAAATTTTAAAAAGTATAAAAAACAATGAAAATTTAAATGAATTTAACCCAATGGCAGTATCTCTTATAGAGGAAAGGTTTTCTCAAGGTGGTGAAATTAGTAAAAAAGAATTTGATTTTTTAATTACTAAATCGGTCATTAAACTAAATGGACCAATATATCATGTGGGATCTAAACTATGGTCAGATATTTTCGAAGAAGAAGGTTTAGAAAATGTTAAAAAAAGAATACTAATCGGACCATCTTCTTTTCAAGAATTTTTTGAATAACGTATGAATCAATCTGAAAATTTTAATTTAATTGAAAGAAACAATAGTGAAGATGAGTATGAGAAAGACCCACCTTCGGAGATATTAACCGATATTCTTATAAAATAGAGGAAAATATGCTCCCCTAATACCCACATGGAGATTCTTCCTTCCCGGGAAAGATAAACCGATAGAAGAAACCAAGATGGAACCTGATATTTACTACGATAAAGAGGATATTATTGATTTTGCAGTCAAATACATAAAATCCAGAATCACCGCAGAAACAAAAATATAGCCTCTTGTGATACAATAACTAAGCTATGAAAACACAAATAGAAAAACTACCAAAAGCAACTATGAAACTTACTGTTACCGTAGAAAACAGTGTTGTAAAAGAATTCTACGAAAAAGAAGTAAAAAGGGCGGTTGAAAACACCGAGCTTCAAGGTTTTAGAAAAGGAACAGCCCCTAAGGATATGGTTATTGAAAAAGTAGGGAATTCAAAACTCTACGGAGACACTATAAATGAAGTTCTTCAAACCCACTACCCACAAGCTTTAAAAGAGCATAAGGTAGTTCCTGTTTCAAACCCAAAAGTTGAAATAAAAGAATTTGATATTGAAAAAGATTTGGAATTTACAGCAGAATTTGCAGTAAAACCTCAAGTAAAAATTGGAGATTACAGAAAAGCCTTAAAAGATTACTACAAAGAAAAAACCGAAAAAGTAAAACAGGATAAGTTAGAGAAACTAAAAAAAGGCGAATTAGATGTTGAAAAAGAAGGTCACAGTCATGTTCACATCGGAGCAAACGAAGTAATCGATGTAATTTTGAAGGAATCCCAAGTAGAAATTGCCGATATGCTGATAGAAGAAGAAACAGATAGATTAATGACCAAACTTTTAGAACAGTTGGAAACAATAAAACTTCCTATAGATAAATACTTAAAAGCACAGGAAAAAACAGCGGACCAGATTAGAGAAGATTACGTAAAAATAGCCGATAACAATATAAAGGCGGAGTTTGTATTGTCACACCTTGTCGAAGTCGAAAAAATTGATGTCAGTGATGAGGAAATTGAGGAAATGATAAGTGCGGCCGGTGATCCTGTCGTAGCTGAACAGATGCAAGACCCGATGCAAAAGTTGTATATTAAAACCATATTGCAAAAGAACAAACTTTTAAATAGTTTAATTGAAGAAACTCAGGGACCTCACGACCACAACCATACTCACGAGGAACACGAAGGTCACGAAGATCACGAAGATTTAGATAAAGAAATTGAGGATGAAATTGAAGAGAAAGTAGAGGAAGATGAGGAAAAACAAGATAAGGAGGAAAAAGATGAATAATACTTTAGTTCCGATAGTAATAGAAAAAGATCAATCAGGAATGGAAAGGTCTTATGATATTTATTCAAGACTTTTAAAGGACAATGTTGTTTTTGTAACCGGACCAATTGATATGGGAGTCGCAAACACTTTCATCGCTCAGATGCTTTTTTTGGAAAGTCAAAATCCTGATAAGGACATTAGTGTTTACATCAACTCTCCCGGAGGAGAGGTTTATGCCGGGGTTGCAATGTATGACACTATAAAACACATAAAAAATGATGTAGTTACAATAAATGTGGGGTTGGCGGCTTCGGCAGCAGCTCTAATTTTATCT
>Ga0116174_10001746_pt1 | contig 19406 bp, 20 predicted proteins | sample AD_UKC087_MetaG_FD_89801 | JGI IMG/M metagenome (GOLD analysis project Ga0116174, IMG submission 89801) | Active sludge microbial communities of municipal wastewater-treating anaerobic digesters from USA - AD_UKC087_MetaG | ecosystem: Engineered > Bioreactor > Anaerobic > Digestate | place: USA...
AGTTTGTAAAGTTCATCAAGTTTATAAAGTAAAACATAATCTCCCCCAACCCCTCTTTGACCCACCTTGTCGGCGGGCGAAGCAAGAGGGGAGGAAAAAGTCTCCCTTGTCAAAGGGAGATTTGGAGGGATTGGGAAATAGAAGAGAGTAAAGAGGTGGCTTGAAAAAGAAAATTTTTTGGGATAAAGTAGAGCATTATCTTTTTAGAAAGTTAAAAAAGGAAAATATGAATAAATATGTCTATTTTTTCGGCAATAAAAAAGCTGAAGGCGATAAGGAAATGAAATTTATTTTGGGGGGCAAAGGAGCTAATTTGGCAGAGATGACTAATTTGGGAATTCCGGTGCCGGCAGGGTTTACAATTTCGACGGAAGTTTGTAAATACTATTATGATAATGGCAAAAAATACCCAGTTGAGTTAAAAGGACAGATTGATGAAGGTTTAAAAAAATTGGAAGAAAATACAGGCAAGAAATTTGGGGATATCAAAAATCCGTTGTTGGTGTCGGTTCGATCGGGGGCGGTAGCATCGATGCCGGGAATGATGGATACAATTTTGAATTTGGGATTAAATGAAAAAGTGGTGGCGGGCATGGTAGAAAAGACCGGCAATGCCAGATTTGTGTGGGATTCTTACCGAAGATTTATTCAGATGTATTCTAATGTGGTGGAAAATTTGGAGCATGAAAAATTTGAGCATGTGATTGCTTCGGTTAAAGCCAAAAAGGGGATTAAAGAAGATACCCAAATGACGGCGGAGGACTGGCAGGAAGTGGTTAAGGGCTACAAAGAAATTTATAAAATTGAAAAAGGCAGAGAGTTTCCGGAAAATCCCGAAGATCAATTGAACGGCGCTATCGGCGCCGTGTTTGGTTCCTGGAATAATCCTCGGGCAATTATCTATCGGCAGTTGAACAAAATTGATGAAAGTAAAATTTTTGGGACGGCGGTTAATATCCAGTCAATGGTGTTTGGCAATATGGGGGATGATTGTGGCACTGGAGTGGCGTTTACAAGAAATCCGTCAACTGGAGAAAACAAGGCTTATGGCGAATATTTGATGAATGCTCAGGGTGAAGACGTGGTGGCAGGAATCCGGACGCCAAAACATTTAGAATCTCTTAAGGAGGATAATGAAACGGCTTATAAGGAGCTGCTGGAAATATTTGAACGGCTGGAAAAACACTATAAAGATATGCAGGATGTGGAGTTTACGATTGAAAATGGTAAGTTGTTTATTTTGCAAACCCGAAACGGCAAGAGAACAGCGCCGGCAATGGTAAAAGTGGCAGTGGATTTGGTTAAAGAGGGGATGATTGATGAAAAAACAGCTTTGACTCGGGTGGAAGCCGATAAACTGGATCAATTGCTGCATCCGACTTTGGATAGTCAGCAAAAAACTAATTTTAAAGTAATTGCCAAGGGTTTGCCGGCCAGTCCGGGAGCAGCTTATGGTCCGGTAGTGTTTAGCGCAGAAGAGGCGGTAAAATCGGCGGAAGCAGGCAAGAAGGCAATTTTGGTAAGACTGGAAACATCACCTGAGGATATTGCGGGAATGAATGCAGCCGCAGGAATCTTGACGGCCAGGGGAGGGATGACCTCTCATGCGGCGGTGGTAGCTCGGGGAATGGGTCGGTGCTGCGTGTCCGGGTGTGAATCAATCGCGGTATCAGAAGAAATGAAAATGTTTAAGACCGGTGAAACAGAAGTTAAAGAAGGAGACATTATCACTTTGGACGGGTCGACGGGAGAAGTATTTTTGGGTCAGGTGCCGACGGTAGAGCCGGAGTTGAGCGGGGATTTTGGTCAGTTAATGAAGTGGGCTGATGAAACCCGCAAACTGGGAGTCAGAACCAACGCTGATACGCCCAAGGATGCTAAAACTGCCCGGGAGTTTGGAGCTGAAGGTATCGGTTTGACCCGAACCGAGCATATGTTTTTTGAAGAAGACAGAATTTTTGCTATCCGGCAGATGATTATTTCGGATACGGTGGAACAGCGGGAAGCGGCTTTGGCTAAAATTTTCCCGATGCAGAAAAACGATTTCAAACAATTGTTTGAAATTATGAAAGGTCTACCGGTTAAAATCCGACTGTTGGATCCGCCGCTGCATGAATTTGTGCCCAAAGAAGACAAAGATATTGAAGCTCTGGCCAAAGAAATGGGGATTTCATTTGAAAAACTCAAAGACAAGGTGGAATCGCTGCACGAGGCCAATCCAATGATGGGTCATCGGGGTTGTCGGTTGGGGATTACCTATCCGGAAGTGTTTCAAATGCAGGTAAAAGCTATTATGGCAGCAGCCTGTGAGTTGAAAAAAGAACAAAAGATTGAAATTGTGCCGGAAATTATGATTCCGCTAATTGCTGATGTGGAAGAATTGAAGTGGCTGAAAAATAAATTGGTGCCGGTGATTGAAGAAACGATGAAGTCGTATGGAGTGGAGTTGAAATATGAAATCGGAACCATGATTGAAATTCCCCGAGCAACAGTAACGGCAGACGAAATTGCCACTGAGGCAGATTTCTTTTCGTTTGGAACTAATGATTTGACCCAAATGACCTATGGTTTCTCTCGAGATGATGCGGGTAAGTTTATTAAGGATTATTTGAGAGAAAAAATAATGAACGAAGATCCGTTTAAGAGTGTGGATCAAAAAGGGGTGGGAAAGTTGATGGAGATGGCAGTCAAATTAGGTCGAAGCAGCAACAAGGACTTGAATATCGGTATCTGCGGTGAGCAGGGCGGTGATCCGGAGACGGTAAAATTCTGTCACCGAATCGGACTTAATTATGTTTCCTGCAGCCCATATCGGGTGCCGATTGCCAGACTGGCGGCGGCTCAAGCAGTGGTGGAAGGTAAATAGATATCAGATGATTAAGTTCATAAAGTAAAAACATTAGGATCAACCCTAATCATCAATTTTTCCACTGGAAAATGAGTCTGCGATGCAGGCTCAAATACGTTCCAAAATGATGATTTCGGGTTGATTGGGGATTAAATTAAGTAGATGTCGGTTGCAAAACCTACCTAATGATTTGTGGGTAAAAATTCTGAATTGGGGAGAGGATTTTATCCTATAATCTTGATTAAATTAAAGTTTTTTGGTAAAATAGCCCCATAAATTAGTTTCCGTGAGCGGAATTTAATTTATAGAACATTGACAGAGGAGGGTTTGAGATGGATTGGCAGTTATCAGTGACGGCGTTTGGATGTGGTGAGGGCAGAAGGACAGAAACTTGGCCTGAACGGATTGAAGTGGGAGAGTTAATGCTGGCGAAAAAAAGCTGGCAAGACAAAGCGCCGGATTTTATCCCCTGGAAGGAAATTCAAAGAATTGGAGGATGCAAGGTAAGCCTGATTTATGCCGATAATCAATATAAGTTTACGGTTGCCGGCAGATCCCCGGTTGAGGTAAAAAAGATAACGGAGGTGATTGATTGGCAAATGAAACGGAGTTGATTTGAAGCTGCAGATGAAAATGACAAAACATTTGGTTTTAGGAGGAAACATGGATAAACAGGAAAAAAAAACCCTACCAAAGAGACAGAAACAGCCTGGTTTGGTAATATTTGGCGGGATGAACCCAGCCAAGACGTAGATTTGACCAAACAGCTGGCTGACGACTGACTCATTTACCCCGGAGGTAGATTTTAGCTAAGGCTAGAATTTATTAAGCCGGGGTATTTTTTTTGAAAAAATTGGGTAAGTAGTTTATTTGTATTATAGGTTATTTAATGGTATAATTTGTCCGATTTTCAGAATAAATTTAACCAAGAGAGCTTGGTTTTTAAATATTTTTTTTGGAATTCGGAACTTTAACAATAAGCTCAAGGATTTTTGGAGAGGAGAAGTAAATGAAAAGTAAACCAAAAAAACTGATGGTGGAACTGCTAAAAAATCTGTTAGAAAAACTATTTCGGGCCAAAACAATTTTCGACGGAGAAAAGCTAAAGTTGACGGCGTCGGTGCCGGTTGGTCTTGGTGGAGAAATGAATTTGATGTTTTGGGAAGATGTAGATGGGGCGCCGGTATTAGTGTTAAATGTGCCACCTTTACCTTGGGGAGTTGACGAGGAAGTTTATGTGTTGCTAAAAGAACTATTGGAATGGAGGTACGGTGAATTACCTAAGTCGGTAAAGTATGGCTCGGCAGCATTTAGGGGCCATAAATTTTATGGCTGGAAACCAAATGATTTTAATCTGATGTATGTTTATCTTTGGGATAAGACCGGTTGGAGCGAGGCAAGACTTAATGAGTTGATTTTGAAAGGAGAGACAAAATGACCCAGGAAGTGGTTGAAAGAGTTATTGCCAAATATGGAGGCGCTACTTGGTTAAAAAACATGGTGCCAGAAACGTTGTTTAGGTTTTTGAAAGTAGAGGACGGAGGGAGAACTGAGACAATAATGGTTGAGATTGATGGCGAGAGTGGTTGGATGATCTTTGTAGACAAATCGATTTCTAAACAGAGGCGGGTGTTAGCAGTTTTTTACGAAAAAGGAAAATGCCCAAGTTTTTATCCGGGACGATTAAAATATGATGTGAGTTTGGGTTTGATATTGGTGCATGAGTTGTCGGAATTCTTTGATCCTCGGGTGGCTGATTTTGGCAAAAAAGTGTTTAATTTATTTTTGTAAAAGAGTTCTTGAGTTTGACCCGGGCTGGGAATAGGATTGCCCAAAGTGGTAAATCTTATTGTCAGCTCGGGATATTTGTTTCTATAGACAAAAACTATACTGACGAGTCTTGGGGGAGACGAAAAACAAATATATCTTATAATATTGATTTTTGATGATTTTTGTGGTAGAATAGGGGGTTGATGGTAAATTAATGGTCACTAAGCGTGGCTTTTTGAAATATTTTTCATCAAAGTTCTTTAAAAAAGAAGGAGGGGAGGTGCCTTGAGTGGTTGATATTAGTTTGATACTGAAACTTAAAGATTTTTTTCAGAGAAATTTTGGAGTTCAGCCTAAAATGAGGTTAAACAGTAGTCAAATTTTGATAGCGGCTACGGTAGAGATTGAACATTGGGTGTCGGTTTGGTCTGATGGGGGCGAAAATTTTTGTTTAATGGGTAATGGTCAGATTAGGGTTCATGAGTTGATGAACTTAACAAATGATTTAATGAAAAGTCTTAGTCTGACCGAGTCGAGTATTGGCGGTCATTGCAGTCACGATTTATGGGCGGTGCCAATGGCAAAAGAAAGGGCGGCGTCGATAAACCAAGTGGAAGTTTGTCGGATCAAACAGGAAAGTGAAAATTTAATAGGAGGGGCATATGACAGATGAATCTCTGTTCCAGGTGGTGGAGTTGGTGGATACTTTAATGAGGACTAGGATACCTGATGCAAGGATAACTATCAATCCAGAGAAACTTCCGGGTAAGGTAGCAAACAAGACACATCGAACGTTGTTTTTGAGAACCGAGCAAAATTGGGTAGAGATTTGGATTGAAGAAGGCTTTACTGGCGAAGAGATCAAAGGAATTAAGGATTTTTTTAAGGGTAAGGCTAAATTAACGTTTGAATCCGGTCCTCTGCTGAGGTGGCGGTGGAAGCCAGAACTAGAAAAGGAGTGACTATGAGCGGTTGTTTTTTTGTCAGTCCGGCGGTATTTCACTGGTTTCACTTTGATAATGAGGTCAAGGAAAGGAGCTTGGAAACCGGAATTCTGACCATAAAAGGAACTTTTAGGAACAAGGACGTGACAGTGGAAGTGAAAAATGGTTTAGCCAGGGTGATGGCTGATGACGGGATTTTGCCCCGTTTGGAAGCGGCCCTGCAGGCTTAATTATACCGGAGGGTAGACTTGATAATTAAAGCGTAAGCTTTATTAATCAGTTTACTCCCCGGTATTTTTTTTTGGAAAATTTAGATTTGATTTTTGTGAAAGCAAAAATAGCCAGAAAGACGGTAACAATAATTAGAAGAGGAGAGAAGGGAAAAACAAAAAAAGAAAGGGAAACCGGTTTGAGATTGAGATGGGGATCAAACTCGAGGGAAGCAGAGTAGGATCCAGGCCAAAGAGGGGGAGAAAGGGTGCAGGTTTGTTGACCACAGCTAATTTGGCGGGAGTGATGGGCAAGGACGTTGTTGTCGTCAAGTTTGATCTCAGTGACAACTTGGGAATTTTTGGAAATAATAATTTTGCCGGCGGTTTTGAAAAAATAGTCGGTATGATTGTTAACCTGAGCGGTGAAAGAAATAGGGGTAAAAAAAACATCTTTGATAAGGGGTTTGGTGGAAAATTTTTGGATTTGACCCGCAGTGGCTGGAGTTTCGGTGGAAGAAAGACTAAGAAGGATGTGTGAGCCGATTTGACCGGTAGTTTGGGTAATGTTGCCGTCGTTAGCAGAGGTTTGGTCAGTTTGATAAACAAAGAAAGTAAAATAGGAATCGTCTGACTTGGCTTGAGAGAGAGTGTTTATTTTTAGAACTAATTGTTTTTGGGATTTGGGGGGCAGGGTAAAGGGCTGACCCAGCTGGAGATCGGCATTGTTGAGAGAAAAAATAATGCTGGGATTGGGTGAGATTTGATGATAGGTGACAGAGCCGGTGTCGCCGCTGGGGAGAAAAGGGAGAATTTTGGTGTTAAGGGTTATGGACTGGTCGGAATTGTTGACGACTTGATAGGCTTGGGTCAGACCGGAACCAGGGCGGACGACGAACTCAATTTGGGAGGGAGAAAGAGATAGGTCAAACATAATTTAGTTTAGCAGGCCTATGAAGTTCATCAAGTTTATCCCGATGTCACTTCGTTCATCGGGATTGGGTTTTTAGGCAAAATTATATCATTTGATTCCAAATTTAGACCTAAAAATCTCAAAAATTATGATTTCGGGTTGGAAATAAAAGAGTCTCCCTGGTCAAAGGGAGATTTAGAGGGATTGAGTCAAGTAGATATCGGAAAATAGTTTAAATATCTTGAATCACTTTAATATTTAGGAATAGCGATGAGGTTGATGGAAGTTTGATAAGTGCCGGTAGCTTGTTGGGGAGAAACGTTGATTTTGTAGGTGATGCGGGCGCGGCGGTTGGTGACGGGGGCAGTTTCGGAGGAAATGATTTGGGCGGTTTGATTTTGAGAAAGATGAGCAAAAGGACGGAAATGGTCGGTGGTAGGAAAATAAGAGAGAGTGCCGATGTAGTTAGAATTACCATAGCTGTCGATGCCGGTGGCGTTGTAGCCAAAACCGTATTTGGCAGCGCTGGTCCAGAGACCGGAGGTGTTGATAGTGCAGCTGGTATCACAATTAGTATCGGGAATAGGGGTGGAGTTTTGGTTGATGAGAGGGTGGGCGGCGACGGCAAGAATTTCGTAGCCCCGACCGGAAGGGGTGGTGATGGTGGTAATGTTTGATTGAGTCGAGCCGACGTTGGCGGTTAAAGAACCAAAATTAATATCGAGACGGTCGATTTTAAAATAAAGCGGTTCAATTTTGTCGTAGAGATATTGGAAGCCAGCTTTGACGGTGTAACCGTCACTAGTGTAACGACCGGGAGCATTTTGACCGACAGTGTCGGTAAGGTGATAGTTGGCGGACTGTTTGTGGCCGCTGGTCATATTAAAATGGCCCCAGTCAATGTGGTAGCTGGCAGAATCGAAGGATTGAGCCCGACAAGTTGAAAGTTTAAAGTTTATAAAGCATAAAAATAGAACAGTAAAAAGAAGAAAATGAATTAGGAGATGTTTTTTAGGCTTCATCGGATTGGCGGTCGACGGATTCTTTTAATTTCTGAGAGGAATTGAGAAGGGATTTGGCGGAATCTTTGATGTGTTTGAGATGATTTTTTTGGGTGGGAGATAGGGGGGTGGAGAGGACTTCGGAGGCGGTGTCGATGATCTGACAGATACCGGTTTTGAATTTGAGCGATAACCATAAGAGAACATCGGTTTCGCTGGCGGCGAGATTGGTGTCGGCGGCAGTTTTGTCCAGATATTGTTTGCCGATAAACCAGGATAGCGGAGCAATAAAGACCAAAGAAAGCAGGGGAAGCAGAGAAGGAATAGAGTTGAGTGATTGAGCAAGCAGGAGAATGAGGACAAGAGAGTAGGTCAGGGTGGTGGTGGGTGGATTTTGGAAGGCAAGGGTAAAAAGGAGAAAATAGATAAGAAAGAAGAAAGGAGAGTTGAGCCCTTGGGTGTGGAAAACGGTGAGACTGATAATAAAGGCGATTAGGTGTAGGGAAAACTGGCGTCGCCAAAGAGAAATAATAATAAGAATAATAGAGCTGAGAGCAATAATTTGGGGGACAAAATTGGCTAGAGAAGAGAGAGACAAAAGATAAGCGGTAAGGGAAGCAAAGGTAAAAAATAAGATATTGGCAAACTGGGTCATAAGAATAGTATAGAATAGTTTTAGAATGAAGGAAAATTGGAGAGGGTTTAAATGGGTAGATGGTCTGTTGATACTAGGGCTGATATTGGTAGTGATAGGTGTGGGGATGAATTTTAAAAAGAGTTTTTGGGAGAAGGACAAAACGGTAGTGGTAAGTCAGCCAATACCGACAGGTAAAGTCGATGTAGAAAGTAATAATAAAGTAACTATTGATATAGCAGGAGAGGTGATAAATCCAGGAGTTTATACTTTGGAAGCGGGGTCAAGAATTAACGATGGTCTGGTGGCAGCCGGGGGATTGGCAGCTAAGGCAGACCGGGAATGGGTGGACAAAAACATAAACCGGGCAGAGAAATTAAATGACGGTCAGAAAATTTATATTCCTAAAATAGGGGAATATGCGGGGGTAAAAACTTTAGGAGTGTCGGTAGCGCCGACGGGAGGACATTTGAACTTAAACAGAGCGACGGTGGCGGAGTTGGATCGACTAAGCGGGGTGGGACCGGCGTTGGCTCAGGCGATAGTTGATTATAGAAATCAAAACGGAGGATTTAAAAATATTGAGGAATTGAAATTGGTGCCGGGAATAGGGGAGAAGTTGTTTGCCAAGATTAAAACTAAAGTAACGCTGTGAGTTTGAAGTTGAAAGTTTATCAAGTTTGTAAAGTTTATCCCGATGTCACTTCGTTCATCGGGATTGGGTTTTTAGGCAAAATTATGTCATTTGATTCCAAATTTAGACCTAAAAATCTCAAAAATATTGTCGGCGCTAAAACTAAAATCTAGGACTTATGTTTTGGTGAGGTGGATTTGGTAAATTGATATTAAGATGGATAAAAATCGGGGAGAAAGATGGTGGTGGGCGGGGGCAGTGCTGACGACATTATTGATGTATAAGTTTATAAAAAGGGAGAGTTTGATAGGGGTGGTGGAACAAAGTTTGATGATGAGGGAAGCGGGGTTGCTGAAAGGAATGTTGTGGGGAGACAAAAGCGGTTTTGGAAAGGATTTTTATAATCAATTAAAAAATAGCGGGTTGGTGCATTTGGTGGTGGTGTCGGGGAGCAATATAATGTTGGTGTTTAGAGGGATGGTAGAGTGGGGAGCAAAATTTTTGGGAAGAAAAAAAGCAATTGGGGTGGGGTTTTTGATAAGTTTGTTTTATCTGGAAGTGGTGGGGTGGGAAATACCGGTGGTTAGGGCGCTGATTTTGGTGGGAGTGATGTATTGGGCGCAGGTATTGGGGAGAAAATATAGTTTGGTTAGAGGATTGATTTTGAGTTTGATGATAATCATTTTGGCTTGGCCGGGGTCGGTGAAGGAAGTGAGTTTTTGGTTGAGTTTTTTGGCATTTGTGGGGGTGGCAACCAGCCCCAGTCGGGGGGCACTGGGTTTGAGTTTGTGGGTGAGCTTGTGGATTAGCCCGGTGATGGGATTGGTGTTTGGAAGAATAAATTTGGTGGGACCGGTGAGCAATTTACTGGTATTGTTGACAGTGGAAGTGGTAACAGTGGTGGGGTTGGTGGGATCAGTAGTGGGTTTGGCAGTGCCGATATTGGGAAAGGCAATATTATGGTCAATTTGGCCGCTATTGAGATATTTTGGAAAGGTGGTGGAAATGACGGGGAGTTGGCGATGGGCGAATATAGGGGTAGATTTTAATTGGATGATAGGGTTAGGGTGGTATGTGATATTGATTTGGGGGCTGATAAAATTTAGAAAAGGATTTGATATTAAGAGAAAATGAAAAACAAAATTATATTTTTGTTTAGTTTGGCGGCGATGATGATAATTTTTTATGCCACTTTGCCGGACAGTCGGGGGAAGGTGGTGTTTTGTGATGTGGGTCAGGGGGAGGCAATGCTGGCAAGCTACAAAAATATTCAGATATTGGTAGACACGGGTCCGAATAATAAAAAACTAGGCGAGTGTTTGGCGCGGCAGCTGCCGTTTTGGGACAGGACAATTGAGACGGTAATTTTGACTCATGGGGATAGCGATCATATTGGAGGTCTGGAGGATTTGATGAAAGCTTATAAGGTAGGAAAATTTTTTAGCAACGGGCTGTTGGGTAAGGATGTTGAACAAAAAATTTACTCACAAAAATTAAGGCAAAATGATGTGGTTAGCAATAATTTGTTTGAATTTGAGGTGGTGTCTCCGGGGCAAAATAATATTTATGAAATTGATGACAATATTAATTCATTGGCGGGGGTGTTGAGATATAAACCGACGGGTTGGTCGGCGTTGTTGACGGGAGATATTGATGTGGAAACGGAGCAAAGGCTGGTGTGGCGGCAGATTTTAAAGGGAGAAATAGAAGCATTAAAAATATCACATCATGGATCTGATAGCGGGACAAGCGAGGAATTGTTGGATTGGATCAAACCAACCACGGCTATAATTAGTGTGGGTAAGGGTAACCGATTTGGTCATCCAAGAGAGGAGGTAATAGAGAAGTTGGAAAAGAGAAAAATAGAAATAAAAAGGACAGATGAGAAAGGGGACATCGTCTTTATGATGGAGAGATAAAATGGTAAAATTGATTCATGATAAATCCGGAAAAAGCAGATGCTATCAGACAAAGTTTGAGACAGAGCGGTTTTGGGGTGGCAGATGGGGTGGTCAAAAATATCGGTAATCGGGATGCTGAGGGTAAAGAAATAAAAAAACCGAGCAAAAGAAAAATAACTCAGGAAAGATATGCGGTGGGAACAGATAAAGGCATAACTAAAGGTTCATTTATGAGCGAGATGGCGACACTGGAGGTAAGGACGTTGGTAGACGAGGGGGAAGAGGGGCGACAGATGGAAGAAAAATTTTTAAAAGACAGCGGAGTAGCGGGGTGATTATGGACTTTAGACTGATTGAAGATAAATGGCAAAAGTATTGGGAAGAGCATCCGGAGATATATGAGGCGGGAAGCGAGGGAAAAGATAAAAGAGATAAAAAATATGTGTTGGTAGAGTTTCCTTATCCTAGCGGCAGCGGACTGCATATAGGGCATGCATTTTCGTTTACCGGCGGGGATATTCAAGCCAGATTTTGGCGAATGAGAGGCAAGAAGGTGCTGTTTCCGATGGGATGGGATGCTTTTGGTCTGCCAACTGAAAATTATGCGATTAAGACCAAAAAAAAGCCTCAGGCGGTGACGGCAGAAAATACTCAAAGATTTAAAGAACAGATGAAAAAATTGGCTTATTCATTTGATTGGAGTCGGGAGATAGACACTACCGATCCGGCTTATTATAAATGGACACAGTGGATTTTTATTCAACTGTTCAAAAAGGGGTTGGCGGAAAAAAGGGAGATGCCAATAAACTGGTGTCCGAGTTGTAAAATCGGGTTGGCAAATGAAGAAGTGGTGGATGGCAAATGTGAGCGGTGTGGAGCGGAAGTTAGTCGGAGGACTATATCTCAATGGGTAGTAAAGATAACAAAATATGCTGATAAGTTGATTGAGGGGTTGAAAGAAACTGATTTTATTGACAAGGTAAAACAGTCGCAAATAAATTGGATTGGAAAAAGTGAAGGGGCGAAAGTGAGATTTAAGATTCAAGATTTAGGATTTAAGAATAAGATATTAGAGGTATTTACGACCAGACCGGATACTTTGTTTGGAGTAACGTTTATGGTGATAGCGCCGGAACATGCATTAGTTGAAAGTTTGTCAAGTTCATCAAGTTTATCAAGTGAAAAGAAGAAGGAAATAGAGACTTATGTAAAAAATTCGAGGGCTAAAAGTGATTTGGAAAGGACGGAGTTGAATAAGAAAAAAACGGGAGTTTTTTCGGGGTTGGAGGCAATTAATCCGGTTAACAACAAAAAGATACCGGTTTGGATTTCTGATTTTGTGCTGGCTTCTTATGGCACGGGGGCGATTATGTCGGTGCCGGCTCATGACCAAAGAGATTTTGAATTTGCCAAGAAATTTGGATTGGAAGTGGCGCCGGTGATGGAAACAAAGGGAAAATGGGATTTTAACAAAGAGGCTTATATGGGTGAGGGGAAAATGATTAATTCACCAATGATTGAAGGGTTGGAATCAAAAGAGGCGATAGAAAAAATGATTAGGTGGTTGGAGGATGAGGGAATTGGGGAAAGGGCAGCGTCATATCACTTGCGGGATTGGATTTTTTCTAGACAACATTATTGGGGGGAGCCGATACCGATGATTTACTGTCCTAAATGCGCTCACCAAAACGGCGGGCAAGGCTGGGTGCCGGTGGCAGAAAAAGATTTGCCGGTGGTGCTGCCGGAGGTAGATCATTATGAACCAACCGATGATGGCAAGAGTCCGCTGTCACAGATGAGCCATTGGGTGGAAACAGAATGTCCTAAGTGCGGTAGCAAGGCCCAACGGGAAACGGATACGATGCCAAATTGGGCGGGGAGCGATTGGTATTTTTTGAGATATGTCGATCCAAAAAACGAAAAGCAATTAGTTGACAAAAACAAATGGCGATACTGGGGTCCGGTAGATATTTATATTGGGGGGGATGAACATAATGTGTTGCACTTGCTTTACTCCCGATTTATTTATCTGTTTTTGAGAGATATGGGGGCGGTGGTGGAGGAAATCAGTGAACCTTATTTTAGAAGGATATCTCATGGAGTGATTTTGGGTCCGGACGGACAGAGAATGAGCAAGTCGCGGGGGAATGTGGTGGTGCCGGAGACAGTGGCAGAAAAATATGGGGTTGATGTGGCAAGAATGTATTTGATGTTTATGGGACCATTTGATGCAACGATGGCTTGGAACGAAAAGACGTTAATGGGAGTTAAAAGATTTTTGGAAAGAATGGATAAGTTTATCAGATGTCAGACAAATAATGATAGTGTTAGCAATAAAGAAGCTAAAGTGATAATAAACAAGCTAATTGCTGGGGTGACAGGAGATCTGGAGAACTTTAAATACAATACGGCGATAGCCAAAATGATGCAAGCAATAAATGAGGTGTCAGATGTCAGATGTCAGATGTCAGAGAGAGAAATTAAAACTTTAATTAAACTGATGGCGCCGGTAGCGCCGTATGTGGCAGAGGAGTGGTGGAGCTTGGTGGGTGGGAAGGGTTCGGTTCATAGAGCAGCCTGGCCAGAGGCAGAAGTCAAATATTTGGTGGATGAAGAGACGGTGGTGGCAGTGGCAGTAAATGGTAAGGTGAGAAGCGAGATAAAAATAGAAACAAAAGAGGTGAGTAATAAAAACAAAATAATTGATCTGGCAAAGAAGGATAAAAGAATTAAAAAATGGTTAAGTGGCGGTCGGATAGTTAAAGAGATATATGTGCCAGGGAAGATGATAAACTTTGTAGTAGTCAGTTAAAGGCAAAATGATACAATGATGTAGTTAACAAAATTAACTCAAAAGAATACTACAAAAGGTATCAAGCAGAATTTATAATTAACTGCTAACCACAAATAGATTGGTCTAAAGACCGGAAAAAAGATGAAAACTAAAATATCAACCTTAAAAAATGGAATTAGAAGCATTATAGTTCCGGTTGAGGGATTAAAATCGGTAACGGTAGAAGTGTTTATTAAAATAGGATCCAAATATGAGTTGAAAGATGAGTTTGGGATGAGTCATTTTTTGGAACATATGGCGTTTAAGGGGACAGTCAAAAGACCGACGGCGGCGGCGATAAACCAGGAAATTGATGGTAAGGGAGCCGGTTATAATGCCGGCACCAGCCATGAAATGACTTCATATCATATTACGACAACTAAGGAAAATATCGGTTGGGCAGTGGAATTGCTGTCGGATATGCTGAAAAACTCGATTTATGAGGATAAAGAGGTGCTAAAGGAGAGGGGGGTGATAATGGAGGAAATAAGAATGTATCGGGACAATCCAATGATGGGGTTGTCGGGAGAAATGACAAAGTTTTTGTATGGAGGGTCAACTATTGGTTGCTGGGATATTGCCGGGGAGATATCAGATATTGAGAAAGTTAGCCGGTTGAGAGTGGTTAATTTTAGAAACAAATTGATTAACCCCAAGGAGATGGTAGTAGTGATAGCCGGAAACGTTGACGACAGCGCCAATGATGAGGTCAAAAAATATTTTGAAGATTTTGAAAATAAGTTTTACAAGGGATTGCCTGAAGTTAAGGTAAAAATTAATGATAAGCTGGTAAAAAGCATGACTCGGGAAGTGGAGCAGGGCCATTTTGCCATGGCACTGCCGGCGTTGAAACGGGGAGATGAGAGAAAATACGCTTTTAAATTGATAGATATAATTTTGGGAGGCAATACCTCATCAAGACTTTATCAAAAGATCAGAGAAGATATGGGACTGGCTTATTATGTTTTTTCTATTAGTGATAGTTTTGAGGAAGTAGGTTTTTGGGGAGTGCAGTCCGGGGTAAAACTGGAGAGATTGGATGAAGCAGTATCAGTGGTTAGAGACGAGCTGAAGCATGTGAGTCAGGGGATAAAAGAAGAGGAATTAAATCGAGCTAAGGACTATATGGAGGGTAAAACTAAGTTGGCCATGGACAGAAGCAGCTACTGGGCAAGTTTTATGGGAACTAAAATGCTATTGGAAAATGAAATTGGTGATTTGGATAAGGAATTAAAAAAAGGAAGAGAAGTAAGTTTAGTGGAAGTGAATAATCTGGTAAAAGATGTTTTTAAAGAAGAAGAAATTAGACTAGTAACTATAAAAAATAGCAAAAAATAGGTTGGGATGTTATAACAGAGCAAAATAATGACGTTTTGGCAATTAAAGGTATTAACTGCTAGATTAAGAAATTGCAAATGAGCATCGGTGTTTTAGGGGTAATTTAAATTTGATTAGCTTTGATTATGGATGAAATTTGAGGGTGTAAAAATGAGATTTAGAGAGGAGAAAATGATTTTAATTGATATAGTAATTTTGGTACTTTAAGGGTAGAAAGGAAGAATTTTATATACATATGAAATGTGTATTAGTTACCAGATTTGGAGTTGTAAATGAAGTGTTTTTGGGCGTTATTGTTTATTTACGGTAATAAAGATATTTATAGTAGTTAATTGTTATACTTGAGTAAGTTTATTTGAAAAATATTTTTTCGGTAAATAAATTGCTCAAAGCTACAATAATTATTGTCAATAAAAATGCGGAGAATATAAAAAATATGCGGTTAATTAATATTTTTCTGGTATAAAATATGCGGTTAATTAAATAAATCAGTTAAAAATGAAGTCGGAGATAGATAAATTAAAAAATAGATGTTTGGGGAGAAAAATTTGTAAAAAAAATAATAAAAAAGTTAATAAAAAAATATTTTTTGATAAAAATAAGGCTAAAGAATTGGAGGAGCTTAATTGATATTAATTGATTTTTATTGTTATATTGTGATGATTTTGATGAAAAATTGTTATCAGAGCTGATGTTTGACTGCTATTATAAGACGAGATGAAATAAGACCTTATTGTGGGGATAAACTATTTAGAGTTGTCTTTTGAGTGTCCCCACTAGGAATTGAACCTAGATTTGCCGCTTAGGAGGCAGCCGTTCTATCCGTTGAACTATGAGGACGGAATTAGTTGAAAGTTTTAAAGTTTATCAAGTTCGTAAAGTAAGTCAAAAAACGTAGCTGCATTTATCTTTAAAAACTTTTAACTTTACAACTTTATAAACTGATCGGTCGGGGATACAGGCTTTCCGCCAGACGGCGGATAAACTTCTCATCCTGTATCGGTCGGGGATACAGGATTCGAACCTGCAACCTCGCGCACCCGAAGCGCGCGCGCTAGCCAATTGCGCCAATCCCCGAAAGTATGTCTATTATAGCTTAATTGGTATAAGTAGGTTAATAAGTTAAGACTTGACGAAAAGTTTTGAATTTATATACTGAATGTATGACTAATAATGATAGAAATACTAGGACTTTGATTGTTTGTTTTGTAATAGCGCTAATGGCGCTGGTGCCGATGAGCATAAAAGAGATTGGGCAAGAAAATCAGAATCGAGTGATGGTATTGGGGGAAGAAACGGCGGGGATGGATATGGAGACGAATTTGCAGGAGGATGAGCCAATTGAGGAAGTGGAAACCGAGGTATATACACAGGCAGAAGAAATGCCGGCAAGTGAAGATGTAATAGAGGAAGTGTGGGATGAGAGTTGGCAGGTTGATAAAGTAGAAGAGATTGTGCTACCTAACGCTAACTAATTATTTGACAGAGATAGAATAGAGATTTTCCGGAGCTCCCGGGTAGGGAGTGGTAAGAATAATGATTTTGTCGCCGCCGGTCCAGGGAATAACAAGGCGATGGTTAAAGTTGGAAGCAAAGATAACCTGCCGATTGGTGCCGTCGTAGTCAACAACTTTGAGGTTATCTTGATTGACAAAGGTGAGATTGTTGGTGTTGGGAATCCAAGAGGGATAAAGAACTTCATTTTTGGGACCGATAAGAAAGTTAGTATCATCTTTGAGATCATAAACGTAGTAATTGTCGGCCAAAAGTTGGCGGTGTTCGGTTTGGGTGCTTCTAGCTGGGGGTGGAGTAATAAGATTAGGGGCAATATCACCGTTGGTTTGGGCGAGGTAGAGAACTTTGTGGTCATCGCTGGAAAATTGAAGGTTTTGAGCCGAGTCGGTGGCAACAAAAGGCTGAATGTCTTTGGGGAGGGATTGAAGTTTGGCGGCAAGAATGGCGGTGGTTTGGGTTTGCCAGTCAAGATGGATAGTGTCGAGATTATGGGTAATATCGACGAGAGTTTGGGGAGAGATGGGAGTGTCAAGCGGCAAAAGGTAGTTTATTCTCTCAAGAGAATTGGTGGCTAGAATTTGGCGAGAGTTTGGGGAAAAAGTGAAACTGAAGTCAGACCAGTCGATGGTGGCGGTATTGACGGCAATTTGGCGGGAATCGCTGCGGATGAGAGAAAGTGGCAGACCAGCGGATTCAATTAGATAAAGACCATTGTCTTTGGCGGCGGAGGCAGAGGCAACGGCATAAACTATTTTAGTGTTATCAAGGTTGACGGCGGGGTTGATGGCGCCGGTGAGAGTGACGGGTTTGAGATTGGGAACGGTGCTAAAAAGTTGAATATCAGCCTGATAGACAGTTTCAGGTTTGACAGTAACGGTTTTTTGCCAGGGAAGAAAGCCGTCTTTGGTAATTTTTAGCTGGTAAACACCAGGGGAAAGACTGATGGTGTCGTCGGTGGCGGTAATGAGTTTATCATCAAGATAGACGGAGGCGCCTTTGGGTCGGGACACGGCGGAAATCATGCCGGTGGGTTCGAGACTGAAGCCGTCTTTGAGAGAAAAACGATAACCCCGGGCAATAAGAGAGATAAAGTAAGTAGCTAGAACAATAAAAAAGCCAACAGAAAAAATTAGAATCAGGCTGCGGCTGTTAGGAGCAGGTTTCATATAGCCTTATTATAACTTAATAGAGGAGTGGTGAGTGATTTAGGATATATGAATTGGGAATAAAACCGCTAAAATTAAGTATGAAATTTTTTAAGAAGCTGGCGATTGATTTGGGGACGGCCAATAGTTTGGTATGGGAGGCAGGCAAAGGGGTGGTGTTGAATGAACCGACAATAGTGGCGGTGGGAATTGAGGATAGAAAGGTGCTGGCGGTGGGGAATGAGGCCAAAAAAATGTTGGGGAAAACACCGGAGTATATTGAGGTTATCCGACCGTTGGAGGAAGGGGTGATTGCTGATTATGAAGTGACGGAGGCGATGTTGAGGTATTTTTTGCAGCAGGTGATGGGGAATAAATGGTTTATCGGACCGGAGGTGATGGTGTGTGTGCCGGCGGGAGTGACTCAGGTAGAGCAAAGGGCGGTGTTGGACGCGGCTTTGTCGGCGGGGGCGCGAAAGGCTTATTTGATTGACGAGCCGTTGGCGGCGGCAATTGGGGCAAAAATACCGGTATCTGAGGCATTTGGCAATATGATAGTTGATGTCGGCGGCGGGGCGGCGGAAGCAGCCGTAATTGCTTTGGGTGGGGTAGTGACCCATAAGAGTGTTAAAGTGGGCGGCGGTAAGCTGGATATGGCGATTGTGGATTTTTTGAAAAAGAATTTTAACCTGGTGGTGGGGGAACAGACAGCCGAGGCAATCAAAATAAAATTGGGGTCGGCAATTAAACCCAAAAAAGTAGAATCGATAGAGGTTAACGGTCGGGATACAGTTTATGGTCTGCCAAAAAATATGATGATGGATAACGAAATGGTGTATGAGGCGATTAAGCCGATGCTGGAAATGATTATGATGTCAATTAGAAATACTTTGGAAATAACTCCGCCGGAGTTGGTGGCGGATATTGTGGACCGAGGGATAGTGCTTAGCGGGGGGACGGTTCAGTTGAAGAATTTTAACACCCTGGTGACAAGAGAAATTGGGGTGTCGGCGCACGTGGCATTGGAGCCACAATTGTGTGTTATAAAAGGGACGGGGATGGCGGTGGAAAATTTGGAAGTCTACCGTCGGGCGATTAAGTGATATAGTTCATATTTTTAACCTATAAAAATGTTAATAACTAATTTTTTGGGATTTATTTTGGGAAAAATATTGGCAGTATAAGTGGAGATTTAAGAAAATTAATATTTTTGAGATAATATAATATATTTGACTATTTTACGGTGATATTTTTGAGTAATTAATTTGTGCAAAATAGTAAAAATCGGGGAAAATAGATTTTGAGAAAAACAGCTTGTAATATTTAAGGACAAAAATGGGTGATATAGTTAAGTTAATATAGTTATTTTTTTAAAATATAGGATAGTTTTTGAGATATTTTTGCCCCAAAATTTGCGGGGGAAAAATGCTAAAATTGACCAGTGAGTAAAAAAAAGGTAAAAAAACAGGCTCAAAAGCCAAAAAAGGCAAAAAAAGGGGTGAAGTTTGATGACACTTATTCCCTAAAGTATTGGAAAATGTTTGATATTCCTCTTTTTGGCGGAGATAAGAGTCGAGTGCTAAAAGAGTTGGAAAATCAAATTCGGCAAGGAAGGAAAAAATATTGGGTGGCAACGGTAAATCCGGAGTTTGTGATGGCGGGGGAGAAAGATAGGTGGTTTAAAAGAATTTTGCAAACCAAAACGAGTCTAAATGTGGTAG